>Ga0075157_10001250_pt1 | contig 16327 bp, 18 predicted proteins | sample JI81BgreenDNA_FD_70967 | JGI IMG/M metagenome (GOLD analysis project Ga0075157, IMG submission 70967) | Wastewater effluent complex algal communities from Wisconsin, to seasonally profile nutrient transformation and Carbon sequestration -... | ecosystem: Engineered > WWTP > Effluent > Algae...
GTGCTGTTCCCCCAGGTCTTCTCTGATCCCAGCAGGGCTGAGGAGGTCTCGGCCTGATCCATCTGGTGCCTCCGACAGGGAACACCCAGGATACTGGCCAGAGCGTCACAGAAGTGGGTCTTGCCGATGCCCGGGGGACCAGCCAGCAGGATGGGTGGAATCCGCTGGGGCCGCCGGCTGTGCCGGGACATGAGCAGGCGGTTACCCACGAAGTCGATCACCGGGCCGAAGTGCGGGTGGCTCAGTCGGAGCCCATCCAGGTCGGAGGTCTTGCGCAGCATGCCCACCCGGCGGTACTCCCCCACCTTGAGGAGTTGCTCGTAGATCTTGGCGTTCCTGTCGCTAAGATCACGGTCGACAGACTTGCCTCCGTCCTTGAGCGCATCCAAAGCGGCTTCCTCGATCACCTTGTAGCGCTTGCGCTCAGGAGCTTTCTCGAGCTCCTGCCAGAAGGGAACGGCAGGCGACTCTGGTTTGCCCGACTTTGATCGAGCTGCCTTGCTACCCTTCGCGCCCTTTTGCACGGCATCAATTTTCCCATCGGAAGCTTTAGCGGATTCACTCTTCGCCGAAGTCGGGAAATCCCCCCCGTTCTCACCTCCAGCTGGAAGCATCGGCTTGCTCTGCGCTGTCGGTTCAGTCTCAGGGACGTCGTAGATCCTTCGCTTGGCGTCCCACGGGATCACCATACCCTGACGGTACAGGTTCACGTACTTCCCAGGTGCATGGTGAATGAACTCAGACTCGACGTAGAGTCCCCGCCCGCTCTTACGGCTTGCGTTGCTGCTGGCACTGCAGGTGCTGCCGGAAACCCCAGCTTGATCTTCTTGCTCGTCGCTCATGTGTGCACTCCTGTGATTTGCGAAGGTTCTGCCATCACTTGAGCGCGCGCAGCTTGAGGTAACAAGCTTCCCGGATGGCCTGAATCTCCGGAGGGATACCGTTACGCCCAAAGTTACGGCTGGCCTGCCCCTTCTCACAGAAGTCGATGGCCACTTGCGCCTCCAGGCGCTTTCGGAACATGAGCCCCTCCAGGCGCTCGATCACCCGCTGGGCCTTGGGGCCTGCGTAGTTGAGGACGTAGACCTGCCTGTTGTGCTGCAGCTTGCGCTTGGCGGCATAGATCGGAGCATCGATGCCGACGGAGTCACGGAAGTGCTCCAGCGTCTGGCGGCAGTTCTGGGTCAGGGTAACGACGAGGCGCAGGCCGGGTTTGCGCTTTTGCTCCCCGTAGGTCTGGCGCACGATAGAGATGCACCCATCCCCGTCGAGCATGCCGGCGGCCCACTGCAGGCTTAACATTGGAGGCCGGGCGGCTGTCTGGCCAGGACGGAACGGTGTGTAGCCCAGACGGAGCGTCGGCGGTGCCTCGGGTACCGGATCGGTTTCCTCGTTGGTGGACTTCTGCGTCGGATCACTCGGCTTCTCTACCGGCTCTGGTGTGATCCCCCAGGCCTCATCACTGCGCATCTCGCGGCGTAGCTCCATTTCGCGCTCCACCCGGCTGGCAGGTGTCGGTATGCCGCTGGGGAAATCCCCGGCAGTGCGGCGGAGGTTTTCGAGCGCTTTAGCGATATGGGGCAGGGAAGGAGACTGGGGAGACTGGAGGGTCTCGGGCTTGGGGTGAACTTTCAGAAACACCCGCCCCATGGCATCGAGCACGCAGTCGCGCATGTGTAACGCCGTCGGCTCCAGCGAGTTCAGGCCCAGCGGCCCCCGGAAGCTGTCGATCCGGTAGGGCTGGTGCTGTTCGGTGCCCAGGATGGTGCGCAGATAGCGCACAAGCTCCGGATCCCGGGATTCCACTTCCACTAGTACTGGTTCGATCAGAAGGTGGGTGTGGGGGTGGGCGTAGGGTGTGGAGCCAGAGATGTGCCAGTAACTCCCCCGGCTCATGAGCTCATCCATCGGGACGGGAGTTACCGGGGAATGAGATGAGCAGGCAAAGGCATCGGATTCCAGGCTTTCCACATACATGCACCCGTACTCATAGAGCAGACAGCACAGCGCCAAAGTGGAAATCTCGGACTCGCTGAAGAACCTGTTCAGCCGATGAGAGGCAAGAAGACAGGTAACGGCCTCGACTCCTGCGCTAGTCAGCGACAGGGGGGCAAAGCGGTGCTGCTGGGCAGCAGCGCTATACAGAACCCCCGCTCCATCGAGCTGGTACAGGACAGTCAGGAAGAGCGCCTTGTGCTCGGGGAGCAAGCTGCGCAGGGCGGGCTGGAGTTCATCAAGCAGATGGTTTAGGCGCAGGGCAGCCCCGACTTCAGGATGGGAGCTGTACGTGTTCGGTTGGGTGGTCTGGGTGGTCTGGGTAGCCTGGGTGGCCTGGGTGGCAGGGGTGTACAGGATGTGGTTCATGATGGACTTCTTTCGAGTGAATGGGGTTGAACGGTTGGAATGCGTGAAATGGTTGGAATGAATCGATTCGGGCAAGGGCTCCGCTGGCCCGGAGGAATTCCGGGCTGGGTGAGTCACAGCGGGACGGGTTGAATGGGGTGAAGAGGCGGAAAGAGCAGAGACTGACGAGCAAGACAGCCGCAGGCCATCAGAGCCAGTCCGCCCTGATATCACCCGGTCGGGTGAGCAGAAAGCGGGACAGCGGGAGCGGGGCCAGAGGCAGAAGCGAAGGCAAAAATCCCGGTGGAGCAAAAAGTCATGGGTTAGGTCCTGTGAGGGTGGTCAAGAAGCCGGGGAGGTGTGCGGCGTCTGTGTATTACTCAACATATCCTATTAGCTTAAACACGACAAGAGGCAAAACTGGGGAATCTTTGCCAAGGCTCGTGGCCTTCCTGGATCTGCCTTGGCTACCGTCAAGTTTCGCCCTGCCTTCATCCTCAGCACGGCTTGGTAGTCTGTCGCTGGTTTCTCTTCCTGGGATGAAATAAGCTATTAGTCGGTCGTGATCCCAAGTAAATGAACTTCGTCGTGGTGGCCTTGCCCTGCCTTCACTTCTCCCTACTTGGTCATCTGTTCGCCTTGTCGCTTGCAGTGTCGTTTTCCAGCCTGTGCTTTGTCACTGTCCTGTACCTGTTCATCTCCTTTCGCCGATGCGCATTTCCTTGCATCCACCCTCCGATACCCATCTCCGTCAATGACCTCAGAATGGCTCCCCCTAGGTTTGAAGCTCCTGGCCTTGCGCGAGGCTGGCGACGACGCCGGCTGGCAGGCTGTACTCACCGCGAGCAAATCTTCCGCCCAGACCTTTCACCGCTTCATGCGCATCGCTGCCTTCCTCAGCGAACACTTCAAGGAAGCACTCGATACCGGACAGATCAAGGCCGGATCGGCCGTGATGCTCGAGTTCATGCAACTCTACGAGATCGACCGGGAGGCTGCCATGCTCAAGGCCCCCCAGGTACTTGCGGGCAATGAGGGGGTGCTTACCCTGCGGGAGGAAAGAAGAAAGAGGCAACAGGCCGTCGTGGCCACCAATAAGCGCCTTGGCCACCACACCCAGCGCTACACAAGCTTTAGCGCCAAGGCAGTCTCAGTACTCATGAAGAACAACGACCTGCTGGGAACCGATGAGAAGATCGCACTTCGGCCTTCCTCCATCCGAGACATCCTGGAGCCCAAGCTCTCTGGCATCACCCATGACGGACACACCATCGCGGTGGACATCAAAGCACCAGACCCTTCTGCGGCCAGAACAGAGTCCACGACCGCAGCAGCCCTTGCAGCTCGTATTGCCGTCCTCTTGCTCAAGTACGACCGGGTCGTGGTGGTCGTGCCGGCCAACGCGGAGGCCTACGCCCGGGCCACGCTGGATTTGCTCGGTAAGTGGGCCTCGGAGGCGCACCAAGTGCTGGGGCGGGTGGGGTTTCTGGTCATGGACCTGGATACTCCGACATCTCGGTTGCTTCGCTGAACTACAAACAGACCGGCAACCCAAACCAAAAGAAACCTGCCTCAACGCATCTAATTCCCCCTGCAGCTTGTCCTTAAATGCCCCCGTTTGCGCCGAGAGTTGAGAGGAAAACAAGCAGTGCACACGGCCTAAGCCATTGTGGTCGCAGGGGTCCCTGACTCGTGTCGCTAGCGAGTAACGTTTGCTGGACGTCTGCCGGTACGCCATTCGTGCCATGCGGGGCGCCGAGTAACCCACCTACTATGCAAGCGTTGGTATCTGTATCCCCGCCACCCACCATCTTGAGTGCGTTGTCCACTTCCTCTGGCGTGGGCTTCCGCCCCATAAATTCCAGCGTTGCTCCCGCAGCGTGCGCCAACCAGCGCACCGAGGATGCTACCCATCGCGTATTTCTTCATATCTACGCCCTGTTGAGCCTGCTTTGCAGGTCTGATGTTTTCGCCGCTCGTCCCGTTCGTGGTCGAGAAACATAGCGTCCGGATTTGGCCTTATCTTGCCATGCCACCGTATCAAAGTCTGATACGCAGTTACCCTACAACCGAACGTTGCCCGATCGCAACCGCAGAATCTGCTCATGTCGTTCCGCTTCTTCCAACGCCTCCGCATTGCTCCCGGACTCACGCTCAACCTGAGCAAGAGGGGGGCGTCTGTGTCCATGGGCCCTCGAGGGGCTCAGTTCACTGTGGGTACCAGCGGCACCCGTGCAACGGTTGGATTGCCGGGAACAGGGTTGTTCTACACGGTGGCGAACCCGCATCGGGCTCGGAAGCCCACCTCAGGGCATACGGTGGTGCAGGCGGTGGGACCAAGTCCTGTAGCTTCAGCAAGGTCCAAGTTGTCGATGGGGTTCTTCAAGCGACTCGTTACTCCAGCCCACGAACAGGCTTTTGTAGATGGGCTGTCCGCCCTGAACGACGGCAACGAAACTGAAGCCTTGCAGAGGATGGAAGACGCTCTGACGGCGAATCCCAGTCTTGCCGATGCAGCATGGGTGGCGGGGTTACTACGGCTGAAGCAGGAATCGCTGGACCACGCCATCGCTCACCTACGAACCTCACTCAATGCTTCAGGCAGTCTGGGTCAACTGTTCGCCAAGTATGGACTGGCTCCGAAGTTGAAGCTTCCGGTTACGCCTGAGGTGACGGCCACCGCTGTTCCTGGTCCAGACAGCGCGCGGGTGGCGTTGGTGGAAGCGCTTCAGTTGGCAGGACGGCCCAGCGAGGCAGTAACAGAGCTCGAAGGGCTACTCCGGTCACGACCTACAGATGCCGTTGTACTAGCCTCCTTCGCCGAATTGGCTCTGGATGGCTCGGACGCCACCAGTGCGCAGCGGGTGGTGGCTCTGACGGCGGGCATCACCAACGAAACAGCTGTTCACACAGCGGTGCTGCTTTACCGAGGCAAGGCACTTGCCAAGCTGGGTCTGGACCACGCTGCGGTTGAGGTCTGGACCGCTGCCCTTCGCCGAACCAAGGACCGGGCGCCTGAGTTACTCCGTGAAGTTCGTTTCCAGCGGGCGGATGCCTACGTGCGCTTAGGGCGCAGAGCCCAAGCCCGCAAAGAATGGGAGCGAATCTACTCCGAGGCGCCCTCGCACCGCGATGTGGGCAAGCGCTTGGGGCTCGAGTCGGCCATAGGGTGATCAATAGACCCGGGGAATCAAGCGCCAGGTGTGGCGCTGGTAGTCCGCGTACTGTGGGTGGCTTCTTAGCAGCCACTCTTCCTCCAGCTTCGCCTTTGCCACCAGCACTGCTGCAAGGGCAACGAACAGTGCCCAACCCGCCAAACTGGCGACCCAAAAGGCGCAGCCGGCAGCCAACAACAAGACCGAGCTGTACATGGGATGCCTGAGCCAGCGGTATGGACCACTCTGGACCAACTGGCCACCCTTTCGCGGCTCGGGGTGGATATTGAAATTCCCCAAGCGATTGACGGTCAGGGTCCAGAGACCCAGCGCAATACTTACCAGCCAATACAACCAAGGAACCGGTCCAGGGAAGGAGTGCTTCATCTCCATGGCGCAGAGCGCCGCCACAGCCAGCAGCAGCCCGAACTGCAAAGCAACATAAAGCTGACCTTGGGTTTTAGAGTTCATCGGCTGAGTCTAGCGGTCCTGCGGTACTGGCAGACGAGTTGATGATCCACTAGATCGCGGCCGATGAGGACGAGGAGTTCTGGGTCAAGCTGGAGATGTGGGAGCAGTTCATCTACGACCACACCCTGTGGCTGGCCATGGAGCAAGCGTGTGATGAAGGTGTCCTGCTGCCGCTGGAGCAGCGCGCCATTCGCTTGCAGTCGGCGCCGGCCTGCATGCGAGACGGCCTGGAATACATGGTGGCTCACTGCCCACCCCATGTGCTGCATCGGCTCCTGCGGCTGTTTCACTTTCTAGTGCAGATCTCCCGAATTAGAAAGCTGGGCGTGGCGGACTGGCGACCATCTATGCCCGCCACACCCCCAGTGGCGATAGGTAGGCAGTGAGCAGGTGAACTGTTGATGCAGAAGGCCCAGTTCTTGTCAAGGAAACAAAACAACACCCCTCTTGATCTTGTGTGGCTGCAGTGGCAATTTGGGGGCTCCTGAACCGTCCGTTCCTCCTGCTTCTAGTGGGGCAGAACACGGCGGTTTTTTCATGGACTCCTTAATGAGGGACGGCAATGACACAACTCGAGGACATCGAAGACCAGTTAACGCAACAACTGGCACTGCAACCAACGCTTCAGGGCAGCCCCCGCTGGGTAGAACGCGCGTTCACACAGGATGGCTGGCACGTTCGTGTGGCACACGGACGCGCCCGTGCCGGCGGGCTGGGATACCGCTACTGGATAGGCGTCCATCGGGTGGAGCGGCCTGTGTTGCAAACCTTGCTGTGCCACCATGCGCTGTGCCCCCAGAAGCAGAAGGTGCAACAGCGCTGGCAGGACTTCATTGGGCAGGCACGGCCAAAACGCCACGAAGAGCCCGCGCTGTTTGTTCGTCGCCTCGCCGAAGAAGTGAACCTAGAAGGTCCTGACGGGCAAACCTGGACCGCCCGGAGGGCCAAGCTGCGCGTGAACCTGACCTGCCCCGAGGGTGCGCACCCACCCCGGCAAGTGCAGGTAGACGCCTGGGACTTGTTCAGCCAGAGCGGCTATGTGGCAGGAGGCTTGGCGCCACAAGCCATGGGTACGGCGGAACGGCTGCCCCTTTTCCTGTCATTGGACGATGCGAAGCGCTGGCTAGAAGTGAAAGGCCAGGCGATTGCCATACCCCATAGCAACCATACACACGCCACTGCCTGAGCCTCAGGCAACGGACAACAAACCCTAAAACCCCACAAGGAAAGACCGACCATGAACCGCAGCCCGGTAAGCGCCGAAATAACCACAGAAATCACCATTGCGGGCCATGCCAGCGTGGCGTCCCAGCCCGACACCATTCGCCTGCGTCTGGCGCTCAAAGGCATGGAAGCCTCCTACGACCGGGCGCTGCGCGCCGTAGACCAGAAAACCCAGCAGCTGCAGGCTCTGGTGACCGAGCAGGGCTTGCCCAAGGCCCCAGTGACGGACCGCTTCTCAATCGATGAAGTTTGGAAGCACCAGTACGACGACGACAAGCGCCAACTGCTGGGCTTCAAGGCCGACCACATCCTGCTGCTAGACCTGCCGCTGGACATGGCGTTGCTGCAGCAATTCCTGCAAGCCCTGGCCAGCACGGCCATCAACCCCACGGTTCGGGTGATGTTCGAGGTGGGGAACCCCGCCGCGATGATGGAACAGGCACGCACCCGGGCCCTGGACTCAGCCAAAGCCACGGCACACACAGTGGCGCGGCAAATGGGCCTGCGGCTTCTGGGCATACGGAGCATCAACTACTCGGCGCCCCGCAACTCGCCCAGCACCAGCCTGGAGCTGAACCTGCCGGAGCAGGGGTTGGACTCGGGTGCGTCCATGGAACTGTTGCTCATGCCGGAGGAGGTGACGGTGCAAGACAGCGTTTCGGTGGTGTGGGTGGCGGCGGCGGAAGAGTGATCGTGATCGGGCCCGTATCAGTGTTTGATACGCACCTGTGGGAGCATCGGCTGCCCGGACTCTGGAGCACAGGTGTTCCGGTAATCCGGTAACCCCTGAATGAAAGGCAACCAGATGAGGAAGCGCCCTTCAGGGATTGTCAGCGCCGGCTTGGCTAAAGCACGCCTTGGTTTCGCACCCGGGCTCCCTGGCTGGGTTGGAACCGCGGGTTGTTTCCTCCACTGCGATTTGCTCGGGTGTTGAACATGGCAAAGCTCCTGCCCCCTATCGATCCTGCCACCCAGTGGAAGGAGCGCCACGCCCACCATTACCTGCACCTGGTGGAGGACAAGGACGGGCGGGTGTGGCTGCAGGTGGAAGACATCAAGCAATGGATACCGGGGTTCGACAGCGCGGAGGCTCTGCACCGGAAGTACCCCGGGACAGTTCGGTGCGTGCCACCTTCCAAGGTGGCTTTTGTGGAGGCCAACGCCTTCCTGCGAATCACAGCCCAGAACACGAACGTTCCGGCTTTGAAGTTGCGCAGCTGGCTCCACACCACGGTGCTGGAGCCCGTACGCAGGCGGCAGCAGGGGCGCACTTACGCAGCGGGTTTTGGCCCGAGGCTTCCCTCGTCCTTGCTTTCGGCCGACGAGATTCCGCATTCCGCGTCGGATGGGCAGTTTGCCCCCCGGGCAAGCCAGATTCGGCAAGTGCTGGACCCTCGTCTCTGGCAGATTGCAACGGGTCGCTGGGGCCTGACCAAAACGATGGTGTCGGGCTTTGCCGGGGCATTGGCTGCCGTAGCGGTATCAGGGCTGCTCAACGACCAGGCATGGGACGTGAACAACCACTACCTGTTCTGGACGTGGATAGCCCTGTTGGCTGCCATGTGGGCAGTCGGCTTCAACGTAGCCTGGGCGGTGGGCGCAGTGCGCGGCGGACTCCAGCGTATAGGTGATCTGTTCAATCCCTGGGTCACGACCTTGCTCGTCACGCTGAACCTGATCGCTGCGGCCTACACGGCAGGAATCACTCTTCAGAACAGCTCCTACCTAGTCCACCTGTGGTGGAATGCCTATGTGGTCGGAGACCCTCCGGCTCTGGTTCAGGTCACAGACAGGACGGAGTCAGGGCTGGTGCGTGAACTCACCCTATCGGGTGGGTTGGGCATAGGCAGTACTGCAGCATTGCGGGAGGCACTGGCCGATTACCCGGAGGCCACACGACTGGTGCTCTCCAGCCCCGGAGGGCTGGTGATTGAGGGTTTTGGGCTGGCAGATGTGGTGGCAGCCTCCAACGTGGAAACCACTGTGGTGAGGGACCAGTGTTCCAGCGCTTGCACGCTGCCGTTCCTCACGGCGCCGCAGCGGGTGGTCGGGGCCGACGGAGTGGTCGGGTTCCACCGCAGCTACTCCATCCTGGGGGACTACGGGCAAGGCTGGAGCCCGGTGGAACATCTCATGGCCGATCTCATGCGGGAAAGCGGTGTGACCGAGTCGTTCGTGCAACGCGCGTTGAGTACGCCAGGCTGGGAGATGTACGAGGCGCCCCTGGACGAATTGATTGCGAATGGCGTGGCTACCGGCACGGAATGACGCTGGCAGCCTTGGGCGAAGCCGCTTGAGGCGGCTTACTTGCCGGGTTGATTTTTAGGGTCTGGCCCGATGCTGGCGCCCGAGATGGCATCGCGGAGCGACGTGAGTTGCTCCACCCTGTGCCGCACCACTTGGTTGCGCTGGCCGAGCCGGAGCACCCGGTAGAGGGTGCCATCCTGCGCGTCGTACACGCCGTTGATGGCACTGAACTCCGCGTCCCGGAACGAGAGCCAGCGGCGCTGGGCGTCTCGCAACAACTGGGCCTGCGCTGGCGTCATCTCTGCCAGCAAGGCCGCGTACACCCGGTTTAGCTCCTGGTCGAGGCGCTGGTATTCCTGATCGGCACAGACCACCATGTCAGCGGTGGTGCTCGCACGCTGGAAGCAGGCGTCAGAAGTGTTGGTGGCTTTTGCGTTCTCTGCCGCCACGGGCAGTAAGTAGCTGGCAAAGATTGCTGCACTGAAGACGGTAAGCAGTTTCATGCCTGCAAGTGTCGCCCACAAATCTCCGCAGAAAGTTTTCTCGTATCGGCTTTTGATACGCAAGGCTTTCAGAATCAGATCGACGTTGTGTCACTTCTTGGAGAGAAACATGCAGGTCGATCGGTTGCTGAGTACGGGAAATCTGGGGTTCAGGGTATCGGATCACGCTGCAGTACGGGTTCGCCAGCGCGGCATTGCGCCAGATGCACTGAGGTGTCTTCTGGCCTACGGCCGCAGGGAGCACGACCACCATGGGGCGGAGATCATCTCCTTTGACCAGAAGTCGCTCGAGTTGATGCGCCAGCGGGAAAGCAAGGGGGCTTTGCTCGCAGCGGAGAAGGCCCGATCTCTGTATGCCGTTCTGTCGGGGGACGGGTGTGTGATCACCACCGGCTACCGCTTCCAGCGTATCCAGCGCGCCCGCAGCCTTGCCAACAAACGCCGGCAGCGGTCCAGCCCTCAGGCCCAGCCCGCTCTGTTGACATTACCGGCCTGGGAAGCGACCGACCGTTCCATCACGGACGCTTCGGCGTTCGCAGACACCTCTATCGAGGAGCTTCAATGACCGCCCAATTCACTGAAAGGCTGCTCCTGGAGGGTGAGGCTGTGGCCATGTGTACCGAGCCGCTGAACTCCTACTTCAGCCTCAAGGGGATCACCTCGCCGTTCAAGTACACCTGCACCGCGCTCTGGCGGGGCTACCAGGGCGTGTGGGAAATCAGGCAAGACAGGCTGTACCTGCTCGAACTCGATGGGGAGGATGCTGAGGGCAAGCAGCTCTCACTGGGAGACATCTTTCCGGGCTATCCAGACCGGGTCTTTACCCACTGGTACAGCGGCACGTTGCGGATCCCCCGCGGGAAGCAGCTGAAGTACGTCCACATGGGTTACGGCAGTGTCTACGAGGAAGACCTGCTGATCCAGATTCGCAGGGGGATACTGGTCGGGCGCGACGTTCAGCACAACGGTGTATCCGACGAACCGTCCGCACCCGACGGGTACCGTGTTTCTGCAATCACTGTTCTCGCCAAACCCAAGCCGCAAGTGAGTAAGCCATGAATGAACTGATCGCCCATGACGTCGAGCCGCTGCAGATGTTTCTGATCGCGTACAGCAGCGTAGGTGCGATCTGGATGGTGGGCATCATTGCCTATCTCTCCACCCACGCTGCCGCCCGCGGGCAGGGTTGGGGTGGCTCCGTAGCGGGAGTGGGGAGAAGCAGTCCGTTCCCCAGGTTGAGGAAGTGGCTGAGATTCATCGGCGCAAGCGCCCTGCTCGTTGCGGCGTCGCTGGTACTTTGGCCGTTGCTGGCCGCCCTGCACATTGGCGATCTGATCCGCCGTTTGATGAAGAAGCGAAATCTCCCGGCGGGGCTCGTTCGCTCGTTCAAGGTGGAGCGCAGCCACTTGAAGGAGCCGCTGATGGTCGAAGAGATCGAACTCAGAGAGATGGTGTCTGACCCCCTGGGCGGAGTGCCTTGGGCTCCGTTCGGGCACCTGAATAGCGAGTGGGAAGCCTTCAAGCGGCAGTTGCACCCAACAGACCAAATCTACAGCTTCGGGGCCGAGTGGCAAGAGGACTGGGGACGGACTGTGTGGATCGAGGGCTATGTGATCAAGCGCGGGGTACGGCTGAGCCCACATTTCGTGGTCAGCAGATCTGTCGTTCAAGCCCATTGATTGACCGGCGGCAATTGAGGAAAGGGTGCAGAACGACCATGCCCAACGAGAACGACCCAGACAACCTGTCGAGAAACCCTTTCGATTTTCTTTGCGAACTGGCCTCGAAAGAGCGGTGGTGCTGGAACATCTTCTGTCGCACTTGTAGACACATCAACTTCCGCTATGCGCTGCGCGAAATCGCTCGAGGTCAGCATCCCGCCAGCAACGATTGGTTGATACACGCAGACAACCCGTTCTTGCAACGCGGCTCCGCAGTGCCAGGACTGGGGCCTGTGCCGCTGCGGCAGAGTTGGTCGTTGGAAGAGCAAGCGAGTCTTGTCCAAGCCATCCAGCACGCCGATATCTCAAACATCGCATCGTCGTGTAGCCATCCGGACTGGCTGGGCTACCTGGGCTTGGCGCTCTATTACGCCGAGGATGCCGAGCGCAGAGATAGAAAACTGACCCAGTCATGGGGCCCGCAGTTGATGGATATGGCGAGTCCAGGCTCCAGGACAGCACGCAAACTCACAGCAGCGTGTACATGCGTTGAGCGGCATCTGAATTGGGAGGTGCTCGAAGCCCTGGAATTCGATGACATGGACCTCCTGGGTTGATGCTCCACACGGACTTCCGTAGACCGCACAAACACGAAATCTTGTCAAGGAAATAAAACAACACGATCTTGACCATCGGCAAGCGGGATGGCATTTTGAAAGCTCTCAAACCGTCCGTTCCTTCTGCTGCCCTAGGGCGACAGTACACGGCGGTTTTTTCATGAGCACTTGGATCAAGGAGAGCGTGATGACAGATCTGGAGAGGGTTGAGCAGCAACTCGAACAAGAGAGTTCGACAGAAGGACTCAACGCATTTGCCGAGCACAGCTTCACTGTCGGGGCTATGCAGATTCGAGTGGCCCGGGCGGTAGACCGCAAAGGAATGACGCGCTACAGGTACTGGGTGGATGGATACCGGGTTGAGCGCAAGACACTGCAGACCCTCATCTGCTCGAACATTTACTGCCCGACTCGCCAGCAACTCCTCAAGCAATGGCAGGAGTTTCGCTCGCCACGAAAGTCGTTGCTAAAGACAGAGCCCGTCCTGTTTGTCCACCGGTTGGCTGAGGAAATTGAATTGGAGGGAGCCGACGGGAGACGGTGGATAGCCCGCCGGGCAAAGCTCAGGGTACCCATCCGCTGCCCAGAAGATGCGCATGCGCCACTGGTGGCGCAGGTCGACGCATGGGACCTGTTTAACCACGAGGGATATGTGGCTGGGGGACTGAACGCAGGTAAGCCTTTGTTTCATATCGTGAATGACATACGCGAATGGATCGATGCTGCAAAGGTTCAGATGCAGGCCGACGCGCAGCTCGCGCTCTAGCCGATACCAACAGCGCACGTCGCATGAACCCGGAAAGAGATTCAATGTTTGCTTAACTCAAGAAAGATTCGAGTACCGACCTATGGAACAACAAGACAGACAAGCCAACGCCGCGACCGTCACAGAGATCTCCGTGGACGGCGGTGCAAGGGTATCAGCGCGGCCGGACGCCATCAAACTACGCTTGGAACTCAAAGGCGTGGAGTCGGGGTACGACCTCGCCTTGAAGTCCGTTGACGGCAAAACCAGAACACTTCGTGCGGTCATGGGCGAGTGCGGGGTGACCAGTACCGCCATCACTGACCGGTTCGAGATTGAAGAGGTATGGAAGGACCGCTACGACGAAGACAAGCGCCGCCTGGAAGGCTACTGCGCCTAGCACACGGTGGAGGTGACGATGCCACTGGATATGGCTCTTCTGGACCGATTTCTCGAAGCGTTGGGGCGCAGCGGCGTCAACCCCATCATCCGCGTCATTTTTGAGGTGATGGACCCGAAACCCATGCTTGCCCAGGCGCGCACGGATGCACTCGCAGCAGCCAAGGCTTCTGCCTACGGCATCGCTGAGCAGTTGGGTCTTCGCATCACCGGTATCCGCAGCGTCAGATACTCGGCGCCAAACTTCGTCTCCCCTTTCAGCTTGCAGTTGGATCTGCCAGAGATGGCGGCCCAAGCCAGCATCTCCATGGATCTGACGCTGACCCCAGAGGACGTCACTGTCAGAGATGGTGTGACGGTGGTTTGGTTGGCGGAGGCAGCATGAGGCATTTGGCTGCACTTTTCTTCACGCTGGCCATGGCACTTACCCCGCTCTTCGGATCTGCACCGGCATGGTCTGCGGGCGCGAGCGGCCGCTCTGTGCTCTCAAGTGAACAAGTATTCCAGCAAGCGAGAGCGTCTGTTGTCGAAGTTCGTCAGCAGAGTACGCTGAGTATCGGAGAGATATCTACAGCGAGCGGTTTTGCGGTAGGAAGTCAGGGCTTCATTGCCACCAACTACCACGCGGTCAGCGATGCGGTGCTTGAGCCCTTGGAGGTAGAGGTCATCATCGTTGGCGCGAATGGGGAACGGATTCGCGCTAAGGTTTCCAGTGTTGATGTGATCAACGATCTTGCACTGCTCAAGCCAGAGAAGCCATTCAATGCACAGCCCCTACGCCTGAACGAGGACATCCCCGAAAAGGGCGCTCGGGGCTTTGCCATGGGTAATCCTGGAGGATTCGGCGTGAGCATCGTAGAGGGGTCGTTCAACGGTCTGTTTGAGAACACAGACATCTCCAACATCCACTTCACGGGCGCCATCAATGGGGGAATGAGTGGTGGGCCTGCTTTTGACAACCGGGGAGCGGTTGTTGGTGTCAACGTGGCAACCAGCAGGGACGACCAACTCGTGGCGTATCTCGTCCCTGCTGCGCCGCTCGCCTGGCTGATCGAATTCACCGAGGCTCAAGGCCCACTGGACAACGCTGGGCTTCGAGAGCTCATGGCCCTCCAGGTAGGCATGCTTACTGACACGCAACTCGAGAACATAGAACTCGCTGGGCCTGGCGATGGCAAGCCAGACACCCAGCAACTGGGCCCCTTTACGGTGATGGGAAAGCTGCACCCAGACAAGGAATGCTCGGCAGGCAGGGAACAAGATCAGGGCGTCCTTTTTTCTGTCGTGACACAGATATGCCGGGCTTCAGACTCCGTATACATCAGTGATGAAGTTCAGGTGGGACACATTCTGGCCGCTCACTTTCTCCTTGCTGACCCAGGCATGACCAGAACACAGATCGCCAGGATGCAGGAGCATGTTTTGGCTGAGCTGCGCGACAGCGCCGGTGTGAGCGGAGACAGCTATGGGGAATGGACATGCGAACGCCGCCGGTTAAGGGCAAGCAACACACTCCCATTGGAGATGTACGCATGCCGGCGAGCCATTCTCGACCTTTCAGGGCTCTATGACTTCCGGTTTCGAGCCGCCAGTCTGGTCAACGGTAGAGCGGGACTGGTGGCTGCTCTGGGAGCTACCGGGTTCGACCAAGCAAGCGCCAACAAGTTACTCAAGGCATGGCTCGGCGTGATGGATTTCGACCCTGGGCAAGGAGTACAGCGATGAACGCACACAGCAAAGGCAGGATTGACAGGGGGCCGGCCATTTTGATGCACGGCTTGGCGGCGGCGCTACTGTTGATCTGGACAGGGAGCGGATTCTGGCTTCATGGCATGAACGCCGTTGAGGCCGCAGAGTTACCCGACTATGTGCGCTATATCGCGCTGCACGGAGCCGTGGGGCTTTGCTGGGCTGCGGGGTGGTCCATCGTGACATGGATCGTCGACCAAGAGAGCCGATTCATGCAGCACCTGACCGTGGTGCTGGCATTTTTCGCAATTGATCAAGCAGTTCTCGAAATGGCTTTGCCCTGGGCCTTCTTCGAGATGGATTGGACGTGGCATCCACTGGCCTACTGGTTCTTGTTCACGCTCGCACTTTCTGCTGCTCTGGCACTAAACCTCTACATACTCTTCCAAAGGTGGAGTTCTCGGCTCAGCATGATTTGGCTTGGATCCACGGTGGCACTTTTGAGCTATCAGGGGCTGGAGGCGTTGGCTGATGCGATGGACTCCGCTGAGTCACTGCCGTACCAATACAACATCTATCCAAGCTTTGACCGCATCGACTCCAGCGAGGCGGTTGAAGACGCTGTCGGGACACTTTGGAAGTATTCGGAGTAGAAAAAGAATCGTCGAGACGAATCGGCCTAGATAGTCTGCGGGACACGATGATCCCATGACCAAAAAAATTTGTGTGGAACTTCAAATCCCAGTGCTGGTGAAGACTGGGCTTACTTCGAGGAACTGCTTGCTCCTCACGGCGAATAGAGATGCGAACATCTATCGCAATTCGCGTTGGTGTGATACGCTATACAAACATTTCGAGTTGGGCCGGCGCCCACGCCAACCTGCCTTCCCGGGCAAGGTGGATACGCGATACGCGGATGTGGCTCCTTCAAGAGCAACCAAACGGGCAGGCGTCGGCCCTCTCATAACAGGAGGGCTTTTTGTTTTCTGACGCCAGTTCTATCGAAGCAGCCGCCGCTCAGGCCAGTCGGGAGATCGGACACCCCCTTCCCGAAGACGAATCCTCCTTCGAAGAAGCTCGTATTCCTCACGGGCAGACACACGTGAAGGAAGAGTAAGCATTGGAATTACTAGAGTCCTGAGGTTCCTGACGCTACGACCGATCAACTACGGCATGGTCCACCTGCGGACTGGGCGATTTAACCAACTTGCTGCGCCCGGCAATTAGCCAAAGCAGCTAAACAGGAGCACCGCTTCATGAAACAGTCATCAAG
>Ga0075157_10001254_pt1 | contig 16260 bp, 15 predicted proteins | sample JI81BgreenDNA_FD_70967 | JGI IMG/M metagenome (GOLD analysis project Ga0075157, IMG submission 70967) | Wastewater effluent complex algal communities from Wisconsin, to seasonally profile nutrient transformation and Carbon sequestration -... | ecosystem: Engineered > WWTP > Effluent > Algae...
CGCCAAATTCCTTGAACAGCATCGCCTTGCCTTCCATCACCGGCAGGGCTCCCTCGGGGCCCAAGTTGCCGAGCCCCAACACGGCGCTGCCATCAGTGACGATCGCCACCATGTTTTGCTTGACGGTGAGTTCATAGACCCGCTCGGGGCGATCGGCGATCGCCCGGCAAACCCGACCCACACCGGGGGTGTAGGCCATGGCCAAGTCTGCCTGGCGCGCGAGCGAAATTTTGCTGTTGACGACAATCTTGCCGCCTTGGTGCAGGGCAAAGGTGCGATCGGCCGCCGCCAAGACCAACACGTCCGGAATATCTTTGACCGCTGCCACGATCGCCTCGGCCGCCTCGGTGCTGGCGGCATCCACGGCCAAGTCTCGCACCGTATTTTGGCGGTTTTGCTCCACGAGGGTGATGTCCCCTAGGTTGCCCCCGGCCTCGGCGATCGCCTGGATCACCTGGGACAGCATCCCAACCTGATTCGGCAACTGAAGACGCAACGAGACGCTGAAACTCGGATTTGGCGTTAGTTTAACCACGAACCGATCCTTCCCGAAAAACTTGCAGGGTTGATGAGGCAGAGCTGACCAAAGCTCTATAATCTACCACCCACGAGCAAGCGGCCCTGTGCGATCGGTCATGAATTGCTGAAGATCCCGACCACCCGCCGCGGCAGGTGGCCGTGGAACTGAGGGTTGGGGGGCTGGCGGGCGATCCGCAACCAGTTCCTACAGCCCAAGGGTGCGGCGCAGTTCCCGTAATTGGGTCAGGCCCGCCGCGTCATTGCGTTGGCGATAGAGGGCTTCAGCCGTTTTGAGATCGGCTCGCGCGGCCGATCGATCCCGGCGAGCGTTGTAGGCTCGGGCTCGGTTAAGCAGGGCATTGATGTAGGTTGGCTGGAGCCGCAGGGCTTCGGTGTAGTCCGCGATCGCCCCCTCCCAATCCTTCAGGGCTGCTTTGGCCAGGCCGCGCGCATTTCGGGCCTCCGCATAGTCCACATTGACGCGCAGGGCCGCCGAATAGTCGTCGATCGCTGCGGTAAATTGCTGCTGACGATGGCGCACCATGCCGCGATTGACGTAGGCATTGGCATAGAGCGGATCAAGGGCGATCGCCCGATCCAAATCTGTGAGGGCCGCCGTCATGTCGCCCATTTGGAACCAAGCCAAACCGCGCAAATTGTAAGCCTCAGCAACATTCGGATCGACCTTAATCGCGGTGTCGTAGTCGGCCATGGCTGCCCGCCGATCGCCTGCAATGTGGCGCAGCAGACCCCGCTTGACCCAGCCATTAGCGCGATCGGGGCGCAATTCCACCACCCGATCCAAGTCCGCCGCCGCCCCGGGCCGATCGCCGCGATCGAACCGCAACACACCGCGATTAAATAGGGCTTCGGCCGATTGCGGATCGCGAGCAAGGGCCGCATCAAAATCCGCTAGGGCTCGATCGGCTTGGCCTTGCTGGCGATAAACGGAGCCGCGATTAATGTAGGCATTCAAATAGTTGGGATTGAGTTCGATCGTCCGGCTGTAATCGGCCAAGGCCGCGGCCCAATCCTGGCGATCGCGGTAGGCGTTGCCCCGGTTGTAGTAGGGATCGGGATCATCCGGCTTCAGGGCGATCGCGGCGGTGTAATCGGCGATCGCCCCGGTGGCATCCCCCTGCGATCGGCGCACCACGCCCCGATTCACCAAGGCTTTGGAGAGGGTGGGATCCAGCCGGAGTGCTTCGGTGTAGTCGGCCAAGGCCGCTTCGCCCGATCGCAGGTTCCAATGGGCATTGCCGCGCCCGTAATATAACTGCGCCAAGTTCGGCCGCGTCGCACTGGCCGATGAGTCGGTGGGATGCAAATCGATCGCCTTGGAAAAATCCGCCACCGCCCCGGTAAAGTCACGATTCTTCAGGCGATCGTAAGCCCGGGTCACAAAAAACTCCGCCGACTCGCCGGTGATCGCTCCTTCCTGGGGGGTGGATTGGGCCGTGGGCATGGCCCAGGCTACCGATGGCAACGTTGCCCCCAGGATTGAACCAGCCCAGAGCCCGCTGCCCAGGCCGATCGCCCAGAGCCGCGATCGTCCTAAGCCGATCGCTCCATGATTTGATTGCCGCTTGCTCGTCATAATCCATTCCCGTTCAATCGCTGCACCCTTCCGCCATTGGCCAACCTAGGTCAAACTGGGCACCCGATCGACTGCTCGCTGACCGCCCCAGCGGGAGACGATCGCATCGTCATATTCATCCGCCAAGGACAACACCGCCTGCACCGAGGCTTCCAGCTCCGGGCGATCGCACTCGGAACCCACGATCGCATGGTTTAAAAAGATGTCCCCATCCGCATCAATTCCGAAGGCCCCAAACAACAGGCGATCGTTTTCCCGCAACAGGTAGTGCATCAATTCCGAGGACAGCTCCACATTGGTCACCACGTACGATCGCGTATTGACCACGGCATCATCCTCGCCCCAGGGCAACACTTCCACCAACACACAAGCAGAGCCTGCGGTGATGTAGGCCGTTGGGTGCGGTGCATCCACATCGATCGCCACTTCACTCCAAATCTGCTCCAGCCAAGGAAACACCTTTTCGTAGCAGCTTTTTTGAGCTTCGGTCTTAAACTGAGTCATCTCTGTCACCCACAACGACACAAAAAATCAGTATCTATTGCCCCAGTCAAGTCTATATACACCGGTTCATCCCCCGGCGAATCGCCCGGTTACAGCGCCGTGATGGTTTGGTTGTCCGGGCTCTGGTTTTCCTGGCGATGACGATTAGCCTGTGCTTAGCGCCGGATCAACACCCCTAATATGACCTGCAACTGTGACCTGCAACCGATCAGCCGCGTTGGCTGCAAGCATCAGGATGGCCCTAGCGATCGATGTGATTGATCGCCAGGGCCATGCCTGCCACGGAAATCTGGCGGTTTTTGGGTTGGCCGCGGTTGGGCTACTGCTTTTTTAACAAAAATCCGCTAGCCGGGGAGTTATGTGGCGAATCATTACGGACCTTGGGCGGCTGATCCAGCCAGCGAGCATGGTCACAGACCGGATACTCAAGAATGGATACCAAGATCCAATCGCCGTGAAGGGTCGTAGCTGGGAGACGGCGCGGGGGAGGGATCCTAAGGGTGGGCGATCGCCGCTAGCAGCTCGTTGAACGGTTGCCAGTCATCCTCGCGATCGATTGCCTCCCAGACCCGCTCGATTTCCGGACGAATGATCGTGATGCTGGCGTTGGCTTGGCGCAATTGCTGGGCGATCGCTGCGAGGGATTCTGTGGATTGCTGCTGCAACAAGTGGCCATAGCGATCGCACCATTGGGCCCAATAGCGAGCCGTTTCACCGCGTGGGTTGCTGTCACTGGGACCCACCCAAAAGGGGCGATCGTTGGCATATAACTCTGGGCGATCGCGCCAAGCCGGTTCAAAGTGCGATCGCAGGGTTTCAAAAAAGCGGTGATAGGGCATTTGCGACACACTCAAGAGTTGCAAGGTCGCTTCCACCAAGTCATCTGCCGCCTCCGTGGGCAAATCCTCAAAGCCCAACCGCGCGCACATCAGTCGCAAATACTCGGAACGGTAGCGATCGGCAAAGGACTCCAGCGCCGCTGCCAACTCACCCGGGTCAGTCACCATACCCAGGGGCTTTTGCAACAGCTCTAAATTGAGGCGACAAATGGTGGGTTGATTGCCATAGGCATAGCGCCCATAGTAGTCAAAATAGGCCGCCGTAAGGGTTAGGTCATAGGTGGGCAAAAAGGCATAGGGGCCGTAATCAAAACTTTGACCCGTCACCAACATATTGTCGGTATTCAGCACCGCATGGCAGAAGCCCGCCGCCATCCACTGGGCACACAGCACGGCCACGCGATCGACCAATTCCGCATAAAAGCGCGATCGCCAGTCGGGCTGATCCACTAAATGGGGGTAGTACAGTGCCACCACGTGGGCCAGCAGGCGATCGATCAAATCCGGTCGATTCAGATAATGCAATCGCTCAAAGGTGCCAAACCGAATATGGCTCTGGCCCATGCGCACAATCACCGACGATCGCGTGGGGGAGGGTTCATCACCCCGCCAAAGTTTTTCGCCAGTTTCAATTAAGACCAATGTGCGCGACGTATTCACCCCCAATCGGGCCAGCATTTCTGTGGCGAGTACTTCACGCACGCCGCCTTTGAGGGTTAATCGACCATCGCCATTGCGCGAGTAGGGCGTCTGTCCCGATCCCTTGGTTGCTAAGTCATAAAGGAGACCATCTTGCCCGCGAATTTGACCATATAAAAACCCGCGCCCATCTCCCAATCGGGGGTTATATTCCCCAAACTGGTAGCCGTGATAGCGCATGGCCAAGAAGGATTCACGCCCTTGAAATTGCCCAAAGGCTTCGATGAATTCTCGATCGGTGACGGTGCTTGGATCCAATCCCAATTGGGGAAGCAGAGCATCATTCCGAAATCGCAAATGATGTTCAGGAAACTCTGCCGCTGCCACCCAATCGAAATAGTCCTCACCGAGGGCTTGAAAAGCGGGTTCGTAATCCAGTCGGAGAAATGCGTTAGGGGCAGACATGCAATTGGGGATGCGAGGGATAGGGAATTGAGGGGACAAACGGCCCCTGAAAGATACTGCTGAAAATTTGACCGCGAGCGATACACTTTGAAGGCGCCTTAAGTCTGCCTTGAGACCACCTCAAGTCTGCCTTGAGACCACCTCAAGTCCGCTCTAGACTCATCGATAGACGACCTAATGGACTGGGGTTGGGGGCGCGTTTGATTGTGCCATTCCATCTGCCCAAATGCCACGAGCACTCCCTCGTGTTGCGTGATCCAAGGACGATCGATTGGCCGCCATGATCCACCCAACCGCCTTCAATAATCCGCCTTAAATAATAAAGCTACTATCTTGTCCCCGTGCCGCTTGCCAACTGCGAGCATCGAAGTACAGATCCTCAAGGGAAATTTGATTAAGGGCTTCGCCCAGTTTTTGGGACAACCGCTTCCAGAGCGAGGATGTAACCCAGTCTTCAATGCGATCGTCGGCGTTGCTGGTCGGAATGGCAACGGCGAGAGACTCGCCTACGGCTTGCAGGATTTCTCCCAAAAAGATGTCTTTGGGCTCGCGTGCTAGTTGGTAGCCTCCGTGCATTCCCCGCAAGGATTCAACAAGGCCTGCTCGTCGCAGAGCGATTAAGAGTTTTTCGAGATAGGGCATGGGGATATTTTGGCGCTGGGCGATCGCTCGCACGGAGCTAGGGCCGATGCCGCGCTGCAAGGCGAGATCGAGCATGGCTTTGATGCTGTAGCGTCCGCGAGCAGTTAGCTTCATGGCGGCAACAACTCCCAGCCGTCGGCACTCAGTTCCGGCGAGATTGCCTGACAAATGGGGCGCAGGGGCAATTCTTCTAGGTTCCAGAACGTCAGAATTGGCGTAAAAACTTGCATTCAGGGCTTGGGCTTGGGGTGGGGGAAGATCGCTGCGATCTCGACCCGATCGCGTAAAAAGTCTGAAGAGCGATCGCATGGCAGCCAGTAAAACCAGCCCCCAAGATTGTGTCAGAAGATGAGATGGCTAGCCAATCGTTGATTTTTTGAAAAAACCCTAGCGGTTTAACAGAAATCGTGTACTATTATGGAGCCTGATGCTAGCACGAAATTGCCTTCTTGAAGTTTAAAAACACCATTCGGTCAGACTCGCGGAATTTCTATCCTCGGTCGATCGATCTCAGCCAATCATCTCAGGCCATCCCTGAGATATTCAAAGGCATTTGCTGGGGCATTTGCTGGAGCGTTTGCTGGCAAGAAGGAAGCGCTTGATCACATCAACCCCGATTGGCGCAATTGCCGCGATCGTCTAGGCTCTTTGCTTGAGATCCGGCAAACGCTGTATCAGTGAATTCATTTATCACTCTCTCGATCGATCCGTTTGTTGGATTAAACGACCAATGAGTAAGCGTAAAAAGACCGAATCGCAACCCCTGACTGGCTCGCAACTGTTGGAAAGGGTCAAGGAACTCGAAAACGCCAGCAAAGAAGAAAAGGCACGGGCCTGCGGTTACTACACCACGACGAAAGATGGTGTTGACCGCGTCAATATGATGAAGTTCTACAATGCCCTGATCGATGCAGAAGGGATCGAACTCGACAACAAAACGAAACCTAGCGGTCGTGGCGGCCGCAGTGCCAGCTACCGGATTACGGTGCAATCGAATGGCAACTTGCTAATTGGTTCTGCTTATACCAAGCAAATGGATCTGCAACCGGGTGATGAATTTGAAATTACCCTCGGTCGCAAGCACATCCATCTCAAGCAAGTGGATGGCAACTAAGCCGCGATCGCCCCAGAGCAATGGGGCATAAAACAGTCAGCACGGGGTAAGACCTGCTGCATTTGATGTCTGTTGATGCCCGTCGTTGCAATGCTTGTCTGTAGGATGCCCCGGCTGATTTGTCCATCAGTCGGGGATTTTTGTAGAGATTTCTATATCGATCACGCTGCTGCACCCGTCGCTAGCAACTGCTCAAACTCGCTGATAGTCTTGATGCGCTCGGTATACAAGCGGATTAATCAGACTTTGGTGGTCGGCAACTACGCGCACAAAATATCCTTACTCGAACATAAAACTAGACAGTCCATGCAGTCGATATCAGACCGAACCCAATTTTGACTTCGATGATCGCATGGATCGATGCGGCCTCGCATCGCACAATAAACCGAGGGCGATCAGCACCAGAACTCCCACTGTCAGCCCATAGGGTCGTAGATTACCCCCATCCGGCATCACCATGATTGGGACAATCCACGCCCAAGCATTGACTGCTGTATGTAGCACAAGGGCGGGCAGCACACTGCCCCCAGTGCGATTAAACAGCCATGCAAACAGCACCGACAAAGCCACTGTGCTGACCATAAATAGCCCAACTGGAATATAGCGTTGTGCCGTGTCAGTCATATAAAACAGCGGCAGGTGCCATGTGCCCCACACCAGGCCCAAGCCAAGGCTAGCCACCCGCCAGCCAAAGTGCTTTTGCAAAACAGGTAATGCATAACCTCGCCAGCCGAATTCCTCGCCCAGCGGGCCGCCAAACAGCAGCACCAGCCCAAAATTCACCACGGCTAGGAGCACATGCCCGGATGCGGGGGACGGGGAGATGGTACCACCCAAGGCAATATGCACAGCAGTGGCCAGCCCCATGACAGCCAAGGGCAAGAAAAACGAGAGCGCCAGCCAACGCCAATCCATGCGCCATTGCAGCAAGGGTTTGAGCCAATACCGCAGTCCGTCCTGTCCATTGGTGCATCTCACCACTGCGATCGCCGCAATGCTGGGGCCAAACCCCCCTGCGATAAATAGCACCATGCCTAGGATTGACCACTGAGGCCTAAACATCGAAGACAGCAGCCAGCAGATCCACGACCAAGCAAATGCTAAGACAAAGAATGCGACTAGGCGTGGATAAAAGCCTGGTTGACCGTGATACATCATTGCCCCGTTTCACCTCGCTTAGATTGGAAGCAAACTGTTTTTTCGAACGAGTCCAGCCCAAGCTGTGGGTCTGCTAGAAATGCAATGCTGTAGCGTGAAATCTAAACAATAGTCAATTCAGATCGTGAAAATGGGAATAGCTAAGTAGCAATACGATCAAGATAGTTGGCTCTAGACCCTGGTTGATCGACACTACTTGCGGTCAATACTTGGCACTCTATAGATAATTTAGCCTGAGGCATCATCCTGCAATCCGATCCTTGATTTTGCTTGCGCTAGAACATCAAAGGCTGGTTAACAACTAGCCCAGATAAACTCGTTTTTGGTTCGAAAGATTTATGCTTCCAAATACTAGAATTAGAGTGATCGCTTCCAAGCAACTCAGGATGGCATAGGCAATAGGGGATACCCCGGTTATCCATGCACCAAATATATTCCCCGAAATATGCAAAAGCGCCACCAGCAAAATGCTGCCTTGAGTGCTGTTGTAAAGCCAGGTGTAAACAAAAGCGTTTGCAACGATGCTAATCAGCCAGGGTAAATGGGACTGATCCATTGGGGATCTCATCAAGAAAAGTATTGGGAAATGCCAGAAACTCCACAATAGTCCCACGATCAGAGTGCTGAACAGAGCGTTATATCGTTTCTGTAAGTGTGGGAGTGCAAACCCCCGCCAGCCGATTTCTTCGCTCGTATTGGAGAGGATCACAATGAAAACGGTAATGCCCAGAAGAAATGGATTACCTTCAAGCTCTGAAGGGGGCGAGGTTAAACCCAAGATTGTTGTCATGAATTGCCCCGCAATTAAAATGACAGCCGGGCCAAGTAATGCTACGAGGTACCAGACCCATCCAACCTGCCATTTAAGTAGTGCATTGAGCAAGTGCTGACTACCTATCTTGCCCTGTGTGATCTGCGACATGATGACGGCAGCAAGAGCAGGCCCAACAGAGAAAAAGATGCTAAAGAACTGAACGAAGAGACTATCAAATGGAGCAATGCCCTGTGAACCGAGAACTGCTGGAATTAAGCCAATCCATGAGATGCTGAATGCCAATAAATAGAACCATAGAATGGGGTGTCTTTGCATATACTACTCACGAACAAGAAAACTCTGAAACTGGACTTAATTCCGTCTACCGGCTATCGGTAAATGGCATGATCGATGGTGGCGCGGAAGAACTCACCGGCTGACTGAAACTGCTCACTGCCGAAATACCACCCCACTCGTAAATGAGTCGGAATTGTGTAGCCGCAAAACGTGCCTTCTTCCTCTACGATCGCCCCGAAATCGACATAGTGATGTTCCCCGCCTTCTGGATTGCCCCAGCGCGGTAGTTTTGCTGTTTTGAGTCGCCCTGCTGGGTCGATTGTTAGGTCGAGTTCTGCTTGTTCACCTTGGGCGATAAAACTGGCATGTAGGTGCGAGACCTCTGGGCTGTTCCAGGCTACATCACCTCGACAAAGTGCCGATGGTAACAGTATTAACTCGGTGTGGAAGCGACCCGCCGCCGATCGGGTAATGTCAGATCCGGTTCCGGTCATCACTGGGAATAGTCCCAACAGCTTCCATTGCATTGCCCCGATGCTATCGATGATTCGATCGGATCCCACGATTGGTAAGCCATTCACCCAGGCCGTGGCGCTCCAAATAAAGCCGCGCCCACAGCAAACAACTTGCTCTGCGGTGAATGGACTCCATTCCTTGAGCTTGATGCTGCCATGCATTTTTAGGCGTACAGCTGATGCAAGGGTGGTGCCAGGTGCGATCGCATGTTCGAGATATCGCCTAGCAGCCGCTGGCAAATGAGCAACATGATCAGGATTAAACACCTCCTTTTGAGATGTGGCTGACTCCCACAAGGTATCAAGAGAAATCCGTTGAGTTCTCATGGATCTAATCTATTGCTCCTCTTTGAATCGCTGCTAATTGACTAATAAAACTGCTGGAAGGCGGATTTTAGAAGGGTTGTGAAATGGTTTTGATGCAGCCATTTTATAACTTTTTAGTCAAATAAAAATTGTTGTGAATAGTTAATTAAGCTGGTTGTTTGAACAAACTAATCATAGAAGCTACGGCGATTAAGCCAGGAGCCGCCAGCCATAACCAGAAACCCAACAAAAATTGACTCAGAGCAAGTTCAGAAACACCACCACTGTCAGCAGGTAAGTTAAACCAAAACGCTGAGAAAGTGCCTCCAAAACCAATCAAAACAGCACCTATTCCAGTCATGATTGAGAGCCGATATTTCTGCATGATGAAATTGACGCAGCACAACCAATAAATTGGATTTGCCAACCAACCAATCGCTGGGACTTTTAGAAACAACAATCCAACAATGCCAAAAAAAGTCAGTTCGATTCCCTTCATTGCATAAATGTCATTGGGGTTCGGGGGACGCACACCAACAACGTGAATGGGAATTACATTAAATAAAAGGCAAGGCAAGGCAAGGGCGATGCCATACAGAAAGAGCGATAATCCTAGAAATATAGTCTTATATTTCATCTATTAAACTCTTGGTCTTGTTGGTAAAGATTTTCTGAAAATGATTTTCTGAGAATCAGGTAAAATCCAACATCAAACCCAAAAACAAGTACAGAATTGAGTGAGTCAAACTCCCACCCGTCCGCAGAAAGTCGATTGAGATGACTCTCGATTTTTCTGGCTTTCTGTTTGGTTATTAGGCATAGCCAATCACTGATTACTGTATATTGTGTTGCCATCAGTCCTGCTCCTGTCTTTGGCTTGATTGCACCAGACTCGTCAGCCGATTGCTACGAACCTCGACAAGCAATACAGCCTTTACCTCGCTTAATAAGCACAGTGGCCCGTAGGGTGGGCATTGCCCACCTACTAACTGCTTCATGACATCTGTGATATGACGTACCAATCGTTTTAGGTAAAGGCTGTATCTTTTTAAATGATGCCAAGGCTATGGTTGATTTCTAGGGTGAGTTGATGAACTACGATACAAAGCGTGAGGATTTGGCTTGATGCAGAGAGCGCACGATTTCTTGGTTGAATGGATTGTTGTTGGTCAATGCACCAGGCATTGAAAGCATTATGTAGTCAAAAATTTCTGGATTGAGATACGTTGGATTACAGATCTATATGGAATGTCAATATGGAATGACTGAGCGATCGCACCCTACTAGCGTGTCTGCCTTAATTCGCTGGGTCTATAAACTCTCAGCATGGATTCGCCTAGCTTTCGGATTTTGATCGCCCGAGATTTTAGACTAGACGCGCTACTACCATCAGCCGCGCAGCCATTTCCTATCACTCACTCAGCGGGCTAACACCTGATCAATCGCCTGATTCAGGGATCGAGTAACTCGCTAGATAGCACACCATTAATCGCTTGGTTTCAGCAACCAGCGCCTGGCGAAACGCTGGCTCTTGGCCCAAGGCCAACCACAACAGATTCCCGATCGCCTTGACCAAGACGAACGCGACCCGGGTATAGGTTTCTGGTGCGGCTGCTGGATAGTGCTGCTGCAAAAATTCTGAGTAGGTGCGAATGAGCCGCTCGTCGCCAGCGGCATCGGCGGCTTCCAGTTCGGGCAAGCCTTGCAGCGGCATGAACAGGGCGGAGTAGCCGGGGTGCTCTACGAAAAAGCGATCGAACGTGTCCACCACTCGATCGACATAGGCTTGGAGAGGTAGCCGGGCTGCTGCTTCGTTATGGAGAGCCACAAACAGCTCATACATTTGATCGTTGTAGCGCTCGGCCAAGGCTCCGATAATGGCATTTTTGTCGGGAAAAAATTGATAGAGCGACCCGATCGGCACGCCGGCTTGGGCGGCAATGGCATTGGTGGTGGTTGCGTTATACCCCTCTGTCGTAAACAACCGCTCCGCCACATCTAAAATGCGATCGACTCGGGCCTGGCTGCGTGCCTGTTGCGGCTTTTTTCGCATGCCAGAGGGGTGATCAACACGTTTACTCATGAGGTCATTGGATTTTATCGTTTGCAATTCTTTCATCTCATTGGCGCTCTCGCAAAGGGCCAGCCGTCGGAGATGCACAAGCGGCAATGTGACTCAAATGCGATCCAACGGCGACCCAAATGAGGTTGCTGGAGGGGCGATCGCGATGGGTTCTGGACGGGGTTCCAGCAGGTGCGGTTGAGCAAATGGGCGGATGAGCAGGGCGATCGAACTGGGGATGTTGGCGATCGCGGGGGCTGCTATTGATTACGGCAAGAAGCGATCGAGGGCTTCTTTGAGTTCGGCTAATTCTTTTTCGATATCCCCTTCGCGGGCGGCCCGGCTGATGCATTCGCTGAGGTGCTCATCCAGGATCGCTCGCGCCACGCGATCGATCGCCCCCCGAACGGCGGCCAGCTGGATCAACACTTCCGGACAGTCGCGCTCGTCCTGAACCATGGCCTTGATGCCGCGCACATGGCCCTCAATCCGCGATAAGCGATTGACGATCTTGCGGGTTGCGTCTGGGCTGTGGTGATGGTGTGGGTGATCGCGATGTGGGTGGTCGGGATGGTGGTGATCGACAGCCGAATCACAATCCGGCAAATCGGGATGGGGGGAGCGATCGGAGCGAGTCAAAGTACTAGCGGTGGCGGGGCGAAAGATCCTTTGGATTGTAGCGTGGGAGTTTGGGAGCGAGCCTAGGGATTGCCCAGGGAGCGCACCGCATCGGCCGTCCAGCGGGCAATTTGTGGCAGGATTGTCCGATCGCGATCGCCCAAGGGAGAATCGATCGCCACCGCCACCCCAAAGGGCCGCGCGTCCGTAAGTTCAATGTAGGCGCAGTCCCAACGCACCCGACTCATCCAACCGGCCTTCGACCAAAGCTGGGCCGTGGGGGGCAAGCCTTCGCCCAAAAAGCCCGTGACTTGATTGGTGTCTGGGTCGAGGGCGGCAATGGCAGCCGGGTCGAGCGATCGCCGCAACAGGTTCATGAGGGCTTGCGATCGTCCTGACGACACGGCCACGCCCCCCACGATCGCATGGAGCAGGCGAGCGGCCGCGTCGGTGGTCAGGTAATTGCGGTTGCTGTAGTCCGCCCCCAAAAAGGCCCGCTCGCGACCGTAGGGCCCATCGCCCCAGGTTTTTTGGCAGACATTAATGGTTTGGAATTCTTCCCAGCCGAAGGATTGCAGGTAGCGGTTCACAATTTGCCGCTGCTGCTGCCAGGTTTCAAAGGGGCCCGTCGGCAGTTCGGGGCCACTGGTGTTGCCGGCCAACACATCAATTAAGTAGCTGGTGGCATCGTTGCTCGACTCGATCAGCGCATCTCGCAAGGCGCGATCGACTTCCTCGCTGGGGGAAATCATCCCCTTTTCCAACCATTCCTGCACCGCCACGGCATAAAACAACTTGACCACGCTGGCCGGATAGATCCGCTCCACGCCGCGATAGCTGAAGCCGCGCACCGCTTGGTTCCAAAAATCCGCCGGAGCCAGAGCCCCGCCCGTGTTGACCATGTAGGGCGGATCGTAAACCCACCAAGTCAGGGCCAGTTGGTTGCGGGCGAGCTTGGGATATTGGGCCCAGAGGTTGTCGAGGAGGCTTTTGCCGAGTCGATCGAGTTCTGCGTCCTGTTGATAAAAAACCATCGGTGCTTGCGATACCTTCGGTGCTTGCGAGGCCTGCTGTGGGCATTGTCGCCTATGCTTGGGGCGATCGTCTTTGTGGTGGCAGGAGCAGCAGTCCCAATCATGACCCCGATCGACCTGAATGACGTGCGCACTGAGTTGGCCCAGTCCCCCGGCGATCGCTCGGACTATCGCTGTGTGGAGCCGATCGACCTCTTCACCCGACCCGATGGCGCAGAGCTGAGCACCCAGGCCGCGCCGGGTCGCCAGCTTTGGTTTCGGCAATTGGCGTCCAAGGGCGAGGCGATCGAAGTGGTGCTCTGTGAAGACGATTACCCAGCGTGGTTGTTGGTGCAGGATTTGCCGAAGCTGGCCCCGGCGATCGCGCCCTACGTGGCCCCGATCGTGTCGCGCGAGCAGATTGTGCAGCGAATTCCCGGGGCGATCGCCTTTGCGGAAGCGGCTCTGGCGGTGCCCAATCGGTACTTGTGGGGCGGCACGATCGCCCCGGACTACGACTGCTCGGGTCTAACCCAGGCGGCGTTTATGAGTGTGGGGGTGTGGTTGCCGCGTAATTCCTATCAACAACGGGACTTTACCCAACCGATCGCCCAGTCGGAGCTACAGCCGGGGGATCTGCTGTTTTTTGGGACGCCGCAAAAGATTAATCACGTGGCGTTATATCTGGGGCGTGATGGATGGGGCGATCGCTATTTGCACAGCTCGGGCTACGAACAAGGTCGCGGCCGGATGGCGATCGACTATTTATCAGATGAGGGCGATCGAGTGGCCCAAGCCTATTTTTCCCAATACCAAGGGGCGGGCCGGATCATGGGTAGCTATCAGCCAAGCTTGAAGCAGGCCGGCTGACCCGCAATTCTGGTGCTGCTGTTGAGCGATCGCGGGGCCGTAAGGATCTTGGAGGTTATCGTCAATCCCATCGCCGTAGGGGTTGGGTCTCCCAACCCTCACCCGAGCGATCGCTACAAACTCTGCCAATCCTGGGAATGCAAAGGGTCGTGGGGGCTGGGCGGGGAAACCCCGCCCCCACGATTGATCGACCGGGGTTGTTGCTGTCGATCGAAAAGGGTTTTGGGATAGGATCGACCGTCCCCTTTTTCGAGCGTTGCCATGCGACCCCTTGAGGACTTGTGCGCGATCGCCTGCCAATCGGCCTGGGCGGCTGCTGATATTTTGCGGGCTTACTATCGTGGCGATCAGCTAGAAATTGATCGCAGTGGCGAGGGGCCCGTGACCGCCGCCGATTTGGCCGCCAATCAGTCCATCCTCAGCCACCTCAAAGGGGAATTGGGCCAAGCCGACTTTGGGTATCTCAGCGAAGAAACCTACCAAGCCGAGGGCATCCCCACCGATCGCGACTGGATCTGGATTATTGATCCCCTGGATGGCACCAAGGACTTTATCCAAAAGACCGGTGAATATGCGATCCATTTAGCGCTGGTCTATCACGGACGACCGGAGGTGGCGATCGTGGCTTGCCCGGAAGCGGAGGTGATCTACGCGGCCGTGCGCGGATCGGGCACGGTGGCCTATCACCGCGACGGCCGCCAACGATCGCCCCGCGTGTCTGATTGCGATCGCCTCGAGGATCTGACCGTGGTGGTGAGTCGATCGCACCGGGACGATCGGTTCGATCGCTTGCTGGCCGCCCTGCCCTGCCAAAACCAACATGCCGTGGGCAGCGTTGGGGGCAAAATTGCCGCGATCATTGAGCAGCGGGCCGACTTATATCTGTCGCTCTCGGGTAAGTCCGCCCCCAAGGATTGGGACATGGCCGCGCCGGAATTGGTCTTAACGGAAGCGGGCGGCCGGTTCACCCACTTTGACGGCCAACCCCTGCGCTATGCCCAGGGCGATCCCAGTCAATGGGGCGGGCGAATTGCCAGCAATGGCCCCCAGCACGACGCACTTTGTAAACTTCTGCAAACCGAACTGGAACGACTCCCGTAATGGTCTGCGGGGCGATCGGTTCGAAAGGGGAAAGGGGCGATCGCCCGGTGGGTCAAGGGTGTCGCCCGCCAGCGATCGGTCAGCGATCGGCGGCTGACCCGTCCCCCATTCGTCCCCAAGGGGTCACCCAGCGGTTACGGATTGCAACGAATTGCCCCAAATGATCCATTTCTTTATCAAAAGCACAGCGATCACTGACAGGTACCTGGCGATCGCCCAATAATTCCTCGGCGGCTGGAATGCAGATTCGGCCGCATTTTTTGCGATCGACCAGCCCAATTAGCGATTGTTAATTCTTTACTAACGGCAAAAAAGATTTATGAATAACGCTTTACGAAGTGAGTAGAATAGCAACATCCACAAGGAAGTAAGTATTCTTGCTCACCACCATCATGGCGGATCACTTTCCCTGGCTGACCGCGATCGTCCTCCTGCCGCTCGTTTCAGCCCTGTTCATTCCCCTGCTGCCCGATCGCAACGGCAAAATCGTCCGTTGGTTTGCTCTCGGTGTTGGCATCACAGACTTTCTGCTGATGTGCTACACCTTCTTGACTCATTACGACCCGAGCAATTCATCCTTTCAGCTCGTCGAAAAATATTCCTGGCTTCCCCAAATCGGCTTTAGTTGGGCGGTTTCGGTGGATGGCATCTCCATGCCCCTCGTGTTGCTGGCAGGCTTTGTCACCACCCTTTCGATGTGGGCCTCTTGGCAGGTCGATCGCAAGCCGCGCCTGTTCTATTTCCTGATGTTGGTGCTGTACTCAGCCCAAATCGGCGTGTTCGTCGCCCAAGACCTGCTGCTGTTCTTCATCCAGTGGGAATTGGAGTTGGTGCCGGTCTATTTGCTGGTGTCGATTTGGGGTGGTCAACGCCGTCGCTACGCCGCCACCAAGTTCTTGATCTACACGGCCGCCGCGTCGATCTTCATTTTGGTTGCTGGGTTGGCCCTGGCTCTGATGGGCGATGGTCCCACCACCTTCGACATTGCCGAACTGTCGCTCAAGAATTACTCCTTGGGCTTGGAACTGCTGCTCTATGCGGGTTTGCTGATTGCCTTTGGCGTGAAGCTGGCGATTTTCCCGCTGCACACCTGGTTGCCCGATGCCCACGGTGAAGCCTCGGCTCCCGTGTCGATGATTCTGGCGGGTGTGCTGCTGAAGATGGGTGGCTATGGTCTGATTCGCTTGAACCTCGATTTGCTGTCGGACGCGCATATCTACTTCGCGCCGGTGCTGGCAATCTTGGGT
>Ga0075157_10001257_pt1 | contig 16226 bp, 17 predicted proteins | sample JI81BgreenDNA_FD_70967 | JGI IMG/M metagenome (GOLD analysis project Ga0075157, IMG submission 70967) | Wastewater effluent complex algal communities from Wisconsin, to seasonally profile nutrient transformation and Carbon sequestration -... | ecosystem: Engineered > WWTP > Effluent > Algae...
GAAAATATCAGTTTTAAACTTACTTCTAAAGGTACATATATAGCCTCCAACGTAAAAGGAGAAGTAACAGGCATTACATTATCTCAAAATTCACTTGATATAGCAGTTATAGCAGGCACAAAAACATGGAATTTTAGTGGTAAAAAATAATTTTATTTTATTTCTTTATCAAAAGCCTCCAAATCAGGAGGCTTTTTTTATGACTATAATCATACAATTTTCGTACTTTCTCTCATATTTTTTAAATGTTTAAACATCTATTTTTACAATATGCAATAAAGAATTGGGTATGTCTAAAACTTTAAAATTGATTTTCGTTTGTCTGACTTGTATTTTACTTGTTTCTGCTATTGTATTAAGTATTCAATATTTCACTTCTTAATTTCTATGCTTATGAAAAAGAATGTAGGCTCTGCTGATAAAATCATCCGTTTGGTGATTGCCGCTATTTTTGTAGCTCTCTACTTTACCAATACTGTTACAGGTACATTGGGTATTATCTTATTGGTTTTGGCAGGTGTGTTTAGTCTAACAAGTGCCATAGGGTTTTGTCCTCTATATAGCATTTTTGGAATTTCTACCTGTCCTGTCAAAAGAACAGAATAAGTTATTCAATTTTTCTTGGTTTATATTGGGTTACTTTTTTCCTCATAGGAAATTAAGAGATGAACTTATCTTTTAGTTTCCTATGAAAAACTATCTTCGCCCCATCAAAATTTTGAAACAATTAGGACGTTTTGTTCTATTTTTTATAGCCTTATTGTGTACTTATGCTCTTTCAGCTTATACACTTTCCAGAATGGGTGTAGAAGCAAATCCTGAAACATCAAAAGATATCCCTATTTATATTATAACCAATGGAGTACATACAGATATTGTATTGCCTATAAAAACTATTCATATCGATTGGAGTAAGGAAATTAAATTTGAAAATACTCGTAGCAAAGATACTACTTTTCAATATGTAGCTCTAGGCTGGGGTGATAGAGGCTTTTATTTGGAAACTCCTACTTGGGCTGATTTAAAGTTTTCTACTGCTTTTAAAGCTGCTTTTGGGCTAAGCCAAACAGCGATTCATGCAACTTTTTATAATGAACTGAAAGAAGGAAAAAATTGTGTAAAAATTTTCATTTCAGCTCAACAATATCAAAAACTTATAGCATATATAAAGAAAAGCTTTAAGACTGACTCTAACAATCATTTTATTCATATCCAAACTGAGGCAAATTATGGCAAAAATGATACTTTTTATGAAGCTACAGGCAGCTATAGCTTATTTCATACTTGCAATACATGGGCAAATAATGCCCTCAAAGTAGCTGAACAAAAGGCTTCCGTGTGGACACCCTTTGATACAGGTATTTTCTATCAATATCAAGTTAGATAAAGGGTTTCTTTGTTTTGTCTTGATACTGTTTGGGACTCATTTGTTCCATTTTCTTAAAGATACTACAAAAATGATTGAGGCTGTTGAACCCACTTTGAAAACATACATCTGTGATGGTTTTAGAGGCATCTGTTAGTAGTTTTTTAGCCAGTTTAATTTTTTCTTGTAGAACATACTCCATAGGAGCTATGCCCAGTTCTCTTTTAAAACTTCTGTAAAAATGAGGCTCACTCATACAGGCTAGATCACTAAGCAGTTTTACACTCAGATTCTCTGTCAGGTGATTCTGAATATATTCTACTACATAAGCAAAACGATGTGATGTGGTATATTTATGATAATTAGAGAAGATTACTTCTCTAGCTTGTGTTTGCATCAGCCTAATTAATAGCTCTTGAAGAGCCATATTTGCAAAAATATCTTTCGCCTGATTATCTTCTTTAGAAATACGAATCAATCTATTGATTGTACCTGTCAGTTCTAATGTATTCTGCAAATGAAATTGTTCTGAGGCTATTTGCCAAGATTCTCCGTTTTCAACTTTTGTATAACGTTCATTTAAAATATCTAATATTTCTTTTATTTTTTCTTTATCAATCGCTAAGGCTATGCATTGTGTTGGGTTTTCTTTAGATGCCTCAGGAAAATCTATGATCATTTCTTCACTTTCGGGAACAATAACCGACTCCCCTGGAAAATAATCAAAGTGCTTATCTCCAAACAAATGCATAACTTTTTTCCCTTGCAACATGGATGTAAAAGTCAGGCTATTGAAGCAGAGTTTTACTTTTTCACTCTGCTGATGTGTTTCAAATACATTCAGTTCACAATGGGTAAGGCTATAGACAGACCTGTTTTCTACCAATGTTTTGAGGTCTTCGTAGGGTGTAAAGGCTTGAGGAGCAGGAATAAAACTATGAATTGGCATACATCTACAACTATTAAACTTCTACGCCTCCAAAGGCACCAAATAATAAAATGATAGAATAACATAATTCTATGATAGGATACAAGAATAGATTGGAATAATTATACTCTATCTTTGATAAAGTAAATCATTTCTAAAAATAAAAGCAAATTTTTCACTTATTAAAATCAAAAGTTATGGAGACAATGGTTCAAAACACAAATCTAGCTGCTCGCCCAAAATTCAAAGAGCATTACGATAACTTTATTAACAATCAGTGGGTTGCACCTATAAAAGGAGAATACTTTGAAAGTATTTCGCCTGTAGATGGCAATACTTTTACCAAAGTGGCTCGTTCAACCAAAGAAGATATTGAATTAGCCTTAGATGCAGCCCACGAAGCCTTCAAAACTTGGTCTAAAGCCTCTGCTACTGAAAAAAGCAATGTTCTTCTCAAAATAGCAGACATCATGGAGAAAAACCTCGACTATTTGGCTGCTATCGAAACGATTGACAATGGTAAACCCATTCGAGAAACAAAAGCAGCCGATTTACCTTTGGCTATAGACCATTTCCGTTATTTTGCTGGGGTTATTCGTGCAGAAGAAGGAAGTGCCTCAGAATTAGATGCTACTACTGTTAGTATCAATATTCATGAGCCTATTGGTGTTGTTGGGCAAATTATTCCTTGGAACTTCCCTTTATTAATGGCAGCATGGAAACTTGCTCCTGCTATTGCAGCAGGCTGTACAGTTGTTCTAAAACCTGCCGAACAAACTCCTGTGGGAATTTTAGCTCTGATGGAACTGATTCAGGATATTTTACCCAAAGGAGTTATCAATGTGGTAACAGGTTTTGGACCCGAAGCTGGTAAACCATTGGCTACTTCTCCACGCATTTCTAAGGTAGCATTTACTGGCGAAACCACCACAGGAAGACTGATTATGCAATATGCTTCTGAAAATTTAATTCCCGTAACAATGGAATTAGGAGGAAAGTCTCCCAATATTTTCTTCCCAAGCGTCATGGATGCTGATGATGAGTTTTTTGATAAATGTTTGGAAGGAGCAGCTATGTTTGCCCTTAACCAAGGCGAAGTTTGTACCTGCCCTTCTCGTATTTTAGTTCACGAAAGTATTTATGACAGATTCATCCAAAGGCTTGTTCAAAGAGTGGAAGCGATTAAAATGGGACACCCTTTAGATATAGAAACCATGATGGGAGCTCAAGCATCAAAAGACCAATATGAAAAGATTTTATCTTATATCAATATTGGTATAGAAGAAGGTGCCGAAGTTTTAACAGGTGGAAAAGCTAAATATATTGATGGCTTAAAAGATGGGTATTACATTGAGCCTACACTTCTAAAAGGAAACAATAAAATGAGAGTTTTTCAGGAAGAAATTTTTGGTCCTGTCACCTGTGTTACAACTTTTAAAACAACTGAAGAAGCCATTGCCATTGCCAACGACACACTCTACGGTTTAGGAGCTGGTGTCTGGACGCGAGATGCCCATGAGCTTTATCAAGTACCCAGAGCCATTCAGGCAGGTAGAGTTTGGGTTAATTGTTATCATGCTTATCCAGCACATGCTCCATTTGGAGGGTATAAAAAATCCGGATTTGGAAGAGAAACACATAAAATGATGCTCAACCACTATCGTCAGAATAAAAATATGCTTATTTCTTATAGTAAAAACAAATTAGGGTTCTTTTAATATTGAGTTAAGTGCTTTTACATTCGGTAGCTATATAGTTACCGAATGTTTTATCCTTCAATCGGCTTTTTATAAGTTTCATAAAATCTAGATAAAAATATGCAGAAAGTCTCTCGTGTGCTAGTCTCAGAGAAAGCTCAAGAAGTGATAGATAAGCTTCGTTCTATTCATGGAGAGCTGATGTTTCATCAGAGTGGTGGATGTTGTGATGGCTCACAACCCATGTGTTTTGCAAAAGGAGAGTTTCGAGTTGGGACGAATGATGTTTGGTTGGGGCAGATTCATGGTTGTGATTTTTTTATGAGTGCAGACCAGTTTGAGTACTGGAAACATACTCAATTATTCATCGACATCACAGAAGGCAGAGGAGCAAGCTTCTCGCTTGAAATACCTTTAGGCTTGCGTTTTTTAGTCCGTTCCAGACTCTATGAAGAATGGGAGTACGAAAACCTTACTTCTATTTATAATGGTGAAGAATATTTAGAAAAATTTAATGCTTAAAACACTCTCTGGTCTATGTCATTTTAGGTTCAAAAATTATTTTAGTATCTTTTCGCATCAGAAAAGATATTTGTATGCAAACCTCTTCTTTCAATACCTCTAAAACAAGTGTAAAACACCCTCAAAATAGAGTTTTAAGCTCAGCATTTAAACCCAGTAGTAATTTTTTTGAGAGTGATAAAATTTTAAAGAGTTTACTTCAAAAAGCTCTTTCCAAAGATGCTTTTGATTACATGTCTGATAAGTGGCTCGAGTTAGGCAAAGAAGCTGCTACCCGAATGGACGAGCTTTCATTGCTTGCTGATAAAAATCCTCCCGAACTCGTAAAAAGAAACAGATTAGGTGAGACCATTAATGAAATTAGATTTCATCCAGCTTATCATACACTCATGAATATTGCCATCCAGTCTGAGATGTTTAAAGTAAAATGGCAACCAGATTTAAAAGAACAATTTAAACAAGAAACACACCTTTTAGGTTTCATATCTTTTTTCCTTTATACCATGAGTGAGGGAGGTATTCCCTGTCCTTTGTGTATGACTGATGGTGTAGCTCGCTTAATTGACAGATATTGTACTCAAGAAGACCAAGATAGATTACTTAAACATATTTATACTACAGATTTAGAGTATTTCTATACAGGTGCTATGTTTCTGACAGAAAAAGCTGGTGGCTCTGATGTTGGAGCTAATTTGGTGAGTGCAACCCATTGGCAAGACGATTATTATTTACTCAATGGTGAAAAATGGTTTTGTAGCAATGCCAATGCAGAAATTATTTTTGCTTTGGCTCGTACTAACCCTGATATAAAAGGAACGAAAGGTCTTTCTATTTTCTTGGTAGAGAAGAAAAAACCTGATGGATCACCCAACGAAATAGATGTGGTTCGTATCAAAGATAAATTAGGCGTTCGTTCTATGGCAAGTGCTGAATGTATTTTTACTGATACCATAGGCAAACTTATTGGCAAAGAAGGAGAAGGATTTAAAATCATGACAGATATGATTAATTTATCCAGACTCTATAATGCTACGGCATCACTTGCTCAAATGCGAAGAGCTTTGATAGAAGCCTATCAATTTTTAAAATACAGAAATACTTTTGGGCAGCAGGCTATTCATCATGCCATGATTCGGGCTAAATTAACAGAATTATCATCCATTTATCTCGCTAATTTCTATATGACTTGGCATGCTGTAAAGGTTTTAGACAAAGCAGATAATGGCGATGAAAAAGCAGCCCAACTACTTCGTTTACTTACACCTATGCTCAAAAAAACTGCCGCCGAAGCAGGTGTATATGTTATTCGTGAATCTATGGAATTGATGGGAGGTTTGGGATATATTGAGGATGGAGTCATGCCTAAACTAATGAGAGATACTATGGTCTTACCTATTTGGGAAGGAGCAGGAAATATTATGGTACTTGATATGCTTAGAGCCTCCTTAAAATCGGAAGGCTTGCATGAAATGATTGCTCAAATCAAGGAAAATACTACCCAACATACTCATTTACAAGAAGATTTAAAAAGCATTTTAACTATCACCAATCAGATTCCACAACTAGAAAAAGATACATTAGAACTTACAGCAAGATTTCTTTTTGAGAAGATGAGTCAATTGTATCAGATTGCTTTGCTCGAAGAATACAAAGACGAAGAAAACAAGGCATGGCTACAACCTGCCATAGATTTTTTGAGTAAAAAATTAAAGCAAGAAAACTTGTCCATACAATCCCCATTAAATTTAGAAACCGTAGAACAAATGATAGCTTGGGATATATAAAATTTAAAAGCAAAAAGCCTGTGCATTGCACAGGCTTTTTTTATTTTACTTCTACTTTATACTCTTTTTTCTGAGCTTCTTTTGTTTTAGGAAGTGTTACAATCAGTACCCCGTTTTCAGATTTTGCACTGATGTTTTCTACATCCACCTGCCCGTTCAAATTCAATGTCCTTTCAAAATTTTTGATAGGGAACTCCTGACGAGTAAAATTTGGAGAGGTTTCAATAGTTTTTGTACCACTGATATACAGTATATCATCTACAACAGTGAGCGAAATATGCTCTTTTTCGAAACCTACTGCAAATACATGTACTTCGTAAGCTGTTTCAGACTCTATAACATTCATCGGGACATTATATTTAGGTCTTCGATAGCCTCCTTTTGCAAAATGAGGCATAAAGTATTGTTTTTGATATGCAGAGCCACAACCATGTGAGCTACCTGCTGAATGAAATCCTTTGAACATAATTATTTTGAGGGTTGAGGGTTTGTTTTTTGATTTTCTTTGATATTTGATTGATGACAAGCATGTTTATGCTTGTGATGAGGTTTTACAAAAGCCACAAGGCTTCCGAAAGTGATGGCAGCAGCCAAAAAACCGACTATTATTTTTGATTTTCTATTCATAGCTGTACAAGTTTAAGTGTTGCAAATAGATAGACGAATGAGAAATTTTTTTACTTTAAAGTTTCGCTTCTTTTTGATAATTACATCTTGCAGATGCCAAAGAGACTCTAAATTGTGCATATTCATCTTCACTCATATTGCGAATTTTTTCTGCAAAACGAAGTTGATAGTACATCCATTTTTCTCTGCGTTTACCTCCGAAAAGACGAGCCAATCCAAATAAAATAAACATACTAACTAAAAAGACAGGAACAAAAAATGCCATTGCACCAAACAATGCACCTATCAAGACTGATTTTAAAACTGATTTCACCATAGTTGTAGAAATTTTAGGTTACAACTATGCAGACGAACCAGTAGAATTTTTACTTTAATTTTTTTGAAATTATTTTGAAAAAAATTAAAAAACCCATCAGTTTAGTTATCTGATGGGTTTTGTTTATTACAACGCTGTTTCCATTCTTCTTTAAATTTCAGCTTCTCTTCGTCTGTCATATTCATAAATTTTTGCTTAAAAACTTCTTTTTCAATAGGAGGTTTATGATAGGATTTTCTGGAACCCCAGCCTCCTACAAGCAATCGAGAGAGTACAAGCAAACCCATTGCCTGCCAATACGAGATTTGAGGTAGTTTGAATATTTCGGGCATCAACCAATTCCAAAGTAGCCATACAGCAGCACTTCCAGCAGCTAGAGCTGCCAGTAAAATAGGAAAGGCAAGCCATCTTTTATCAGAATGAGAAGATGCTTTCATAAATTTTAATAGTTTAGTTCTTCATACAAATAGCCCAGTCTGTTTCTCAAATGTTTAACAGCATATTGTTTTCTACTGATAATTGTTTTGAGATTTTCGCCTGTTTGGTCTGCTATTTCTTGCAAAGTTAAGTCTTCTATTTCATTCATCATAAAAACCTGTCTTTGTTTTTCAGGTAATCCTTCCAAAGCTTCCATAAGTTCTTTCCAGAATGTTTCTTTAAAGAATGCTAAATCAGGATTGTTACTATCATCTAAAAGAAGTATTTCCTTAAAATTCAGCTCTCCTTCTTCATTTTCATAGGCATAGTTTTCCAGAAGTTCTGTTGTCTTTTTTCTATAATTATCTGTTACTTTATTTCGGGCAACTCGGTGCAACCAAGCATTCACATTTTCTAAATTATCAACATCTATATTGCTTAACTGATACCAAATATCTTGTAAAATATCTTCAGCATCCTCCGAAGATTTTACTTTACCCCGAATAAATCCAAATAGCTTTTTACTGTACTTCTTGACAGTTTCGGTGATGGATATGGAGTTTTTTTGAGCCATTGATTAATTCATTACGGTCTTCATATACACGAAGACGAATGAGTGTTTTTTTTACTTTAAATCTAATAAAAAAAGCTTTTAATCTGTCTCTTCAAGGAAAAAAACTTCTTCAACTGCTACACCAAAATATTTCGCTATTTTTAAAGCTAATACTGTAGAAGGCACATACTTGTTTTTTTCCATGGTATTAATCGTTTGCCTGCTCACTCCAATTGCTTGTGCCAGTTGCTCCTGTGAAATATCTTTAATAGCTCTCTGAACCTTTATTTTATTCGTCATGATTTCCTCCTTTTTGAATCAGATATAATTTAATTTGAAAACGAACAATAAAAAAAACTAAAGATGAAATCATGCTGAATATCATAAAATTGAAATAGCCAACTCCATAAATAAAAGCCGTACCCAAAATCATAAATGTAATGTTAAAATAGGTTGCCCAAACCAAGCTTTCATAACGAATTGCGATGACCATTTCGTCCTCAATTTTTGTTCTGCCAAACCCTACCATCAACCCTCCTATCAGACAAGTAATCAGTAGTAGCTCATCTAAAATATGATTTTCTATGATTTGGAAAAACCCTTTTTTTCCTAAAAACTCATCATTATATATAGCAAAAACCTTTGTTTTTAATATTGCGTCCATTGAGCTTTCTGTTATCCAGAAATACATACAAACTAGTATGGGTATGATAAAAAGTATCCATCCTGCTTTTTTCCATGAGTTTGGAAATAAAAAAAGTGTTGTCATAAGATTATAAAGTTTAGTTGATGATACAAATGTAAAATAAACTTTACATAAAATCAAAATATTTTTACAAAAAGTAAAATAAATTGTATAAAAATTAACAAAAACAGCTTTTACTACACCTAGAATGTGTTTGTTAAGAGGGTTGAAGTCTTGAATATAATTTTTCATTCCTTTTTTTTTTCGTATCTTTGCACTCTGAAAATCAGCGTTGATAACATAAATTTTCAAAAAAATGTATCCTGAACACAAAAATCTCCATTACGCCGAAGTAGCAAATCAAATCTTGAAGTTTTGGAAAGACAATCAAGTATTTGAGCAGTCGGTAACAAAGCGAGAAGGTAAGCCTACATTTACCTTCTACGAGGGTCCCCCATCTGCAAACGGGACACCTGGTATTCACCACGTAATGGCTCGTACAATTAAAGATATTTTTTGTCGATATAAAACCCTTCAAGGCTTCCAAGTACACAGAAAAGGTGGCTGGGACACCCATGGCTTGCCTGTTGAGTTACAAGTAGAAAAGATGCTAGGCATCACAAAAGATGATATTGGAATAAAAATTTCGGTAGAAGACTACAACCAAAAATGTAGAGAAACCGTGATGATGTACACGGATCAGTGGAACGACCTGACCGAAAAAATGGGCTATTGGGTCGATTTACAAAATCCATACATCACTTACGAAAACACGTACATCGAAAGTTTGTGGTTTTTGATTAAAGAACTCTATAAAAAAGGATTGTTATACAAAGGCTATACTGTACAGCCCTACTCTCCTGCTGCTGGTACTGGTTTGAGTTCTCACGAACTCAATTACCCTGGTACGTATCAAGATGTATCTGATACTTCTATTGTAGCAGAGTTTAAGGTAAAACATTCCGAAAAATCAGCCTTTTTGTTTGAAAACACTGATGAGGATGTACGTATATTAGCTTGGACAACCACTCCTTGGACACTTCCGGCAAACTGTGCTTTGGCTGTTGGTGAAAATATTACTTATGTAAAAGTAAAAACATTTAATCAATATACATTCAAAGCTGTTTCGGTGGTATTAGCCAAAGATTTATTGGGCAAATATTTTTCTGAAAAAGCCAAAGAATTACGCCTTGAAGATTACAAAGCAGGCGATAAATTAATCCCTTTTGAGTTGGTAGCTGAGTTTAAAGGCAAAGATCTGTTGGATATTCGTTATGAGCAACTTATGCCTTACGTAACCAACGAAGATTTAGAAAAAAATGCTTTTAGAGTAATTGCAGGTGATTTTGTAACCACTGAAGATGGTACTGGTATTGTTCATACAGCTTCTGTTTTTGGTGCAGATGACTTTAGAGTTTGTAAACAGAACAATGTACCTTCTGTAATGGTGTTTGACGAAAATGATAAAGAAGTGCCTTTAGTAGATAAAAAAGGCAAATTTGTAAAAGAAGTAGGTAGTCGTTTGGCTGAAAGCGTAAAAACTTTCGCAATCAAAACGCATAAAGTCTATGGAGAAAATGATTTTTATGTAAAAAATTATCTTTCAGAAGACGAAAACCAAGAAAATTACAAATCTACAGATGTTTTAATTTCTATCATCCTAAAACAAGAAAATAAGGCATTTCATGTAGAAAAATATTCACACAGTTACCCACACTGCTGGCGTACTGGTAAGCCTATCTTGTACTATCCTTTGGATAGCTGGTTTATCAAAACGACTGCCTTAAAAGACAGAATGGTAGAACTTAATAAAACGATTAACTGGAAACCTGAAAGTACGGGTTCTGGGCGTTTTGGTAGCTGGTTAGAGAATTTAGTAGATTGGAATTTATCTCGTTCACGTTATTGGGGTACGCCTTTGCCTATCTGGAGAACTGAAAATGGTGAAGTAGAAAAATGTATAGGTTCACTTACAGAACTCAAAACCGAAATAGAAAAAGCAAATCAGGTATTGGACTTAAACCAGCCTACAGAACTTCCTGATTTACACAGACCCTATGTGGATAATGTAGTATTGGTTTCGGATAGTGGCGAAAAAATGATTCGTGAAACAGACCTGATAGATGTTTGGTTTGATAGTGGAGCTATGCCGTATGCACAATGGCATTATCCTTTTGAAAATCAGGAGATTTATAAAAACTCCTACCCTGCTGATTTTATCTCGGAAGGTGTAGATCAAACAAGAGGCTGGTTCTTTACACTTCATGCCATTGCTGTCATGCTTTTTGATAGCGTAGCGTTCAAAAATGTGGTTTCTACGGGGCTTGTACTGGATAAAGATGGCAATAAAATGTCAAAATCAAAAGGCAACACCATTGACCCATTTTTTGCACTCAATGAGTATGGCTCTGATACCATCCGTTGGTATATGATTTCAAATGCTTCTCCTTGGGATAACTTGCGTTTTAGTTGGGAGAAAATTTATGAAGATGCAGAGGGCAAGCGTCATTTTTATGATTCTAAAAAGATTGAGAAAGAGGAAGATAAAGATTTTTATAATAATATGAAAATCGTTGAACAATATTCTGATGGCATTGTAGAAGTAAGAAATAAATTCTTTGGAACGCTTCATAATACCTACAATTTCTTTGCTCTATATGCCAATTTGGATAAGTTTAAGTCTACAGGCTTGAAAAACCAAGCATTTACTGAGCTTGATCGTTGGGTGCTTTCTAAACTCCAAACGACCATTTTAGAAGTAGAAAAATCTTTTAATGAATACGAACCTACTAAGGCAGCTCGTACCATCAGCGATTTCGTAACAGAACATCTTTCTAATTGGTACATAAGGCTTTCCCGTAAACGTTTCTGGGTAGGTGAAATGAATACTGATAAGCAGGCTGCTTACGAAACATTATTTGAATGTTTAAAGGCAGTTTCTCAGATGATGTCGCCTATTGCTCCTTTTTATGCAGATTTCTTGTATAAGAACTTGGTTGGCTCAGAAGGCGAAGAAATTTCTGTACACCTAACCAACTGGCAGAAAGCAGATGAAAGCCTCATTGACAAAGATTTAGAGCAGAAAATGGATTTAGCTCAGAATATCTGTTCACTGACACATGCTTTGCGTAAAAAAGAGAAACTCAAAGTTCGTCAGCCTTTGAGCAGAATATTAATACCTGTTTTAAATGCAAAAAGTAAAGAACAAGTATCTACTGTTCAGGAGCTTATCAAAGCAGAAGTAAACATAAAGGCGATTGAATACATTGATGATACCTCTGGAATTTTGGTGAAAAGCATTAAGCCAAACTTTAAACGTTTGGGAGAAATCTATAAAACCAAAATGAAAGAAGTAACAGGTATTATCCAACAGTTTAGCCAAGAAGATATCAATAAATTGGAGAAAGAAGGACTTTTTGAAGCTCAAACTTCTGATGGATTTATCACGCTTACGATGGAAGATGTGGTGGTAGAAGCCAAAGAAATAGCTGGCTGGTCTGTGGCAAGCGATAAAGGGCTTACGGTAGCTTTGGATATTACACTCACAAACGATTTGAAGCAAGAAGGTATCGCCAGAGAGCTTGTAAATCGTTTACAAAATCTAAGAAAAGATAAAAACTTAGAAGTAGCTGATAAAATTAAAGTACAAATCCAGAAAGCTTCTGATGATGTAAATACAGCTTTGGAAAAACATAAAAACTATATCGCTGGCGAAGTACAAGCCCTTTCTTTTGAGCTTGTTTCTGCCCTCAACGGCAACTCCGAAGAAGTAGATATGGAAGATTTTGTGCTGAAGGTGAATATTGAAAAAGCTTAATTTCAATGAATAAGAAAGCTCTATTGTTGGGCTACTCTGATTTACAAGGTAGCCCATTACAAGGAATTAAACATGACCATGATAATATAAAAAAATTCTTACAATCTCCATTAGGCGGGTGTTGGGATGAAACTGAAATTATATCTCATATATTTGAAACACATTTAAATGGGAAGCAGAATGTGTCTTTTGTACCAAATTATATCCCAGATGAAGAACTAGATTATCTTTTTATTCTATATAGTGGTCATGGTAGAGATGGACTATTAACGCCTTTCTCTCAATCCTCCCCACATAATATACCAATAAAAAATTTCTTATCTGCTATCAAAGCAAAAAAAGCATTGGTTATTATTGATGCTTGTAGAGATATATCTAAAAATTTAAAAGAAGACTTTATATTTAGTTTTCAATCTAGTCTTTTAGAAAATGAGGAAAAATGCCCCAATAAAGCCGATTTTGAAGATGCTTTAAAAAAATCACAGGAAGGTATTACTGTTTGTTTCACTGCTAACCAACAAGAAAGTGCTCTAGAGTTTGGAAATAATCTGAATCCTCAATTAAAAGGTAGCTTATTTATAAATATGTTGCTCAGAGTTTTACATGAAAAAGGAAATAATGGCATCATCTATTTTAATGAAACTCTTATTGAAGAAGTTAAGGTTAAAATGAATAATTTACTGGCACAAAGTGGTCATACTGAGAAACAAACTCCTGAATTAAAAGCTTTCTCCATACAAACTAAAGATTTTTATCATAGTAATAGTCTTATTGTTGATTTCCCGTTCGCTGTCAAATAAGAAAGCAGGCTTAAAGCCTGCTTTCTTTGTTCTAAAAACTCAAATATTTAAACAAAAGCCCCAAACGTTCTTGCTCAATATCATCAAAAACAAGAGCCTGATGGTATTTAGCAGCAATATCATAACCAAAACGCTCAAAAGTAGCAACTATTCGGCTAATATCTACTTGGTTTATTTTGAGTGTAACCAAAAGTCTGAAAGGTTCTTGAGGAATGGTGTCTGTAAAGAGATGTAAGATTTTCGCATTATTCGTCTCAACCAGCCTGCTAATTTCTGACAAACTGTAATCTGTCTGATTGACAGCCAGCACCAAAACAGAACCTTCTTCTTGAAAAGAATACGTATTTGCTAACTTTTGAATAAAGTTTTTGGCAGTAATGGCACCCAAAAATATACCTTCTTCACTTAATAAGGCTATCATTTCCTTATCATTTTTAAGAAGCGAAACGCCATCTAACCAGTTTTGATGTTCATAGATAAAGGTTTCTGTGTGTTCGAGAGCTATTAAATCCCATTCTATTTCATCTTCCCAAAGCTCTAAAAGTGTATTTTCATAGATAAGACCTTTATAAATCCCATCCTCTGTTACCACAGGCAACGCATGACAATGCAACTCTTCCATCCATCTAAGGGCTTTTTCAAGAGAATCGCCCACTTTCAGCGGACTGATATTTGGATTGATGAAGTCTTGCATGGTCATAGTGGTAAGGATTTATATAAGTATCATCAAAATCTATGCTACATTTCCACTGGCATTTCCATGCTTATGTAAGAATTGATGCAAGATTACATTAAATTTTTCGGGGTGTTCCATCATAGGAGCATGTCCACATTTATCAATAAAACGTAATTCGGTATTAGGCATTCTGTCATCAAATTCGTATGCTACCAAAGGAGGTGTAATGGTATCATTCAGTCCCCAAATCAAGAGTGTTGGAACTTTTATTTTGGGAATATCTTTTGCCATATTGTGTCTTTGAGCAGATTTGGCAATGGCTACAATTTTCATACATTTCGGTATGCTTTTGGTTATTTCAAAAACCTCTAATACCAAATCTTCTGTAGCTGTTTTAGGATCATAGAATGTGTATTCCACTCTGTCTTTGATGTAATCAAAACTACCACGTTTAGGATAAGATCCTCCCATTGTATTTTCAAAAAGCCCAGAGCTACCTGTCAAAACCAAACTTTTTACGTTACTTTGGTTTCGTAATGTATAATTTAAACCAATATGTCCACCCAACGAATTTCCTAAAAGTGTAACGTTTTGTAAATTTTTAAATTTTACAAACCCCTCTATAAAATCTGTCAATGATTCGATACCTGTATTTTTTAAAGGAAGATCATAAATAGGCATCATAGGAATGACTACTCTGTAACTGGTACAGAATTCATTTACAACAGCTTTCCAATTACTCAAAGCTCCAAAAAGCCCATGAAGTAACAATAAAACTTCTCCTTGTCCTTCATCTATATATGTATAATCTCCTTCTCTTTTAGTCTGTAAATCCATAATTAAAAAAATAATGCTGATTTGAAGATACAAAATTGCTTTTTTTTCAATAGAAAACAAGAGAAATACTTTTTTTTTGCATTTATATAAGTCTTCCTATTATTCTTTATTTAGATTTTTTCTTTTTTCTAACATTTGTTCAATACTCAATATATGAATAATTGGTGATCCTCCATCTTCTCCTTTGTTTCCATTTTTTCCTGCTTCACCTGGATCTCCACCCATAAATAAACCTCCTCCCCTACCTCTCTTACCTCCTCCACCACCAATACCTCCCTCCCCACCTGTATTATCTATTTGTATATTTTTTTGAATATGATTGGCAGCTAATGAATCTGTAAAGATGGTTATTTTTGCTCCTTTTCCGCCATTACCACCTCTCCCCCCTGTTCCACCATTACCTCCATAACCTGCACGAGTGCTATCTGTTTTCTCAAGCCCATCTTCTCCTCTTCCACCCCTTCCGCCAGTTCCTCCAATCCCACCCTTAGCAGTGAGCTTTAGCATTCCTTTCTGAATATTGATATTGACAAAGTCTGCTTTATATTTTGAAAAAGCTTGTATATGCAAGAGTGTATCTTGAAGTCTTGGAACACTTTCAACAAATATGATTACATCTTCAGCATCATAGCCATCTTCTCCATTTTGCCCTGTATAACCATTGATACCATTTATTTCTCTTTTGTCTCCTGCATTAGCTTCTGGTGGCTCTTGTCCATTTCTACCATTGATACCCGAAAAATCAAAATCGTATATAGCATTATATCTGATGGGTATTTGAAGTGTATAAGAAAGTTTTGTAGGTAAATGAATCGCCTTTACAAAAATATGATTGAATATATCAAAAGTATCTCTTGGAATGAGTATGTGATGTTTCTTTTTATCCCAAAATGGGCTTTCTACTCTAAAATCTGACCAACGTATTCTGTTGATAGAGTTGTCTGTACGATAGGTCATGCCATTGTCATAATCCATTACCATCTGTATTGGAATAATATAATCTGGTGCTAAAATATCTGTCTGAAATACTGTATAGAAATATACAGGTTTAGGAATCACTATTAATTGATAAGAGCGTATTTGAGGGTTTTTCTTAGAGGAAATTTCTACGTATAACTGATTTTTAGGATGATTCAAGAGTACTTTCATATCTAATACAATACAACTACATTCTCTATCAAATCTTCCACCTGTAACTTTT
>Ga0075157_10001259_pt1 | contig 16200 bp, 14 predicted proteins | sample JI81BgreenDNA_FD_70967 | JGI IMG/M metagenome (GOLD analysis project Ga0075157, IMG submission 70967) | Wastewater effluent complex algal communities from Wisconsin, to seasonally profile nutrient transformation and Carbon sequestration -... | ecosystem: Engineered > WWTP > Effluent > Algae...
GGTGCCAGGGCGTACCCGAACGGGACAGCTCATGGTTCTCGCCCGGAAACACGAGCAACTCCGCGTCGACTCCGCCCTGCTTCAGCTGCGTGTAGTACCGCAATGCCTGTGGCAAGGGGCAGCGCAGGTCGAGCTCGGAGTGGATGACCAGGGTGGGCGTGGTCACCTGGTCGGAGAGCAGGGTCGGCGACTGCGCGTCCATCAGCGACTTGTCGCCGTGATACTGCTGAGGAAAGAACCAGCCGATGTCGGAGCTGCCGATGAACGAGGCTGGGTCGAGGTAGCCCCGCTCCACGATCGCACCCGCCCAACGGTGGTCATGGGCGATGATCCAGGCGGTCAGGTAGCCGCCGTAGGAGCCACCCATCACTCCCACCCGAGCCCCGTCGAGACCCGGCACCGTGGCCGCCGCGTGGTCGAGGAAGGCCAGAACGTCGGACGCGTCGAGGTTGCCGAAGTCGCCCTGGATGGCGCGCCCGTGCTCACGTCCGTAGCCGCTGGAGCCCCTCGGGTTGCACATCAGCACCGCATAGCCGGCTTCGGCATACACCTGAGCCTCGTCGAAGAACGCACCGGAGAACTGCGCGAACGGTCCACCGTGGATCACCAGCAACACCGGGTGCGGCCCTGAGCCGCTCGGTTGCACCATCCAGCCGTGCACCGGGTAGCCGTCCGGCGCCGAAGCGGTCAGCTCGACCGGCTCGCGCACGGTGACGGCACCGCGCAGGGTGGCCGAGTAGTCGGTCAGCCGACGAATCGCGCCGTTCTCGACCACGCCGATCTCGTCGGGGCCCGCGCCGGTGTGATAACTGGCCACCACGACCGCGTCCGGCCCCGGACGCGCGCCATGCATGCCGCACCCGGTGACCACTGCACCGGCGTCCGAATCGAGCAGGACAGTGCTGCCCTCGGAGTCGGCCCACAACAGCTGACTGAAACCGCGCCGCTCGGTGAGCACAAGCACCCCGTCACCAGCGGCGACCGGTGCCGACGCCAGGATCGAATCGGGGTCGGTGGCCAACTCGGGACCGGTCTCGCGCAGTCGGTACAGCCCGGGCTGGGCGGCGACGAAGCCGAGACCGGATTCGCCGAGATCGACGCCGACGAACCAGATGTCGTCGCCGATGACCACCGGGTCGGACGCATCGAGGGTGCCGCCCGTCAACCGCTCGGCGTCACCGCCGTCGACGGGAACCCGAACGAGGTCACCCACCAGCGTTTCAGTTCCATCGGTGCGCGCGGCGGTGACCAGCACCGCCGACCCGTCGGAGGTGAAGCACGGCTGTACGAAGTCGGTGTCGCCTTCGGTCAACCGGGTCGGGCTCGGAAAGCCGACGCTCTTCAGCAGCTCGGGATCGAGGTTCTTCGCCGCCCGCCCCGTCGGGATCACAGCCGGTTCGCCGTAGACGTCGGGTAGCTCGATGACGAAGAGGTGGCTACGCCGATCGCGCGACCAGCCGAGCCCGTTGGCCTGAAACTGCAGGGTCGTGATGTGACGGGGGTTCTCCTGGGGCGCCTCGACCCCGTCGAGGCTGCCGTAGCGACCCTCGTCCGGCACCCGGGCGACGAGCGCCAGCTTCGACCCGTCGGGGGCGAAGGCGAAGTCGGAGACCCCGAGCGGTTGGTTGGTCACGCACAACGCTTCACCGCCTTCGGAGGGGATCAGGTGCACCTGCGGCCGGGCGTTCGCTCCCGGCCGCAGAAAGGCGATCACCGACCCGTCGGGTGAGAAGACCGGGTACCCGTCGGCAGTGCCCCGGGTGATCCGTCGCGGTGCGACCGAACCGTCGAGCGGAACCCGGAACAACTGGCCCACGTAGCTGTCGGCGTCGAAGTCCGGACGGCTGGCGGCCACCACCGCCCAAGTGCCGTCGGGGTGCACCGACGGAGCGGACAGGCTGGTGAGCAGAGGCAACTGATCGGGACGCATGGCCCGACCCTAATACCCGGCTCCGACAGCATCGACGCCCTCGCCGCGTGGACGCTTGCTCACCCTCGACCGACTCGCCCACGGTCGGCTAGGTTCATCGCACTCAGGCGAACTCGATGGAGAGGATTTGCTCATGGCGTCCGGACGCGTGCTGGTGGTCGGCTCACTCAATGCGGATCTGGTGGTTCGAACGGCCAGGATTCCCGGCCCCGGCGAGACGGTGACCGGCTCCGACCTGGTGATCGTTCCTGGCGGCAAGAGCGCGAACCAGGCGGCGGCCGTCGGCAAGCTCGGCGGCGATGTGGCTCTGCTCGGCTGCGTCGGCGACGACGGCAACGGCACCATGCTGCTGAACAGCCTGAACAGTTCCGGCGTCGACACCACGCACGTCAAGGTGCTGCCGGGGGTGTCCACCGGCTCGGCGATGATCGCCGTCGACGATGCCGCCGAGAACTGCATCATCGTCAGCCCGGGCGCCAACGGGCGACTGAGCGCCGAGGACGTCAGCTCAGCGGATGCCTTCTTCGACACCGCCGACTCGTCGTCGGTGTTGACCCTGTGCCTCGAGGTGTCGCTGGAGGCGGTCAAGGCTGCGGCGCGCGAAGCACACGAGCGGGGCGCCACCGTCGTCCTCAACGTGTCGCCGTACGCGAAGGTGGGCGCCGATCTGCTCGACCTGGTCGACGTCCTGGTGGTCAATGCCCACGAACTGGCCGACCTGACCGGGCAGCCCGACTTCGATCCGCTCGGCGACTGGTCCGGCGTCGTGCAGGCCACCCGTGCGGCGATGGGGGAGTCCGGGCCCACGATCGCGGTGGTCACCCTCGGCGCCAACGGAGCCCGCACCCTCGATCTCGAGGCCGGCACCGCCTCGGCGCAGATCCCGTCCCCCAAGATCAAGCCGGTCGACACCACCGGCTCGGGCGACGCCTTCCTGGCCTCGTTGGCGTTTCGGCTCGCGTCCGGCGACGAGTTGGCGGACGCCTGCGCGTTCGCTGTGCGGGTCGGCGCGTACGCGGCAACCGGCGAGGGTGCGCAGAACTCCTACCCGAGTGCCGAACAACTCGCGAACTGGACGCCGTGAACTGGGTCGAGCTGATCGGGTACGTCGCCTCCGCCTTCATCGTGATCTCGCTGACGATGACCTCGGTGGTCCGGTTGCGGCTGCTCTCGATGACCGGCGGCCTGATCTTCGTCGCCTACGGTGCGCTGCTCGGGTCCATTCCACTGATCGTGACGAACGCCGCGGTGACCGGGGTCAACATCTGGTTCCTGCGTCGCGAACTGGGCCCGCATCGCAACCTCGGGGCCGTTCCGATCAACTGGGACGCCCCGTTCCTGCAGGACTTCCTGCTGGCGCACCGCGACGAGATCAAGAAGATCTGGCCGAGCTTCGGCGCGCTCGGTGAGAGCGAGGACTTCGTGCTGTTGCTGATGCGCGACGGACTGCCGGCCGGCGCCCTGGCCGGGCACAAGGACGGATCGGTGCTGCGGCTCACCCTCGACTACGTGATGACCGCGTACCGCGATTCACGCATCGCCGGCTGGCTGTACACCGGTCCCGGCGTGCGGCGGCTCCGCGACGCGGGCTTCGACACCGTTGTCGTCGAACAGCCCGTGCCCGGTCACACCGACTACCTGATCAACCGCGGTTTCCGCGCAGAGAGCGGCACCCTGGTCAAGCAGCTGTGACCGATCGGTTGTCGACCTCAGACCTTGAAGTCCAGCAGTCGCTGGAGCAGCACCGGCCCCAGCGGTTGGTCGGTCTCAAGCACCACCCGGACGTGGGCGCCAGGCACGTCTTTCGGGCCGTTGCGCTGGCCACGCAGGTCGCAGATCGTCTGACCGCGGCCGGGACCCTCGGTGTGATCCACCTCCACCGGCACGTTCGGTGCCCGGGTCGCCTTGATCTGACCGACCGCGATCGCGGTGGCGAGCGGATCGTGCAGGGCGCAGAGTCGCCGTCCGTATTCGGCCACATAGAAGCCGAAGTACAGGTCGAGAATGTCGGCCAAGGCCTGGTTGAGGGGCGAATCGGACGCGGCCAGCGCCAGCCGGTCCGACTCCTCGAACACGTTCTCGAGGGTGACGTCCAGGGGCACCAGCACCACCTGCCAGGGCGCCTCGACGACCGCCTGAGCAGCCTCGGGGTCGTTCCAGATGTTCGCCTCGCCGACCGGGCTCAGGTTGCCGGGCACCAGCGCCGCGCCGCCCATGATGATGACCTCGTGCACCTTGCCGGCGATGGACGGATCCTGCGCCAGAGCCAGCGCAAGGTTGGTCAGCGGGCCGATCGCGACCACGTCCAGCTCGCCCTCGTATTCGTGCGCGAGCCTGACCAGCATGTCGGCGGCCGACTCGTCGACGGGTCGGGTGTCGGTGTGCGGCAGTTCGACGTTGCCGACCCCGTTGCGTCCGTGGATGTGCGGCACGCCGCCGCTGTAGGCCCGGGTCAGGGGATCCATCGCGCCGACGGCGACGGGTACGTCGTGCAGTCCACCCATGGCCAGCAGGTCGAGGGTGTTCACCGCAGCCGTGGCCGCGTCGATGTTGCCGCTGACGGTACCGATGCCGGCCAACGTGATCTCGGGCGAGGCCATCAGGTGCACCAGAGCGAGGGCGTCGTCGATGCCGGTGTCGCAATCGAAGTAGATGGGACGAGCCATTGGTGGGTCCTTTCGGTTCAGCTGCCGACCACACCGACGACGGCCGCGTTCAGCAGGTTCGTCATGGTGGCCGCCAGCAGGGCGAACAGTCCGTACTTTGCTACCTCGTGGCGACGTTCGGGCACCAGGCTGCCCAGCGAGCCGACCAGAATGGCGATCGAACCGAAGTTGGCGAACCCCGAGAGGGCGAAGGTGGTGACCAGGATGGTCTTGGGGTCGAGTTGGCCGGCCTGGGCGAGCGGTCCGAAGTTCGAGAAGGCCACGAACTCGTTCAGCACTGTCTTCTGACCGATGAAGTTGCCCGCGATGCCGGCCTCGTGCCACGGCACGCCGATCAGCCAGGCCACCGGTGCGAAGAGCCAGCCGAACACCATGTCGAACGACAGCTGAGGCATGCCGAACAGGCCACCGATGCCGCCGAGTGCGCCGTTGAGCAGGGCGATGATCGAGATGAAGGCGATCAGCAGGCAGCCGACGATGGTCGCCAGCCGGCCACCGGTCAGTGCGCCTCGGGCCAGGGCGTCGATCACGTTGACCGACTCGGTGTCACGCACGTCGCGCACGGAGGCGTCGAGATCGGACTCCTCGGTCTCGGGCCACAGACCCTTGGCGATCAGCAGCGAGCTGGGCGCGTTCATCACCGCGGCGGCCAGCAGGTAGGGCAGCGGCGCGCCGAGCAACGCATACCCGACCAGCACGGTGCCGGCCACCGAGGCGAGTCCGCCCACCATGCACACGAACAGCTGTGACTTGGTCAGCCGCGACAGATAGGGCTGAATCACCAGCGGGGCCTCGCTCATGCCGAGGATCACGACGGTGGCGGCCCACACCGATTCGATCTTGGACGTACCGAGGATCCACTTCAGCGCCGTGCCGACGACCTCGATGATCCACTGCAGCACCCGCAGGTAGTAGAGCAGCCCGATCACGGTGCCGAAGAAGATGATCACCGGCAGCACCTGCAGCGCGAACACGAACCCGTTGGTCGCGGGCCACAGTGACCCGAAGACGAACTTCGTGCCTTCGTCGGCGTAGTGGATCACGTGGGTGACGCCGTTGGCCAGCTGGGTCAGCGCCCAGGCGCCCGGCTCCCACTTGATCACCAGAAAGCCCATCACCGCCTGCAGCAGCAGGGCGGAGCCGATGATTCGCCAGTTGATCCGGCTGCGGTGTTTCGACAGCAGCACGACCAGCCCCAGGATCAGGGCGATTCCCAACACGCCTTGTAAACGGTCCATTTGCAGTCTCCTCGTTGAGCCAGACAACCCGTGACGAGACCCTAGGGTTCACCCTTTGGGAGGTGCAAGGGCTCGGCCTACCGAGCTTGATCCGACGAGAGGCAGCCGCCATCGGAGCTGATCAGCAGGTCGAGGCATGCAAAGGGCCCGGACGGCATGCCGTCCGGGCCCCTCGTGATCGGTTCAGCCAGGCAGCGTCAGCGCAGGTCGTCCGGGTTCTGGACGGGACGCTCCGCGGGGCCGCCGGTGCCCTTGCCGAAGGCGTCCTTCACCTCGTCGAAGCCGGTGCGTGAGCTGGTGTCGGTGGGCAGCACGGCCCACAGCACCAGGTACGCGATCCAGCCGACCTGGGTGAAGACGGCGATGATCACCGTCAGGATGCGCACCAGGCCGGAGTCGAGGTTGAGGAAGCGGGCGAGCCCGCCGCAGACGCCGCCGAGGAACTTGTCGGTGGTCGAGCGGGTCAGGGACTTTCCGTTCATGGGTTTCCTTTCTGAGAATTGCGGGACAACAAGAGGCCGATCAGGCCGATCACGACCAGCCCGAGCGGGGCGACGATCGAGACGAGTTTCCAGTCGACGAAGGCGAACGCCGAGACGAGGGCCAGGATGGCCACTCCGACGCAGACCAGGCCGACGTTGAGGGCGGCGACATCGATTCGCCTCATGGCTTCACCTGCAGATCTCCGGCGCCGAGCTTCACCACGACGGTCACGGTGGGGCCGGACGGATCGCTGAGGCGCCGGTAGGTGCCGGCGAGGTCGAAGCCGTCATGACTGCCGTCCGGTCCCAGGTAGCCACCCACACCGATCTTCCACTCGAGCACGACATTGCCGGTCGCGGGCAGCGTGACGTTCACGTCGCCCAGGCCGTTGTCGAGCTCGAACCGGCGAGTCTCGGTGATGGTCAGCGCCGAAAGGTCGAGGGCCACATCTCCGGCCCCGTGGTTGAGCGGCGTGCCGGGCAGCTGCGACGTGCTGGTGTAGCTGAACACCTTGTCGCCGACCGGGCCCAGCCGGGGCATCGGCAGCAACATCGCGATCGTGACCAGACCGGTCAGCACCGACAAGGGCAGCAGGCCGCGGGGACGTCCGGCGAACGCGGCGAGCACCAGCCCGAGGCCGAGCGCGCCGAGCACGGTGCCGGCGTAGGCGATCGGAGGCACGGTCATTGCGAACACCGTGGAAAGCACGGCCAGGGTGGCCAGGCCGCCGCCCACCAGACACAGCACCAGCGGCCACAGCCAACGCGGACGGGGCTTGCGAGCCGAGCGAGGCAGCGGCGGAGTCCAGTGCGGCACTGCCGGGGGAACCGGCGCCCGCGGGGCGTCCGCTGCCGGCGGCACCGGTGCTGACGAGGGGGTCGGCCGGTATTCGACCAGTCGCGGCACGTCAGGTGCGGAGGTCGGCGGCTGAGCAGGGGGCGATTGAACGGAGGGCGATTGAACGGAGCGCGATTGGACGGAGCGCGCCCAGCGCTCCTCGGCGACCCGCTGCTGCCAATCGGCCGCGGCACGCTCGAAGTCGGTGAGGGACTCGGCGGGCGCTGCGGTCAGTTGCGGCGGCGCGCCGGTCAGCTGGGCGTCATCCGCGGACGTGCCGGACGGAGCGTGGGGATGACGGCGACGGTAGAAGCCGAAGTACCACAGGAAGCCGAGGCCGACTGCGGGAGCGATGCCGAGCGGCAACCACGAGCCGATCAGCACGGTGATCAGCACACCCAGACCGACCACCGCGCCGATGGAGGCGGCCGGTGACCAGGAGCGGGTGAAGGGCACCAGGCGGTTGAGGGGCAGTTCGGTCGAGCCGTCCTTCGGAACCAGCAGCAGGGCGCCGACATAGAAGGCGACACCGAGGCCGCCGATCAGGCACAGCAGCACCATCGCGATCCGCAGCACGGTCGGATCGACCTGCCACCGACGTGCCAGCCCCGCGCAGACGCCGCCGAGCATGGCGCCCGAGGACGCGCGGCGTAGCGGGCTGAGTTCCATGCAGCCACTCTGGCCGCCAGGACGACCACAGCCAACGGGGAAGACCCCTGAGCCGACCCTCAAAGCGTTGGTCGGTCCTTGCGGCACGTGTGAGGCTTAGGACGTGTCGGCCCCACTCGTAGCCCCGCAGCCGGTTCCGCAGCGCGCGGACCGGCAACTCGGCTCCGCCTGGTTGGCCGGGGTGTGCAGTGGTCTGGCGGCGCACCTGAACTGGCCGGTGCTGGTGCTGCGGATCGGTTTCGTGCTGCTCAGCGGCAGCATGGGCCTGGGTGTATTGGTCTATCTCATGCTGTGGCTGGCGCTTCCGCTCGCGGCCGGGGCACCGAAGGCGCCGGGTATCGAGGCGGCCAGCCGAAGCGGCCTGCGCACCGTCGAGGCGGGCTACCGGGTGCCGGCCGATCTGGGTGCGATGTCGGCCGTCGCCCTGCTGGGTGCCGGGCTGCTGTGGTTCGTCCAGTCGGCCGGTCTGGGCCTGCCCACCTGGGCGCTCTGGCCGGCGCTCACCGGAACCGCGGGCCTGATGTTGATTTGGTGGCAGGCCGACCATATTCCGAACCGTTCGATGAAGGGGCTGGGTGGCTGGCGCCGCTGGATCGCGCCGCTGATGGCGCACTGGTCGCGGATCGTCCGAATATTGCTGGGGCTGGTCGGGCTGGGCACCTCGGTCACCCTGCTGGTGATCGCGCTGCCCGACCTGCCCGATACCAGCCAGGCCCTGCTCGCACTGGCGATTGCGGTGGTGGCTCTGCTGCTGGCGGCGGCGCCCTGGTTCATTCGGGCACGTCGCTCGTTGTCCACCATCCGCCAGGAGAAGCTGCTGGCCGACGCCCGTGCCGACATGGCGGCCCACCTGCACGATTCGGTGTTGCAGACGCTGGCGCTGATCCAGCGGCAGGCGTCCGATCCCCGCGCCGTGTCGGCGCTGGCCCGCCGCCAGGAGCGTGAACTGCGCGGCTGGCTGTACGGCGAGACCTCCGATGCGGCCACCGTGAAGGCGGCGCTGGTCGGCTCCGCGGCCGAGGTGGAGGACGACCATGGCGTCGACGTCGACATCGTGGTGGTCGGCGATCGCGAGTTGGGCGCCGAGCTCCGTCCTCTCGTGCAGGCCGCTCGCGAGGCCATGGTGAATGCCGCGAAGCACTCCGGTGTGAGCAAGGTCGACGTCTATGCCGAGGTCGGCGACGACGCCGTCGAAGTGTTCGTCCGCGATCGTGGCGCCGGGTTCCTGCCGGAGCTGATCCCCGCCGACCGGATGGGCGTGCGCGGCTCGATCGTCGAGCGATTGCGGCGTGCCGGAGGCAATGCAACCATTCGAAGCGCCCCCGGAGAGGGCACCGAGGTACGACTGGAGATGAAGCGATGACCGACCAACCCACTGAAGAGACGACGCCCGATCGGCCGGGTCCCGCCGCTGCCCACCGGGTGGTCGTGGTGGATGACCATGCGATGTTCCGCAGCGGCGTGAAGCACGACATCGGCGGCCGGGTACAGGTGGTCGGCGAGGGCGAGGACGTGCCCACCGCGGTCGCTGCCGTGCTCAGAGCGCAGCCGGACGTGGTGCTGCTCGACGTGCACCTGCCCGGCGGCGGCGGCGTCGAGGTGCTCAAGCAGGTGCACGCCGTGGAACCCGAGATCAAGTTCCTCGCACTCAGCGTGTCCGACGCTGCCGAGGACGTGATCGGGGTGATCCGGGCCGGCGCACGCGGCTATGTGACCAAGTCGATCTCGGCCGACGAGCTCGTGGACGCCATCGCCCGGGTCGCCGAGGGTGACGCCGTGTTCTCGCCGCGGCTCGCGGGTTTCGTGTTGGACGCCTTCTCGGGGTCGATCGACATCTCGGCCGTGGACGAGGAACTCGACCGGCTCTCGCAGCGCGAGCGCGAAGTGATGCGACTGATCGCGCGGGGTTACGCCTACAAAGAGATCGCCCGCGAACTGTTCATCTCGATCAAGACGGTCGAGACCCACGTGTCGAGCGTGCTGCGCAAGCTGCAGCTCTCCAACCGGCACCAGCTGACCCGCTGGGCCACGGATCGACGACTGGTCTGAAGGGCCTGCGCGTCCGGCTAGGCTCGAGCTCATGGACGTGCTGAAGAACGTGTTGGTGTTGCTCCACTTTCTCGGGTTCGCCGCCCTGGCCGGAGGTGCCATGACCCAACTCGGGCAGGCCCGACCGACGTTGAACCGGTTCATCAAGGACGGCGCCTGGACGCAGCTGCTCACCGGGTTGGCCCTGGTGGTCTTCGCCGAGTTCGGACCCTTGCCGGTCAACCACGCGAAGATCGGCCTCAAGCTGATCGTGCTGGTCGCGATCATCGTGCTGGTGCTGGTCAATCGCCGCAAGGACTATCTGTCGAAGCAGACCCTGATCGGCATTCTGGGGCTAACCGTGCTCAATGCGGGCATCGCGGTGCTCTGGCAGTAGTGCGGGTGTGATGCAGGTTGGGCCGCTGACTGGTTTCGACCGGCTCAACCAACGATCCGCCTCTGCGCCCAACCGCGGGCCTCCCGTCCGGTCTTGTCGGGGCGAACGCTTAAAGTGGGTGGGCGATGACCGACACCCTGTTTCCCGACCTGTTCAACTTCGAACAGCAGCCGTCTGTGCCGTCCGGGGCACCGGCCGCCGCAGCACGTCCGGGAGCTGACGAACCGGTGGCCGAGGGGCCGGTGCGCCGCCGTCGGATCACCGAGGACGAACTGCTCGCCGACCTGAATCCGCCCCAGCGCGAGGCGGTTCTGCATGCCGGCTCACCAGTACTGGTGGTGGCCGGCGCCGGCTCGGGAAAGACCCGGGTGCTGACCCGTCGCATCGCCCACCTGGTCAGCTTCCGAAAGGTGCATCCGGGCTCGATCCTGGCCATCACGTTCACCAACAAGGCGGCCGCCGAGATGCGCCACCGGGTGGTCGACGTCGTCGGCAACCGGGCCAAGTTGATGTGGGTCTCCACCTTCCACTCCGCCTGCGTGCGCATGCTGCGGGCCGATATTCACCGCTTCGGCATCAGCCGCACGTTCTCGATCTACGACGACACCGACGCCAAGCGGCTGATCACCCTGGTGCTGCGTGACGCCGACGTCGACCCGAAGCGGTATCCCGTCCGTTCGGTGATGAACTGGGTGTCGAACTGCAAGAACGAACTGGTCGACTTCGAGACGGCCGTGGCACGCGCCGAGACGCCCACCGAGAAGGTCTACGCAGAGGCCTACCGCGAATATCAGAGCCGGCTGGTCAGGGCCAATGCGCTGGATTTCGACGACCTGATCATGACCACCGTGCACCTTTTGCAGGCATTTCCCGACCTTCGCGAGCAGTACCGGCGGCGGTTCAGGCACGTGCTGGTCGACGAGTACCAGGACACCAACCACGCGCAGTACGCCCTGGTGCGCGAGCTGTGCGCCGAACTGCCGGTGCCCGAGGGCATGGCGGCGGTCGAGCCGCCCGAGCTGATGGTGGTGGGTGACTCCGACCAGTCGATCTACGCCTTCCGTGGTGCGACGATCCGCAACATTTTGGCGTTCGAGGCCGACTTTCCGGGCGCCACCACGATAGTGCTCGAACAGAACTACCGCTCCACCCAGACCATTCTGAACGCGGCCAACGCGGTGATCACCCGCAACCCCGGACGGCCCTCGAAGCGCCTCTGGTCGGACGCCGGCGACGGCGAACGCATCATCGGTTGGGTGGCCGACACCGAACACGACGAGGCCCAGTTCGTCGCCGACGAGATCGACCGGCTGAGCGACGCGGGCCAGGCCAAGGCCAGCGACGTCGCGGTCTTCTATCGCACCAATGCCCAGTCGCGCGCCTTCGAGGAGGTGTTCATCCGGGTCGGCATGCCCTACCGGGTGGTGGGCGGCGTCCGGTTCTACGAGCGGCGCGAGGTGCGAGACGCGATCGCCTACCTGCGCTCGATCGCCAACCCGGCCGACGACGTGTCGGTGCGACGCATCCTGAACGTGCCCAAGCGTGGCATCGGCGACCGGGCCGAAGCTGCCGTCGAGGCGTTGGCCGCCGCGGAACGCATTCCTTTCGGCGAGGCGGTGGCGCGGGCGTCCGAGGCCTCGGGGCTGGCCACCCGCTCGCTCGCCCAGATCGAGTCCTTCGCCGGGCTGCTTGCCGAACATCGCGCCATGATGACCCGCGAAGAGCCGGCGGACGCGATCCTGACGAGCATTCTCGAGAAGTCCGGCTACATCGCCGAGCTGAACAACTCCGAAGACCCGCAGGACCAGACTCGGCTGGAGAACCTGATCGAGCTGGTGTCGGTCGCGCAGGAGTTCGTCGCCGCCGCGCACGCCATCGACCTGCCGGCCGAAGGCGGCGAACTGGCCGCCGGCGCACCGGAGCCCGACGATTCGTTGCCCGCTTTCCTCGAGCGCATCGCGCTGGTCGCCGATTCCGACCAGCTGCCGGACGCCGACGGCGAGAGCAACGGCGTGGTCACCCTGATGACGCTGCACACAGCCAAGGGGTTGGAGTTTCCGGTGGTCTTTCTGACCGGCTTCGAGGACGGCATCTTTCCCCACCAGCGAGCCCTGGCCGACAACGACGAGCTGCAGGAGGAACGGCGGCTGGCGTACGTGGGAATCACCCGGGCACGCGAGCAGCTCTACCTGAGCCGTGCGGTGGTGCGCACCCTGTGGGGCGCGCCGCAGTACAACCCGCCCAGCCGCTTCACCGACGAGATTCCGCAGCATCTGTTCGACTGGCGCCGCCTCGGCACCGCCCAGGTGGGTTTCACGTCGCGGGCCAGGGCGCGAACCGAGCAGGCCTGGCGCAACACGGTCGGTTACGGCTCGAAGCCGCCGCTACCCAGCACGGTGCCCTCGGTAGAGCCGGGTGATCGGGTGCTGCACACGGTGTTCGGCCTGGGCACGGTCGTCGCCACCAGTGGCATGGGTGAGATGACCAAGGCCGACGTCGACTTCGGCAGTACCGGGGTGAAGAGGCTCAGCCTCAAGCACGCGCCGATGGAGAAGCTCTGACGGCGAGCCGGTAGGACCCGCCATCGCTGTTCGGGCGGCTGGCTTACTTGCCGAGGTACTTCTTGGGAGCGACGGCCGTGCCGTCCTCGTACACCGAGAAGTGCAGGTGACAGGCGGTCGACAGCCCGGTGTTGCCCACGCGTCCGAGCAGTTCGCCCTTGTGCACCGTCTGGCCGACCTCGACCACGATGCTCTGCATGTGCAGGTAGGCGGTTTCGACCTTCTTGCCACCGATGGTGCCGACCGTGATGCGCACGTTGTTGCCGGAGCCACCGTTGTAGCCACCAGTCGCGGCTTTGGTCACCTTGCCGTCGGCGGCGGCCCAGATCGGCTGGCCGCACGCGCCGCCGATGTCGTCGCCGTTGTGCAGCTTGTAGTAGTGCAGGATCGGGTGCAGACGCATGCCGTAGCGGCCGTCGAAGCCACCGGCGGTGGGCATCAGAAAACTGGACTGATCGGTCAGCATCTTGGACTGCTTGTTGATCTGTGCGACGGCCGAGGTCAGTGCGGCCGACCGGCTCTCGAGCGCGTCGGCTTCGCGTCCGGCTGCTAGTTCGGCGGCCGTGGCGGCCAATGCCTGGTTGCGGGCCTGGGCCTGCACCTGAGGAGCGAGCACTCGGGAGTTGTCGCGGCTCACGTCGGCATTGCGGCTGCCCATGGCGGCGGCGTCGAAGCCGCCCATGGTGGGCTGAGGCACCGGAGCGGCCGCGGAGGGAGTCGTCGCCAGGTGGGTCAGACCGGCACCCAGCGCACCCACGGCGAGGACTGCGATTCCGGTGCGCACCACCCGGGACCTGATCCACCTGGTCGCTTCGGGTTGAGCCTCAAATGGGCGCACTCGGGTCTCTCCTCTTGGTGCAAATGTGGGTGGTTTTCCTGACCAGGAAACCTAGAAGTATCTTAGCATTTCTTAGGGAGTTTCTCAGAATCGACGTCTCACCTGCAGAATCGGCCCACCGCTCGCGTCTCGCGCTCTGCCCGGCGGTGCCCGCGTCCGACTATCGTGACGAGTGGCCTGCCAGCCAGGCATCCTGACCCAGACGGACGGAGTTGTCGGTGGATCTATACGAGTACCAAGCACGGGACCTGTTCGAGGCCCACGGCGTACCGGTGCTGCGCGGAATCGTGGCCCGTACGCCCGAAGAGGCGGAAGCGGCGGCCAGGTCGCTGGGCACCGCCGTGGTGGTCGTCAAAGCCCAGGTCAAGGTGGGCGGCCGCGGCAAGGCCGGTGGCGTCAAGCTGGCGCGCAGCCCCGAAGAGGCGCGCGACCGGGCGTCCGAGATTCTCGGCCTCGACATCAAGGGCCACATCGTCGAGCAGGTGATGGTCACCGAGGGCGCCGACATCGCTGAGGAGTACTACTTCAGCCTGTTGCTCGACCGGGCCAATCGCACCTACCTGGCCATGTGCTCGGTCGAGGGTGGAATGGACATCGAGACGCTGGCGGACGAGCGTCCCGAGGCCCTGGCCCGCGTCGACGTCGATCCGATCGTCGGCCTCGATGCCGCGAAGGCGGACGAAATCGTGGCCGCAGCAGGCTTCGCGGAGGCCGACCGGGCCGAGGTGGCACGGGTGCTGGTGCTGCTGGGCGACGTGTACCGCGAGAGCGACGCCACGTTGGTCGAGGTGAACCCGCTGGTGAAGACGGGTGAGGGAAAGATCCTGGCGTTGGACGGCAAGGTGTCGCTCGATGCCAACGCATCGTTCCGGCACTCCGACTGGACCGAGTTGTCGGACGAGTCGCGCGACGACCCACTCGAGATCCGGGCCCGCGAGCGCGACCTCAACTACGTGAAGCTCGACGGCAGCGTCGGCATCATCGGCAATGGCGCCGGGCTCGTGATGAGCACCCTCGACGTGGTCGCGGGCGCCGGCAAGGAGTTTCCCGGCAGCCCGACGCCGGCCAACTTCCTCGACATCGGCGGCGGCGCGTCCGCCCAGGTGATGGCCGACGGCCTGGACATCATCCTGTCCGACCCTCAGGTGAGGGTGGTCTTCGTGAACGTGTTCGGCGGCATCACCGCGTGCTCCGAGGTGGCGAAGGGCATCATCGCGGCCCTCGACATTCTGGGCCCGAAGGCGACCAAGCCGATCGTCGTCCGGCTGGACGGTAACGCGGTCGAGATCGGCCGCCACATTCTGACCGAGGCGGCTCATCCGCTGGTGACGATGGAACTGACCATGGACTCCGCGGCGCGCAAGGCCGCCGAGCTGGCCAGCAAGAACTGAAAGGACCGCGTCGATGACGATCTGGCTCGACCAGAACTCCAAGGTGCTCGTGCAGGGCATGACCGGCTCGGAAGGCCGTAAGCACACGCAGCGCATGATCAGCTCCGGCACTCGCATCGTCGGCGGGGTGACCCCCGGCAAGGGCGGCCAGACCGTGACCTTCGAAGAGGATCCGGTACTGGTCTACAACTCCGTCGCCGAGGCGAAGGCGGCCACCGGGGCGAACGTCTCGGTGATCTTCGTGCCCGGCGCCTACACCAAGAAGGCTGTCTTCGAGGCGGTGGACGCCGGCATCGAGCTGGTCGTGGTGATCACCGAGGGGGTGCCGATCAAGGACACCGCAGAGTTCTACTCCTATGCGGCCGCCAGCGGCACCACGCGAATGATCGGCCCCAACTGCCCCGGCTTGATCAGCCCCGGAAAGTCGAACGTGGGCATCATCCCGGCCAGCATCGCCAAGCCCGGACGCATCGGCCTGGTCAGCAAGTCGGGCACCCTGACCTACCAGATGATGTTCGAACTCGGTGACATCGGATTCTCCACCGCTGTCGGCATCGGCGGCGACCCGGTGATCGGCACGACGCACATCGATGCCCTGGCCGCATTCGAGAGCGATCCCGACACCGACTGCATCGTGATGATCGGCGAGATCGGTGGCGATGCCGAGGAACGCGCCGCCGCCTACATCGCCGAGCACGTCACCAAGCCGGTGTTCGGCTACGTTGCGGGCTTCACGGCCCCCGAGGGCAAGACGATGGGCCACGCCGGTGCCATCGTGTCCGGCTCCAAGGGCACCGCGCAGGCGAAACAGGAGGCGCTGGAGGCCGCCGGGGTCAAGGTCGGACGCACCCCGAGCGAAACGGCGGGGCTGGTGCGCGACGTGATGGAGGGCAAGGGCTGACCACCGCTCGGGGACGGTTCCTCGGTTCGAACTGAACCGGGAGGGCCGTCCCTTTTGCGTGGTCCAAAACCGGGGTGGTTCAAAACCGCGTGGTTCAAAACCGGGGACGGTTCCTTTTGAGTGGTCCAGTGTTCTGGTTCAAAACCGGGGACGGTTCCTTTGAATGGTCCAGTGGTTCTGGTTCAAAACCGGGGACGGTTCCTTTCAGTGGTTCAGAAACCGGTGGTTCAGAACGGGGGACGGTTCCTCCGGTCCAAGCTG
>Ga0075157_10001260_pt1 | contig 16197 bp, 10 predicted proteins | sample JI81BgreenDNA_FD_70967 | JGI IMG/M metagenome (GOLD analysis project Ga0075157, IMG submission 70967) | Wastewater effluent complex algal communities from Wisconsin, to seasonally profile nutrient transformation and Carbon sequestration -... | ecosystem: Engineered > WWTP > Effluent > Algae...
GCCGAAACAAGCAGTTGCAGCATCGCTTGGCCGATCCGCTCGACGCGTGCTGCGTCGATTGGGAGCGCTGCGGTGCCGAGTGATTCCGCGAATTCGGGGTACAGCGCCGCGGCGGCAGCGCGATCGCAGACGGGAGGGAGGGTGATCATTTTCGGTCACCTTTCGCGGTTTTGACGCGGGGTCTCAGGAAGACGTGCGGCGAGTTTGCGGAGAGGCTGCCGGACAACTGTCCTGAGCCGCGTCTTTGCTGGGATGATGGCGGGCGCACTGGAAGCAATCCCCTAGGCTGCGCGGCGGCTGTTTTCGGGCAAGCGCCGGGCGGGAGCCGTTGCCGACCCGCCACTGCTGCCCGCATCGCCGATCCGGAAGCCTGCAAAGGTGCTCGCGAGATGACGCGCCTCGTGGTTGAGGTTCTTCGTCGCCGCGTTGGTTTCTTCGACCATTGCCGCGTTCTGCTGGGTCATCTTGTCCATTGTGCCGATAGTCTCGGAGACATTGCGCAGGGCGACGCTCTGCTCGCTCACCGCATCGGCGATGCGGGTGACCGCTTCGGTCACTTCGCCCACCCGGGCGATAATCGTCTCCAGCGCTGACCCGGTTTCGTGGACCAGCGACACGCCGGTCTGGACATGGATGCCGACCGCCTCGACGCGCTTCTTGATCTCGCTTGCCGCTTCCGTGGCCCGCATCGAGAGCGCGCGGACTTCGGAGGCGACCACCGAGAATCCCTTGCCGGCCTCGCCCGCCCGCGCGGCTTCCACGCCCGCGTTCAGCGCCAGCAGATTGGTCTGGAAGGCGATATTGTCGATCATCGCGGTGATCTCGGAAATCTCGACGCTTGCCGTTTCGATCTTGCCCATGGCCTGGATCGCGCGTCCGACAACCTCGCCGCCGCTGGTAGCCTCCTCGCGTGCCTCGCGCATCGAACTGCTGACCCCGACCGCAAGGCTGGCATTGGCCTCGATGTTCGCCGAGAGGCTGATCATCGTAGTCGAGGACAGTTGCAGGCGCGCCGCTTGATCTTCGCTGCGGCTCGCCAGATCGGTCATCGCATGCTCGATTTCCGAGGAGGTCAGATTGATCGTGCCAATGCTTTCGTTGACCGCACCCATTGCGCCCGCCAACCGCTCCATCGCCACGTTGAAATCCTCCGCCAGCTGCTGGAAGGCAGGGGGCATGCCGTGCAGACGCACAGTGAGATCGGACTGGGCGACGGCGGCAAGTTGCTGGCCGATGCGGGCCATTGCTTCCTCGCGTTCGGCAACAGTGCGCTGACGCTCCTGCGCGGCATCGCGAAACACGAGCATCGCCTGCGCCATCGCGCCGAGTTCGTCGCCGCGCCCGGTGCCGGGAATGTCGATATCCGTTGTGCCACGCGACAGATCGGTGACGGCCCGCGTCAGATCGACGATCGGGCGGGCGATCGAGCGGGTCAGTCCGCGCGCCAGCACTAGCGCCAGACCGATCAGAATCGCAGCCCCCAGCCCGAGCGCGACCCACGCCATGGTGATGACGGTGGACTGCCGCTCGCTCTGCGCGGTGATGGCGGAGTGCTGGGCATCGCGGATATCGCGCAAGGGGTTGACGGCATCGCTGACCAGCACCTTCTTGCCTGCAGCGCGGATCGCCTCCTGCGCTGCGTCGCGGCCGCCGGCCTTCACCACAGCAACATATCGGTCGCCCCAGTCGCGTCGCCACTTTAGAGTTTCCGCGCGGCTGATGCGCACCTTTTCCTGAAGCGGCGAGCCTGCCAGCGCATCCTCAAGCTGCGCAGAGGCCTTGTCGTAATCGTCGCGGCCTTCGTAATAGGATTTCAGGTAGCTCTGGTCGGCGGTGACGAGGAAGCCGCGCAGCTGGCTGTTCTGGCGCAGCAGCGACGTTTCGAGCGCCAGCACATCGGCGAGGATTTGCTGGCTGGCAGTATTCTTCGCCGTAACCGAGGAGATCATCGCAAGGCTCACCCCGCAGGCGATCATCACCGCAGCGGCGACCACATTGAGCAGCACGAAGGAGACGCCGAGGCGGCGGGGGATGTTCATCCGGTCAAGCATGGCGAAGGGTCCTGTGGTCCGGGACGCCGGGATACGCGGCAGCAAAGCGACCGCAGACCTGTGAGCAGATGGTGTCAGTCAGGGCGGTCGGAAGACGCATGCCTCGGGAACTCCGGATCGATGGCAATGAAATCGGACTGTGGCGATAGCTCCGCGCCGTTTAACCCGTCCGCTTTGGCAGGATCGGTAATGCTACGGGGCCGGGGCGGCCGAGCCGGGTAGGAAAGCTGCCTTGCGGCAATCCCTTAGGCTGGCGGCGAAGAAATTTGGCGACCCCATTCTATGGAAAGCATCTCCTTCCATTTCCGAACCCGGGCGCCGCGCTTGACCTTGCTCTTCAACCCCCACGATCTCGGCCCCGTGCAGGCGCTCGACCGTCCAGTCACGGGCCGCACGCTGCGCCAGCTGCAGGTCGAGGCGGCCAAGGCAGAAGGCTTCGGCAAGCCGTTGACCGCGGCGTTGATGCAGGCGCTTGCGCGGGTGCTGCCGGATGCGACGCGGGTGTTTGCGGCGATCGAGAACTGGCCGGGCGATCTGGCCTCGGACGGGGTGATCTTCCGCCTCAACGCGGGACTCCACGCGCTGGCGCTGGATGGCTGCGAGCCGGGTGTGCTGCGCGCGTCGTATGAAGACGGTGCGATGCCCTGTTCTGCGGCGCTCGATGCCGCGCTTGCCGAGACGCTCGACGTCCATGCCGGGGCACTGCTCGGCTGGCTGTCGCACCCCACCCAGACCAACGAGGTCGCCCGCGTTGCCGGCCTGGTTGCCGCGCTGATCGAGGTGGGTCGCGGTGATGGCCTGCCGTGCGAAGTGCTGGAACTGGGAGCCAGCGCGGGGCTCAATCTCAATGCGGCACATTATGCGGTGCGGCTTGGCGGGCTGGCGGCCTGCGCACCGGCCAGCGCGGTAACGCTGGCGCCTGAGTGGCGCGGAACGCCGCTCGCCCCCGGACCGCTGCGCATTGCCTCCGCGCGCGGGGTGGATCTTCACCCGCTCGATGTGACCTGCGCCGATGACCGCCGCAGCCTTGCCGCCTATGTCTGGCCGGGCGAGACCGCTCGCGCCGAGAGACTGGCGGCTGCGATCAACATTGCTGCGGCACATCCCCCCGCGGTCGATAGCGGGCTGGCGAGCGCGTGGCTCCTGCAGCGTTTCGCTGAACCGCAGCCGCCCGGTGTGCGCCGCGTGGTGTTCCATTCGATGGTGCTGCAATATGCCGACGCTGCCGAGCGCACGGCGATTGATTACGCCTTCGCGCTGGCCGGTGCACGCGCCGAACCGGATCGTCCACTGGCGCGGGTCAGCATCGAATGGCGCGCCGATCGCGGTGCGGTGGAGCTGAGGATTGCGCAATGGGATGGGGCGGCGCACCGCGGCGAAAGCCGCATCGCCGCGCATTGCCATCCCTACGGCGAATGGATCGATTGGCGCGGCCTCGCCTGACTGGCGTAACCGACGGACCCTCTGGCAGCTTCCCTAGAGACATTCCTTAGGCCCCGCTTTCAAACCTGCAAATTCCCGAAGTTCTATTGGGCAGGCTGCACTCGATGAAGCCGGGCTGGATGTAGTGCCGGCACAACGGGGGGAGCATGCCATGAAATTCAAGACCAGATTGCTGCTGTTTGCCGCCACCGGGGCCTTTGCTGCGCCGGTCGCGGCTGAAGAAGAGGCCGGGGCCGAAACCGAGGCCGAAGCTGAAGCGGCGCAAGCCGCAGCCCCTGCCAGGCCGGCCGCCGAAATCTTCTCGACCGGCATGGCCAAGGGCCGCGACCGGCTCGACAGCGCAACCTCGACCAGCAGTCTCAAGGGCGATGACATCCAGCGTTTCGGCCCGCGCCCGCTGGGCGATGTGCTGCGCACGATGGCGGGTCTGCGCGTCGCGACCGGCATCGGCGAGGGCAACAACAACTACACCGTGCGCGGCCTGCCGCTCGCGGCCGGCGGTTCGAAATACATGCAGTTCCAGGAAGACGGCTTGCCGGTCCTCGAATTCGGCGACCTCTTCAATGTCGCCACTGATGTCTACCTGCGCAACGATTTCACCGTGAACTCGATCGAGACGATCCGCGGCGGTTCCGCCTCGACCTTCGCCTCGAACTCGCCGGGCGGGATCGTCAACATCATTTCGCGCACCGGTGAGCAGGTGGGGGGGCGTGTCCAGGTGACCTCCGGCCTCGACTTCGACGAAAAGCGCGTCGATTTCGATTACGGCGCGAAGCTGGGCGAGAACACCCGCATGTATGTCGGCGGGTTCTACCGGCAGGGTGAAGGTCCGCGCGATGTCGGCTTCACGGGCTGGCGCGGCGGGCAGATCAAGGCCAACATCACCCGCACCTTCGATGGCGGCTATGTGCGCGCCTATTTCAAACTGCTCGACGACCGCTCGCCGACCTTCGCCCCCTATGCGGTGAACATCACCGGCACTGACGCGGACCCCGCCTTTCGCAGCGTTCCGGGTTTTGACCTGCGGAGGGATTCGACGCTGTCGGGTTTCCTTGGTCCGGTCATCACGCTGGATCGCAACAACCAGCCGGTCGCCCTGCCGATCGCGACGGGGCAGAGCGCCAAGTCCAAGTCGGTCGGCTTCGAGGCGCAATTCGATGTCGCGGGTTGGACGATCACCGAAAAGATGCGTTACGCGGTCAATGGCGGCGATTTCAGCCGGATGTTTCCCAACCGCCAGAACACAGTGACGGCCTTCGCCAATTCGATCGGCGGAGCAGGATCCACCGCCGCCTACGCCAGCGGGCCGCTGACGGGACAGACGATCCCCGGCGGCAGCCTGATCAACGGCAACGGGCTGCTGTCGCTTTACTTCGTCAGCTTCGTGCGGGCGAAGTCGCTCGACAACTTCACGAACGATCTGCGCGCCAGCCGGGTGTGGGAAGTGGGCGGTGGCAAGCTGACCACCACTGCAGGGCTCTATCTCGCCACGCAGGAGCTCGACACGACCTGGTTGCACAGCGCGATGATCGTCGACGCGGCAGGCGACGGACAGACCGCACAGGTCGACATCTTCAATGCGGCTGGGCAGCCCCAGACCCTCAACGGCTATTTCGCCTTCGGGCGCGAGAGCAGCCTGTTCCGGCGCATCTTCGACGTCGATTACCGCGTGCTCGCACCCTATGGCTCGGTCAACTTCCACATCGGCAAGCTCGCCGTGGGGGGGAGCCTGCGGTATGATAGCGGGAGAGTGCGCGGACAGCTGTTCGGAGCGGATCTGGGAGGTGGGCGACAGGGCCTCACCAGCTTCGATTTCAACCGCGACGGTGCCATCAATCCGGCCGAAGCGCGCACCGCCTTCCTGCCACTCGATCGCCCGGCGCCGGTCAACTACGATTACGGCTACCTCAACTATTCGATGGGTGTAAATTACCGCGTTGCCGAGCCATTCTCGCTCTTCGCGCGGTATAGCCGCGGGGCGCGCGCCAATGCCGACAAGATCCTCTTTACCCCGGTTGTCGATCCGCTGACCGGCGGTGTCGCCGATGGGGACCGCGAGGATAGCGTCACCCAGTACGAAGGCGGCTTCAAGCTGCGGCGCGGCGGCATCACCGTCAACGGCACGGTGTTCCATGTCGAGGCCGAGGACAAGAACGTCCTGAACGGCGCAGCCAACCGCACCAACCGCATCTACAAGGCGGACGGCGTGGAGCTGGAGGGCAACATCCAGCGCGGCGTCTTCAATCTGATGTTGGCGGCCACCTACACCCGGGCGAAGATCACCGAGGACCGGCTCAATGCCGCGCTCACTGGCAAGGAACCGCGCCACCAGCCCGATTGGGTGCTGGTTGCCGTCCCCCAAGTGGATTTCGGCAAGTTCGCGGCCGGGGCCAATATCGTGACGATCACCGGCTCTTACGCGCAGGACAGCAACCAGCTGCGCATGCCCGGCTTCACGACCGTGGGTGCCTTTGCCGATTTCGAGCCGACCGATAACCTGCAACTGACGCTCAGCGCGCAGAACTTGTTCGACACGCTCGGCATCTTCGAGGTCAATCAGGCGACTGTGCCGGCGAATGGCATCGGCTTTGCCCGCGCAGCGAATGGCCGGACGGTGCAGGCATCGCTGCGACTTGCATTCTGACAGTGGGGGGAGGGGGTACGCCCCCTCCCGTCCAGCCGACAAAAGCAAAAGGGGCCGGCGAGTGATCGCCGCCCCCCTTTTTTGCTGTGTATCAGGCCATTGTCAGGCGGGATTGCGATAGGCGCTGAGGAACACCAGCTCGCGAAGTTGGGCATCGTCGGGCAGCTCGAGTCCGGTCAGATCGGCGATGCCGAGAATCCGCTCGTTATCGTTGCCTTCGGCCAGCACGATGCGGTGCGGCAGGATGCGCTCGCCAGACACGAGCGAATAGAATGCCTGCACCACCGGGCGCGTCGGGTCTTTCTTGGACTCGTCGATCACCATCGCCAGCTTGCCACTGGCGAGCGTCACGAACGAGCCGACAGGATAGAGCCCCACGGTCTCGACGAAGACGCGCAGAATCTCCGGATCATAGGCACCGGTATCGGCCTTCATCGCCTCGATGGCCATAGCCGGATCGACCGCCGGGCTGCGATCCGAGGGCGAGAGACGGAAGTCGAAACTGTCGCAGATCGCCGCCATCCGCGCGACCAGCGGAATGTCCTCGCCCGTGCGGTGTTGCGGATAGCCGCGCCCATCCATGCGTTCGTGGTGGAACAGGCAGGCATCGAGCACCAGATCGGGCAGAACTCCGTCATTCTGGAGCGCGCGGTAGCCCAGCATCACATGCTGCCGCCAGACGCGTTCATCAATGTTGCGATAGTCCCCGCCCGGCGGATCGCCGGCATGCGGGAGATAGTTGACTCCGATGTCGAGCAGCAGCCCGGCTAGCCCGCAATTGTGCACATCGGCCGGCGGCAGTTTCATCCGGTCGGCCAAGGCCACCATCAGCGCGCTGACCGAGAGGGCGTGGCGGAACACAGCCTCGTTTTTAAGCTTGCAGCGCATCAGCCCGCTGAAGGCCTGGGGGTTGCGCCGCACCGAGGCGAGGATGTCGCTGACCACCGGTTCGACCTTGCGCACGTCCAGCGCCTTGCCCAGCCGGGCGGCGATGAAGGCGTTGCCGAGCTTGGCCTGTGCCTGATCGGCAATGCCCTGCGCCGTGTCGAGTTCCTGCGCCATGGTAACCGGTTGAGTGGCGACCTGCACCGCAGTGCGTTGCCGGATGCTGCGCAGCCGCGATGCCGCGGGCGCGGCTGGTGCAGATGTCTGGACGGCGGCACGGGCAGGCGCGGCTGGCGTGAAGTCGCGGCCCCGGGCCGTGTCGATCACCACCGCGCTCAACCGGCTTTCTTTGATCGCGGCGAGCTTTTCGGCGTCCTCGATCAGGAACTTGGCTTTCCAGAAGGGATGGTCGAACCATCGCCCTTCGAATTTATGGACAAACATGCCCATCTCGAGATCGGAAACTGCGATCTGCTTCAACATGAGGTCTGACCTGCTCCCGGATGATGTCTGCCAATTTTAGCAGGCTCGCCTTTGCAAATCGCAGGGCCTGCCCACGGGAAATCCCCTAGGATTCCCAGAAGCCATGTGTCCTCAGAACTCGCTCCAGTCGTCTTCGTCGGCAGGTGCCGAGGCTATGAGCGCGAGGTTGCCGCTGATGGGCGGAGCCGTGCTGACCACCTTGCGGGGGGCGGGCAGGGAGGGCTTGCGGGCCGCGGGTAGCGGGGGCGGTGTTGGGACAGGTGCAGAGCCTGCGACCGCTCGACTGACGGTGCTCACGCGGAACTGCGCCACCAGTTCGCCAAGGCGCTGGGCTTCGCTCGACAGGCTGCGGGTCGCGGCGGTCGATTGCTCGACCATCGCGGCGTTCTGCTGGGTCATCCGATCGATGCTGCCGACCGCGACATTGACCTGATCAAGGTTGCTGGCCTGAGCAGCGGTGGTCTCGGCAATCGCGCCGACCTGTTCGGTGACCGCGCCGACCTGGGCGACGATCTCCGCGAGCAACGTGCCGGTCTCGCCGACAAGGCTCACGCCGTCACTGACATGCGCGGTCGACTTGTCGATCAATAGCTTGATGTCGCGCGCGGCCTCTGCGGAACGCTGGGCGAGGGCGCGGACCTCGTTGGCGACCACAGCGAAACCCTTGCCCGCCTCGCCCGCGCGCGCAGCCTCGACCCCGGCGTTGAGGGCGAGAAGGTTGGTCTGAAAGGCGATGCCGTCGATCACGTCGATGATCTGGGTGATTTCTCGCGCGGACTGCTCGATCGCGCCCATGGCCGCGACCGCCTTGCCAACCACAGTACCGCCATGGGCAGCGCGCTGGTGGGTCTGGGCAATGGCCTGACGAGCAGCGTCCGCGCTTTCGGCGCACTGGCGTGTGAGGCTCACCGTTGTGCCCACCGAGGCAGCGGTTTCCTCGAGGCTGGCTGCTTGCTGTTCGTTGCGCAGCGCGAGGTCTTCCGAAGCGGCGCGGATTTCATCCGACCCGGTGCGCACGCCCCCTGCCGTCGCGCGCACCGCGTCGATCATCGCCTCCAGTCTCGTGACAGAGGCGTTAAAGGCCTCGGCTAGGCGTTCATGCTCACCGGATGGAGTGGCGGTGATGCGGTGGGTCAGGTCCCCTTCCGCGAGGCGATCGAGCGCCGCCGCCAGCGTTTCGACCACCTCCGCCTGTTGGGAAGAGCGCGCCTTGTCTGACTTGATCGCGGCACGGAAGGTCTCGATTGCGCGGGTCATTGTGCCGATCTCGTCATCGCGGTGCGTCGTGGTAATGCCGGCGTCGTGATCGCCGGCGGCCATGTCACGCATCGTGTCGATCGTGCGGTAGATGGGCCAGAGCACCTTGCGGCGGAAGGCGAGATAGGCAGCCGTGACAGCGCAGATCACGATCAGCACTGCCAGGCACGCTCCGGCGATGATCAGCACCTGCACGAGGGCATTCTCCTCGTGCACCGCGGCGCTTTCCCGTTCGCTCTGCGCCACCAGATCGTTGATCCCCGCGCGGTGGGCGCGGTAGATTTCCAGCAGCCTGCGGTGGGAGGCGAGCATGGCGGGCTGGTCCCAGCGCCGCACCGCGGGTTTGAGAGACTCGTTCACCTCGTCCCAGAATGCTTTGCCGGTCTGGCGTACATTGGCTGCGAGACCTGCCTTGAGCTCGCCGGAGATTGCGCCTTGTGCCCATCGACGATCAGTCTCCCAGTAAATCGTTTCGAGATCCGCCAGACGTTTCTCGTTGATGGAATAGGCATCGCGGTGAATGGTCATGATGCTCGCATTGGCGAAGCTTTCGACCAGAAACATTGGCGGCGGCAGGATGTCGGCGCGGAAATGGGACAGCTCTTCTTCCTCCCGGTCGAGCGCGCCGCCGTTGCGGATATGGTTGACCCCCACGCCGGCCAGCAGCAGTATCGCCGCCAACAGCCCGCACAGCGTCATCCCGCCAAGCCGTGAGTATCTCTCGATCGTCATGCCGTCTCGTCCGTTCCGGGCCGGCAAGCGATGCGCATTGCGGCCACTATACGGATTCATCTGTATAGGCACGCGCGATAAGGCCCTTTTGCGCGTCCCCTATGCGCTAGCCCCTAGTCGGGAAGGGCAGATTTCTTCGCTGCTGGGCAGATAAGTCACGTCCTCACTTCGCGCTCGCAAGCGCTGACAGGCCAATCCCGAGGCCGGGCCGCGAGCGCCATCGAAGAGGCTGAGTGACAATGGCCAATATACGTGTTCTGGTGGTAGACGACTCTGCGGCGATGCGCGCGTTGTTCTGCGACATTCTCGACAATGCCAAGGGCGTGACCGTGTGCGGTACCGCCAAGAATGCCGATGAGGCGCGCGATCAGCTTGAGGCGCTGAAGCCCGATGTGCTGACGCTGGATGTCGAAATGCCGGGCATGAGCGGGATGGAGTTCCTCGAAGAGGTGATGACGACCCGGCCCATGCCGGTCATCATGCTGTCCAGCATCACCCAGGCCGGCACAGGCACGGCGCGCCGGGCGCTGGAGCTTGGGGCGGTGCATTGCTTCCCCAAGCCGCTCCACACCTCGCGCGAGGAGTTCGACGCGACGGTGCGCCAACTCGGCGACATCGTGCTCAAGGCAGCTTCGGGCGAGTTGAAGCCGGGCGGCGAAGGCGGCGAGTCCGGCGGGGGCGAGGGAGCCAAGTATCGATCGGACGGGCGCATCGTCGCGCTTGCCTGCGGGGCCGCAGGGATCGAGACCGCGCGTCAGGTGCTGGCCGCCTATGATGCGCTCTGCCCGCCGACGATCGTGCTATTTGATGCGGATTCCGCCGCGGTCGAGAACGCGGTGCGGGCGATGCGTCATTCGCTGCCCTGCCAGCTTGGCGATGCGGTGGACGGGGTCTCGCTGGAGCCCGGCAAGGTTTGGCTGGCGCATGATCCGACCCGTCATGTCATCATCGAGGCGGGCGAGCCGCCGCGGCTGCGCCTGGTCGAGCGCGATCCGGTCAATGGTTGCCGCCCATCGGCAGACCTGCTGTTCGGATCGCTGGCGCGCAGCGGTCTGCCCGCGCTTGGCGGGTTGCTCACCGGTAGCGGCACCGACGGGGTGCGCGGCCTTGGCATCCTTGCAGAAACCAAGGGCAAGGTTTTCGTGCAGCGCCCGGCCGACTACGCTCCGCGCGACCGTTACGACGCGGTGCGCGCGCAGGGGCTGGAACCGGTGGACCTGAGGCAGGAGGCAATCCCGGACTGGATCTTGGGCGAAACAAACGCTGCCGGCTAGCCACGCCGGGGCTTGCCATTGCCGCTGTCAGAGCGGACAAGGCAAGCCATGGCAACCGGCACAAGCGCCCATCCCGACGATCCGCACTATGTCCACCGCACCGGCTGGCTGCGCGCCGCCGTGTTGGGGGCCAATGACGGCATCATCTCGGTCGCATCGCTGATCATCGGTGTGGCAGCGGCCACGCCCCAGACCGGTCCGATCCTCGTCGCCGGGGTGGCGGCGCTGATCGCCGGGGCCATGTCGATGGCGGCGGGCGAGTATATCTCGGTATCCTCGCAAGCGGATTCAGAGCGCGCCGACATCGCCCGCGAAAAGGAAGCGCTCGCCGCCACACCGGCTGATGAGGAGGCCGAACTGGCCGCAATCTACCGCGCGCGCGGCCTCAGCGAGGCGACCGCCGCTGCTGTTGCGCGCGAGCTGACCACGCTTGATCCGCTCGCGGCCCATGTGCGCGACGAACTGGGCCTTTCCGAACACCTCTCTGCCCGGCCGCTTCAAGCCGCGATCGCCTCGGGCGCGACGTTCAGTGCGGCTGCCGCGGTGCCGCTGCTGGCGGCATGGCTCGCACCGGCAGGGGCGATCATGGAGACCGTGGTGACGGTTTCGGTTTTGGCGCTGGCGGCGCTCGGCGCACTGGGGGCACAGGCCGGGGCCGCGCCGCTGGTGCCAGCGACCTTGCGCGTCGTCGGCTGGGGCATTGCCGCCATGGCGATGACCGCTGCTGTCGGCCGCCTGTTCGGGGTCAGGGTCTGAACCGCGCGGCCGAGTAGATTCTGATAATTCGTTTATCTATCAATGCTTTGCGGGAAAAATGGTCGGGGAGACAGGATTCGAACCTGCGACATCCTGCTCCCAAAGCAGGCGCGCTACCGGACTGCGCTACTCCCCGACACCTTTTGTCAGACGTATGGCCGAACCCCGCAAAAGAATCTGGGGGGGTGGGCAAGGCACTGTAAACGTGAAATTTTATTATGCCTCGCTGCCGTAGGTGTCACATTCACGGGCGGGGTGCAAGCAAATTGGCCTTTTCGCCCGGTCGGGGCGCAGGTTGGACGAACGGTGGAACCTGCCAAGCCCGAGCGCTCTAAGCTCCGCATGGACATAAGCGAACCATCACAAAATACGCGCCCGCGCCACCTTTTTCTCTGGATCTTCGCTGCGGCTGCGCTGTTCTGGCTGCTGCGCGAGGCCTACGCGGTGCTGATGCCGGGCGTAACCGCGCTGCTGCTGGCGCTGGCGGTGTGGCCGGTGGTGGCGTGGATACGCCGGCGTGTGCCGAGGCGGTTGGAATGGCTCGGCGCGGTGGCGGGCGCGCTGATTGTGCTTGCGGTGCTCGCAGGTTTTCTCGCCGGCATCGGAGTCGCCGCACGCAGCATTTACAGCCTCGCCCGCGACATCGGCCCCCGGCTGGGTCAGCGGTTGAGCGACCTGCCCTTCACCTTGCCCGAGGGCATCGGCCGGGACGATCCCGGGGCACGGGGGATGGAACTGAGCAGCGAACTGGCTGCCTCCGCGCTGTCAGTCTTCAACACCACCGCCAGTGCATTGGGCGGGATCGTTCTCATCCTCTTTCTGATGCTGCTGATGCTTGGCGAGGCGCCGAACTGGAACGCCAAGCTGAATGCCATCTCCGACGGGCGGCGCAATGCGCGGCGATGGATCGAGATCGGTCGATCGGTGGGGGCGAAGTTTCGCGCCTATTTCACCATCCGCCTCGTGTTGGGCGCGGCGAGCGGCCTGCTCTATGGCGGTTTCCTGTTCTTGGCCGGTATCGAGTATGCCCCGCTGTGGGGACTGCTGGCAGTCTTGCTGAGCTTCATTCCGACGGTCGGCTCGATCATTTCGGGCGTTTTGCCGACGATCTACGTGGTCATCACCCGCGATCTGGGCACGGCGCTGCTGGTTGGCGCGGGGTTGCTGGTGATCGAGCAGGTGATGGGCAACTTCATCGACCCCAAGGTCACCGGCCGACGCCTTGCGGTCTCGCCGCTGGTGGTCCTGCTGGCGCTGACCTTGTGGACCACGTTGTGGGGCCTCGCCGGAGCTTTGCTGGCCGTGCCGCTGACAGTGCTCGCCACGGTTGTGATGGCGCATTTCGAGCGGCTCAAGCCGGCGGCCCTGCTGCTGACCGACCGTGACGATTTTGCCGGCCTTGAGGATTACCGGTCTCCGGACCACGGGTGAGGCATGGAGCACACCTGAAAGCGCCGCGCCCGTTCCCCATCGCTCGCCCCTGGCTTCCGGTGGGCCCGGCAGGATTCGAACCCGCGACCTAGCCGTTATGAGCGGCCAGCTCTAACCGCTGAGCTACAGGCCCTTTTACACGCAAGACGTGCAAGGCACCGGAAGGCAGGCAGGGCGATGCGATGTCCGGTGCCCTACCGCGCGGGGCGCGCACAGACAAGCGGGGACGGGACCCTATCCGCCGGTGGCGCAGATGATGTCGGCGATGGTGCAACTACGCACACCGCGCGCGGCGAGGTGGGCGTAGACCGTCTCGAACCATTCGTAGAGCCTCTCCACCGCCGCTTCGTCACGGGCGTAGGGCGTATGCCCGGGCGCGAGGGTGGGGCTGTGGAAGGACAGCACCAGCACCGGCAGGTCCGCTTGCAGCGACAGGTCGATACCGCGCAGCGCCTCGTCTGCCGAGACACCTTCGGGAGTGAGCGCAATGCGCTCCAGCAGGCCCAGCCGCGAGAAGCCGGAAAAGAACGTCGGCGTGTGGCGCTGCACGCGGTGGAGCAGCGGACCAAGGCGGCGCAGCGGCCCCCAATAGGCGCTGGTCACCGGCAGTTCGAGCAGCGCGCGGTCGCCATCGATCCAGTAGGGCGTGACCGGATGATTGCTGTAATCGGGTCCATCATAGGAGCTGTAATCGAACAGTGCGCGCACCGATGTGTCGATGCGGATCCCGGCCTCCTTCAGCAGCGCAGCCGTGTGGGGTCCAAGACCATAGCGACCCGCGCGATAGATCAGCGGCGCGGTGCCGAACGCCCTCTCGATCGCGTCGCGCAGCATGGTGAACTTCGCGGCCTCCAGCGCCGGGGGCAGGTTGCCGGCAAAGGAGTTGCGGATATTCACCTCCTCTTCGAAGGGCGGGTTGACCCACGGATGCAGCTGCACGCCGACGTCGGCCGTACCGCGGCGCACGGCATCGCCGATGATCTCGACCGCTCTGGGATCCTGCACGATCGGCCAGTCGACGAGATAGACCGGATGCGCGCCAACGCGTTCACAGAAGCTCTGGAAGCGCGGGATCGCGGCGATGTGGCTGAGGCCATAGCCTTCGCGTCGGAAGGGGGCGCGCCAGTCGAATTCCTCTTCGGTGTCGACCGTCAGCAGTACGCGCTGGCCGAAGCCGGGCGCAAAGACGGCGCTGCGCCCCGCGGGCGGCACCTCGAGCATCGAACCAGTAATCATCCCCTGCCGCGTCTCCCCGCCGCGTGCCCTCAGGCCCCGACTGCGCCTCGCAGCTCGCTATTCCCGCCAAGCAGGGGCAGCGTCAATAGCAGCGCGTCACCTTCGCGGCGCAAATCGCCGCCCGCCGCCCGTGCCTCCGCCCGTGCAAGCCTCAGGGCGAAACCGGTCCCGAACAGACCGGGGCTGATCGCGCCGCTGCCTGCGCTACGGCCTGTGCCATGCGGGCTGCCGGCAAACAGGTTTTCCTCGGCCGCCAGCCGTGCCGGGAGCGTGCAGCGCACCCGCACCAGCGCACCGCTTTGCCCGATCAGCGGATCGGCTGCCAGGGCGATCCGTTCTCCCGGAGCCGTGGCCGCAGCGAGGCTGGCGAGCAGCCGCCACACCAGCGCTTCTGCATCCTCGCGGTCGATGCCGACAATCAGACCCATGTCGGGCGCAAGGGCGATTTCAAAACCCGCCTCCTGCGGGGCCAGCACCGGGGCAAGCTGACCCGCAGTGGCGCGCAGCAAAGCGGCCAGATCGCACTCGCCCGGTTCGATGGTGATACTCCCGGTCTCCAGCCGGGCCAGCCGGTCGAGCTCCTCGAAACCCGCAAGGATGCGAGCGGCATCGGCGGCGATGGCGGCAGCGAGCGCGCGGTATTCGTGCGGGGCCGGCCCGAACAGTTGCTGCTGGATCACCTCGGCATAGCCCTGAACTGCGGTCACGGGCGTGCGCAATTCGTGGAGCAGCTGACGGATGCGGTCCGCCTCGCGCGCCTCGGGGCTACCCGCGACTACGGCGCCGGGATCGGGCAGGCGGCGCAGGCGGCCGAAATAGCCGGTGAAATGGCCTTCCGCGCTGAACCGCGGCTCTGCATCGAGGATCCATGACCCTGCGATGGTGGGCGCGCCTTCGAGTTCGATCCGGCCGCGCGTGATCGGCTGGCGCCGCTGGAAGGCGCGGGCGATGGTGTCATCCGCATCCGTGCCCGCGAACAGCCGCGTGCCAATCACCATCGGCGCAACCTCGCCCGCCGCCCAGCCGATCCGTCCGGTGGTATCGGCGGCAAAGCCGACGGCAGCAATGGCGCGACCGCTACGTTCGGGCAGTTCTCCGAGCGGCAGGCGGGGGGAGTGTTCAAACTCGGCCTGGGTCTCGCCGCGGGCACGCCGGAACTGGGCAATGCGCTCGACAAGTGCTGAAATTTCGGTCCGGCCGGTATCGTCGCGGTTGCGCGGAGGATCGGCAGGGCGATCGTCGGTCGGCGAGGCGGCGTGCAGGCCCGCCGGCACGGCGCGCAGCCGGACCGGGGCGGGTGCGGCGGGTTCTTCCTCGGCGTCCGCCTGTGTCGGCGCTTGGGCGGGGGCAGGCAGGCCGCGATCGTGGATCCCCAGCCGCGCCAGCACCGCCTCGGCATCGACGGGAAGATCCCGCCGCAGCCGTAGGAAACCACGTGCCCGGACCGGCAAGTGCGGGATCAGCGCTGCCCAGTCCTCATCGGCAAGGTCGGCCCGCGCCAGCGCCGCCGCGGCAACATCGGCCTCCTGATCGGCAAGATGGAGGGCGAGATCGGGGTTGCGGAAGCGCCAGCCGGGCTCGCGGATCATCCGTGCCCGCGTTGCCGCGGGAATCGCGCCGCCCAGCGCATCAAGCCGCAGCCATGCTGCTGCCAGCAGGCTCTCGTCGCCGCCCGCAGGGTGCACCCGTTCCCGCCCCAGCAGATCGAGCAATTGCCTGTATTGCGTGCGCAACGACGCCTCGCCGGTGGCGCGCTGGCGCAGCACGGTGGCAAGGCGGTCATCGAAAAACACGGCTTCTCCTCAGGCGGCAGGCGCGCGAATCGCGCAGGTGCGCAGGCGGCGGGCGGGGACAATAACCCGCACCAGCCGTCCCGTCCTATCAGGATAGGGAAATTGTCACAGTCTGACGCGAAAGGCGCGTTGCAAAGCGGGACAATTGCTGGCAAACCTAATAATATTAGCCGAGCGAGCCATCCGGCACGCCTCTTGTTTCTTTGGGTTCA
>Ga0075157_10001261_pt1 | contig 16183 bp, 11 predicted proteins | sample JI81BgreenDNA_FD_70967 | JGI IMG/M metagenome (GOLD analysis project Ga0075157, IMG submission 70967) | Wastewater effluent complex algal communities from Wisconsin, to seasonally profile nutrient transformation and Carbon sequestration -... | ecosystem: Engineered > WWTP > Effluent > Algae...
TTTCAATGATTTGGTCAAATCCCAAGTATTTGGCCACTAAATTACGAATATCCTGATAAATAGGGTGTTGGGTATTGGCCTTGTACAGGATGGTATTGCCAGCGGCTTCGGATTGCAGCAGTCCTGCTTCCGAAAGTCTGTTGAGTTCTGTGCGAACGGCATTGGTGCTTTCACCATATTCCTCTGCCAATGACCGCAAATAGGCCTTGTTGTCGTTGCTGAAAAACTTTAGCAGCAACTTGATGCGGGTTTTGGAAGTGATTAAAGTCTCGAGCACGTGGATTCAAAATTCAAAATTCAAAATTCAAAATTGGTCTCGCGCTTTGCGCTCGGTATTCAAAATTGGCCATTTGATTGGCGGCCTGTTGAAGGCATCGCCTTCAAACATCTATTTTGAATTTTCAATCTTGAATTTTGAATTCCGCTTCGCGGAGCTTCGCCGCGTCAGTCACAGGGTTGTGCAGGCGGTTTGTTTGGTTTACGTTATCCGTATGAATACGGATTGAGTAATTTTTTTACTCGACAAAGAAACGACAGCTTTTTTTACCAGCCAAAAAAAGCGGGTAGAATTCTCCGAAATTTAACATTCTGTCCACGAATGGGAAGGGCTTCTATGTAAATCGAAAATTCTATTTTCAGTAAAACACCAATGCATCGCCTTCATATCGGTAGAACTTTAAAGCGCACTTGCTTCTGATTGTAATCTTATTGGCTAAATTGGTGTGGCAAAATGGCACTAAGAACCTGTTCTGTAGAGTAGCTCAATCATGTTTACTACAGCAAGTGCTTCTTCGGGCGTAGTAGTGACTAGCGCTCGGTTACGTAGCACATCTACAACATTTTGAATAACGTATTGGTGGTTGGCTGCAGAACCCTTGTATGCTCCGTAGTCATTTCCTGGATTCGTGGGGGACAATTCAGGCATTGAATAATTGGCAATGTGGCAGTAGCTCACGCTTTCCATGTATTGTCCGCCCAATTTCACGGTACCCCTGCTGCCCAAAATGGTAATGCTGCTCTCAAAGTTTTGGTCGTACACCGAGGTGCTAAATTGCAGGCTTCCCGCGCCTCCTTTTTCTAGTTCGAAAGTAAACAAGCCACTATCTTCAAAATCGGTGAGTTGCTGGTGATTGAAATCATATACCCGGCCTGTAACGGTTTTTATACCACCTAAAAGCCAATAGAGCGTATCGATGAAATGTGAAAACTGGGTGTAAAGGGTGCCTCCATCGAGCATTTTGTCGCCATGCCAGCCGCGGGGTAAGTAGTAACGGGCATCGCGGTTCCAGTAGCAGTTGAGTTGTACCAAGTAGATGTCGCCTAACAAACCTTGTACCACCACGCTTTTAATCCATTGGGCGGGAGGCGAATAGCGGTTTTGCATGACTGGAAAAAGCTGTAATTGCCTTTCTTTGGCCAAATCGATAAGCTTTTGCACCGATGCTGTGGTTAATCCCATGGGTTTTTCAACCACCACGTGCATGCCTGCCTTGAGGGCCTGTTCGGCATGTTGCACATGGAGTCCATTGGGCGTGGCCACTACAGCTACTTCGGCTTGAACTCCTGATGCTAAAAAAGCCTCCCAGTTTCCAAAATGTGGATAAACGAGTGGTGATGGCGGTGCAACTGGGTCGATTGTAGCTACTAGGACAGCTTCAGGATGGCGTTCAATCATGGCAGCATGGCGCTTGCCAATGTGGCCGAAGCCAATGATTACAAAGCGAATGGGGCTCAAAGCACAACCTCCTTTACCCGGCCATTGAGCAATTTGTACTGGGTGCCCGAGCCGGGACAAATGGCATTTCCTGCTTCATCAAACTGTAATTTATGGCCTTGGCGGCTCATCCATCCCTTTTGACGTGCCGGATTGCCCATCACCAAAGCATGTGCAGGCACCGATTGGGTAACCACCGCTCCTGCGCCGATAAAGGCATAGGGTCCGATATCGTTGCCACAAACGAGGGTTGCATTAGCGCCAATGGTCGCTCCTTTGCCGATACGGGTGGGCATGTACTCGTTTTGGCGGTTCACGGCCGAACGGGGGTTGATGACGTTGGTGAAAACACAGGAGGGCCCGAGGAAAACCTCATCTTCGATAGTGAGTCCGGCATACAGGCTCACATTGTTTTGGATTTTGACGCCCCGACCAATATGCACCCCGCTGCCCACAAAAACGTTCTGACCCAGTTTGCAATCGGGCCCGATGACCGCCCCCGGCATGATGTGGGAGAAATGCCAGATTTGGGTGCCATCGCCTATCTGACAGCCCGGGTCGAGCACGGCAGTAGGGTGAGCGAAATAGGGAGCGGTTTGCATGGGGCTAAATTCGGTAATAGAAGTTCAAAGTTCAAGATTCAAGATTCAAAAATCCATCCGGCGGCAGAGAGCGCCTGGCTGCGCTATCATTTAACCACAGGACAACTGGGACCTTTGGCGCAGATTACGGAAATAACCGCAAATGCACTCGGGATTCGGAATGCCCTGCGGCGGCAACAAGACGGCAACGCGATTCCAAAACCCAGTCGTGTATCACTTAGCGGCTTTTGGGAATGGCGGAGGTCACAACCGGAGGCTAGGCTGCGTATCTTTGCAAAAAAACAGATTATGCAGGGCATACAGATGGTCGATTTGAAGACCCAATACGCATCCTTAAAAACGGAAATTGATGCTGGCATCCAGGAAGTATTGAAAACGGCAACTTTCATCAACGGTCCGGCCGTAAAGGAGTTTCAGCAAGAGCTGAGCACCTATTTGGGTGGAGCGGAAGTGATTCCCTGCGCCAACGGCACCGATGCATTGCAGATTGCCATGATGGCACTGGACCTGCAGCCGGGTGACGAAGTAATCACCGCTAGCTTTACCTATGTGGCAACGGCGGAAGTGATTGCTTTGTTGAAGTTGAAGCCTGTTTTGGTGGATGTGGATCCGCATACCTTTAACATTCGCGTTGATTTGGTGGAAAAAGCCATTACTCCCCGTACCAAAGCCATTGTGCCGGTGCACCTGTTCGGACAGTGTGCCGATATGGAACCGTTGTTGGCTTTGGCAAAAAAGCACAATTTATACGTGATTGAAGATACGGCCCAGGCCATTGGTGCTACCTATACCTTTTCGGACGGCACCCAAGCCAAGGCCGGCACCATGGGTACCATTGGTTGCACCAGCTTCTTTCCCAGCAAAAACCTGGGTTGTTATGGCGATGGTGGCGCCATTTTTACCCGCGATGCCGAGTTGGCTAAAAAAATCCGCATGATTGCCAACCACGGACAACGCATTCAATATTATCACGACGAGGTTGGTGTGAACTCACGCCTCGATACCCTGCAAGCCGTGGTGCTGAAAGCGAAGTTGCCGCACCTTGACCGTTACAATGCTACCCGTCGTTGGGCGGCTGATTATTACAGTGCTGCTTTTGCGCAGGTTTCGTGGTTAACTCCACCGGCAATTGCTGCCAACAGCACCCACGTTTTTCACCAGTATACCCTGCAGTTGGGTGAAGGCATCGATCGGCAGGCACTGCGCGATCACCTGGCGGCCAAAGGCATTCCGAGCATGATTTATTATCCCGTGCCTTTGCACCATCAGAAAGCGTATGAGCAAGCAGGCGACTATCCTGTTACTGAGCAATTGTGCGGAACGGTGATGTCGTTGCCCATGCACAGTGAGTTGAAGCAAGATGTGCTTGATTACATCATTGAACAAGTAAAGGCTTTCAAGGCGTAATACCTGGATTGTACTCCATGCATAAAAAAAGGAGCAACGGCTGCTGCTGTTGCTCCTTTTTATTTATGCTCTCTATGGATTTTTGAAAGGTTTTTGCTATTTGGTGAAGGGTTACTGCTGAAATTGCGTGGTATAAAACGCTTCAAACAGCAACTAATGGCTTTGCGTACTTTCAACCGGGTAAAGGGTCCATTTGAATTCCTTGTAATGCTTGGTGACCGATCTGCTGCTTTTTGAAACAAACTGCGCTTGGCCATTATTCACTTGGATTTTCTCTCCATTCAGCTTCTTCTGCTTTTTGAATTGGATGTATGCATGTTCGCGGGTGGCCTTACCGGTAGAATAGAAAGTAAGTATTTCTGATCTTTTTTCCCAGCGACCGGTATCTCGGATAAAAGAACCATCTAAAAAGCGTTCGTTCAGGCTGTAGGTACCGTTTTCCATCAAAACCAATTCGATGCGGTTGTTTCCGTATGCATCGTAAGCTTTAAGCACCATTTGGGCCTCCGTTTTGGGCATTAAAATCCCGGTCCACAGCAAAAAGATAGCAATCAGTTTCATTTCCCTTTTTTGGAATTTTCTAATGCAAAGATAACGAAGCTTGTTGTTTTTTGTTTTGTCAACAACATTAATTTTCGATTAAGCGCCATTTCGTATAGAATAAGCGGTCGTTTGTTTAAAGCAGGATTACAGAAAACGATTTGGCACGCTTTTATTTTTACTTTTCTGTGACAAGCAGGCCGGTTTATACCCGCTGTTATTTGATAATCAAGGAATTGCGTTGGATGTAATTTCCTTGGTGATCTTTATACACGCACTTACGTTAAAAGGTTGGGTTTGGATTAGGATGATGAAGGATTTTGTAACCGAAAGACTGGGAAAGGGGATTAGTGGTTTTGCCGCGATGCAGCAGTGTCCAGGGTTGCACCCCGCCGGGGTGCTGGGATTAAGGGATAGATCTTGAAATCAACACAGCTTAAGTCCCTCCGGGACCGGGGAGATTCAACAAGCCATAAAAGTGGTCAAGACAATTTGGTTGGTAGTTGCGTTTTTTCGGGTTGGGTTTTCCATCTTATCACCAAGATGTTGCTTGACCTAGTGGTAGGCTTTAGGAATTAGAAGGGGTATCCAGATACTGCAGTGCCAAGGATTGCTCCCCGCCGGGGTGCTGGGATTGAGGGATAGATCTTGGTATCAACACAGCTTAAGTCCCTCCGGGACTGGAGATGCAGGAATGCCATGGTTAAGAGCCCGTTGGGGTGCTTAAATAATTGGAAGAAACCTGGTGCCAACACAGGGTTTGTCCCTCCAAGACTGAGGAATTATTGGAAGATTTGATACTTGGTGAACCCAAAAATCTTAGAATAGCCGGCCAGCAGTTACCTTTTAACTTTTAGTTTTTACTTCTGCCTGACGATTCGAGCGGGGAACAATGTCAATAACCCCAATCATGCTCTGCGTTGATGTCCTCTACAGGTCGTCGTAGCGGAAAATGGGTTCCAGGTCGTCGAGTTCGTGCATCATGACTTGCAAGTCGCGGATGCGGCCTGAGTCGAGACCATACACCCAGCCGTGGATTTGCAAGGTGCGGTCTTTCCAGGCTTTTTGTACGATGGTGGTTTTGGCGAGGTTGCGCACCTGCTCTACCACATTGAGTTCTACCAGGCGGTTGGCCCTGACGGTCTCATCGGGTATGGCTTCGAGCTCTACATGGTGCTTTTCGTACACTTCTTTGATGTTGCGCAGCCATTTGTTCACCAGGCCTGAATTGTTGTGGCCCATGGCGGCTATCACTCCCCCGCATCCGTAATGCCCGCAAACAATGATGTGCTTGACGTGCAGCACTTCAACGGCGTACTGGAGTACCGACAAAAAGTTGAAATCGGTATGCACCACCATGTTGGCGATGTTGCGGTGCACGAAAATTTCGCCCGGATCGGTGCCGGTGATTTCGTTGGCAGGCACGCGGCTGTCGCTGCAACCCACCCACAAAAATTCGGGGGTTTGTTTGATCGACAAGCGCTTGAAGTATTCGGGGTCGAGTTGAAGTTTTTCTTCTACCCAACGGGCGTTGTTTTGGATGAGGCGTTGGTATGATTGGAGCATGTTGGTTGGGTTTAGTGGTTGTTTATGAGGTCGACCGATGGGATGTCGATTAGGATCAATTCAATGTCTCGGTTGGGTGCATTTTGGCGGAAAGCCTCGATGACTTCGAGTACGTCGTAATCGATGTAGGTGCTTTGGCTGCCATTGATGGTAAGGCGGCAGTTGTTGGGCAGTTCGCGCAGGAAGCGGGCCACAGCACCCTTGTTGAGGTAGCTCACCTCTTGCGACAAATCGAGGCGGTAGTCGAGGGTGGCATGGCCGTCGGCAGCTTGTTGCTTGATGAGGGTGAAGGCATTGTGGTAGTTGTTCCGTAGGATAAAAAACAAGGCAATCACCAACCCAATGCCGATGCCGGTCAACAAATCGGTGAGGGCAATGGCAAGTACGGTGCTGAGGAAAGGCAAAAACTGCGTCCAACCAAGGCGGTACATCCCACGGTATAAGCCAATGGTAGACAGTTTGTAGCCGATGAGCACCAGGATGGTAGCCAGGCCGGCCAAAGGGATGTGGTTGAGGAGGCCGGGGGCAAAAAGCACAAACAACGCCATGTACAAACCGTGGGCTATGGCTGAAATGCGGGTGCGGGCACCGGCCGTTACATTGGCGGAGGAGCGCACAATGACGGCCGTGAGGGGCAGGCCGCCCAACAAACCGCTGAGGATGTTGCCAACGCCTTGGGCTTTGAGTTCGCGGTTGGGCGGACTCACCCGTTTCCAGGGGTCGATTTTGTCGGAAGCTTCTAAACTGAGCAAAGATTCGAGGCTGGCAACCACGGCAATGGTGGCTGCAACTCCCCATAATGCCGGCTTGGTGAGCATCTCCCAATCGGGCGACAGCTGTTGGTAATCGGCATCGGCACCAATTAGCGCGGGCAAGTTCACGAGGTGATTGGTTGTCAACGCCCATTGAGGGGCCCAAAGCAGCAAGGCTTCGTGTAAAAACGTACTGCCAAGCACCACCACGAGGGGACCCGGCACATACCGCATGAAGGGATGTTGCTTGAACCATGGCCGCTCCCAAAGCAGCAAAATGCCCAGGGAAAAGCCGCTGAGGAGCAAGGCGCCCGGTCGCGCATTTCTAATGGCCAGCCAAAGCTCGGTGATGGAGTTTTCGTTCTTCTCCACAAAAGCCTCTGATGCCATGGAGGACTCGTCGTAGCCCAGCATGTGCGGAAATTGCTTGAGAATGAGGATGACGCCAATGCCTGCGAGCATGCCTTTGATGACGGTGGAAGGAAAATAATAGCCGATGAGCCCTGCTTTGGCAAAACCCAAGCCGAGTTGGATGAGTCCGGCCAAAACCACGGCTGTTAAAAAGGCTTCGAATGAGCCCAGACTTTCAACCGAATTGAGCACAATGACCGTGAGGCCGGCAGCCGGACCGCTCACGCTGAGCATGGAGCCACTCAATGGGCCAACTACCAGCCCACCGATGACTCCCGCAATGATGCCCGAAAAGAGGGGGGCGCCCGAAGCCAGGGCGATGCCAAGGCACAGGGGCAATGCAACTAAAAAAACGACAAGTCCGGCCGGCAAATCGTATTTCAGATTCGGCCCGAACATTTTATTGTGAGGCATAAAAAAATTTGAGTGACAAAAGCCGAAAAAGCTGCAGCGTGCGGCTTAGTTTTCAGGAGGAGGGTAATGGCTTTTGAAGCTCAAGTGCAAGCCGGAGAAGGGCTTTGACCTTTGGTGGTTCGGCCTTACAGTTGTCTGAACTGCTCCGAATTGCCCTGAATGCAAGGGTTCATCGTCTTCGTGTTCTTCAAGGAGCGTTTGGGTTCCAGCGTTCGAAAGTAGGGACTCATGCTCAAAGGCTTGGTATTCGTTTAGCTGTTGTTCGGTATGACCCAACACGCCTGCGTTGCCGGCATTTTGTACGCTCAGGATTTGTACACCCAGCAAAAACAAACTGCTTCCTATGATCAATAGCCAACGCATTCCAATGAATCCTCTCCTCCAAATATGGACAAATAAGTCTGATTGGCCAAATTAATCTCTCGAAGCCAAGGCCGGGCGCAGGCATGCTTGCTTTTTGTTAGTTTTGAGCAGATGTTATTGCGCTTTCTCTTGTTGATGCTGCTTTTTTGCGGCAGGTCGGTCTTTTCACCCGCTCAGGCACCGGTGACCCTGGCTTTGCAGGAAGTGATGACCGGCTTGTCGGCACCCGTTGCCCTCACCCATGCCGGCGATGGCAGCAACCGCCTTTTTGTGGTTGAACAGGTGGGCAATGTGCGGGTGATTCGCAACGGCAAAATGAAACCTTACCCCTTTTTGGACCTAACCAGCAAAATTGCGCCCATCAGTCCGTATTACAGCGAAATGGGGTTGTTGGGACTGGCATTTCACCCCAAATTCAAGCAAAACGGCAAGTTTTACGTGTATTATTCGGCACCCAAGGTGAGCCGTGATTCGGACCACCAAGGCGTACTGGCAGAATACGAGGTGTCGCCATTTGACCCCGACATGGCCGACTTTACTACGCAACGCATCCTCCTTACCATCGACCAACCGGCATCGAACCACAATGGCGGGGCGCTGGCATTTGGTCCCGACGGCTACCTCTACCTTGGCCTGGGAGATGGTGGCGGGGCAGGCGACCGTTTTGGGCTGACCGGTAACGGCCAAAACCTGAACACCTTGTTGGGTAAAATCCTGCGCATTGATGTTGACAGCAAGCAGCCTTATGCCATTCCCGAAGACAATCCCTTTGCACGTGGCGGAGGGCGTCCTGAAATTTGGGCCTACGGGCTGCGCAATCCCTGGCGGTTTTCGTTTGCACCCGACGGTCGCTTGTTTTGTGCCGATGTAGGGCAGAACAAATACGAAGAAGTGAACCTGATTGAGCGGGGAGGCAATTATGGCTGGCGGTTGATGGAAGGTCCGGCCTGCTACAATCCCGAAAAAAACTGTGAGCAAGGCAAAAACCTCATCAAGCCCATCTACCACTATCTCCACAGCAGCAGCAAAGTGTGTGTGGTAGGTGGCTATGTATACCGGGGCAAGGGCATTACTGCTTTGCGCGGGCAATTTGTTTTTGCCGATTGGAAGGGCTCGGTGATGGCCATTCAGCAGCAGGGTCAGCGCTGGGAGATGAGTCCCTTGCGCTTCCGTACCGGCGATGGCTATGGCTACATCAACAGCATGGGCGAAGACGAACAGGGCAATCTCTACTTACTCACGCAAACACAAATGGGGCCCAAAAACCGAACGGGGGCCTTATACAAGCTAGTTCCATGATCATACCTCCGGCGTTGCAACAAGGCGATAAAGTGGCGATTGTGGCCACGGCGCGCAAAATCACGCAGCAAGAAATAGCTCCAGCCATTGCCTGGCTCGAAGGGCTGGGCCTGCAGGTGGTGGTGGGCAACAGCATTGGCTTGGTGGAACGCCAATTTGCCGGTATCGATGCGGAGCGCTTGGCTGATCTGCAGCAGCAGCTCGACGATGATTCGGTGCGGGCCATTTGGTGCGCACGTGGAGGTTACGGCACAGTGCGGTTGGTAGATGGCATCGACTGGCGCGGTTTTGACCGGGCACCCAAGTGGCTGTGCGGATTTAGCGACATCACCGTGTTGCATGCGGCGCTGCAAGCGCGGGGCTATGCGAGCATCCACAGCACCATGCCGGTGAATGTGGCCGAAACACCCGAATCGGTTGCCAGCTTGGGCAGCCTGTGGGAAGCTTTGCAGGGTCGCCAACCCGGTTATCCAACAGATACGATTCAATGGGCGCGCGGTGAACGGTTGCGTGGCCCTTTGGTGGGTGGTAATTTGTCGGTATTATACAGCCTGTTGGGCAGTTCCACTTTCCCCGACTTGACCGGTAAAGTGCTGTTTTTAGAAGATTTAGACGAGTATTTATACCACCTCGACCGCATGATGGTGGCTTTGCGCCGTGCTGGAAAGCTGGAAGGACTGGCCGGCCTGCTGGTTGGTGGCCTCACGCAGATGAACGACAATGCCATTGCTTTTGGCAGAACCGCCGAGCAAATCCTGTTTGAAGCGGTGAGTGCATACGATTACCCCGTGGTTTTTGGCATGCCGGCCGGGCACCAAGCCCTCAACCTGGCCCTGGTGATGGGAGCAGATTTTGAATTGCACCATGGGGTTTCATCTGCCACTTTGAGCTTGTAGTTTTGCGCCATGCGCGTTCCCTTGCAACAGCAGCTCGAAGATGCCCTGCGGCCCTTTATGCCGGAGGCCGCCCTGGCCTTTGCTGCTGCTTTTTTGATAGAGCACCGCGTGCAACTCACGCTCACCCGCAATCGGGCTACCAAATTGGGCGACTACCGCCATCCCTGGCAAGGTCGTGGCCACCGCATTACGGTGAACCAAACCCTTAACCCCTACGCTTTTACCGTAACCCTGGTGCATGAGTTTGCCCACCTGTTGGTTTGGGAGAAGTACCAAAACAAGGTATTGCCCCATGGAGGCGAATGGAAAAAGGCTTTTGCCTGGTTGATGAAGCCTTTGCTCACCGAGACGGTGTTTCCTCCCAATTTGCTGCCGGTTTTGCACCGCTATTTTGAGTCGCCTAAAGCCTCGAGCTGCGCCGACCCCGACTTGATGCGTGCCCTGGGACAATACACCGAGCGGCCCGACCACATCAAGCTGCTGGAAGAAGTACCCGAGGGAAGTTTGTTCGCTACCCTGCGCCCTGCACGGGTATTCCGCAAGTTGGAGAAACGCCGTACGCGCTTTTTATGCCTCGAGATAAAAACCGGCAAGCACTATTTGGTGCACCACCTCACCGAGGTACAGTTGCCCCGAAATAACGAATAAATAACCACATGGCCGGAATGGCCACCGCATAGGAAATCCAAACAGGAATGCCGAAAGCGACGGGAATGCTACCAAGAATGATGGAAAAGGCTCCCACAGTAAGCGCATAGGGCAATTGGGTGCGTACATGGTTGATGTGGTTACAGCCCGAAGCCAGGGAGCTGAGGATGGTGGTATCGCTGATGGGTGAACAATGGTCGCCAAGTACGCTACCGGCCAGCACGCAGCTCACCACATTGTGGAAGATAGCCAGGGCTTCGTCATGGCTCAAGCCTGCTTCCATGCTGATTTTCCAGGCGGCAGGCAGCATGATGGGATACAAAATGGCCATGGTTCCCCAGCTTGATCCGGTGCTGAAAGCCACCAAACCCGATAGCAAAAAGGTCAACATGGGCAGCCACTCGGCGCCGAGGTTCAAGTCGAGCAGCACGCGGGTGATGTAAACGGCCGTGTGCAGCTCTTCGGTGAGGGTGGCCAACACCCAGGCCAATACCAGAATGAGTACCGCAGCCAACATGACCTTGAAGCCATTGAGCATGCTTTCGATGCTCTTTTCGAGATCGAGGCGGCGTGTACCCAGACTCAGGCCGATGGCAACGGCCAAACCGGCACCCGAACCCCACAACAAGGCGGTGTAGGAATTGGCATTACCTATGATGATCGACAGTTTTCGGAAGTAGCTCATGGAAACATCGTTCCAGACGGCGTTGTCCCAACCGGTTTTTACCAAGCCCATCATCACCACCACAATGACCGTGAGCACAGGCAAAATGGCCAGGGCCGCAGTAGGTCGCAAGCCTGCCTCCATGCTGAATGCCGCTGCTTCGCCCTGCATGCGGTTGATACCCGTGGGTTCAAAAAGCGGCTCGGTGCGGGCCTTTACCTCGGCCTTGTACATGGGGCCATAATCGCGGTTTTGCACGATCAGCATCAACATGAAAATCAAGGTGAGAATCGGGTAAAACGAATAGGCCAACGAATTGAGAAAAACATGGTAAGCGTTTTCGTCGAGGCCATCGATGCTGGCAATGCCGTCTTTGATGTAGCCCAGCTCGGCACCAATCCAGGTGCTGATGAAGGCGATGGCCGCCACGGGAGCCGCCGTGGAATCGACCAAATAGGCCAGTTTTTCGCGCGAAATGCGGAGTTTGTCGGTTACCGGACGCATGGTATTGCCCACCAACAGGGTGTTCGAATAATCGTCGAAGAAGATGATCACACCCAAGAACCAGGTGACCAATTGGCCCGAAACGGGGTTGCGGGCATAGCGAGAAAGGTAATTGACCACCCCTTGCATCCCACCGTTTTTGCTGATGACGGCTACCATGCCTCCAATGAGCATCGAAAACACCACAATGGCCTGGTGATCGGGGTCGCTGAGTGCATCAATGATGTAGGTATCCATGATGCGCTGCAAGGCCCACCACATGCCGGGAATGAGTCCGTGTGCATACCCACCAATCAGCCATGCCCCCATGAAAATACCTGCCAAGAGCGCCGTGTACACTTCCCTGAAAATCAAAGCCATCAAAATGGCGATGAGGGGTGGCCAAATGCTCCAGCCCAAGGGCACCGGATTGTAGGCCTTTTCGAAATACTTTTTGCCCACGAACAGGGTGATGGTTTGCTTTTGGTCGAGGGTGATTTCGAGCTGGCCAACACCTTTGGTCATGGGAACCAGTCGGGCCTGGTTGTTGACCTCGACCACCAGGGTATCGGAACAATCATCGCACAGCACTTGCACCTTGGCAGGCACGGTGGCAACCACTTGTTCGGGCCACACCACTTCCTGTGCTTGAGCTGCGGCAGCCGTAAACAGCCAAAAAATCCAAAAGAAGAGCTTTTTCAAGGTTTGTTGGTTGGTTTGGCAAGTTAAGGTTTAGTGGGCGTGGTGCAGGTGCGCTCCCTGGTCGCCCAGGGTTTCGCAATGCCATTCAGGCTCTACCATGAGGGCAGGCTTGGCGGCTTTTTTGCCGTTTTTGCGTGCATCAGCCATTTTCTCAATGAGGCGCTGGCGCTCGGCCTTGAGGGCTTCGCGGGCGGCGGCATCGCGCTCGTGGTCGAAATACACCACGCCATCTACCAGGGTATACAACGGCTTGCTATACATGCTCAGCGGATGGCCGTTCCAAATCACCACATCTGCCTGCTTGCCGGCTTTGAGGCTGCCGGTGTGGGCATCGATTTTAAGCATCTTGGCCGGATTGATGGTGACCATGCGCATGGCTTCTTCTTCGCTCAAACCACCGTATTTCACGGTTTTGGCGGCTTCCTGGTTGAGGCGACGCGCCATTTCGGCATCGTCGGAATTGATGGCCACGTTCACACCCACCCGGTTCATGATGGCGGCGTTGTGCGGAATGGCGTCGATTACCTCGTATTTGTAGGCCCACCAGTCGGCAAACGTACTGGCATTGGCGCCATGCTTGAACATCTTATCGGCCACCTTGTAACCCTCCAAAATGTGGGTGAAGGTGTTCACTTTGAAGCCCAGCGAATCGCCGGCTTTCATGAGCATGTTGATTTCGCTTTGCACATAGCTGTGGCAGGTGATGAAGCGCTTCTGCTGCATGATTTCCACCAGGGCATCCATGCTCAAATCGCGGCGGGTGCCGGTTGGATCGGCTTTGCGCTGTGCGTCGTACTCACGGGCACGTAAAAAGCCATCCATCATGATTTGCTCTACGCCCATGCGGGTTTGCGGGAAACGGGTGGTGGCACGATCGCCCCAGTTGGCCTGCTTCACGTTTTCGCCGAGGGCAAATTTGTTGAAGGCCGGTGCTTCACGCATTTTGAGGTCGTTAGGATTGGTTACGCCCCAGCGCATTTTGATGTATTGCGACTGTCCACCAATGGCATTGGCCGATCCGTGGAGCAGCTGGGCACCGGTCACACCCCCGGCCAGCTGGCGGTAGATGTTCACATCGTCGGGGTTAAGCACATCGCCAATGCGGACTTCGCTGGTGATGCTGCGGGTGCCTTCGTTTACACCTCTGCTGATGGCAATGTGGCTGTGCTCGTCGATGAGGCCTGGCGTAACGTGCAGGCCTTTGCCGTCGATTTCGCGCACCTGGCCAGCTTTGCCCAGCACAGCAGTGGAGAGTTTTTTGCCCACGGCTACAATTTTGCCGTTGTTGATGGCCACGTCGGCTTCTTCGAGCTTGCCATCAGCCTCTGAAGTCCATACCGTGGCGCCGCGGATGAGGATGGCACCGGCTTTGGGTACTTCGAGCTGCCCCAAATCGGTAAACGGATAACGCATGGCTCCCAAAGTGGCGGCTACTTTGTCTTTCTTGGGTTTTTCCTTCTCGGCGAGCGTTCCTTCATAAAGCACACGCAAATCGGTTTCTACGCCTTCGCGTTCGTTGAATTTGCCTTGCAGGTTCTTACCATCGCGCCACAGGCTGATGCGCAGCAGGGCACCATCGGCTACTTTTTTGTCTTTCACCCACAGGCTCACAAAATCGCCCGAGCGCTCAGCCTTGAGCTTCACGCTGGTGGTATCGTTGGTTTTGAGGCTGAACTCGGGCTGACTGGCTTTGCCTTTCACCTCGAGGGCCATGCCATTGAGCAGGCTGCCCTGGAAGCGGTATTTGCCGCGTAGGTCAACCGTTTCGGGGAAGGCCTGCTGCTCGTACTTGCGACCGGCCACCCAGGTTTGGTAGATTTCGTTGTCGGCCGCAAAAAGCGAATCGGAGCAAACGAGGAAGTTGGCGAGGCGGCCTTTTTCGAGGCTGCCCACCAGGTTTTCGACCTTGTACAAGCGGGCCGGTGCCAGGGTCAGCGCTTCGAGGGCCGCATCGGCAGGCAGGCCATATTCAATGGCCAGGCGCATATTGGCCCAGAGGTCGGAAGGATTTTTCAAATCGGCGGTGGTAACGGCAAAACGCACGCCTGCTTTGTGCAGGGCGGCCAGGTTACCCGGCGCCAATTCCCAGTGCAACATGGTGGCCAGCGACACATCGCGGGCGTCGAGCGGGTCTTCTACTTCCACGGCATCTGGGAAATTCACAGGCACCAACAGCGGCATTTGCGCGGCTTTCACGGCATCGAGGTATTGGTATTCGTCGCCACGGGCCTTTACCACAAAATTCATGTTGAGCTCCTTGCCAAGCTCCTGTATGCGCAGCAAATCGTACTTCTGCTGGGTTTCGAACACCTGGGGCAAGGTGGCATCGGCCAAAAGGGCATCGAGGGCAAGATCGTGCAGCTGCTGCTTCTGCTTGTTGGCCTGGTACCAACGGGCGTCGTACCAGGTTTGGCGGAAGAGGGCAATGCTGCCCATGAGCGAAGAGGGATAATCTTGCGTGCTGCTGCCTTTGTTGAAGCTGTAATGTGCGCTCACCTTGGGTTGTAGGAGCACCAGGTTGTCGGTTTCGTCGCCGGTACTCACCAAAGCGCCGGTACCGCGGGCAATGCCATCCTGCACATGGGTTACCACGGCACCAAAGCCGTTTTTGCGCCATTGGGCGGCGGCTTTCGCGTCGCCGCTGAAGCGGTTAAACGCCTGTTGGTCGGCCTTGATGGCATCGTTGGCCGTGAAGGCGCCGTTGCGGGCAGGGGTAAACTGGGGACCGCCACCGCGTGCATTGCCGCTGCGATTTTCCTTGGCAATGCCGTAATCGCCATAACTTTCAACAAAAGCGGGGTAGATGTATTTGCCTTGCAAATCAATTTCCTGCACACCGGCGGGCTTGGCAATGGTTTTGCCTACCTCAGCCACTTTGCCGTCGCGCACCAGCAGCATGCCCTTTTCAATGCGCTGACCGGGTTTCACCACGATGTTGGCATTGGTAAAAAGCACGGTATTCGGCCGCTCGTCGCGCACCCCGTTGTACGGAAAGTGCGATTGGGCGTAAAGGCCGGTGGCTAAAAGACAGCCGATGACAAGGGTAAAAAATTTCTTCATCTTCCTTTGGTAAGTTTGCAGGCTAAAGGCAATCAACAAATATGCTTAAAAAATCCAGCATCCAAAACGCCCAACTGCAATGGTTTGAACAAGGCGAAGGCCCTGCCCTGCTGCTGCTGCACGGATTTACCGAAAGTCACCGCTGCTGGCTGCCCGCCATCGACGTGCTGGCCAAGCAATTCCGTGTGCTGGCACCCGACCTGCCGGGCTCAGGAGGCAGCAGTCTGCTCGGCAACGGAACGGCCGATTTAGGTGCCACGGCTACCCTGCTTTGGGACTGGCTCAGCGGTTTGCAGATAGACAAATGTGTGGTGGTGGGCCATTCGATGGGCGGCTATGTGGCTTTGGAGATGATGGCCGCGGTTCCCGATCGGCTGTTAGGAATTGGCTTGTTTCACTCGCACCCGCTGGGCGACGATGCCGGCAAAAAACTGAACCGTGACCGCACCATCGAGCTCATTGAAAAGCGCGGAAGCAAGGATTTCCTGCATGGTTTCATTCCCAATTTATTTGCTCCCGATCAGCGTGCAGCATTGACCGAAACCATTGATTTGCTCGAAAAACAAGCGGCCGAACAAAGTGTCGCGGCTTACGTGGCTCAAACGCGGGCCATGCGCGACCGATTGCCCCGGCTCGATTTGCTGCAAGCGCATCGGCTGCCC
>Ga0075157_10001265_pt1 | contig 16147 bp, 10 predicted proteins | sample JI81BgreenDNA_FD_70967 | JGI IMG/M metagenome (GOLD analysis project Ga0075157, IMG submission 70967) | Wastewater effluent complex algal communities from Wisconsin, to seasonally profile nutrient transformation and Carbon sequestration -... | ecosystem: Engineered > WWTP > Effluent > Algae...
GCCGCGCAGGCCGTGATCGCCCGCCACGGCCGCCTTGATCCCCGCTATGGCGACGTTTCGCGTTTCAGCGCGGGGGAAAGCATCAGCTTGCCCGGCCATGGCGGCGAAGGCGGCCTTGGCCTGTTCCGCACCATCGGCTGGGGGCCGTGGAAAGACGGCAGCCGATCGCCCGAAGCCGGCGAAACCTGGGTCAATCTCATCCAGTTCACCACGCCGATGAAGGCCGTCGCCACGATGAGCTATGGCAACAGCAGCCAACCCGGCTCCCCGCACCGCAGCGACCAATTGAACCTGCTCAGCGAAAAACGGTTCCGGTCACTGTGGCTGACACGGGCAGACGTGGAACGGAATTTGGAGAAGCGGGAGGGGTATTGAGGCGCGCGGCCGGCGGCGCAGCCGCCGAGTCCGCTGGGGGTGCTGAAGAAAGGAAGAAAGAAAGAGCGTGGCAAAGCCGCGCCGTCAGACGAACAGAAAAAAGGCGGCCTGTTGGGGCCGCCTTTTTCCTTTCGCTGACCGAGCTTGCCGGAGTCGGTGGCTATCGCGCTGCGATAGCCACGCGCCCGACTGCGCTTAGAACTTCACGCGGGCACCAAAGCGCACCTGCCAGATCGACTGGTTGATGAACAACGCTTCCTGCGGTGCCTGGAATGCACCAGCAGCACGGCCGGTGTATTGCAGCACCGGGCAGGTGGTGGTGTTACCATTGGCGCAGCTCACGTTGGCAATGGTGCCAAAGTTCGGGAACGCGACCTGGCGCAGTGAACCCCAATCCCGGTTCAGGAAGTTCAGCACGTTTTCCATATCGGCAAACACTTCGAACTTGCCGCCAAACACGAACGGCAGTTCCTGACGGATCGACAGATCAAGCTTGTTGAACCGCGGCGCGCGGCCGATGTTCTTCGGCGCGATCGAGCCTTGATACTTCGCCAGCGGGCCGTTCTGGACGAACTGCTGGAAGCCGGCGAAATCGAAGCCAGCGGCATAGACGACATTCGGGTCTGCCGTCGGCGATGCCACGTTCGGCACATACATCAGGTACCGGTTGTTGGTACCGGCGGTGCCGAACACGGCCGAACGGTTCGGCGTCAGATCTGCCACGGTGTAGCTGAAGCGCTGGCCGGATACGCTGTTGAAGAACAGTTCGATCCGGGTGTTGTTGTCACCGAAGATCTGATTATCAAAACCGAAGTTCAGACGATAGGCATCGTCACGCTGATAGATGGAGATGCCATAGGCCGCCGTATTCGGATCAAGTGATGCTGCCTGGCCATAGTTGGATGCCGCCACCGAAGAAGTACCCGGATTGACGTCACGAGCGCGCTGGAACGTGTAGGCACCGTTCAGGAACAGACCGTTCGACCACTTCTTGTTGAAGCGGGCAATCAGGTTCCAACTGAACCCATTGTCAGTATTGGTAAGCAGCAGATCGGTATTGGGGCCAGTGTTGGCCGGCACACCGATATAGCGCGGGCGACCATCGGGCAGCGTGCCATCGGCCGGGTTGGTGCGCGAGCGCAGATCGACATAGTTGATCGCATCACGCACGCGCGACCAGATCACGTCACCGCCCAGTTTCCAGCCATCACCGAGGAAGCCGAGATCGGCTTCATAATCGACCGTGGCCGACAGGCGCCACTGCGACGGGATGCGGAAATTGGGATCAAGGGCGTTGGTCACCGCCAGCGCGCTGCCGCCGGTGCGCACCAGATCGGTGAACGCCTGCGGGATGGCCTGGCCGCCCTGCACGTTGTTGAGCACCTGCGGGCCCAGCGCGGCAATCTGCGCCGGCGTTGCTGTCACTCCGTTGAGCGTGAAAGTGCCGTTGGTGTTGCGGATCAGCGTTGCGGTGCCGAGCAGCGGGCCCGGGTTCGAATAATTGTTCGAAATCCACACGTTCGGGTTGCCACCGCCATACAGGCCAGCCGCACCGCGGATGGTCAGGCGATCACCGGCGCCCCGCCACACGATGGAGGTGCGCGGCTGGAACAGCATACGGCCGTTCAGGGTCGAATTGTTAGCAAAGCCGTTGCGATCCTGGAATGCCTGGTTGAACACCGGCACATCGCCCGTTTCATAGATGTCCCAGCGGAAACCGGCCGTGAACGTCAAATTATCCGATACGTCCCACACGTCTTGCAGGCCGATGGTATTGACAGTGCTGTTGAAGATGGCGCGGACGCTGTCGATGTTGCCGGCGGTCGGCACCGACAAGACCAACTGGTTGGCTTGGCGGTTGCGCAGATCAACCAGCGAATCGAAACGGAAGTTGCCCGACACGTTCTGGGCAAAAAGGTTGTTGAAATCCTGGCTGCGGCGTTCGGCGATGAACTTCACCGTGTGATTGTTCATCTTCAGCTGCGCCTGGAATTCGATGCCCAGCGTTTGAGCCGAAAGCTCGTTGGCCTGGCGGCTGACATCCGGGCCGAACTGGATGCGGCGCACACCGGGGCCGCACGGCGGGTTGACGTTGCCCGTAGTGGCAACATCGGACAGGCAGACCTGGAACTGGCCGAAGGTGCGGCCGTTGAACGGTTCCTGGATACGCAGATAATCATTGTAGCTGATGCGCAGTTGGGTGGAGAAATTATCGCTCCACTGATCGTTCAGCTGGAACACGCCATAATGGTTGACCGTGCCCTGGTTGTAGTTGTTGGAGAACAGCGACAGCGTCGGGTTCGGCGCAGTAAGTTCGCCGGCACCGGTCTGGCCAGCAAGAATATTGCCTTCGTTGTAGATGTAGGTGAAGGCAGCGCGGTGGCCGTCGGCGATGTTCCAGTCGATCTTGGCGACAACCTTGTCGTCATTCTCGCGGATATCGTTCGCAACGTCGCCGGCATCAAAGCGATAGACGCTGTTGGCGATGCTGTTGACGTCATCCACACGCGATTGCGGGATGTTCAGAGTCGCTGCATCAACCAGCGCCGGAGTCTGGTCACGCAAGCGCTCCCAGGTGACGGCGAAGAACAGTTTGTCCTTGATGATCGGGCCGGTCAGCTGGACGCCGAAGTTGCGCGATTCCGGGCGGGCTGGCACTGCCACACCACCGCGGGCGCGGCTGCCGGTGAGCGCTTCCGGGACCATGGTGTAGAAACCGGTGGCGGTAAAACGGTTGCCGCCCGATTTCAGCTGCGCGTTGATTGCACCGCCCTGGAAGAAGCCCTGCTGGATATCGACCGGCGACACTTCGACACTGAATTCCCCGATGGCATCAAGCGGAACCGGGCCGCGCGCCGAGGCAAGGCCGCCAGCTTCCAGACCAAAGGGGTCGCCGAATTGGACGCCGTCCACCGTAAAACGGTTGAAGCGGTTGTTCTGGCCGAGGATGTTGATGGCGCCGCGGCCATTGGTGGGATCCAGGCTGACATAGGGCGAACGCGCAGCCAGATTGCGGATATCGCGGCTCACGGTTGCGATACCAGCGATGTCCTTGGCGGTCAAAATCGTGGCCGGGCCGCTGGCGATGGTGATGGCGCTGCGCTGACGGCTGGCCGAAACCGTAATCGTCTTGCCGACCGACGCCAGCATGACCTCGATTCGCTGCGGCACGCCAGCTGTCAGGTTTTCAAGCGTGTCAGACGCGGCATCAAAGCCGGGGGCTTCAACCGTGATGCTGTAGGGGCCGCCCAGGCGCAGGCCGGTGGCGTTGAATTCGCCGTTGGCGCCGGAGGTCTGCACCATGCGGGTGCCCGACGGGGTGTGGATGATCGTTACCGTCGCACCGGCGACAGGCTTGGACTGTTCATTGACCACGGCGCCGCGGATGGCCGACGTGGTTTCCTGGGCCTGCACGGCGGCGGGCAGAACGAAGGCCGGGACGGCAAGCGCGGCAAGCGCAACACCAAGACGAAGATGACGCATGGGAAGACCCCCTGGGGCTGGTTGAGACGGCAAAGGCACACGACGGGAATCGAATCCCGTCGCTGAAGACTGTGGCGGCCTCTGCCGGGGATTTGTGACGCTTCTGTTACAGCTTCATGGTCAGTTCATGACGATGACGGGCAAGGGTCCAGTTGGCCGGAACCTGTTGCAGTGCAGCAACACCGCAGCGCCCGTTTGAAAGCAGAAAAATGATGGCGGCGGCGTGGTGGGCGCTGAGGGTTTCGAACCCCCGACCCTCTCGGTGTAAACGAGATGCTCTACCGCTGAGCTAAGCGCCCACGCCGCAGCCATTGCCGCCCCTAGCGGCGCGCAGCCGTTCGTGCAACCTTGGCCGCAATGGCCACGCTCGACACCACGCAAACCGCCGTTTTCATTGTGCTCACCATTGCCATGGCGCTCGCCACCATCTGGCAGGTACGGCGCATGGGCCGCAAGCAGGGCAAGCGCTCTGCCGCGGCCGGCAACCGCGAATATTTCCTCGCCGGCGGCGGCCTCACCTGGCCGTTCATCGCCGGCTCCATCACGCTCACCAACCTTTCCACTGATCAACTGGTCGGCATGAATGGCCAGCAGATGCTGCTGCTGGCGTGGTGGGAACTTTCCGCCGTGGCCGGGCTGGCCATCCTCGCGCTGGTGTTCCTGCCGGTCTATTACCGGGAAGGCTGCACCACCACGACCGAACTCCTCCAGAAACGCTACAACTCGCCGGCCCTGCGCGCCCTGGTTTCGGCGCTGTTCCTCGCTGGCAACCTGCTCATCTATCTGCCGATCACGCTCTACACCGGCGCGCTGTTCCTGCGCACCGTCTCGGGCACCGATCTGCCGCTGCTGCCGCTGGCCGCCGTGCTGGGCGTGGCGGGATCACTCTATGCCATCCTTGGCGGCCTGCGCGCTGTTGCCGTTTACGACACGATCGCCGGCGTTGGCGTGCTCGGATCGGCGCTGGCCATCGTCTGGCTGGCGCTGTCGGCGATCGGCTGGGATTTCTCCGGCATCCCCGCTGAGCGCCTGACCCTGGTCGGCAGCCCCGACAGCCCGATCCCGTGGCCCACACTGCTCACCGGCATGATCTTCATCCAGACCTTCTATTGGTCCACCAATCAGAACATCACCCAGCGCGCCATGGCGGCACCATCCCTGCGCGAAGGCCAGAAAGGCGTGTTCGTCGCCGGCCTGATCCGCCTGATGATCGTGCCGGCCATCGTCGTGCTGCCCGGCATCGCCAGCTACAAATTGTTCGGCCCGTTGGGAGACAGCGCCTATGGCCGCATCGTTGCCGAAGTGATGCCCACCTGGGCGTCGGGCGCGTTTGCCGCCTTCATGGCGGCGGCCGTGCTCACCCACTATACCTCCATCCTCAACAGCACGACGACCCTGTGGGTGTGCGACATCCACGAGGCGTATATCAACCGCAACCCCAATGTCGGTCGGCTCAATACGTTCATCTCATTGGGGTTCGTGGCCATCTCCATCGCTTTGGTGCCGCTCTACAGCGGGGCCGCTTCCATCATCAATCTCGTCCAGCAGCTGAACGGCCTGCTCTCCATGCCGATCCTCGCCGCCTTCATCTGCGGGCTGCTGTTCAGCGGCATTCGTGCCAGCGCGGTGATGCTGGCGCTGGTCTTTGGCGTGGGGCTCTATGCCGTCTTCACCTGGGTGTGGACGCCCACCCACTATATCCACCTGATGCTGGTGACGCTGCTGGCCACGATCGCGGTCGCGCTGGCCATCAATCGCCTGATGGGCGGCACGGCACGGTTGCGGCATCGCGCGGCTGCGGCCAATATGGCCTGACTGATTCCCGGCTGACGAGGTTCGCATGTTCACCCGCCTGTTTCTCGAACACCCGCGCGTGGTCAACGAAAGCTATACCGAGCATATGGGCGCTGCCTTTGGCGTGGGCGGCCGCATGTTCATCGCCAGCCTGAAATGCTTCGTCCACGGCCTGGTGCCCGGCCTTTACAAGACGGCCGGTTCCGATGCGATCTGCGAACTGCACCGCCAGGTGGCACCGCGCAAATACGACCAGCCGACCTTCTGATCGGCCATAACAACTTGGGGGGATGCACGCGATGACCGATACCTTGGGGCTGTCGCCGGCCCGGCTTGCCCGCCTCGATGCGCATCTGGCCGAAAAATACATCGCCACCCGCCGTCTGCCCTGCACGCTGTCGCTGGTCGCCCGCCACGGCGAAGTGGTCCACAGCCATGCCCAAGGCCTGGCCGATGTCGAACGCGGCATTCCGTGCCGCGAAGACACGATCTTCCGCATCTATTCGATGACCAAGCCGATCACTTCGGTGGCGCTGATGATGCTGGTCGAACAGGGCAAGATCGCGCTGGATGATCCGGTGCATCGCTATATCCCGGAATGGAAAAATCTCGGCGTGTTCGTCGCCGGCACGCACAAATTGGGCTTTCAGACGCGGCCACCGACGCGCCCGATGCAGGTGGTCGATCTTTTCCGCCACACCGCCGGCCTCACCTATGGCTTCCAGCTGCGCACCAATGTCGATGAAGCCTATCGCCGCGAAAAGATCGGCGAGATCGAAAAGGCCGGCACGCTGGAATCCATGATCCAGGCGCTCGGCAAGCTGCCGCTGGAATTCTCGCCGGGCGATGCGTGGAATTATTCCGTGGCCACCGATGTGCTGGGCTGGCTGGTGCAGGTGGTTTCCGGCCAGAAATTCGAAGATTATCTGGCCGAACACATCTTCCAACCGCTCGGCATGGTCGATACCGGCTTCCACGTGCGCGAAGGCCAGGCCCACCGCTTCGCCGCCTGCTATCAGCCCGACAAGACCGGCACCATCACCCTGCAGGACGATCCCACCACCTCCTCCTACCTCAAGCCGCCCAGCTTCATCTCCGGTGGCGGTGGCCTCGTCTCCACGGCGCACGATTATCTGCAATTCTGCCGGATGCTCGGCAACGGCGGCACGCTGAACGGCCACCGCATCATCAGCCGCAAGACGCTCGATCTGATGACCGCCAACCACCTGCCCGGCGGCGTCGATCTGCCCGCCATGAGCCGCAGCCTGTTTTCCGAAGCCGCCTATGATGGCGTCGGCTTCGGCCTGGGCTTTGCGACCTCCACGGCCAGCCACAAGACGCTGATGCCCGGCAGCAACGGCGATTATTTCTGGGGCGGCGCCGCCAGCACCTTCTTCTGGATCGATCCGGAGGAAGATCTGATCGGCATCTTCATGACCCAGCTCATCCCGTCGAGCACCTGGCCAGTGCGCAAGGAAATGCGGACGATGGTGTATGCGGCGCTGGACGATTGACGGGCGCTCATCTCGAATGTCGACCAAATGACATCTCAAAACGCAATTTTCTGCCGATTGTGGAGGCTACGGGGCAAGATATTGCAGTCTGATAAGATTGTTGATATTTGCTTTGTAGTGAGGGTGCTATCAGTTTAGTTCTCTCTATTGATTGGACCGAAATATGCAGCTAGTCTCATTTACTGTTTCAAATTTCCGGAGCATAACCGCCGCCAAAAAGGTTTCTCTGACCAATTATTCAGTACTAATTGGTCCAAACAACGAAGGAAAATCAAATATTCTTCATGCGTTAGCGCTAGGAATGGAAGTAATCGAAGGGTTTAAGTACTCCGTTGTTCGGGATAAAATTGGACGAATTATAAGCGCAAGACGGCCACTTCTGGGTTCCCCTGCCAGACATAAATGGTCACATGACTTTCCTATGTCAAAACAAGGGCGCTCCTCAAAAGATCAAGTTATCGAAATCAGCTTCGAATTCAAGCTATCTGACGGTGAAATTGAGGCATTTCAGACCGAGATTGGTAGCAAGCTGAATGGAACTCTTCCCGTGCTGGTACGCTTGTCTAGGGATGTTCAAGAAGTTCTGATACCAAAGCAGGGTCCTGGCGGCACAGCGCTCAATAAAAAAACCAACAAAATTGCCGACTTTATATCCAGGAACGTTCGTTTTGAATACATTCCGGCGATTAGGACATCCGAAAGCGCAGAAAGTATTATTTCAGACCTTCTCTTCAAGGAGCTAGAACGACATGAAGAGAACGCTGAATACAAGGAAGCTATCAAGAAAATTGATGAAATACAAGAACCTATCCTAAAATCACTTTCTCTTTCTATTACAAGGACGATATCGTCATTCCTACCTTCGGTAAAATCGGTCGAGATCAAGATGCTCCGTGACGCCAGAATTCGGGCGATGAGACGGGGGCTGCAGATCGAGGTAGATGACGGTAACAACACCCCGCTTGAACGAAAGGGCGACGGTGTAAAAAGCTTGGTTGCGCTTGCCCTCATGCGCTACGCTTCTGATGCCGCAAGCGGTTCAGCAAGTTCAATTGTTGCAATAGAAGAACCAGAAGCGCATTTGCATCCCCAAGCCATACATGAACTGCGAGATGTACTGTTAAGTCTTTCGGTCAATAATCAGGTCATTTTGACTAGCCATTCGCCGCTTTTTGTAAATCCTACGCAACTAGATAGCACAATAGTTGTTCAAGGAAATAAAGCCGCGGTCGCGAGAAGCATTTCGGAAGTAAGAGAGGTACTAGGTGTTCGGCTCTCTGATAACCTTCAGAGCGCCCGTCTCGTTGCAATCGTGGAGGGTGAGGATGACGTGATCATCCTCAAAGCTATCCTGCAGAGTCGTTATCCAGCAATTGAAAGGGCCATTAAAGGCGGAGACCTAGTGTTCGATGCTTTGGGAGGGGCCTCAAATCTATCCTACAAAGTTCGGACATATCGGAGTTCGGCAACGTTGGTTCAATGCTTTCTTGATGGTGATTCAGCCGGAATCACCGGCGTCCAAAAGGCACTTTCTGATGCTATACTTAGGGACTCTGACTATAACTTGATTATCGTTCCGGGACAGAAAAAGGCAGAACTCGAAGACATTTTGGATAGCAAGAAATACAGGGAAGCATTTTTGTCCGAGTTTGAAGTCGATCCGACAGTTTCTCCGCCGGCTGCAAAAAATCAGAAGTGGTCCATAGCAATGGAAAGAAAGTTCCAAGTTCATGGAAAGATTTGGGACAGTTCTGTAGAAATGCGCGTGAAATTTTGGTTGGCAGAATATGCTAGAAACAATATCGACAATATCGTTATTGAATCACGTATCAATCCAGTAGATGCGTTTGCCAAGTCTGTTATGAGGAAGCTTCAGATTAACTCAGAAATCGCTGACAGTATAAGCTGAAGCTTGCGGTAAATTGCCGAGGTGCGGTACTAAGGAGTACGTCGCGACCCAGACAGGCAGCCAAACTTCGCATCAAATATGACGTGATCCGAGCCAAGTGAGCGCTGCTCCAGACAGCTGTGGGCGCATGGACGAGTCCCTGCTCGCCGGAGGACGATCCCTGCCCTGTCCTACACGGCCAAAGCCTGTCACCATGGCCGGTCATGACCAGCCTCACCCACCCAGCGCGGACGCCGATTTCAGGCCCAAAAATTCCCAGATTCGATACGAGACGTAAAAAGTGACAAAACTGGTGCCGCCCTTTCACCTTGCCGACCGCCAAGATTTTCTCGCCAAGCTGATGGGTTGGCAAAGCCCCGGCCAGCCGCCACAACAGCGCCATCCCCCGTCAGGAGACGCCCAATGACCGACTATGTGCCGCCAAAAGTCTGGACGTGGGACAAGGAAAGCGGCGGGCGATTTGCGGCCATCAACCGGCCGATTGCGGGCCCGACGCATGACAAGGCTCTGCCGGTCGGCAAGCATCCGATCCAGCTCTACAGCTTGGGCACGCCCAATGGCGTGAAGGTCACGGTGTTGCTGGAAGAGCTGCTGGCGCTGGGCCATGCGGGCGCCGAATATGATGCCTGGCTGATCAACATCGGCAGCGGTGATCAGTTCGGCTCCGGCTTTGTTGCGGTCAATCCCAACAGCAAGATCCCGGCGATGGTGGACCACAGCACCACCCCGCCCACCCGCATCTTCGAAAGCGGCGCCATGATGGTCTATCTGGCGGAAAAATTCGGCGCCTTCCTGCCGACGGACCACCACGCCCGCACCGAAGCGCTGAGCTGGCTGTTCTGGCAGATGGGCTCGGCGCCGTTCCTGGGCGGCGGTTTCGGGCATTTTTACGCCTATGCGCCAACCAAACAAGAATATCCGATCAACCGCTATGCCATGGAGGTGAAGCGGCAAATGGATGTGCTCGACCGGCATCTGGCGGAAAATGAGTATATGGCGGGCAGCGAATACAGCATCGCCGACATGGCGATCTGGCCCTGGTATGGCGCGATGAGCCTGGGCCTGCTGTATGAAGCTGGCGAATTCCTGGAAGTGGCGGGCTATACCAATGTCATCCGCTGGACAAAGCAGATCGGCGAGCGCCCGGCGGTGAAGCGCGGCCGCATGGTCAACCGCGTCTATGGCGAGCCATCGAGCCAGCTGCACGAACGCCACGACGCCAGCGACTTCGACACGAAAACCCAGGACAAGATTGGTAAACCCGCGTGAGCGAAGCCGCCGCATTTCCCCAACCGCCCGATACTGGCCCCGAAGGCTCCCTGCCCCACAGCCTCGCGCAGCGCCGCATCGTGCGCTTCGAACCCGGCCACGCGGTGATCGAATATGAAGTGCTGCCGGCCATTTGCCATTCGGGCGGGGTGGCGCAGGGCGGCTTTGTTGCCGGCTGGATCGATGCGGCCATGGCCCATGCCGTCATGGCCAAATACGGCTTTGATCGCGTGCCGATCAGCCTTGAACTCAAGGTGAGCTATTTCGCCCCCGCCAACCCCGGGCGCGTGCTCGCCGAAGCCTGGCTCGAAAAGGCCGGTGGCCGCACCCTGTTTGCCGAAGGCCGGTTGACGACGCTGGATGGCAAGGTGCTGGCCAAGGCGAGTTCCACCATCAGCCTGATCGATGCAGCAAAGGTTGCGGCGAAGATGGTGTGAGGTCGGGCCTTCCCAAACCTTCCCCCGTCATCCTGAACTTGTTTCAGGATGACGGGTGGTTCTTGAAATCGGGATCGTTCACTCGCCCGGTGGAGTGATCATGATCCGGATGCTCACCCACGTCCCCACCTGATAATCGCCGTTCACCCGCGGCGGCTTCACGCGGAACTGCCAGGCGGCCTCGTTCACGGCATAGCCCATGCCTGAGCCGGGGGATTCGCCGATGGGCTTGCAATCTTCCACCTTGAAGCGCGGTGCAGTGCGGCAGGCGATCACGCCATAGGCGCCCGGCCCCGAATAGCGCGCCTTCCTGATATAGAAGGCCAGTTCCGCATCGGTGGGCTCGCGCTGCCATTCGGCGGCGTAGAGCTTGGAACCATCCGGCGCCACGCCCACCACCGCGCTGTCGGGCGGGCCGGCTTCGGCCATCTGCGCCGGCGCGCTGTCGGCAGATGGCACCTTGCTCAGATCAAAGTCTTTCAGCGCCGGATCGCCAAAGCTCCATTTGGCCGGCGGCGCATCATCCACGGTCACCATCGGCTTGGGCTGCGGGTTGCTGGGGGCTTGTCGCGCCTTTTGCTGCTGTTGCGGCTTGGGCTGGGCGCGTTGCGGCGTGGGCGCGGCGACATTCACCGCCACCATGCTGGTGATGCCGGGTTTGCCCTTGGGCAGCGGCGGGGCGAGCAGAAACAGCAGCAGGATCAGGCCGATATGCAGCGCGATGACCACCGCCAGCACCGGCACGCGGCGCCGTTCCGCCCACAGGTTGCGCGGGCGGGCCAGAAATCCGGTCGGAACCGGGAAGGAGGCGGGGGCGTTCACTATCGGGGCGGTGGGCAGGATTGCCCTCCATAGGCCGCCCCGGCCCTGCCCGGCTAGTCGAGATTTGGCCGCAGTAACTGCACGGCGCGTTCGCGGCTGACACCAAGGCGTGCGGCATAGTCCAGCAACTGGTCTTCCCCGATACGGGCCACGCCGAAATAGGCGCTTTCAGGGTGCGCGAAATAGAAGCCCGAAACGGCGGCTGTCGGCCACATGGCGAAACTGTCGGTCAGGGTGATGCCGGCGCGGTCTTCCACTTGGCAAAGATCGAAGATGTGGCGTTTCAAACTATGTTCCGGGCAGGCCGGATAGCCCGGCGCCGGGCGGATGCCGGTGTAGCGCTCGCGGATCAGATCCTCGTTGGACTGTTTGTTACCCTTTTCGTGGCCCCAGATCTCGCGGCGCACGCGTTCATGCAGATATTCGGCAAAGGCCTCTGCCAGCCGGTCGGCCAGGGCCTTCAGCAGGATGTCATTGTAATCATCATGCGCCGCCTTGAAGCGGGCCAGTTGCGTATCGATGCCCTCACCGGCCTGCACCGCAAAACAGCCCAGCCAGTCGGCCTCTGGATGGATGAAATCCGCCAGGCACATGTTGGCGCGGCCATCGCGCTTGGCGATCTGCTGGCGCAGGAACGGCAGGCGCTTGACGGCGCTGGTGCGGCTTTCGTCTGCGAACAGCACGACATCATCGCCCTCGCGCCGCGCCGGCCATATGGCGATCACACCCTTGGGGTGCAGCCAGTTTTCAGCGACGATGGTCTTCAGCATTGCCTGCGCGTCGGCAAACAGGCTGGAGGCGCTGGCGCCCACCACCTCGTCGGTGAGGATCGCCGGATAATTGCCGTGCAGTTCCCAGGCGCGGAAGAAGGGTGTCCAATCGATATAGGGGATCAGCATCTCCACCGTCACATCATCGATGGTCATCGTGCCGGTGAAGTTGGGCTGCACCGGCGGATGGGCGGTGAAATCGGTGGGGAAGCCATTGGCGCGCGCCTGTTCCAGCGGCACCAGCGCCGATTGGCCGCCGCCAGCGCGCTGGATGCGGATCTTTTCATATTCGGCCGCCGTTTCGGCTACCAAAGCCTCTTTCAGCGTGTCCGAAACCAGCGTGCCGGCCACGCCCACGGCGCGGCTGGCGTCGAGCACGTGCACCACGGGCCCCTCATAGGCCGGCGCGATGCGCAGCGCAGTGTGGACCCGGCTGGTGGTGGCGCCGCCGATCAGCAGCGGCATGGTCATGCCGGCGCGCTGCATTTCGCTCGCCACATGCACCATTTCATCCAGGCTAGGCGTGATCAGGCCGGAAAGACCGATCATGTCGGCATCATGCTTCACCGCGGCATCCAATATGGTCTGCGCAGGCACCATCACGCCCAGATCGATCACCTCGAAATTGTTGCACTGAAGCACCACGCCCACGATATTCTTGCCGATATCGTGCACGTCGCCCTTCACGGTCGCCATGATGATGCGGCCCTTGCTTGACGAACCTTCGCTCTTTTCCGCTTCGATATAGGGCAGCAGGTGCGCCACCGCCTTCTTCATCACGCGGGCGGATTTCACCACCTGCGGCAGGAACATCTTGCCGCTGCCGAACAGATCACCAACCACGTTCATGCCGGCCATCAACGGGCCTTCGATCACTTCGATCGGGCGCGCCACGGTCAGCCGGGCTTCCTCGGTGTCCACTTCCACAAAGGCGTCCATGCCCTTGACCAGCGCATGTTCCAGCCGCTTTTCCACCGGCCAGGTGCGCCACAATTCGGCGGCCGGATCGGCGGCCTTCTGCGGGCCGCCCTTGAACTTGTCCGCCACCGCCAGCAGGCGATCGGTGGAATCGGCGCGGCGGTTGAGCACCACATCCTCGCACAACTCGCGCAGTTCCGGATCGATGGCGTCATACACATCAAGCTGGCCGGCGTTGACGATGCCCATGTCCATCCCGGCCTGGATGGCGTGGTACAGGAACACACTGTGCATGGCCCGGCGCACCGGTTCGTTGCCGCGGAAGCTGAACGACAGGTTGGAAACCCCGCCAGAGATATGGGCGTGCGGGCAGCGGGCGCGGATTTCGCGACAGGCCTCGATGAAATCGACGCCGTAATTGTTGTGTTCCTCGATGCCCGTCGCCACCGCAAAGATGTTGGGATCGAAGATGATGTCTTCCGGCGGAAAACCGATGCCGGTGAGCAATTTGTAGGCGCGTTCGCAGATTTCGATCTTGCGGGCGGCGGTGTCCGCCTGGCCCTGTTCGTCAAACGCCATGACGACGACGGCCGCGCCATAGCGCAGGCACTTGCGGGCGTGTTCGAGGAACGGCGCTTCGCCTTCCTTCATGCTGATCGAATTGACGATGCCCTTGCCCACCAGGCACTTGAGGCCGGCCTCGATCACCGTCCATTTCGAGCTGTCCACCATCACCGGCACCCGCGCGATATCGGGTTCCGCCGCGATCAGGTTGAGATAGGTGACCATGGCCGCTTCGCTGTCGAGCAGGCCTTCGTCCATGTTGATGTCGATGATCTGGGCGCCATTCTCGACCTGCTGGCGCGCGACTTCCACGGCCGCTGTGTAATCGCCATTCAGGATCAGTTTCTTGAATGCAGCCGAACCGGTGACGTTGGTACGCTCACCGATGTTGATGAAGGAAGCGCTCGCAAGCCCCTCTCCCGGGCCGCCTGCGGCGTCTCTCGACCTCTCCCCGGCGGGGAGAGGTGAAGCGCCCTCACCTCTCCCCGTCGGGGAGAGGTCGACTCGCGCCGAAGGCGCGGCGGGAGAGGGGTTCTCACGCTGCATAGCGGTGCGCCTCAAGCCCGGTCAGATACAGGGCTGTTTCGGGTTGGGGGATGGTGCGCGGCGGCAGGCCGGCAACCTGGCGGGCCATCGCCGCAATATGTTCCGGCGTGTTGCCGCAGCAGCCGCCAACGATATTGACGAGGCCTTCATCGGCCCAGCCGCGGATGAAGCCCGCCGTCGTTTCCGGCTGCTCGTCATACTCGCCCAGATCATTGGGCAGGCCGGCGTTGGGATAGGTCATGATCAGCGTATCGGCTTGCCGGGCCAGCGCCTGCACGTGCGGGCGCAGTTCGGTGGCGCCGAACGAGCAGTTGAGGCCCACCGCCACTGGCTTCACATGGCGGATCGAGTGCCAGAAAGCCTCCACCGTCTGCCCACTGAGATTGCGGCCAGACAGATCGGTGAGCGTCATCGACAGCATCACCGGAACCTCCGCCCCGCGCGCATCACCGGCTTCGGCAGCAGCAAAGGCGGCGGCCTTGGCGTTGAGCGTGTCGAACACCGTCTCGATCAGGATGAAATCCACCCCGCCATCGAGCAGCGCATCGATCTGCTCACGATACACGTCCTTCACGCCATCGAACGTCACTTCGCGATAGCCGGGATCAGACACGCGCGGGGACAGCGACAGCGTCTTGTTGGTTGGCCCCAGCGAACCCGCCACCCAGCGCTGGATGCCATCGGCAGCGATGGCGGCATCCACACAGTCGCGCATGATGCGCGCGGCGGCGAGGTTGATCTCGCGCACCCGGTCTTCCATGCCGTAATCGGCCTGGCTGATGCGGTTGGCGTTGAACGTGTTGGTGGCCAGCAGCCGGGCACCCGCCGCGATATAGCGGTTGCAGATGCCGGCGATGGCGTCGGGCCGCGTCAGGTTGAGGATATCATTGTTGCCCTTCTGATCATGATTGCTGGCAATCTGGCCGGCATAATCAGCGGCGGTCAGCCCCAGATTCTGGATGGCGGTGCCATAGGGCCCATCCTTCACGATGATGCCGGTGGCAGCAGCGGCACGGAGGGATTCAGCGGCAGTCATGCGTGGTTCTCCTGCGCCGGCCGCACGCCCAACAGATGGCAGATGGCGTACGACAGTTCGGCGCGGTTCAACGTGTAGAAATGGAAGTGCCGCACACCGCCCGCATAGAGCCGGCGTGACATTTCGGCGGCCACGGTGGCGGCGACCAACTGGCGGGCGGCCGGCTTGTCGTCCAGACCGTCGAACAGGCGACCCATCCACTCTGGCAGGTGCGTGCCGCAGCTCACCGCCATCTTCTTGAGGTTCGCATAATTGCTCACCGGCAGGATGCCCGGCACCAGTTCGACATCAAGGCCAGCGGCCGCCACCTTGTCGCGGAAACGGAAGAAGGTATCGGGTTCAAAGAAGAACTGGCTGATCGCCCGCGTCGCGCCGGCATCATGCTTGGCCTTCAACGCGTCGAGATCGGCGGCCAGGCTGCCGGCTTCCGGGTGAGTTTCGGGATAGCAGCTCACCGAAATCTCGAAATCATGGCGGCGCTTCAGCGCAGTCACCAGTTCAGCGGCGCTGGCATAGCCACCGGGCACCGGCTGGAAGCAGCTGGCACCACCCAAAGGGCCTTGGGGCGGATCCCCGCGCAGCGCCACGATATGGCGCACACCAGCGGCCCAATATTCATCGGCAATCTGATCAAGTTCTTCGGCCGTCGCGTTCACGCAGGTAAGGTGCGCAGCAGCCGGGATCGGCGTTTCCTGCACGATCCGCGCCAC
>Ga0075157_10001266_pt1 | contig 16130 bp, 14 predicted proteins | sample JI81BgreenDNA_FD_70967 | JGI IMG/M metagenome (GOLD analysis project Ga0075157, IMG submission 70967) | Wastewater effluent complex algal communities from Wisconsin, to seasonally profile nutrient transformation and Carbon sequestration -... | ecosystem: Engineered > WWTP > Effluent > Algae...
TTAGGAACTTTAATCACTACATTATCTGTTCCTTTTATAACGCAAACAGGCTATGTTTCTTTCTTTATTCTAGGTGCTGTTTTGGTTCCATTAGCATGGCTTTCAATCACTTTCATTGCTTCAAAATCAACTGTATAATTCTATGAAAAAAATAACGATTGTTCTTGCTTTTTTCATTCTACAATATTCCTGCTTTGCTACACAATATAGGGTAGCTTCTGTTACGGAATTTTCTACAGTCATGCAATCTTTGAAACAAGGAGATACTGTTATTTGGAAAAATGGAACATATACAAATATGCAAGTTCGATTTCAGCCAAAATATTCAATCAACTCTACCCAAAAAACGGTATTAATGGCTGAAACAGCAGGAAAGGTTGTATTTACAGGCAATTCAAAAATTGTTGTAGATGGTAGCCATTTACAAGTAGAAGGTTTTTTGTTTTTAGGAGAATCTACTTTAGGTAATGAAGATGTACTTTCTTTTACCAGTATTAGTAAATATTGTAGAATTAATAATTGTGCTGTTACAAATTATTCGCCATCCGATTCTATGATAAACAATAATTGGATGAGTATTCAAGGAAGTTATAATGAGGTAGATCATTGTTCTTTTTATGGCAAAACAAATCAAGGTCCTTACTTAGTAGTACGATATACGATGCCTAAAAACTTTGTAGCAGGTAGTGATGCAGCAGAACCAGGTTATCATCATATTCACCATAATTATTTTGGATATAGAACAATGCCAACAGATAACGGAGGAGAAGATATGCGTATTGGTGATAGTAAAACTTCGTTCACAAAAGGTTTTAATGTGATTGAATATAATTATTTTGAAGAACATAGACTAGAGCCAGAAGTAATAAGTAACAAAAGCTGTGATAACATTTACCGCTTCAACACATTTATTGGAAATGATGGTGCTTTGGTATTAAGACATGGAGAACGATGCTTTGTGTATGGTAACTATATAAATGGAAAAGCCAATCGTGGACAAAGTGGCGGTATTAGAATTATTAACGCTGAACAAACAGTGTTTAATAATTTTTTGGAAAATATTGAAGGCGGTGCTCGTCAACCGATGAAAGCGGCAATTGCCGTTATGGCTGGATTAGAGGGTAGTGCTTTGAATGAATATTATCCAGCTAACAATGCTTTAATTGCTTGTAATACTGTAGTAAATAGTAAAGGAACAATTATACGAATTGGTGTTGGTAATGCAAGTAAGGGCAAACCCTTTGTATATCCTACAGATATTCATTTGATTGGAAACATAATTATGAACGAAACTAAAGCCGATATTGTAGCTATTGAAGGCTCATCTACATTAGCATCTTTACAACATAATTTGTGTGTCAATTGTAATTCTACAAAAGGTTTTGAAGTAATTCAAAACAGCAACAATGTTTCACTAGAACAGTTAACTTCTACCCGTAATTCACTTGTTACAACTAAATTAATTGATGCTATTAGTCAGCGTTTATCTATTCATAAAATAAAAATTTCTTCAGCTGATATTACACAGTTTAATCCACTTTGGAAGCTCAATAAAAATCAAGTGGGTGTTAGTTTTCATCAACATTCAAACCCTTCTAATTAGCAAATAATTTTTTAAATCACTAAACAAGCTTTATGAAAAAAACAACTTTTACTTTCTTGCTTTTAATGGTTATTCTTTCTGTTAAAGCACAAACAACTTATTATTGGGTTGGTGGAGCAGATGCAACAAGTTTTACTGCTAATAGTAATTGGAACACACAATTAAATGGATCTGGTGATTCTAGAAGTGTATTGGGAGCTCAAAATACAGATATACTTGTTTTTGATGGAACCAATATTGGTGGAGCAAATGTTGTTACTGGCACTGTAAATGCTGTAGCTTCAAGCCATACTTGTGCTCAACTAATTGTTCGAAATGGTGCATCTGTTCATTTAAGGCGTGATGCTACAGGTAGTGCAACTATTACCATTAATGGTGGTAGCGGTGATGATTTAGTAGTAGATGCCACAAGTACATTAACCGTTGCTGGCCCATCGGCTAGTTTTGATGTATTTATTGTTTTAGCAACAGGTACTACTGGTAAAATAAATGGAACTGTATTTTTAAGTCCACTTTCAAATTCAGTACATACAAGAAGCTATATAACAGTACCAACTGGAGCAAGTTTATCTTTCGAAAATGGTGCTGCTATACATATTACAGACTCAACAGCCTCTTCTGGATTCAATGGTTCTGCTGCAAATTCAATTACATTTAAATCTGGATCTTCCCTGTATTATTATTCAGGAAGAAGTCCTATTGGTAGTAGTTCAACAGTTCAGTTTGTTATTTTTGAAGTAGGCAGTAATCTCTATTTTAGAGGCTCTAATGTTCAGTACACAGATGGGGGTTCGTATAGTTCATCTAGTTGGTTAAATAATAAAACGTTTGCCAATATTTTTTTAGAAAATGGTGCTACAATTACGGCAGATGGCCCTGTTTATAAGATTGAAAATTTAACAATTAGTACAGGTTCTACTTTTAGAACACATACGACTGGTAATACACCCATTTTAGGAAATTTGGTTGTTAATGGAACATTATCTGCAAATACTGGTGCAACAACCAATTCTGTAAACATGGCTGGTAATACACCACAAACAGTTTCTGGTTCAGGTACAATTAATATTATGTCTTTTGGTGTAGCCAATCACAGTTCTGTTACGTTACAAAAGAGTATCAATGTCTCTAACTTAGCGAATATTGTTGGAAGATTAGATTTTGGTGCAGATAACCAAATTACTGGTACTGCTGCATTTACGGCTAGAACAAATGGTACTGCTGGCGATTTAACAGGTAATACTACAGCTGGTTCTTATTTAATTACAGGTGTCACAGGCACACAAACTGGTAACACTAATTTAGCAGTTACTTGCACAACACCTGGCATACTCAGTGCCAATACAAATTGTACAGGTTTTGGAACAGGATTTATTTATTTATCTCAGCCTGCTTTAGCAACAGCTACTGGTGTTACACTGAAGTTTAGTAGTGATAGTGCTACACTTGTAACATCGAATGTGAATGGTTTCAGTGAAACAAATGGAAGTGTAATTACAACTGGAACTAAAGCATATCAAACTGGTACTAATTATATCATTAATGCTGCGACTACTTCTCCTTTTGGTGTTACAACAGGTAACACAACTGCCTTTGCAGGTAATGTTACGCTAAATGCTCCGATTACTAGTAATGCTACTACAAGAATAAGTGGTGTGTTAAGATTAAATAATGGTAAACTAATTATTAGAGCCACCGATACAATACGATTAACCTCACCACTAGCAATTGCAGGAGAACCATTCTCTAGTTCTAAATATATCGTAACTGAAAAATCTGTAAATACCGTTGGCGTTTTAAGAGCAGATGCAGTAACTGGAGAAAAGTTGTATCCTATAGGAAGCAGCAATTATTATTTGCCTGTATCAGTTACATCTACTACTGATGACGCTTTTGCATTGAGTGTTTTTGAAGGAGCTACAAATGATGGAAGTGTAAACGGAACTGCTTTTAATGCCACTCAAAAACAAACAGTGGTAGATGCAATTTGGAATATAAATAGACTCACTGCAAATACAGATGCAGCCAACTTGAAATTAAATTGGAATGCGGCCTTAGAGGGAAGTTCTTTTACAAACTTTACAAATCCTCAGATTGGTGTTTCAAGATTTGATGGTAATGCATGGACTATTGCATCTGCAACTTCTGCAAATAATACAACAAATGAAGTTGTTGCAAGTTCAAATTTATTCGGCTCTTTTGGAATCGGATTAATAGCAACTACGCTTCCTGTACAATTTAAAAATGTTACTGCAACAAAAGAGTTAGATAAAGCAGTTATTCATTGGCAGTCTCAAAATGAGTCAAGTCTAGATGTATATGTAATTGAAAAAAGTAAAAATGGTATCAATTTTACCGAGGTAGCTACAGTAAATGCTGCTAGTAATAACCTAGGTTCAACCTATAAATGGATGGATATATCTAGTAATGAGCAAGTTGCATATTATCGCATTAAAGCAGTTGCTAAAAATGGAGTGTCTAAATATTCTCCTGTTGTTTTCATCCAACTTTCTTCTGCAATTCAATTACGTGTTTATCCAAATCCAACTGCTGATAAATTAACTATTAGTGGGCTTCTTGGCAATGAAAAAATATTCATTTACGATGCATTGGGTACATTAAAAATGCAGCAATTCGTTAATGCAAACATGCTTGTTACAACTGTTCAAGTACAGAATTTGCCAAAAGGTGTTTATACTGTAAAAGTGGTTGGAAGTACTCGTACTTCAACTCAACTTTTTTCAAAACAATAATATAGGTTTCATTCACTTATCAAAGGAGGAGCTATTGCATAATGGCTCCTCTTTTATTGTAAATAATCGATAACGATACCGGTAACATTCTCGGTGATTGCAGTTATACTTTTATTCAACACATGTTGAATTTTATAAAACAAAAATTGATAAACAGCTCTTTTTTTTCGATAAATATTAAACGCTTAATGCTGTTAAAACTCTTTGTTATCGATATTTTCATGTTTCTCATAGCGATTGTTAAATAGGCTTAAAAATTCTTACGATTTACTTCAACTTTTTCACTTTACAATAATATCAACCATATGAAAAGAGTCGTTACTTTTTTGTTTGCTTCATTGAGTTTTATTCATTTTTCCTTAGCACAAGTTGCAGCTTCTGGTGATTATAGATCTGCCGTAAGTGGCAATTGGTCAGATGCCTCTTCTTGGCAAATACGTGATAATATAGGAAATTGGTCAACAGCAACAGTACCACCAACTTCAATAAATAATGTATATGTTCAAGCAGGTCATACAATACAATTAAACGGAAGTGCAAGTTGTGCCAACTTACAAGCAAATACAGATGGTATTATTACTATTGGTGTAGATACATTGAACGTTTTTGGTAAAATACGTGGTTATACAGGTACAGCCATTACATCAAATATTGATGATGTATTTTATACTTCTCAATTAAATGCTACAGGCTTAAGTAATACGATGATAACTACTAGTACAGGCTTATTACGAGTTGTTGGAAATACAAGAACATTTATTAATACATCAGAATGGTTAGGAAGTGGAATGCAAAATTGTAGTATCGAGTTTGCATTAAATGCCAATCAAACAGCTACCATTTTAACAGCGTTTAAGTTTAAATCAATCGTATTTGCAAGTGGTATTGTTGATTGTGGTAGTAGTGCAAGAGTAGGTGCAGACGATGGATCTGGTACAGGAACAGTAACCATAAAATCTGGTGCAAGATTAATATCGGCACGTTCAGGAACAACAAGTCAGGTAATAGCAGCATTAAGTACAACTAAATGTGGAACTGTTACTATAGAAAACGGTGGCATATTAGAACTTACAGGAACTACACCTGCTATAGATTGTTCTAATTTTATTAACAATGGAACTGTGTCTTATAATAGAGCTGGTACTCAAAATTTTTTGCAGAAAGGAACAGATGCTACTTCCTTCTCTAATTTTTCTAGTTATAGAATCGTTGAGTTAAAAAATACAAGCACAAAAACAGTAACATCGCCAATTACAGTGAGTGAGTTACTTCTTTTTGCTGGAACAGCATCGATAGGATTAACAACAGTGAATACGCTTACCATGCTTAACGGTTCTACAATTGAAAGAGGCGTTACTTCAGGAACATCTATTTCAAGCACAGCAAATACTGTTTTTTTGGGTACTAATGCTACCGATTCTGTAAATGTTAGAATAACCTCAACAATTAGTAATAGTGGTGAATTACAAAGTACACCAACACCTGGAAGAATTGGTACTTTAACGATAGCTACAGGTGTAAATTATACATTAACTGGCGGAAGAACATTTAGTAATCTTGTAAACAATGGTACTCTAACGCTTAGTCCATCTACTTCGCTAACATGTGTTATTAATGGAACTGTTTCTGGTACAGGAACAATAACAGGAAATGCAAATGCTAGTATTACACTTGGTGGAGCAAATGCAGGAAATGCTGGCGTTTTAAACTTTACTGTTGGTAGCCAAGTGGCTAATAACTTAACAATTAATAAAACTGGTACTGATGCTTTTGTTACATTGGGCACACCGCTTTCTTTACAAACTCTTGCTGGTACAGGATCATTAAATCTTACAGCTGGAAAGTTAAATATTGGTTCTAATACAATTTCGGTAACAGGTAATATTACTGGCAACGGTATTTGTACTGCAAATACCGTTGGTAAGATTCTAATGGCTGGAAAAGCATCTTCGGCTTCAATAGACAGTGTAACCGTCGATAATTTGGAACTAGATGATGCAGACGGCTTTAGCTTGAATAATAATTGTACAATCACTAAATTGCTAACCATAAAATCAGGAACACTTACAACAAACAATAAGTTAATTCTTTCGTCTAGTGTCTCAGGAACAGCTTCTATTGCTGCCGTTACAGGTGCTATTGTAGGTAATGTTTCCATCCAACGTTATATACCTAGTGGATTAAGAGGTTTTCGTTTTCTAAGCCATCCATTCAGTACTGCACAAACATTGACATCGTTAAAAGATAGTATTTTCATAACAGGCAATCACAGTAGTTTCGATGCTACTACTACCAATGCACCATCGGCATTTTGGTTTAACAACGCAAGCAACGCTTGGAAATCGTTCGATTCAGTAACAGAAGCAAGTTGGACAAAAGGATTAGGCGTTCGTGTGCTTATTCGTGGAGATCGTACACAAACAGGCACACTTACTGGTAGTAATAGTATAATACCTAATGCAGTAATATTAACCTCTAAAGGAATCGTTAATACAGGTAATCAAGGTATTGTATTAAATAATAATGGATTTCATTTAGTAGGTAATCCTTATCCTGCTCCTGTAAATCTTAAAAACATAACCGTTAGTAGTGATGTTAGTAATATTTTTTATGTATGGAATCTGCAACAAGGTACAAGGGGAGGTTATCTTTCTTATCCATTTACAAGTGATTATCATCTGCCTTCTGGTGCTGCTTTTTTTGTGAATGTAGTAGCCAACAATGGAGGCACCAATACTGATGAATTAATTTTTGAAGAAGTAGATAAAAGCACCATTGATACAGCTAAAGTGTTTACTTCCAAAACAAACAATAACACGTTGCAAATACAAGTTGAGAGCGATGGTATATTTTGGGATCAATATACATTACAACTGAATAAAAATGGTAATGATAAATATGATAGATGGGATGGTGTGAAATTATTGAATGCAGAAGTAAACTTGTTTTCAATATCCGATAATCAACAAAAACTAGGTTATGATAGTAGAAGCATGAACAACAATACCATTTCATTGGGTTTTACAGCTACAGCTAAAAGGAATTATAGTTTTAGAGTAGCAGCAATGGATATTGATAATTCAACTGTATTGTTGAAAGATAAATATGCACAAAAAGAGCAATTACTTTCAGCCAATAGCATCTATAATTTTGAAGTTACCAACGATGCTGCAAGTATGGGAAATGAACGATTTGAATTAATCATACAGCAAAAAGCAAGTAATGTAATAGCAAGTAACGATGTTGCAGTGAGTGACTTTACTGCTAAGTTGCAAAGCAATATAATTAGCAATGCAATAACCATCAATATTGGCAATGCAAAAGAATCAACTAAGGTTACCGTTGTAAATACATTGGGACAAATAGTTGCAACAAAAGAAACAACTGCAACTGGCAATAGCAGCTTACTATTGAACGCTGAAAAATGGAGCAGTGGACAGTATTTTATTCAAGTACAAAGTGGCAAATCAACACAACAATTAACAGCAGTAAAGCCATAAGACAAACCATTTAGGCCATAAAAACCCAACAAACATTTTTAAACTACCAATAGAATAATCTATATGAAAAAATATATTTCAATAAGTATGGCATGTATTGTAATCATGTTATTACTGCCAACAATACTATGTGCACAACCAGGTTTTGACGATGATGTAAATGATGTACCAATTGATGGTGGATTAAGCTTGATAGTAGCTGCTGGCATTGGTTATGGAATGAAAAAAGTAGCCGATAAGCGTAAATAAATATCTATCAAAATAAAAGGCTGTTTCAATTTTGAGATGGCCTTTTATATTTTCATCAATATTGTATGGATTATTCTACTCTTTTCATACACAACTAATATTTTATTTTAATAATCTAGCATTAATACTCTCTTTCTTTATTCATACAAAATCAGGTAACTTGCACAATTAAAATACCCCGTTATTGTGCTAAAAGAAATCATTATATCTATACAAGCTTACTACAGAGCTCACCAGTTTATCAAACATCACCAATTGTGGAAGTGGATTTTAATTCCAGGTATTTTGTATACTATCTTATTCATGATAAGTATGTATTATTTTGGTCAAACTGCCAATAGTTTTATAGAATGGCTTAGTTTAAAAACAGGATTAAAAAACTGGCTCGATACAATCAACAGTGGTTTTCTAGGGTTTCTATTCACCTTTGGCACTTTCATTTTATGGATAGCCATGATGTTGTTCTACTTCTCTTTTTTTAAGTTTATTTTTTTAATTATTGGTTCACCCATTTTTGCATATTTGAGCGAAAAAACAGAAGCCATTTTAGAGGGTAAAGATTTCCCTTTTAGTTTTATTCAGTTGGCAAGAGATATTTTTAGAGGTATACGTATTGCTGGAAGAAATGCCATTTGGCAAAGTGTTTATAGTTTCTCTATTTTAATTTTAAGTATTGTGCCTGTTGTAGGTTGGTTAACACCTTTTATGGGCTTATTAATTGAGTGTTATTATTATGGTTTCTCCATGTTAGACTACAGTATGGAGCGTAATAAAAAAACTGCTACAGAAAGCATTTTCTTTATTGGTTCACACAAGGGGTTAGCAATTGGTAACGGTTTAGTTTTTTATATCATGCATTTTCTTCCGTTTATCGGATGGATTCTTGCACCATCATATGCCGTTGTGGCTGCAACACTTTCATTAATCGAGGTTAAAAAAGCGAATTCGTAAAACCAATTTTATTTATCTAAAACTACTTCTTTTAAAAACAATCCTACGCCAAAACCAATTAAAATTAAGCCAGAAAGTTGGTTAATGTGGTGCATGTTTCTATTGGTTAATTTGGGTCTGAGTATGTTTGATAATTGTACTTTTAATACATCTGAAATAAATACAAATACCAAACAAGTGATGTACACAATAAGTCTGTATTGAAAGGGATTTTCATGGGTTAATGAGTCTGCTAGTATAGTAGTACTCCAAAGCAACCAAAACAAAAAAATGCCAGGGTTTAATATGTTCATAAAAAACCCTCCCATTGCAATAGCCACATAATCTCTCTTTCTATATTGTTTCTTTAATACATCATCTTCATACAATTGTTCCTTCTTAAAAAAGAAAGTATAAATACCAGCTATTAATAAAAAAATACTTCCTACAATGGCAATAATCGTTTGATGTTTTAATGCAGCTTCGAAAAGATTGGTAAAAACATTACAAATAAAAACTACCGAAATATCACTTAGAGAAACGCCGATGATAAATGCATATCCAGCCTTATGGCCATTGGCTATACTCTGCTTAATGATTGCAAAAATTATTGGTCCCATCGATATGGCTAATAAAAAGCCCAATCCTAATCCTTTTAATAAAGCCGTTAACATGTTTTCTTATATAAATGAAACGAAAGATAATACTTTACTCGTTAATTCAATCTAAACACAGTACGTCTAAAATCTACTCGAAAATCAATAGGATGAGTATATTTGTGTATTCTCTTACTCAAATTCCCCCTACTTTGAAAAAATTATCCTTTTTACCAAATGAAAAATGGGCCGTCATTCAACTTCCAGAGGCCAACTTAACAAAGCAATATGCTGTTTCTAATTTAGGGCGTATTGCAACATTTATTGATGATATAGAAAATGGCTCTTTGTTAAAAACACAAAACAACGATAAGCGTCAACCAAGGTTCTCCATTCGCATCAATGGAAAAAATACGAATAGAGTTGTTAGTGTTGAAGTAGCTACTCATTTTTTACCTAAACCTACAGAAGATAGCAATTGCATTATCCATATAGATGGTAATATAAACAACAATCAAGTTGATAACTTAAAGTGGGTTACAGAAGGTATATATAAACAAAATATGTTGAATCGTATTTTCAGTAAACCACGTAAAGGTACTAGCGGTAAAAATGGCGATCAACAAGTTGTGAAAATTTTTCCTACCGAAGAAATACGAATTTTAGAAATACCAGATCTTACAAGAAAATATGCAGTAACAAGTTTTGGAAGGCTGATTAGCTTTTTTTCAGACATCGAAAAAGATGGTATTGTTATGGGTTTATCTATGCATGAAGAAGGCTATAAAATTTGGCGTTACAAGCAAAAAAATAAACCATGCCATATGTTGCTGCATCGTTTAGTGGCCACACATTTTCTTCAAAAACCATCAGAAGATCACAAGTACGTAATACACAAAGACCATAATAAACTAAACAACGTAGCTACCAATTTAAAATGGGTAACGCTTGAAGAAAAAACAGAGCATATCAATCAATCAGAACACATTGTCAAGAATAATATTCGTAATGCAACAGCAGAAGAATTAGCAAAAAGAGGCTACAAGCTTACAGAGAGTAAAGTAAGAATAATTAAGAAAATTTTGTTTGATAGAAAAAGAACTACTCGTTTAAAAATGATAGCCAAACAATTCGGAATTACGCCAATGCAATTGAGAAGAATACAAACTGGTGAAAATTGGGGTTGGGTAGAGGCTTAGTGTATTTACATTTTTACTTTTATTTGCAGATAATTTAAAAATATGAACGTTGTTTTTGATGTACAAAAGTTAATTGCTATTGGTTGCGACCATGCTGGAATTGAATATAAAAATGTAGTTAAAGAATGGTTGCTAAACCAAGGATTTTTGGTAAAAGATTTTGGTACATACAATACCGATAGCGTTGATTATCCTGATTTTGCACACCCTACAGCAAGTAGCGTTGAAAATGGTGAATCTGCTTTTGGTATTCTATTTTGTGGTAGTGCAAATGGTGTTGCTATTACGGCTAATAAACATCAGGGAATAAGAGCTGGATTATGTTGGGAAAATGAAGTAGCTAAATTAGTTCGATTGCATAATAATGCCAACATCATTTGCATTCCTGCAAGATTTGTTTCTTTAGAAGCAGCTAACCAAATGATTGAAACTTTTATGACCACAGCTTTTGAAGGTGGACGACATGCAACTCGTGTTGCAAAAATTAGTTGCTAGGTTTTTATGGAAAAATTAATGCCATACATCTGTTTTATAAAACAGTTGTATGGCAGATATGCAAGTAAATAATTCAGCTAAGAAACATGGCGTTCGTTGCAGCATTAAAAAATCTACCAAAGTAGATTTAACTCCAATGGTAGATTTAGGGTTTCTGTTAATTACATTTTTCATTTTTACAACTACGCTTTCCGAATCAAAAGCCATGGGCGTGGTTGTACCGACTAATGAAAAAGTAAAGGATTCACTAACCATTTCAGCATCAAAAACACTACAAATTGTATTAGGTGAAAATGAAGTGTTTTACTATATGGGTAATCAAACTCATAGCATGCAACCTACTTCGTATTCAGCCAGTGGAATTCGAACAATTATTCAACAAAGGCAAAAAGAAATTGCCGAAAAATATGGTTCAGCAAGTGAAATGATTGTTTGTATAAAACCACTAGAATCGTCTGCCTACAAGCACTTGGTAGATGTTTTAGACGAAATGACTATTAATAATATTGGTAAGTATATTTTGATGGATGCAACAAGTTACGATGAACAATTTGTTATTCAAAAACGCAATTAAAAACACAGTTGAAAGTTTAAAGTATTTAATTAGTTCAGAGCAGCTTCCGTTTTTTCAATCGTAAATTTTTCTTTTAATTCTGTTATCGCTTTCCATCCACCCATAATGTTTCTTATGTTATGAATGCCTTGTCTTTTTAGTAATGATGCTGCAATTACACTTCTATATCCACCTGCACAGTGTAAATAAATGTTGTGATTATCGTCTAAGTTTACCATACTTGCAGGATCTATCATTTCTTCTAATGGAATATTAATCGATTGTTTTAAGTGACCTTCTGCATGTTCTACTTCTTTTCTAACATCTACTACAATTAAGTTATCGTCAAAAGGAATATCCATGGCAAGTTCATCTACTTCTACTTCAATTAATAGGTCTATTGGCAAATTCTTGTTTTTCCAAGTGTCAAATCCACCATCTAAAAATCCTTCAATTTTATCAAATCCTACTCTTGCTAATCTGGTAATTGTTTCTTTTTCTTTTCCTGATTCTGTAATCAATAACAACGATTTATCAAAGGGTAAAATACTGCCAGCCCATTCTGCAAATCTGCCTTCTAAGCCTATAAAAATAGAATCTGGTACAAAGCCATCAATAAATATAGATGCTGGTCTAGTATCTACAATAATGCAGTTTTCTGATTCTATTTTTTCTTTAAATGTGTCAATCGATAATGCTTGTAAACCTTTATCTATGATTGTTTGTAAAGCCACATATCCTTCTTTATTCATTTTGGCATTAATAGGAAAATAAACGGGGGCATTTTGTAAACCTTCTGTAACAGCTTTAATAAACGATTCTACTGTTTGTTCTTGTAAAGCGTAGTTGTTTTGCTTTTGCTCACCAATGGTACTAAATGTAGCAGAGCCAATATTTTTACCACAACTACTACCTGCACCATGAGCAGGATATACCAATACATCATCTGCCAATGGAATAATTTTCGATTGTAAACTATTGTATAACAATGTTGCCAAAGTAATTACTGTATTTTCTCCATCTTCTTGCGATAAATCTGGTCTGCCTACATCTCCTACAAACAAAGTGTCTCCTGTAAAAATTGCATGATCTTTTCCTGATTCATCTTTTAGTAAATAGCAACTACTTTCTATTGTGTGGCCAGGTGTATGTAAAACTTGAATGGTACAATTGCCCAAACTAAAAGTTTCAGAATCGTTTGCTACATGCACATTGTATTTAGTACGAGTATTTGGGCCAAATACAATTGTAGCACCTGTTGCAGCTGCTAAATCTAAATGACCACTTACAAAATCGGCATGAAAATGTGTTTCGAAAATATATTTAATAGTTGCTTTTCTATCAGCAGCAAGTTGTACGTAGGCATCTATATCTCTTAATGGATCTATTACAGCAGCAATACCATTACTTTCTATATAATAAGCAGCTTCACTAATGCAAGCAGTATATAATTGTTGTACAAACATCTCTAATTGATTTAAAATTTTTACAATAATCAACCATTAAGCCACAATTTGTATAAATGGCAGAACGTCATGTTTATTGTTGTTGCAAATAAAAAAGTGTATAAACATTTTCACTTTTTTAAAAGCTGTGTATATTAATACACCGAAAATTGTTTATACACTTTACTTGTATAGTTATTTAAAACTATGCAACTAAATCCTCAACATATTTTGTTACTTCTGCAAGACGCTCATAGTTTACACTATAGAAGATAAATTTACCTTCTCTCTTAGTGCTAACGATGTTTGCACGACGTAAAATTGCTAAATGCTGTGAAGCAACTGATTGTTCAATACGAAGTTTTACATACACTTCAGTAACTGTCATTTTTTTAGAGTCATTCAAAAGTTTCAACATTTGTTGTCTCAACTTGTGGTTAATAGCTCTTAAAATTGCAGCTGCTTTCTTCGATTGAACAAAGTCAATCTTCACAAATGTTTCGCCGTTGCTTAAAGACAGCGAAGAAGGGGTAGTTTGTGTCATTTAAAAAAAATTAGGGGGTTAAAAAATTGTTTCCGGTATAAAAGTAATAAATACTTCAATATGTTCGATAAAATATGTAAATAAAATTTATTCTTTAATCTTTTTGTATTTGTTTAACCTGTAAAAAAGGCTTTCAAATAGGTAGGTTCGGTATATGATAGATCTGAAAATGCTTCCTTTTTGTAATGGTTATCTGCCAAAATAGCAAGGTGTTTTGCATTGTGTTGGATAGAAGAATATACCGCATTTTGATGTGTAATTATCGTTTTTATTTTTTCGCTACCGTTACCACAAAAAATTATTTTATTAGAATTTAATTGTTCTAAAAAACTAGTTTCTGTAATAATGAATGGTTTTTCTTCTTCTACAATATGTAGGTTTTTATCGTAAATGCCTGTAAAAACTTCCATTCTTCTAGCGTCTATCATTGGGCAAAATAATACGTTATTGGCTAATGCATTTTCGTTGCAGTTATCAATAGCTGCTTTTGCAATTACTTGTAAAGTGCTAACAGTAATTAATGGAATATTTAAAGCATAACAAAGTCCTTTTGCAGATGATAATCCTATTCTTAAACCTGTATAACTTCCTGGCCCGTTTGCTACTGCAACAGCTTGTATTTGTTGTATTTCAATGCCTGCATCTTTACAAATTTGTTGAATGGCTGGTTGTAAAAAAGCACCATGATTTTTCTGATGTTCATGCGATGTAAAGCCAACTATTTCTCTATCTTTTAATAAAGCAACACTAGCAAATTCGGTTGATGTATCTATGTTTAAAATAATAGCCATAATTATTTATACAAGTTTATTGTTTGCTGCAATAAATGCAGTAGCTGGTAAATACATTTTATTTTCTACACTCAATTTATTAAGTAGTTGAACTACATTGTTGATACCAATTTTTTCAGCCCATTCAAATGGTCCAAACGGATAGTTGGTTCCTAAACGCATAGCAATATCTATTTCTTCTTTGCTACTTACATTTTCAGATAGTGCAAAATAGGCTTCATTAATAATCATACTCACTATTCTTGCTCCAATCATTCCATAATTATCAGCACAGTTTACATATTTCCATCCTAATAACTGCGTAATTATATCAACACTTTTTTGCATCGATTTATCAAAAACCATTTCAATGGTTTCTCTTTCTAAAAAAGTATTCCATGCATTTACTCGAATATAATTTGGGGGTAATTGAGCAGAAAGTTGTGTAAGTGAATGAATAAAAACAGGTTTATCTAAATGCTTAAACGAATTTGTTTCGATTTCAGTATTAAGCAAACTAATGTAAGCATCTGCAACCACATCGGTGAAAGAATCAATCCAACTCAATTGTACAGCGTTATCAATTGGTTTCGATAAAACAATTTTTTGTTGATGTGGTAAAGCAATAATGGCAATATGCATGTGCAAATAAAAGTTTTGGCAAATTTAGGTTGGTGATATGAAGGAAATAGATTTATTTGCCAGTCTAATTTTACAACAATGAATAAGCAAATTATCAATACAAATAACGCACCTGCACCTATTGGCCCTTATAATCAAGCAGTTAGAGCTGGTGATTGGTTATTTATTAGTGGTCAAGTTGCTATAGACCCTGCAACTGGTAATTTAAAAATGGATACCATACAAGAAGAAACTACGTTGGTAATGCAAAATTTGCAAGCCATTCTTACAGAAGCAGGAGCAACATTTAACAATGTGGTTAAAACAACTATTTTCTTAAGTGATATGGCATTATTTGCTCAAGTAAATGAAGTGTATGGTTCTTATTTTACAGCCGATTATCCTGCAAGAGAAACGGTAGCCGTTAAAGGATTACCCAAAAATGTAAATGTAGAAATTAGCATGATTGCAGTTATGGGTAAATAAAGTAGCCTTTATTCTAAAATTGTACAATGGCAATAGGTAGCGTTTATTTAATTCCAACTTTTTTGCATGAAGATGCAATACAAACTATTCCATCGTATGTAGTAGATGCGGTAAAAAATTGCACGGTATTTTTTGTAGAAAACGAGAAAACAACCCGTAGATATTTAAAGCGTTTATGGAAAGAAATGGTTATTGATAATTATGAATGGCATACTATTCATAAGGCAGAGGAACAAGTAATTTCTAATTTTATAAATGCATTACAAGCTGGAAAAAATATTGCTATTATAAGTGAAGCTGGATGTCCTTGTGTTGCTGATCCTGGGCAAATTTTGGTAAATAAAGCCCAACAATTGGGGGCAATTGTAAAGCCTTTTGTTGGGCCT
>Ga0075157_10001267_pt1 | contig 16118 bp, 9 predicted proteins | sample JI81BgreenDNA_FD_70967 | JGI IMG/M metagenome (GOLD analysis project Ga0075157, IMG submission 70967) | Wastewater effluent complex algal communities from Wisconsin, to seasonally profile nutrient transformation and Carbon sequestration -... | ecosystem: Engineered > WWTP > Effluent > Algae...
TCTGTACACCCGCATCCTCCGCCAGGCCGTCATCACAGTACTGCTCGACTCCTACGCGCACAACATCAGCGCGCATGCCCTGACTACCATATCCTGGATTACCAGCAAACGCGCAGAATACTTTTCACGCAGCGAAACGCTGCGCGTGATTACCACGATGTATCAGAACAGCATCGACTACAACAGCCGTTTTAAGCCTCTTCCAGCATACGAAGGAACCTATGAGGCACTGGTAACGATGGAAAAACCACTCTCCCGCGAGCTGTTTCCCCTATTCCGTTTCTTACAGGAAAAAGGCGGCTTCTGGAGCGGCCTGACCAGGGATACCAACCCGGGAGGCTTGACCATGGATATGTTTACGATACTTTGGGACGACTTCAGTACCAATGCCTTGTACCTCGGCACCATCGCAGAATCAGAAGGAATCAGAAAATTACATATTGATGTCTGCATCGGAAAACACCTCGAATACCGCGATGAAATGGTGTTTATCCGGGAAAATCCGGCACTTTCGCCCAGGCGCTTAGTGACCATTGACCTGGATCAGGAAAACGAACATGAATACGTCAAGGGAAAAGATGATTTTCGTGTGCTGACGGTTGAAAAAAAGCATGAACTCTGGTATCAGGAGCATCCGGAGTTGGAAGCGCTCAGCAGATTTGTGCATCCCGCCGACGATTTTTCAACGCTCAAGCAGGATTTAAAGCACATAAAGGTGTTCTTGCCAGGTGGCGTCGTCGGTAAACACGCTTTTTATACCATTATCGAAAATGAATTGCGCAACATCAAACACTTTTCCGGCGAAGAACTGGCGAATGCCGTTCAGCATGGCTTGATCTTGAATATCTCTTTACAAGAAGCCGATCTGGATAAAAATGGCGGAAAGGAATTGTATCGCGTGGGTATTGGACTGAAACTAAAAACGCAACTAAGCGATCCCTTAAAGCGCGAAAATGAAAGTCGCTACCTGATCACCCGCCGCTTTAATGCGCTGTATGACGACATCATTGATGATGAAAACGACAATAAGCCGCGCCTTAGCGGCAATAGTCAGGATAAGGTTTGCGCCGCATTCTTGTTCAATGGCCATTTTTCAAGCGTACAAAATGGCAGCCTGGTATGGTATGGATTTTATCTCCCCTCCTCCACTTTTAAGCGCGATCAGGCGTTTTACCCCTGGATTACGCCGGCGGTCAGTCCGGCTACAGGCGACAAGGAATACCAAATACCAGCACCCGGAGCGTTTTATGACCAGGTAACTGAAAAAGACAAAATGACCGTTATCCTCAAAGGCAGGAGGCAATACGAACAAATCTTCCCAAAAAACAGCGACGCCAAAGGTTACCTGAAAAAATACTTCTACCTGTGGCGCGGCCAGGATGTCATGGTAAATGACAAAAGTTCAGAGTGGGACAACAGTGCCCGCTTCCGCTTGGTATATGTATCCGATAAATCCAAAGAAGGACAAGCAAGTTCCCTCGAAATCGCTCAAAAACAAGGCGCTATTCGACTTTTACCTGTTAAAAGTTACCAAAAACAACAAACGCCGGAAGCTGATCTGATCCAGGCCTATCGGGCCTGGTTTGATAAATGGTTGTATCAGGATTATCTGGCGTTTTATTTTGAAGAAGAAGCCGGTAGTCCTTATGGCTTTATTGTATACGACAAAGCCAACAAGGAAGAACCAATGCGCTTTGCGACCAGGATGACGCCTGCAGCTAATCGTTCGGATTTATTAGCAAAAAAAGTAGAATTAAAAGAAATAGCGCAATTAAGAAAGCAGTACCCGAATTATCATACTATCCGATTTGCACATGCCGCCGAGCGGGTAAAACCGGATATGGTACTGTTCCGCCGACATGGTATTATGAATCGTTATTTTATATCAGAATTAGGAAGTGCCAAGGAGCTGAGTTTAGTCAACATACCGCATGGTTTGTTTTATGAATGGTTTGAAATGATGTCCATGAAAGCCTGTATTGTGGACAACCGGATTTATAACCGTATACGATTGAATCCGCATCCTTCGGCTTTTTACGAAGAGAAGTTGAATCTGATGTTTTGTCCGGAAGGGGAGGTGGATAGCGACAAAGACGATGCCTGGCTCAAACGCTGGGATGATGAAAGCACCGGCGCCTTCATCCGGGAGAGTCATTTTTTAGTGCTGCACCTGTCTTTTATGGATAAAATTCTACAGAGCCGTTACACGGCCAATAAATCTTATCAGGAGGGCGATATTGCATTGTTTATTCAGGAAGAAGTGGAAAAGAAAATTTTCAATGGAAAGTTGCCGGATAACTTTGTGCTCGTCGTTACCTCAGGCCGCGGCCGGGACAAATGGTGGGATGTACTGCAAAAAAATTATCCCCAATATCGAAAGCATGTTACTTTCCGTTCGATAGAGTCTATCATTGGCGCCATTGAAAATAACGCCACTCAAAACGACCACTTTGAACTCAAATACCGTTTAACCAAAGTACTTTTCGGCTCATGATTCCAGATGTAAACACTTTGAAAACCTACGAACGTATCATGATCATCTTCTGGAAATGGCGGCACCCGGAAAGCGGCGACCGTCTGGATGAGGATTGTGATTTCAAAACTGTTCACGCAGACACAAAAAGTACAATTTTCAGGTTTGACCCGCTTAAGCAGCGCGCTGCCAGCGATGCAGCGCTTGACTCCCAAACCCTGATAAACAGCCTGAATGCGCTGCAGGAAATCTTATCCAATATTTCTGAAACAGCTCAGGTCCAATTATTTCTGCACTCCTCTGATGGCTTCAGGCAGTCCCATATAAATGATTCAATCGTAAGTGCGTTTAGAGCAAGTACTGTCAAAGAGGAGCAGCATCGCCTCAATTACTTTTTCTTTCAACATGGCGAAAGCGATCTATACATAGGGCATAAATCGCATTTGGGTTTACTGGGTATAAATGGCAACTGGGGGGATTTGTTGTTAGACGACGACAGTTATTTCCAGGCGGCAAATGATAGCGGCGAAATCAAAAAAGAACACTTCGATTTCATCTGGAACCTTTTTCACAACGACTACAAAAAGAAAGTATACAATGCTGCCCAACTATTTATAAGAGGTATAGTGCCTGCTTTGCAAACGGGTTTGCAGTCAGACCAGTTTCTATATTTAAAAAATGAGTTCTCAGGATCGCTTGAAAGGGGTAATAAAGAAAACAATGAAGCACTGAATCACCTGGTTACGGAACTTCAGGGGATATTTAACAATCACCCGACCTCTGATAACAACACCCTGAAAACACTATTGCCAAAAGTACGAACTGCCGTAAACACCACCATTGAAAAACTTCCCGGAAGCCAGGTATATGTCGAATAACCCTAAGGTCTACTATTTCGCCGATGCCGCCAACCCCATTCCGCATGCGGTAGCAGCAATGTGGCAAAAACATGATTTTACGCTAAGTCCCTGGACTTGGCCAACCGAGCCTGTGGTGAAAGGAAGTGTTTTGCTCCTGTTTACCCCTTACTGGAATGGGAATGACTTTTTGAGTATTGAAAAGGTTTGGAAGCGCTTCATTAGCAAAGAACCGTTCTGTCAGCCAATCAAACTCATCATCCTCGGCACCGCAGAAGCCAGCGCGCCTAACTATTGCGACCTGCTCAATTTGCCCGACGACCCCTCGGCACTGTTCGCCAACGCCTTACCCGCCACCGCAGCCTGGGAACCAGTCTCCTCCGGCGGTATGGATATGCAGGAAAAGTTAATGCGCTTTCTGGATGGACATAGCTACTCCAATAGAGATCAAAGTGTCAAAGAGGTGTTCATCCGTATGCGTAAAAGCCAGCTTACATACAAGGATGGCATTTCCGACAAGATTGAGCCAATAGAATACTTTCGTCGAAGAATTTTTCAGGAAGATACCATCGTTCAATTCCAAACCTTTCTGGCCCGCTGGGAAAGATACTTTCCCCTCTTTGATGCCTTGCCTTTTTTTACTATATTTGTGGCCATCGAAAAAGAAATAAAAATGCTGGAAGCGCTTTTTAAGTACCCACCGACAGATGAAGCGTTGACTAACTGGATTGAACAAGCTGTGTATTATGCCGACGCCATAAAAACAGCATTGGACAAAATAGATAACTATGTCAGAGATTGAAAAAAGGTATAAAATTCTGGTCGTGGATGACGACAAAGACGATCGCGAGCATGTGCGCATTGCGTTTTTGCGGCACTATGATTTCTATTTTGCCGACTCCGCCGACAAAATGCGGGAGGTGCTGAAAAAAGATTATGCTATTGATTTGGTATTATTGGATCTGAACCTGCCCGACCCCATCGGTATTGATCTGATCCCGGAAATCCAGTTGCTGCGGCCCGGCGTCCCGATCGTTATTATGACTGGAGACAACAAGGTTCAGATTGCCAGAAAGGCTTTTAATGCCGGCGCCGATGACTTTTTACTCAAACAAGAGTACAATCGGGACGAATGGAAGGCAGTATTGGAAAAAGCCCTCAAACGCCGCGATGCACAGCGCGAACTCAAAAAACTTAAAGCGAAAGAGCAGCAATTCAACGAAAAAGACAGTCAGGAATACTCTTTCATCGGCAGTTCTGATAAAATCCTGGAAATAAAACGAACCCTGCAAGTCATTGCCGATGAACCCAATGTAACGGTACTTTTACTTGGAGAAACGGGTACCGGCAAAGAAGTTGCTGCACGCTACCTGCACAGCCAGGGCCTGCGGCAGGAGCAGCCTTTTATTGGGGTTAATCTTTCTGCCATTCAGGATACGCTGCTCGAAAGCACCCTGTTCGGGAGCGTAAAAGGCGCCTACACCGGCTCTACACGCGATGTGGAAGGATATTTCAGGCAAGCAAACGGCGGCATCCTGATGTTGGATGAAATCGGCGATATTAATGCTGATATTCAGATAAAATTGCTGCGATTCCTGGAAAACCGGCTCATTCGTCCGGTCGGAGGCGATAAAGATGTACGGCTGGATGTACAGATCGTTGCCGCTACCCACCAAAACCTGAACCGCCTGTCCCAAAACGGCAAGTTCCGCGCCGACCTGCTCCAGCGCCTGAAAAGCTTTACCGTTACCCTGCCGCCCTTACGCGACCGGAAAGAAGATATTCTTCCGATTTTAAGCCATTATCTTGGCCCTAACCAAGGCTACGAAGCCCTGATTGACAAGGCCGCACTCAGGCTGTTGCAGGACTATTACTGGCCGGGCAACATCCGCGAATTGCGCAATGCTGTCAGCTATATGCTTTTGCGGCTTAAAATACTTGGGCGCAATAAAATCAATGAAGAGTGTCTGCCCCAGGAAATCCGTGAATATAACGGCCAACTACCCATACTCCAGGAAGAACCCGACGACAACACACAGCGCTCCCGCGAAGAAGAGCTGGAACTGATTAACCTGCGCAGAATTGAAGAAGCCCTGCGGGTAAAAAACAAAGTCAAGCAGGATGCCGCAGATATGCTTGGCTACAAGAGCGCCGACAGCTTGTTGTACGCCCTTAAAACGGCATACAAAAGCTTCCCCAAGCTATTCAGGGAGTTTGAATTTCCTTACATCAGAGCAAGCTATAAGCAGATATTTAAATAAATCATCCCATCAAATACGCCAATATGGAAACACCTTACAGGATTTGTTTTTATTACATTGATGAAAAACCCGGCGATGGCTATGAAGCCTTCGAGCCGCGTCCGGTGCAATATGCTTCAACGAACCCACTTCAACTAAACGAAACACTTGCCGCCCATAACTGGCAAGCGGTCTTGGATGCAGTACAAAGAGTAATTGAGGTGTTGGCCAAGGAAACCGAGCATCCAGACAAGAAGTCGGACAAGAAGTATAACTTTAATATCATCACAACGAACGAAGCGCCAGCCTGTGACATTATCATTTTACTGACGGATACCTATCCCCTTACTAAACGGGAGACTTTGAATAATTTGGTAACCACTGAGACTGACGCGATAGAAAAACAGCAGCGCCGGCTTCGTTATGTTTCTACTTTGCACCCGCGTATCGGAGAGCGGAAAAGCAACGACAAGCAGTTGAATGAAACGCAACTCATGCAAAGAATGCGTCCAATCATTGCGATAAGTACCGAAGATATCAGTACGTTGTTTGCCGAGCGAGCGTCTTTTGATCCGGAAAAACCGGGAAGTCGATTGTTGTATCAGATTCGCTTTGATGATCGTGTAAAATTCTGGGACTCCAGTATCTGGCATCGCTATGTCGCCCTGAACGAAGATTTTCAGGAAAACCTCAAACAAGTCTTGATACTAATGGCCGATTGCCATAACAAAAACCTTTATCATTCTTTTATTGCGCAGGAAAATCTGGAACTCCAAACCAGGATCATGCTGACTTCATACCTCTGTTCGCTGGGCGATCACAGCCATGGCCGCGTAGTCACACCGTTTAAATTCCACTCCGAGCTGGACATGCGGATGCAGAAAAAGAAATTAGCCAATGAAATCAAGGGGATCTTAGGATGGTCAAAACCAGATGGAGAGACCAAAACAGCATTCTGGCAAATGCTTTTGATTGATGATTATGCGCATGCACAATTGCATTCGCATGTACCTGTACGCAAAGAAGATTCAGATACAAAGCTCAAAATCATTCAGTCGGTGATGGATATGCCAGAGGATATAGGTGCAGGATGGGTCAAAATTGAAACGGTAGAGGAAAAACCAAAACCGGAAGACAAACAGCTTGTCAGTGAAGACATCTCAGAAAAGGCCATTGGAAAGCTCTCGGAATCCGTCTACGATATGTTATTGCTGGATTACCTCCTGGGTAAAGCAAAAGATAGCCGTAATGAGCGCGAATATGGCTATGATTTTTTGTTTAAACTTCAAAACGGGCATATACGAGACAGTAAAACCAAACTCAAAAAAGGCCCGCTGAATAAATACTGGATACTGCCCATATCTTCTTTTCCCTTTGCTTTTTCCGATAAATTAAGGCAGTTAGGTATGGAAGGACAATCGGATCACTGGATTATGTCGGGCGGGGGAGACCCTATCACTACGCCGGAGTTGTTTTGTTATAATCTGCTGGATTTTATAAAGCAACAGATCAGTGAATTCTACCTGACCAAAGAAAGTATTCTTGAATTGTTGGAGCAATATTCCGGCATTGGAAGCGGGAAATTGTGGCGGGAATTGGTACTTAATGCATTTGACCGGCTCGAACTACGAAGAATGATGCTGGAAAATGATGAACATAACGGATCGCTATTTGCACAACGAATGCTGTCATTTATCAGGAATAATTACGAACATAACCAGTTTGTGCGGCAGCTTAGGAGTATTATTGAAAACATCGCCGATATTCCTTATTTTAAAATTGATGATACACTAAAATCAATCAATCCGACTCAGGAAAGTAAGGAACTCACCGACCAAACCATACCAACCATCAGTAAACTACTGAAGGAACGCTCGGCAATGTTTTTCCAAACTGAAGCCGCTTTTGAAGCTTGTCTTCTCAACGCTGCGAACAATACAACTAAAATCGAATTTGATAGCCGACGTTTGAGGTGGCTTCCAGATGACATCAACCATCAACTACCTGATTCTGTTACCTTCCTTAGGCTGAGTAATAATGACCTTACCATACTCCCCTCAAATATTACGGATTGCAAAAATCTTACTAAACTTGACCTATCCTATAATTCGCTGAAAGCGCTCCCCCAAGAGTTGAAAAAACTGGATAAACTGGAATATCTTGATCTGACAGGAAATACCGACCTGCCAGCTTATCTGCAGCGCAAACACGAAGGCTTACAGGAAATAAAAGAGTTGTCGTACAAAGCGCAATCCTGGAATTCAGAACGCGCCAAAAAAGTTGCGATTTCTTATGCGCATAACGACAAGGGTGATTTTGTAGAGCTATTGAAAATATTAAACATATTGGATCGCGAAGGTGCTGTTAAATACTGGATTGATGATGACATACTGCCCGGAAGCGAATGGGATACCGAAATCAAACGGGCATTTCTGGATGCCGACATAATTCTGTTTATAGTAAGCCGGCATTTCCTCGCCTCGGATTATATCGTAAACGTGGAAATGAAGATCTCTTTAGAGCGGCAGGAAAACAAAGAATGTACGGTGATCCCAATTTTTCTAAAAAGCTGCTACCTGCCCAGGGAACACAAGATTATGTCTATTCAAGGCGCTAGTGATAATACACCAGACCAGCCAATCCTAAGTATTAATAGAGAGGAGGCCGACAAAGCCTGGACAAACGTCGAAAAATTAATTCGAGAAACGCTAAAAGGCCCAAAATAACATTCCAATATTAAGCCCCAATCCGAAAATCGTTCGGGTCGGGGCTTTTTGGCTTTATAAATTGCTGAAAAACAACAACTTTGGTTTTGGCTCAGTTTTCCTTTATAACATGGCATATTCATCACCAAAACAAAAACGCCATGCTTTCAAACTTCAACTCCTGCTCCCTCGCAAACCCGCACAAACCCGCAAGTATTTCACAACGCAACACCCACTACGACAGCTCAGACTTTGATCTCCAAACCTGAGTAATTTTTCACCATCATTTTCGCTTAACATGCAAACGCAGAAAACTACTTCCGTGCCAGCGCACGGTACGCATCCGACCATGCCCAAACACAAATTTTCAGACACCAAATTGCTGGAATTGTATCTCTCGCAAACAAAAGAAACTGACCCCTGGCTGAGCCTCATACTCGCAATGCTCAGCTTCCTCCTGTTTCTTAGTCTGCAATAGCCCCATCACTTCCCCCACAAATTATACTTCAAAATACAATAAATCGCCCGGAAACCGTCTCTCCAGCCAATCTTTTTGCCCTCCGCGTACGTGCGCCCATAGTACGAAATGCCCACTTCGTAAATCCGGACGTCGGGAATGCGGCTCACCCGCGCCGTCACCTCCGGCTCAAAACCAAAACGCTTCTCTTTCAACGCCATACCCTTCAGAATGTCCGAACGGAACATCTTGTAACAGGTCTCCATATCGGTCAGGTTGAGGTTGGTAAAGGCATTGGAAAGCGAGGTCAGGAACTTGTTTCCGATGCTGTGCCAGAAAAATAAAATGCGGTGCGGACGCCCGCCCATAAAACGGGAGCCAAACACCACATCCGCAAAACCATCGAGGATGGGCCGCAGCAGGATGTTGTATTCCGTCGGATCGTACTCTAAGTCGGCGTCCTGGATGATGATATAATCCCCGCCGGCATGCTGAATGCCCGTGTGCAGGGCCGCGCCCTTACCCTGGTTCACTTCATGGCGCAGGTAACGGATGTTCATATCGGGGTTGGCAGCCATATAGCGCTGTATGGCGCCCTCTGTGTCGTCTTTGGAGCAGTCGTTGGTGATGATAATCTCCTTTTGCAGGCCGCCGATCAGCTCTACCGCCTTGATTTTGTTCAGGATCAGGTGGATCGTTTTTTCCTCGTTGTAAGCCGGAATGACGATGGACAGGGTTGCGCTCATGTGTTGTTTTTTCAGCGAAATAATGTTTCGGGCGGCAAAAGTACATAATTCCTGAAGCAAAACGTGCAACACCTCAGGCCATGTACTCCCAGGCGCTCTGATAACGGCCGTTTTGCTCACAGTATTCCAAAAAACGGGCGTAAAACGGGTTATTGCCAATGGTCGCCGAGTCGCCCACCACAATCAGCAACTTCCGCGCGCGGGTCATGGCTACGTTCATGCGCCGGTAATCGCTCAAAAAACCAATCTCGCCCTTGGCATTGGAGCGCACCAGGCTGATACAAATCACGTCGCGCTCCTGCCCCTGAAAGCCGTCTATGGTATTGACGACCATGTTGCCCTGACTGACGGGCGCAATGTCTTCCAACTTGTGCCTGCCCACTTTGGTGGCCAGCATTTCATTGAACGCTTCGTCGTCGCGGAACATTTGCTCCAGCACATTCACCTGCTCGCGGTACGGCGACAAAACGCCTAACGAAGGCATATCGCTGTTGTCGGGAAAACTTTTGTGCAAACGCAGCAGTACTTCGCGGATAAGCAAAGCCTCTTCCGGATTGAAGCGGCTCATGGCGTCCTCGTTGCCTTTTTGTACTTTTTCCTCAAAACCCGTTCCGGCCGTATCTACAAAAATGACCGGGTCAAAAACGGTGAGGGTGTCTTTGTCGCTTTCCACGGCGAAAAGCCGGCGTTCCCGCACGGAGTCATGCGCCTCCAAAGCGCCATCGTAAAAATAATTATTGGAAAAATTCATAATGGCCTGATGCATCCGGTACTGCACGCGCAGCAGGTGCACCCGATCGGGCAATATTTTGATGGCCCGCTCAATGAGGGTTTCCGACAAACCCGCACGCGCCGCCTTGAGGCTTTTGACGGTTGGCGGCAACTGAAACGGGTCTCCGGCGAGGATGACCCGACTGCTTTTCCCCATCGGTATCCAGCAGGCCGGCTCCAAGGCCTGGGCAGCTTCGTCTATGATGCAGGTGCGGAATTTATAGCGCTCTAATACGGGGTGCGCGGCGCCCACCAAGGTACAGGTGATGGCCTGCGCCCCGCTCAGGATTTCGTCGAGCAAACGGTCTTCAAGCGTACGCGACCAGGCCTCCAACTCGCGGGCCTGCTGCTTGAGGTGCTCCCGCTCGCGCCGGTCTTCGGCATTGAAACTGCGCTTGAAACGCCGTGCCTGGCGGCGGCATTCGGCAGCTTCTATCTTTACTTTTTTGATATGCTTGCTGTCGGGATGCTTGGCTAACAGCGCATCTAGGGTATGCGGCAAAATATGGTCGTCCACACGACTGATATTGCCCACGCGCACTACATTCAGGCCGGCTTCGGCGAGGCGCTCGGTGAGCAAGTCGGCCGCAGTATTGCTCGGTGCGGTCACTAATACGGTGCTTTCGCGCTCGCAAAGCAGGCGAATGGCCGCTACTAAGGTGGTCGTTTTGCCGGTGCCCGGCGGACCATGGATGATGGCTGTATCGCGGGTGGCGAGGATATTCATCACCGCCATTTTCTGGCTTTCGTTGAGGCTTTGCAGGATGGGATTGGCCGCGGTGGCTACTGTTTCCGGGTCAAGCGGGACAACAGGGGGTGTTTTCAGGCCTGGCCGGGGGCAAAACAGGTCGCGAAGCTCTGCGAGCCGGTCGCCTTTAGCATTGAGCGCGCGCACGAGCGCCCGGTCCATTTCCTGGTAGCTGCGGTCGTCGAAAAGCTGGTCAACGCCGAGCAGGCCCTGATTGATCCAGTCGGGCACATCACGGGCATTGAGGATGATTTTCATGCGGTTGCGCTCCACGTAGTTGACCACGCCGTTGCGTTCAGGCTCTTCGGCCTGTGGGGCGTTGGAGAAAAAACTGACGGTCTGCCCGGCCCGGAGCTGGTGCGGTTCGCCAAGGCGGGTGGTACGTTCCAGCACTACAAATGCCTTATCGCCCAGCGCAAAGCCGGTTTGCACAACGGTAACCGGATACCAGGAATATCCTTTTTCCACGCGCTCGCTGAGCGGCTGCTGGCGGATGGTTTGCTGAAAAAGCCGGAGGTCTTCTTCGCGTTCCTGTCGCAAAAGTTCGCGCAGGGTGTCAAGATGAGATGGTGCAGACATAGAGGAGCTTGCTTGTCAGGTTGCTTTGTTGGCGTAGTGTTATTTGCATGCAATGCATGGATTGTATTAAAATCCTGGCAACAAAGATACAACACGCTAAACATTTACAAGTTGACACTAAAACACCCAAACCCTAAAACACTAAAAAATTCATCGTTATCAAACTTGCCACGAATACACGAATGGCTCCGCTCCCAAGCACTCACTAAAACACTAAAACCCGAAAACACTCAAACACTAAAAAATTCATCGTTCATCACTCATCGTTCATCGTTATCAAACTTGCCACGAATGCACGAATGGCTCCGCTCCCAAGCACTCTCTAAAACACTAAAACACCCAAACCCTCAAACACTAAAAAATTCATCGTTCATCACTCATCGTTCATCGTTATCAAACTTGCCACGAATACACGAATGGCTCCGCTCCCAAGCACTCTCTAAACACTAAAACACCCAAACCCTCAAACACTAAAAAATTCATCGTTCATCACTCATCGTTCATCATTATCAAAGTTTTTCTTTCAAAAAGGCCGTCAAACGCCCAAAAAGGTGGCGTGTGGCATTGTCCCCGCTGATGCCGTGGTTGCGATTGGGGTAAAAGCAGGTTTCAAATTCCTTGTTTTCCGCAATCAGGGCGTTGATGAGTTCCACGCTGTGTTGCCAGTGTACATTGTCGTCGGCGCTGCCGTGACAAACGAGGTAATTGCCGCCTTTGAGGTTTTTGACAAAATTAATGGGCGAATTATCCTCATACCCGCTTTTGTTGTCGCTGATGCCGTGCATGAAGCGCTCGGTGTAGGCACTGTCGTACCATTTCCAGTTCGTCACGGGCGCAACGGCCATTGCCATTTTAAAGGTTTCCGGACCTTTCAGGATGCAGGAGGTACTGAGGTAGCCGCCAAAGCTCCAGCCCCAGATGCCGATGCGGCTGCCGTCTATGTAAGGCTGCTGGGCAAACCATTTGGCGGCACTGATCTGATCCTGGGTTTCGAGGTTACCGAGTTGGAGCTGGGTGCATTTTTTGAAATCGCGGCCCCGGCCGCCGGTGCCCCGGTTGTCTACACTGGCCACCAGAATCCCTTCCTGCGCCAGCATCTGATGCCAGGGCCCCATGAATCCATCATATTCATTTTTAACGGTTTGGGAGCCTGGGCCGCCGTAGATGTCTATCAACAGCGCGTATTTTTTATTGGGGTCAAAATTGGCTGGTTTCAGAATCCAGGCATTCAGGCTGATGCCGTTGCCAATGGGGATTTGAACAAATTCTTTTTTACCAAATCCAAAATCGCTGCGCTGTGAAGCGTGTCGGCGGTTGTCGGTAAATGTTTCGATCAACGTGCCGTCGAGGCGTTCCAGCGTAATCACCGGCGCGGTGTTGGCGTCGGACCAGGTATGGGTAAAATATTGAAAATCGGGACTAAAAACGACGTCGTTCCAGCCAATTTTTGGAGTCAGCAGGCGCGGTTCGCCGCCGCTCAACGAGGCCTCCCAGACCTGCCGATCCATCGGCGTCGGACTGGCCGTCTGGTAATAGAGTTTACCTGTTTTTTCATCTATACCGTAAAAGTTCATCACCTCCACGCCGGCGGGTGTGAGCGCGATTGGCGCCTCGGCAGCGGCCGGGTTCATTGGATAGCGCGTGACGCGGTTGAAGCCTGATTTTTCATCCATCCACAGGTAATGCGGGCTGTTTTTTAAAAAAACAAGTTTATTGGCAATGGTTACATCGGCGTAGGCATCATCGCTTTCTGCGGGAATCAGGCTACCCGGAAGCTGTGTAGCCCCGCCATTTTTATAAGTAAACAGCACAATATCTGCCTGTCGTTGATAGCGGTCGGTGCGCAGCACCGCGAGGCGCCCGTCGGGCGTCCAGTAGAGTCGCGGCAGATATACCGTGGGGTCATTACCCGTATCGCAGGGTTTGGTTTTGCCTGCACGCAGGTCGTGGATGTGTGCCGTCACGATGGCGTTGGGTTCGCCCACCTTGGGGTATTTGTACACCGAATCGCGGGGGTAAATTTCCCCTTCGTACCAGGCGATTCGATATTGCGGCACTTTTGATTCATCAAAACGCAGAAAAGCGATTTGCTCGCTGTTGGGCGACCATTGCAGCGCAAGCATACCATCGCCGTCGGAAGGACTGAACTCCTCCTCATACAACCAGTCGGGCAGGCCGTTGAGGATGGCGTTGCGGCGGCCGTCGGTTGTCACCTGCGTAATGGTTCCGTCGGCAAGATTTTGCCAGAAAACATTGTTGTCGCGTACAAAAGCGGCGCGTTTGCCATCGGGCGAAAGGGCAAAAAATTGCAGCGTATTCCCTGCCGCAATTGCCTGCGTTTTGCGGCTTGCAAAATCATACACAAAATAGCGGGCCAGCACCGAATGGCGGTAAACAGGCACGGTTTCCGTGCGTAAAACGAGCAACTTATCGTCGGCGCTGAATTCAAACTGGTCGTAGCCCCGCGCTTCTTCGGGGAGTTCCAGCGTCAGCGTGGAGTCGAAATCCGGGCGCCGTACATCGTGCAGGTGAATGCGTTGGGGGTTGCGCTCATCAATTTCGGCATAGCGATGGCCATCGGAAAGGTACTGGAAATCAGGGCCGTATTCCGGGTAAAAGCGGAAAGAAAAGAAACAGTCGTCGAGGGTGATTTTTTTCTGCGTAAATGCCGGTACGGACAACGCGAGCAAAACAATGAGCGCAAATAGTCGTTTCATGCGAGGGTGAATTTTTCAATATCGCCCCAAATATCGACACAGGCATTTGAAAACCTGTAATTTTGCCGACTAAACCGTTTACTCAAACCGTAAACATGCAAAAAACACTGCTGATCATCGCTTTTTTCGCCTGCCTCAGCTCGCAGGCACGCGCCTCTTATATGTTGCTGCCGATGGATGAAACCACGCAGCGCAACCACCTGAAAGCTTATGGCATCACCTATTGGGTTATTTCGCAGGGTGTGGAGGCGTATTGGCTGCTGAATTATCGCGGCGGCAGCTTTGTTTTCCCATACACCGCTACCTTTGAAAAAGAATGCCGCACGCGCGATGTGAGTTTTGAAGTTATTGCCGACGCGCAATTTGCCGCCATTCAGGAGCAAATTCTCAACCCGGAGGTCAACCAGGATGTCATTAAGCTTGAAAAAGCGCCCAAAATTGCCGTCTATACGCCCGATAAAAACGAAAAAGGCGAGCGCATTCAGCCCTGGGACGACGCGGTAACGCTGGTACTCACCTACGCCGAAATCCCCTACGATGTGGTGTATGATACCGAAGTATTGCAAGGCAAACTCAGCGAATACGACTGGCTGCACCTGCACCACGAAGATTTTACGGGTATGTATGGTAAATTTTACGCCAGCTTCGGCGGACAACCCTGGTATCGCGAGCACGTGCGCGTGATGGAAAACCTGGCCCGTCTGAATGGTTTTGATAAAGTGAGCGAGCTTAAATTAGCCGTCGCCAAAAAGATCTCGGAATACGTGGCCGGCGGCGGTTTTATGTTTGCCATGTGTTCGGCGACCGACACCTACGATATCGCTTTGGCAGCCAACGGCACCGATATTTGCGCTACCGTTTTCGATGGCGACCCTATTGATCCGGGTTTTCAAAGCAAATTGGATTACAGCAAATGTTTCGCTTTCCGCGATTTTCAGGTACTCACCGACCCGAATATTTACGAGCATTCTTCCATCGACAACAACCTCAGCCGCAATGTGCCGATGGAGCAGGACTACTTCAACCTATTTGATTTTTCGGCCAAATGGGATCCCGTACCTACCATGCTCACCCAATGCCATACCCGCACCGTAAAGGGATTTATGGGGCAAAACACCGCTTTTATCAAGAAGTATCTGAAGCCCAATGTGCTGATCATGGGCGATAATAAACCCGCAACCGAGGCGCGTTATATTCACGGCGCCTACGGTTACGGGTTCTGGACTTTCTATGGCGGGCATGACCCCGAAGACTATCGCCACATCGTGGGCGACCCACCGACCGACCTGGAATTACATCCCCGCTCGCCGGGGTACAGGCTTATTCTGAACAACATCCTGTTCCCGGCGGCGAAGAAGAAACATCAAAAGACTTAGGCGTAAGCCCAGTAGATATCATCACTGGTAGTATCTCCGCGATAGAGCAGGAATGCACCGTGTCTGGCCATTGCGATTGACGGATATGACCCGCTTTGCGCAACTTCCGCTGATTTCGTGGTATCGTTTGCGTGTATGTCAACAGGCAGGTCACCATACCACTTTGACGCAGCGAGATCGTATACCTGAGACTTTAGGTAGTGATTACTGTCGACACGCACCATCATAAATGTTTGGTTAACATAGACAAGTCCGATACCTTTTGACGACTTCAAGTCGTCGATACTGCCGTCGTCCTTGTATGTGTTTACCTTTGACAGCGTACCATAGCTTGCTGTCGTGTCTGGATTAGAGGTCATGCAGTATTTTAAGTCGCCATCAGCTTCGGTGATAACAAGCATGATAAAGTCGTCATCACCACCCTTATCCGAATTATAGGCTGCGACGGC
>Ga0075157_10001268_pt1 | contig 16098 bp, 11 predicted proteins | sample JI81BgreenDNA_FD_70967 | JGI IMG/M metagenome (GOLD analysis project Ga0075157, IMG submission 70967) | Wastewater effluent complex algal communities from Wisconsin, to seasonally profile nutrient transformation and Carbon sequestration -... | ecosystem: Engineered > WWTP > Effluent > Algae...
ATATAGCCAGCTTCGTTGAAAAACGTTCTCATGGCAGTGAACAATTTGGTTCTTTTCATGAAAACCTCTTTCACCTGAGGATTTACAACCAAATCTACATAACGCATTCTATAACGCAATTCAGCATCAGTAAAAGCGTCATAAACTTTACCGGTTTCATCAGTTTTTGGCAACGGAAGCGGACGCAAGGTTTTACTCAAAAAAGTAAAATCATCCACACGAATACATTTTTCGCCCACTTTGGTCAAAAATAATTCGCCTTCAATTCCAATAAAATCCCCCAAATCGGTCAATTTTCTAAAAACCTGAACATATTTCGTTTTATCCTCATCAGGACAAATCACATCACGATTAAAATACAACTGAATTCTGCCTTCGCTATCTTGTAATTCAGCAAAAGCAGCTTTTCCCTGATCACGAACACTCATCAAACGACCAGCAACTACAACCTTCTTACCTTCTTCAAAGCTTTCCTTAACCTGTTTCGAAGTATGATTAACAGGGAATAAATCCGCAGGATAAGGGTTGATGCCTAAGTCACGAAGCGACTGTAATTTCTCTCTTCTAATGATTTCTTGTTCCGAAAGTTGCATATAATTTGTATTTAAGCGTGCAAAGATAATTCATTTTGCATCAAGTTTCAAGTTCAAAATTTAATGTTTTTTGGAGCGAATCGTTTGGGATTTATCAGTTGTCCATTTTCCCGCTTTCCGTTTTATCTCGTCCCAAAAACGAGATGCCACTTCAATCGGGGCTAAAGAATAAACTTTTTGTACCTTTGGAAAAAATATAAACATGAAATATTTAAAGTTTCTACTGGTTTGTCTTTTCATAACAACCTTTCAAAGTTGTAAAATAACAGAAAACCTTTTGATAGAAGAAGATGGTTCAGGTAAATTTAGTTATGATATTGATGCTTCACCGATTATGGAAATAGCAGGAAGTGCTTTTTCAGAAGATAAAAAATCCAGCAAAAAGAAAAATAGAAAAAAATCTTCTTCAACTGAAAAAAAAGCAGTTGATAGTACTTTTACCTTCAAAGAAATTTTTGCAGAAAAAAAAGACAGTATAGCGAAACTATCTCCAGAAGAGCAAGAAAGAATTAGAAAGCTTGAAAATTTTAGTGTTCGCATTTTAATGAATGAAGAAGCAAAACAAATGTCATATTCTTTGTTTTCTGATTTTAAAACTATAGAACAGTTAAAAGATATGACTTCGCCAATTACTACTCTAAAAGGCGCAGGAGTTGCACCAGCCAATAGTCAAACAGCTATGGCGCCAAAAGAAGCACAAGAGAATTCAGTAACATCATATTCTTATGATGGTAAATTATTCAAAAGAGTAGTTTCGGAATTAGAAAAACAAGAAATTGTTGAGCAAAATGATGATTTAACAAAAGAACTTTCCGAAGAAGAAATAGAAGCTCAAAAATTGGCAGAAGGAATGACAAAAGCAATGGAAGAAGTTTTAGGGAAATCAAGTTATAAAGTTGTTTATACCTTTGGTAAACCAATAAAAAAGATTTCTATTCCTAATGCTGTTTTAAGTGAAGATAAAAAATCGGTAACTATTGATTATCTTTTTGAAGACTACATGAAAAAACCGAAAATGTTAGATGTAGAAATTGAATTCGAATAATGAACAAACAAATACAACTTCAAGATTTAGGAAAAAAAGATTACAAAGAAACGTGGGATTATCAAGAACAACTTTTCAAACAAATAGTTGATGCAAAAATTCAAAACCGAAATGCAGAAACCCAACTTCCAACTCCCAACTTTTTTCTTTTCGTAGAACATCCACATGTATATACATTAGGTAAAAGTGGCGATTTGTCAAATCTACTACTTTCCGAAAAACAATTAGAAGCAAAAGGTGCAACATTCTATAAAATAAATCGTGGTGGCGATATTACGTATCACGGACCAGGACAAATTGTAGGTTATCCAATTCTAGATTTAGAAAATTTCTTTACCGACATTCATAAATATTTACGACTTCTCGAAGAAGCAATAATTCTAACTTTAGCCGAGTACAATATAATAGGTACAAGAAGCGAAGGCGAAACCGGAGTTTGGCTGGGTGTTGGAACACCATTCGCCCGAAAAATTTGCGCCATGGGAGTTCGAGCTTCGCGTTGGGTTACAATGCATGGATTTGCTTTGAATGTAAATGCAGATTTAGGTTATTTCGACAATATTATTCCATGTGGAATAAAAGGAAAAGCCGTAACTTCAATGCATGTTGAACTTGGTAAACATGTTGATGAAAATGAAGTTAAAGAAAAAATTCTAAGACATTTTCAAGATTTGTTTGAAGCAGTAATGGTATAGATTAGGTATGGATGATGTATAGCATCGTTATATCATAGCTATGGTTGTGGTACCCTGAGCTTTTTATAGAGCATTTAATGTGTTTGAAAAAAAGAGTTTTTATAAATCAAGTTGTAATTGTTCCGGTAATAATCGAAAAGACATTCGGTGGTATTTTGTTATGCCATACTTTTTAATTGCTTCCCGATGTTCAACAGTTGGGTAGCCTTTATTTTTTTTCCAATTATACATTGGAAACTCTTCATGGATTTTATCCATATATTCATCCCGATAGGTTTTTGCTAAAATAGAAGCAGCAGCAATACTTAAATATTTGCTATCACCTTTGATGATACTTTTGTTAGGAATGTCTTTTAGTAAATTAATTTCTTCAGTTGTGAAAATCTTTCCATTTTTATGTTCCAATAATCCTAATTTTGAAAAAATTGGACGGTTTCCATCTACTATAATATAATCAGGAGTTGTTTCTAGTTTAAGAATGGACTCCTGCATTGCTTTCATTGAAGCATTTAGGATATTAATCTCATCAATCTCTTGATTACATATATGTGTAACTGCAAATGTTATGCAAGAATTTTCAATCAAAGGTTTTAATTTTTTTCGTGCTTTTTCGGATAATTGTTTGGAGTCGTTTAAAGTGTTTAGTTGAAATCCTTCAGGAAGTATTATTGCACCCGCAGTAACTGGTCCAGCAAGACATCCGCGACCAGCTTCATCGGTACCACATTCTAATTTAAAATCTGAAAATCTTTGGTTTAACATTTTTTTTTGCAAAAATATAAAAACTGACGCAACCTATTCTTTTTTTGAGCATCAATAGATAAGTTTGTTTAAAGTTAAAGATTTCTTAAGGATTAATTTTAGTTAAATGTTTATTATTCCGAAGTAATATTTGTTTATTTAAGAAAAAATTAAGAAGTTTGCGGAATAACTAACTCAAATAAAAATAATATGAGATCGAAGTTCAAATGGATTTTTACGCTTCTATTAGCGTTTTCAATGCAGTTTTCCTTCGCACAAGAGAAAACTATTACTGGTGTTGTTACCGATAAACTCGGGCCTTTACCTGGTGCAAATGTTGTAATAAAAGGTACAACTAATGGTGTGCAAACCGATTTTGATGGAAAATATTCTATCAAAGCAAAATCAGGAGATGTCTTAGAGGTGTCTTTTACTGGTTATGACAAGAAAACTGTAACAGTTGGTGCTGCCAATAGTTACAATGTTGTATTGTCTGAAGGTGTGATTTTAGAGGAAGTGGTTGTTGTTGGTTACGGTACTACAACCAAAGAGAGATTTACAGGTACAGTTGCTACTGTGAAAATGGAAAATATTGAATCTAAAACAGTTTCCAATGTGTCTCAGGCTTTGAGAGGTGAGGTTGCGGGTGTAAATGTTATTCAAACCACTGGTCAACCAGGAACAAGTGCAACAATAAGAATTAGAGGTTTCGGTTCTGTTAATGGTAATCGCGCTCCATTGTATGTTGTGGATGGTGTTCCATATTCGGGTGAGATTAATGCAATTAATCAAGCTGATATTCAGAATTTATCTGTTCTAAAAGATGCTGCTGCTACATCCATCTATGGTTCAAGAGGAGCAAATGGAGTTGTGTTAATTACAACTAAAAAAGGTAGTAAACAAAAATCTTATATTGATGTAGAGGTAAGAACAAGTGTTAATTCTTTTGCGTTACCAATGTATAATGTGATTGAGTCACCTGAGGAGTATATTGAGCTTTCATGGGAAGCTGTTAAAAATAAAGCTGCTTTGTCTGGTGATTCTAATCCTGTTCAATTTGCTAATAATAATTTGTTTAATTCAACTACAGGAATATCACCTTATTACAATATGTGGAATGTTGATGGTTCGCAGCTGATTAATCCTGCAACAGGAAAATTTAATTCAGGTGTGACAAGAAGGTATACTCCTGAAAAATGGTCTGATTATGCATTCAGAACAGGTTATAGACAAGAGGCGAATTTGCAAATGGGTGGAGGTAATGAAAATTCTACCTACTCTACTTCACTAGGTTTTTTAGATGATGAAGGAACGGGTATTAATTCTGATTTTAGAAGGGTGACAGCAAGATTTAACGTTGATCATCAAATAAGACCATGGATGAAAGTTGGTGGTAATATGTCTTATGCAGGTTCAAGATCTACACAAAATGGTCAGACGGCTGATACAGGTAGTATATTTTTGATGGCAAATAGTTCGCCAAGAATTTATTCAATTTTTTTAAGAGACTCTGATGGCAATAAAATTGCAGATCCATATTTTGGTGGTTATCAGTTTGATTATGGGGATAACCAATATTCGGATGGTACTAATAATAATGCTAGACGTTTTTCAACTGCTACAAATGGTATAGCAAATGCAACTTATGACTCTAATAGAAGTTACAATAGTAACTTGTTTGGTAATATTTACATGAATTTTGATTTAATGAAAGGACTTAAATTTGAGACAAGATATGGTACTCAAATTGAAAACTTTGAAGATAATGATAGAGAGAACCCATTCTATGGTCCAGCTGCAGGTGAAATATTTGGTAGATTATTTAAAAGTGTTACTTCAAGCACTAGTGAAAATTTCCTGAAATTGTTACGATATAATACTTCTTTCGGAAGTAATGATGATCACTCTTTAGAAGTTTTTGCTGCTCACGAATCTACTAAAAATACTTTCAAAAATTTTAGTGCATATAAGTCTAGAGCTATTCTACTTGATACTTACGATTTAGATCAGTATACCACTGTTATTGGTAAACCTAGTTCTTATTCTCAAAGATTTACTTTGGAGAGTTATTTTGGACAACTTAATTATGATTACAAGGATAAGTATTTCTTAACAGGTTCTGTTAGAAGAGACGGTTCTTCTAGATTTATTAATAATAAATGGGGTACTTTTTGGTCTGTTGGTACTGCTTGGGTTGTCTCTAAAGAAGAGTTCATGTCAAATGTTAAGTCATTAGATTTTTTCAAATTAAAAGCTAGTTATGGTGTTATAGGTGACCAAGGTACAAGAGTAAGGTATGGTTGGCAAATTTTCAATATTGACGGATCTGATGCATATTCTTTTTCTCCTTCTACTGAAAAAGCTAATCCTGATTTAACTTGGGAAACATCTAAAATTGCTCAGGTTGGATTTGAGAGTACTTGGTTCAATAACACTTTGGATGTTAATGTTGATTATTATGTTAAGAATACTGATAATTTATTCTTTAATCAAACTCTACCAGGTTCAAGTGGGTTTTTGTCAACTTTTATTAATGATGGTCAATTAAGAAATAGTGGTTTAGAGTTTGATGTTAATGCTCACTTAATTAAAGAAAAGAATCCTGGTGATTTTAAATTGTCTGTAGGTGTTAATGGTGAATTTTTAACTAATAAGTTGACTGAGATGCCTATTGATAGAATAACAGGAGAAAAGAAAATATTTGACGATAGAGGAGGAAGCGTATTTGCTTTGTCAGAAGGTAGATCAATTTTTGATTTCTTTACTAGAGAATGGGCAGGTGTTGATCCAGCAAATGGTTCAGCATTGTGGAACCTTTATTATGATGATGTTAATGGAAATGGTGTCTTTGACGGTGGTGATTCTGCGATTTCTAATATGGTTAACTATTTAAATGCAAATCCGAATGCAGCTGTACAAAAGACTACAACAACAGAATATTCAGATGCAACTCAAAAGTATGTAGGAAAGAGTTCTATTCCAACTGTAAGAGGTGCTTTTAGATTAAATCTTGGGTACAAAAATTTTGATTTATCAACTCAGTTTTCTTATAGTATTGGTGGATATGCATATGATAGTAATTATGCTTGGTTGATGCATAACGATCAAGTAGGTGCTAATAACTGGCATACAGATATTAGATCTAGATGGCAAAATCCTGGTGATATTACTAATGTTCCAAGACTTTCAGATAATTACACTACAGATGCACAGTTTGATGCGACTTCAACTAGATTTTTGACAAAAGCCGATTATTTATCGTTAAATAATTTGCGATTAGGGTATACATTTGATGCTAGTAAACTTAAAGGAACAGGGATAACTATGTTCAACTTGTATGTTTCAGGTGATAATTTAATGTTATTATCTCAAAGAAGAGGTTTCAATCCTGGTACTTCAGAGTCTGGGAATTCAGATATATATAGATACAATCCTATTTCAACATACAGTTTAGGATTTAAAGTTCAATTTTAATAAAAAATTATATGAAAAGAAAAATTGTTAATTTAGTATTATTTACTATTTCTGCGTTATTCATAACAGGATGTAGTGAAGATTTTCTAGAACCAGAGAGAAATACTGCCACACTAACTGATGCTGACTTTGCTGATAATATTGATGTAAATCCTGCTTTAGTAGAAGGTACGTTAAATGGTATTTATTCATTTATGATTCAGAGGTTTGGTTCATTAGGTGAAGGTGCTGGAAGACATTATGATATTGGTCATAAAGGTTTAGATGTTTGGTCCGATATGATTTGTGGAGATATGGCTTTATCTACTAACACTTATAATTGGTATGCTGGTACTTCAAATTTGATTTTTACAACTGATTTTTCCAGAGATGAGAATAGAATTATTTGGAATTATTTATACAGAGTAATTAATACTTCAAATCTATTAATTGCGCAATCTGGAGGTGAAGATGCAATTCCTGAAACTGATGAAGCTAAGTTTATTTTAGGTCAATCTAAAGCTTTAAGAGCTTATGCTTATTTTTATTTAACTCAATTTTTTCAAAGAGAGTATGATGCATCTCAAGCTATTTTACCATATTACACTTCAGATGCAAGTCAAACTAGTTTTGCCAAAGTTCCTGCTTCTCAAGTTTATGATTTAATTATTTCTGACTTGAACCATTCTATTTCTTTACTAGATGGCTATGTTAGACCACTAAAACATCATATTAATAAGTCTGTAGCTCAAGGTTTGTTGGCTTACACATATGCTTCAATGGGTGATTATGCACAAGCAAAAGTAGTTTCAGAGCAAATTATTAATAGTGGAGAGTATTCACTTTTATCCTCTGGTAATTTAGCTTTTCCAGGAACAGGATCTGGTTTTAATGATGTTAATGCTCCATCTTGGATGTGGGGTTATGATTTAACTGCAGATTTAGGTGTTAATTTAGTTAGTTGGTGGGGTGTTGTTGATATTTTTTCATACAGTTATGCGGCAGCTGGCGACAGAAAAGCTATAGATAATGCTCTTTTTGCTCAAATACCAACAAATGATATTAGAAGATCTCAATTTTTAAATAATCCTGCTTCTGCCAATCATTTAATGCCTGTTAATAAGTTTTTTGATAATGACAGGGTTGTTTTTTCACAGAATCCTATGGAAACTGACTACATTTACATGAGATTGGAAGAGTTTTATTTGTTAAGTGCTGAGGCATCTGCAAATTTAGGTGCTGAAAATGATGCAAAACAAAGATTAAAAGATTTGTTGTCAATAAGACTTGGCTCTTTGGCTAATGCTCAAGCTGTAGTAGATCCTCTTTCTGGTCAGGCATTAAAAAACTTTATCTATCTCCAAACTAGAATTGAATTTTGGGGTGAAGGTAAGTCTTATTTAGCTATGAAACGAAATAAAGCAACTGCTACAAGAGGTACTAATCATACATTCCTTTCTGGTATTTCAATACCTTATAATGATGATAGATTGTCTCCTGAAATTCCTCAGTCTGAAATCAATAATAACCCTGCAATTACAACTCAAAATTAATTATTTATGAGAAATATTTTAAAATTTTCGTTTGTTCTATCATTGTTGTTGTTTATTGGTTGTGACAATGATGATGAGTTAAAGTCTGGCTTATCTAATTATGTTGGAATTGAGACACTTAAAAGTGTAGGTTTGTTGTTAGATGAGACAAAGACTATTGAAGCAAAAGTTTTTGCTTCAGAAGTTTCTTCTGAGGATAGAACTATTGGATTATCTGTAAATAGTACTTCTACTCATGGTAGTGCATATTACAATGTTCCATCTTCTGTAATTATTCCCGCTGGTTCAAAAGAAGGTGTTTTTAATGTGAGTATTACTGGTACCAATATAGCTAGTACAGGTAATATACTAGTTGTGGATTTGACTCCATCTACGAATTATTCTACTTCACAGTTTTATACAGGTACTTCGGAAGAACCGGTTGTTAATAATTCAAGATTAATAATTAATATTTCTGAGGTATGTCAATCAGGTACAACAAGAGTTAAACTCGATATGGCGTTTGATAGTTATCCTGAAGAAACTGCTTGGGAACTATATGATTCAAATGGTCTATTACTTTCTTCTGATGGATTTAATGCTGATGGTGATATTACAGGTTTTCCTGGTGAAGAGACATATACTAACTACTTTTGTTTAGCTCCTGGTAATTATACTTTTGTAGTTTATGACTTTTATGGTGATGGAATGTATACAAGTGCTACGGTTCAAGGTTCTTATTCGTTAAAATCAGTTGATGGTACTATTACTTATTTATCTGGTGGAGGAAATTTTGGTGAAAATTCAGTACATGAATTTACTATCCAATAATTGATTAATATTATTTATTAAAAAACCGTTTCATTTTTGAAGCGGTTTTTTTTATGTTATAAAAATCAAATTTTATATATTTGTGATTAATTTAATTTATTAAAATGATAAAGTTTTTGCTATGAAAAATTTACTACTTCTTTTGTTTACTATTTTTTCCTTCACTCAGGAGAGCTCTTCGCAGAATATTTTGTTTGATAATGGTTTGTTAGTTGACTACCTATCTAATAAAGAAATTGTAAAAAGAGAAAAGATTTCTGATTATTTAAAACGTTTTCCAGCTATTAATAGTGATTCGCTAAGTTTCTATATTCATGATATAATAGATGGGAAAATTGTAATAAGGAGTTCTGATAATCGTTCGGCCGGTTTAGCAAGTAAAACTAACAAGTTATATCCAGGTGGTTCTTTAAACTTAAATTTAACTGGTCAAGGTATGTCTGTTGGGGTCTGGGATGGTGGATGGATTTTATCTACTCATCAAGAATTTTTAGAAAATTCTGTGACTAGAGTTACTCAACCTGATAATGAATTTGGCAGTATAACAACAGATAGTCACGGAACTCATGTTGGTGGTACCATTGGGGCAAAAGGTGTGAATACAAATGCTAGAGGAATGGCTCCAAATGTGAATATTTTGTCCTATAACTGGACTTCTGATGAAACTGAGGTTGTTAATGAAGCTGCCAATGGTTTGTTGGTTTCTAATCATTCTTATGGCATTCCTATTTTGAACGATAATGGATCTCAAAATGCACCAACTTGGATGATGGGATGTTACAATAGTGATGCACGTGATTGGGATTTAATTGCTCGTAATAACCCATATTATTTATCAGTTCATTCAGCTGGTAATTCTGGTATGGATAGCTATAGTGGTGGATTTGCCAACGGCTTAGATAAATTGACTGCTAATAAAAATGCCAAAAATATACTCATTGTTGCCAATGCAAATCCTTCAGTACATCCTGTTACAGGAAATATTACTGATTTATCAATAAACCCTTCGAGTAGTCAAGGTCCAACGGATGATGGAAGAATTAAACCAGATATAGCAGCTGATGGTACTAGTTTGTTTTCAACTTACAATACTTCTAACGTTTCTTATGATACATTATCTGGAACTTCTATGGCATCTCCTGTAGTTTCTGGGTCATTAATTTTGCTACAACAACATTACAATGATTTGTATTCTAATTTTATGACAGCTGCTTCATTAAAAGGGGTTGTTTGTCATACAGCTCTTGATGACTCATCTTTTATAGGTCCAGATCCAAGGTTTGGTTGGGGTTTGTTAGATACTAGTGCTGCTGCAACGGTTATTACAAATGCTAATTCTAATCAACCAACTGCAATTTTGAATGAACTAGTGATGAATCAATCAGGTACTTACACAATTCAAGTTAATGTTACTAATCCTCAGTTATTGAAAGCTACAATTTGTTGGACTGATGTAGCTGGTGTTGCAAGAAATAATCAACTAAACTCAACAACTCCAGTTCTTGTTAACGATCTTGATTTAAGAATTATTAAAGAGAGTGATACTTTTTTTCCTTGGAAATTTGATATGACGAATATAATGACTACTCCAGCAATAAAAGGCGATAATACTGTAGATAACGTCGAAAAAGTTGAAGTAGAAAACGCTTCAGGAATTTACACAATTCAAGTAACACACAAAGGAACGTTATCTGGCGGTTCTCAAAATTACAGTTTGATAGTTTCTGGATTTGATCAAGCAAACCTTTCTAATAATGATTTGTCTAAAGGAAATATTGCAGTTTATCCTAATCCTGTTGGTGATGTTTTATTTGTTACTAGTGATACAAACCATTTTACAGGATATGAATTATTCGATATACAAGGAAGATTAATTAAAAAAGAGAATGTTTATAATCTAAACAGCTTTGAAATTGAAACTTCTTCTTTAACAAAAGGAATGTATATATTGAATTTAACTTCTGAAAGCGGAAGCTTTACTCAAAAAGTTGTTAAAAAATAGTATTTCCTTATCCTCTTAGGTAAGTTTTTTTTATCTCTAATTTCTCATTACATTTGTCACACAAAGTAATTGTAATGAGAAATTTTTTTTTGTTTTTCTTTTTAATAAGTTCAGTTAGTCTTTATTCTCAAAGAGCTTTGAGTATTGGTGGAGGTGGAAAAAGAGAAAGGGATACAACATCCACATTTCGTGATGATAAAAATTTCAAAACATCTACCTACGACCAGTATCGTATAATAACACTTCAAAGAGATACAACCTACGTTGATACATCGTTAGCGATTAAAAAAGAATACGAATACAATTATCTTCGAAAAGACATTTTTGGACTATTGCCTTTTTCTAACGAAGGGCAAACCTATACAACACTTGACTACGGCTACAAAAAATATTCATCATTTCCCGAAATAGGTTTTTCAGGAAAACACTTTAACTACATGCAACCCAATGATATTAAATATTTTTCCGTTGCCACACCAATAACCGAGTTGTATTTTAAAACTACAATGGAACAAGGACAATCCGTTGATGCTTTAATTTCAGTAAATACATCAGAACAATTTAATGTTTCCGTAGCTTTTAGAGGTTTGCGTTCTCTTGGAAAATACATCAATCAGTTATCAAGCACAGGAAATTTTCGCTTCACAACCAGCTATAATACGCTCAATAAAAGATACTTTTTAAACCTTCATTTTACAGGACAAGATATTTTAAATGGTGAAAACGGCGGAATTACAACATTGGATCAGTTTGAAATCGATGATCCCGATTTTGAAAACCGAGCGCGACTGGAAGTATATCTTCGAGATGCCAAAACATTTATGAAGGGAAAACGCTATTTCTTTGACCATAATTTTAGAATAAATTCCAAAGAAGCACAAAACAACCTATTCTTAGCACATCAGTTCAATTATGAAACCAAGTTTTTTGAATACAATCAAAGAACCGTTACTTCAAGTTTAGCTAACAATGTACGAGTAAATCGTTTTGGAGATTCTTATATTGGTGCAAACATCAATGACCACACACGCTACAACCGAGTGTACAATAAACTCGGAGCAATATATGAAAACAAAACACTAGGAAAATTTCAGTTTTTTGTCGAAGATTTTAGATATAACTATTTTTACAACAAAGTGTTAATCCTTGATTCAGGAACCGTTCCAAGTAAATTATCCGATGAAATCAACACCGTTGGCGGACAATATGAATACAGAAAAAACAAATGGAACGGAGTTTTCGCTTATTCCAACTCCATTTCAAACCAAGCAATGTCTAACTTTGATGCCAAGCTAAACTATAAACTCAACGACAAAAACGAGTTCCAGTTTCAGTACCAAATGCTCAACAAAATCCCAGATCACGTTTACAATCTCTACCAAAGCAGTTTTGTGAATTACAATTGGGCAAACGATTTTAACAACGAAAAAATAAATAATCTACAAGCAACCGCCAAAACACAGTGGTTAACAGCATCATTAAAACTAACATCCATCAATGATTATCTATATTTCAGCAACGATGCAACCGATGCACAACAACAAATAATTTCCCCAAAACAATACGACAAAACCATAAATTACCTTTCAATAAATGTAAGTCGCGAGTTCAAATGGTGGAAATTAGCACTCGACAACACCATTCTTTACCAAGAAGTTGACCAAGAAAATAGCGTCCTTAACGTGCCAAAAATAACCACAAGAAACTCACTTTATTACACCGATTTCTTTTTCAAAAAAGCACTATTTTTACAAACAGGTTTCACACTGAACTATTTTTCAAAATACTACATGAACGACTACAATCCAGTTGTGACCGAAGCTTTCGTGCAAACCGACAGAAAAATTGGCGATTTTCCAATGGTCGATTTCTTCATCAACGCACGAATTCGCCAAACCCGAATTTTCCTAAAAGCCGAGCATTTCAACACCATTTTTTCATCCGAAAAGAAATACTACACCGCACCAAATTATCCCTATCGTGACTTCATGATACGCTTCGGATTGGTTTGGACTTTCTTTCAGTAGAAACGAATCGTTCGGGTTTTTTCAGTAAATGCAATTCCTGCTTTCCATTACAATCTTTTTCTTTGAAAAAGGATTTCCATTACAATCAGGGTTAAACGATAAACTATCCGAATTTTTGTAAACAATACAAATAGCATTACCTTTGTCAAAAAAAAGAGAAAATCTATTTTCTTTTCTCTAAAAAAAAATGACTTGAGCTTGCGAAAGCATGAGACAATAAAAACTATATAAAAGACGAATGAAATACGCAAAAAACATACTCGAAACTATTGGAAATACACCATTAGTAAAACTAAACAAAGTAGTCGAAGGCATTGACGCTTTAGTTCTGGCAAAAGTTGAAACCTTTAATCCTGGAAATTCCGTAAAAGACCGAATGGCATTAAAAATGGTCGAAGACGCCGAAGCCGACGGGCGATTAAAACCAGGTGGAACCATCATCGAAGGAACATCTGGAAACACCGGAATGGGATTAGCATTAGCAGCAATCGTAAAAGGTTACAAATGTATTTTTGTAATCACCGACAAACAATCCAAAGAAAAAATGGACATACTTCGAGCTGTTGGAGCAAGAGTAATCGTTTGTCCAACCGATGTTGAACCAACCGATCCACGTTCATATTATTCCGTTTCAAAAAGATTAGGAACCGAAATTCCAAATTCTTGGTACGTAAACCAATACGATAATCCATCAAACGCAACAGCACATTATGAACAAACCGGACCAGAAATTTGGGAACAAACCGAAGGAAAAGTTACTCATTTCGTAGTTGGAGTTGGAACTGGTGGAACTATTTCTGGTGTTGCAAAATACCTAAAAGAGAAAAATCCAAACATCAAAATTTGGGGAATTGATACCTATGGTTCCGTTTTCAAAAAATACCACGAAACCGGAATTTTTGACGAAAACGAAATCTATTCCTACATCACCGAAGGAATCGGAGAAGACATTCTTCCAAAAAACGTTGACTTTTCACTAATCGACGGTTTCACAAAAGTAACCGACAAAGACGCAGCGGTTTACACTCGAAAAATTGCTCTCGAAGAAGGAATTTTTGTTGGGAATTCAGCAGGTTCATGCATCAAAGGTTTACACCAATTAAAGGAACATTTTAAGCCAGAAGATGTTGTGGTTGTTCTTTTCCACGATAGCGGAAGTCGCTACGTAGGTAAAATGTTCAACGACGATTGGATGCGCGAACGCGGTTTCCTTGATGAAGAAATCACAAAAGCAGAAGATATAATCAAAGATCATAAAGACAAACCATTAGTAATAGTTCGTACCGAAGAATTAGTTTCTCATGCTATCGAACGTTTGAAAAAATATAATATTTCTCAAATTCCAGTAATTGATACAACAGGTTTTGTGGGAAGTATCGATGAAACCGATTTGTTCCGAAGCTATGTAGAAGACAAAAATATAGCCGAAAAACCAATCCGCGAAATTATGGGAAAACCCTATCCAATTGTAAGTGCCAATGCACCAATTGAAGAAATTTCAAAACTAATCAACAAAGACAATCAAGCCGTTTTAGTTGATTTAGGAAATGGTAAACATCATATTATTACCAAACACGACATCATCAGTTCGATAAAATAAAATTTGAAAGAAAAAAACATCTATATCATTGCAGGTTGTAACGGAGCTGGAAAAACAACAGCTTCGTTTACCATTTTGCCCGAGATTTTAGATTGTAAAGAGTTTGTCAATGCCGATGAGATTGCCAAAGGTTTATCTCCATTTCAACCTGAAAAAGTTGCGTTTGAAGCAGGAAGAATTATGCTCGAAAGAATTGAAACGTTGCTAAAATCAAATGAAAATTTTGCTTTTGAAACGACTTTGTCAACCAAAACATACAAACAAAAATTACTTCAAGCCAAAGCAAACGGATTTAAAGTAAAATTACTTTTCTTTTGGTTGCCAACTATTGAAATGGCAATCAATCGTGTAGCAATTCGTGTTTCCGAAGGCGGACATAACATTACAACCGAAGTAATAGCACGAAGATATTCTCGCGGAATTGAAAACTTATTCAAAATTTATATACCTTTGTGCGACAGTTGGATGCTTTTTGACAATGAAGAAAATCCAGAGATTATTGCCAAAGGATTGATTAATGAAGAGATTGAAGTGCTTGATAAATCCAAATGGAGTTTAATTACTAATTTTTAGAATTAAAAGATGAGTAAAAAAAAGGTTAATAAAACAGATGATTTTCATACGAAAGTTATGAAAGGATTGAAATTGTCTTATGAACGACTTATCCAAAGTAAAATCGAGAAAAACCAATCGGTTGTCATCATGCGCGATGGAAAAGTAATTACCGTTAAAGCTTCTGAACTTCACAAACTGTAGTTTTTTTTAATTAGTGGAAATTGGTGAAATTCGTGTAAAATCATTCTCCAATCAAAACACCCGAAATATTCCACGAACTAAAACTCGTTCCTTCTGGCAAACCTTGTGGAATTTTGATTTGCATAGTATGCGTTCCAATTTCCAAATCGCCCAAATCAATATAAATAGGAAACGTTACCATTCCTGGACACCAATTCGAACGACTATAATCTGACGATGACAATCCATTTGGAAAATTCCCCGATGCCGGATTATACAATCGATACGAACCACAATCTTGTCGCAAAGGCGTGAAACTGAAAATTTCCTTTCCGTCTAAATAAATGGAATTCTTCTTTGGTACAAATTCATCACCGTTTTCCCAACCGCCATGACCAGTGGTAATATAACGTAGTTTGGCATTTTTCATTGGTTTGTCTAATTTGAAATTAACTTTCAAACCTTTTTCGTTGTTAAACATCGTGCCATATTCTTGTCCAGCCATTTCCATCACATTATTGGTGCAAAAAAGCGGAACAATTTCTTTAGCTTTTGCTGAGCTTTCCTCAGGATGAATAGTGATATTGGCAGAAACTTTGTGTCCGCCTTTGTCATAATTGCCAATGTTGATGCCAATCCAAACTTCTTTTTCGCTCAATAAACTAGTCAAATCCGAAATATCCTGACGATACATTACTTTATCATGCCAATTTTTGTCTTTCAACTCCAAATAATTGTATTGTTTTACACCAAATGGAGTAAAAAAACGCATCATTTCAATAATTGGATTGTAGTTTTCGGTTGAAACAACTCCTTGATATTCTTTACCATTTCCGTTAGAATA
>Ga0075157_10001270_pt1 | contig 16087 bp, 19 predicted proteins | sample JI81BgreenDNA_FD_70967 | JGI IMG/M metagenome (GOLD analysis project Ga0075157, IMG submission 70967) | Wastewater effluent complex algal communities from Wisconsin, to seasonally profile nutrient transformation and Carbon sequestration -... | ecosystem: Engineered > WWTP > Effluent > Algae...
GAATGGCTGCGTGCACGCCCATCCACAGCAGCGCCGCCAGCAGCGTATCGACCGCAATGAAGATCAGCTGCTCGCCGCCCCATTCGGCAAAGCCTTGATTCGACAGGCCATAGGCATGTTCGCGGAAAAAGTCGGTGTAGATGATGTAGGGCGCGGTGATGATGGTGATCAGCAGCAGATAGGGCACGGCAAACAGGAAAGCCGCCAGCAGGGGCCCGGCCTTGCTGCGCGCCCAGCGCGACAGGCGCGCCGCCCAGCCCAGCCGCAAGACGATCAGATTGGCCACCACCGTGACGAGAAATTCGGCGAGGATCAGCCAGTAGCCACCCTCGAAATAGGCATCGGATTTCGCCCGCGCCGCGCCCTTCAGGGTCGCCATATAGGCTTGGGTGGCGAGTTCCGGATCGAATGTCATGCGGTGCTTCCTATTGCGTATTGGCCTGCTAACACAGTTGATGGCCGATGCCCAGCCTATTGACAGCTTGCCGCACCGCGCCGCCGTGCCACCATCACCCCATGCTCAGCCGCGCCGACGATTATCCCATCCACCAGACGCCGGAGCCGATTGCGGTTTCGGGGACGGACCGCAATTTCTACGATCGTTATTTCTTCAGCGCGCAAAGCCCGGATGGCGGCGCGGTGGTGGGCGTGGCCATGGGCATCTACCCGCACCTCAACATCATCGATTGCGCGGTTTCCGTGTTGGCCGGCGGCCAGCAGCACAGCCTGTTTGCCAGCCGTATCCTGCATGGCGAGCGCATGGATCTGCGCGTGGGCCCGGTCACGCTGGAGGTGCTGGAACCGCTGCACAAACTGCGCCTTGCCATTGCGCCGAACGAAACGGGCATTGCCGGCGAACTCACCTTCACCGGTCGCGCCGCGCCGATTCTGGAACCGCGCTTCATCCGCCGCAATGGCACCCGCACGCTGATGGATGTCACCCGCATGACGCAGGGCGGCCAGTGGAGCGGGCAGCTCAGCGTTGTGGGCACAAGCCATGATCTTACCGGCTGGCGCGGCACGCGTGATCGCAGCTGGGGGGTGCGCCCCATCGGCGCGGCCGATCCGCAAAGCCCGCAACCGGTGGTGCCGCCGCAATTCTTCTGGCTGTGGACGCCCACGGCCTTTGACGATTGGCACCTGTTCTTCCATAGCAACGACGATGAACATGGCCGGCCTTGGAACCGCGCCGGCGTGCTGGTGCGCCTGAAAGACGGTGCCGAATTCCCGCTGGACGATGCCCGCATGGCGCTGGCCTTCCGCCCTGGCAGCCGCCATGCTGGTGCCGCGCGGCTGGAAGCGCGGCTGCAGGATGGCCGCCCGGTGACGGTGGATTTCCGCATCGGCGAAAATTTCATGATGCGCGGCATTGGCTATGGCCATCCGGTGCGCGGCCACGGCATGTTCCAGGGGCCGGACGTGGTGGCGCACGAAGTCATCGATCTGGCCGGCGTCGATCCCGCCAACCCGATGAACGCGCATGTGCAGGGCCTGAGCGAGGCCAGCCTGTCGATCGGCGGTGCGGCGCCGCTGATCGGGCGCGGCCTGTTCGAACAACTGGCCATCGGCCCGCACGCGCCGTCGGGTTTCACGGAGCTGTTTGATCTTGCCGGCTGAGCACCTCGCCCGCTTCCTGTCCGAACACTGGGGTGAACCGGTCAGCATCGCCGGCCTCAAGCGTTTCCATGGCGGTTCAGCGCGGCAGACCTATCGCTTTGATGCCATCGCCCCATCTGGCCGGCGCGAAGCCTTGGTGTTGCGCCGCGATCCGCCCTCCAGCCTGATCGAGACGGACCGGCTGGCTGAATATCGCGCCATCCAGTGTTTCGCCGGGACCGATGTGCCAGTGCCCGAACCCGTGTTCTGCGACGAAGGCCCTGAAAACTTTGGCTCCCCCGGGTTTCTCATGCGCGAAGTGCCAGGCGGTGCAGCGGCGGGCCTGCTCGAACCCGAACCTTATGGCGAGCACGCGGCCGCCATCGGACGGCAATTCTTCACCACACTGGGCCGCATCCACGCCGCCGATCCGGCCACGGCGACACTGCCCGCCATGGCGCCGGCTGATGCTGCATCCGCGCGACTGGCGCACTGGAAGGCGGCCTTTGACGCCGATGCCTTCCGCCCGGAACCGCTGCTCGATGCCGCCTTCCGCTGGCTGGCCGCCAATCTGCCGCCGCCGCCGGAACGTATCAGCATCGTGCATGGTGATTATCGTTCCGGCAATTTCCTGCATGACGGGGCGGGCACGCTGCTGGCCGTGCTGGATTGGGAAATGGTCCACCCTGGCGACGCGCACGAGGATCTGGCCTGGGCCTGTGATCCGCTCTGGTCGAACTTCTCCGGCCGGCCCGCTGCCACGCTGCCGCTGGCCGAAGCCATTTCGACATGGGAAGCCGTCTCCGGCCTGACGCTCAACCCCGAAAGCTGGCGCTGGTGGCGGCTGTTTGCGCAGGTGCAGGGGCTGGTGATCTGGATCAGCGCCGCTCGTGAGATCATCGATGGCCGCAGCCATGATCCGGTGCTGATGTTCGCCGGCACCATCCCCTATCGTTTCCACACGCTCACCCTGGCGCAGTCGCTGGAGGCCGTCCTGTGAGCCTGCCACTCCCAGCCCTGCTCACCGCGCTGGCCAATGCCCAGGCCAACGAAGTCGCGCCCGCCTTGCAATTGCTGGGCCAAACCGGTGCACCTGATGCCAATTATGCCGGCGGCACCGCAGCAACATCCGCCCTGATCCTGATGATTGCGGCAGCGGAAACGGCGGCAAGGCCAGCCCGCGAAGCCGCATGCGCCGCTGCTGCCCGGCCGCTCATCGGTGAAGCCGCGGATGGCCGTGATGCCCGGGCAGCGGCGTTGGGCGCATTGCTGGCACAAGGCGACAGAAATGCCCTGGCCTTGCTGAAAGCCGAAGCCGCTGCCGAATGGCAGGTGCTGGCCGGGTTGATGCTGCCGCCGCCCGTTCCGGTGGAGTAGCGCCAGAAACCGCTTCCCCTTGGCACCCCTTTCGCGCACCATGGGTGCATGCTTGATGCCCGAACCAACCCGCCGCTGGCTGAAGTGCGCCTGACGGATTATCGCGAGCCGGACTGGCTGGTGCCGCAGGTGGAACTTGATTTCCGGCTGGATGCGGTGCGCACCGTGGTCAAGGCGCGGCTCGTCGTGCAGCGCAATGGCAGCCACAATCGCCCGCTGGTGCTGGATGGCCATGCGCTGGAAACCACGGCCATCCGCGTCGATGGTGAAACCGTGCTGGCCTATCCCAATGGCGACACGCTCACGCTGGCGATCAGTGGTGACAGCGCGGTGGTGGAAACCGATGTCGTCATCCACCCGCAGCGCAACACGCGGCTGATGGGGCTGTATGCCAGCGAGGGCCGGCTGGTCACCCAGTGCGAAGCGGAAGGCTTCCGTTCCATCACCTGGTTCCCCGACCGGCCCGATGTGTTGTCGCGCTACACAGTGCGGCTGGAGGCGGAAAAGGCGCAGTTTCCGGTGCTGCTGTCCAACGGCGATCGCGGCGCAGCACAGGAACTGCCCGGCGGCCGGCACGAAATCCGCTGGACCGATCCCTGGCCCAAGCCCGCCTATCTGTTCGCGCTGGTCGCCGGGCAATTGAGTGCGCTGGAAGATGAATTCACCACCGCCAGCGGCCGCCATGTGAAGCTGGCGATCTGGACGGCGGCGGCAGACGTGCAGCGCGGCGCCCATGCCATGGCAGCGCTGAAGGCCAGCATGGACTGGGATGAGCGTGTGTATGGCCGCGAATATGATCTGGACGAATTCAACATCGTCGCCGTGGCCGATTTCAACGCCGGCGCGATGGAGAACAAGGGCCTCAACATCTTCAATTCGAAATATATTCTCGCCGATACCGAAACCGCCACTGATCAGGATTTCGATGCCGTGGCCGGCGTGGTGGCGCATGAATATTTCCACAATTGGACCGGCAATCGCGTCACCTGCCGGGACTGGTTCCAACTGTCGCTGAAGGAAGGCCTCACCGTCTTTCGCGATCAACAGTTCAGTGCCGATCAGGGCAGCGCCGCCGTGCGCCGCATCGATGATGTGCGGGCCCTTCGCGCCGTACAGTTCCCCGAAGATGCCGGGCCCTTGGCGCACCCGATCCGCCCCGATCATTATGTCGAGATCGCCAATTTCTACACCGCGACCATCTACAACAAGGGCGCCGAGGTGATCCGCATGCTGCACACGCTGCTGGGGGCCGATGGCTTCCGGCGTGGTGCAGACCTGTATTTCGAACGTCACGATGGCCAGGCCGTCACCTGCGAGGATTGGGTGAAGGCGATGGAAGCGGCCAACGGCGCAGACCTCGCCCAGTTCCGGCGCTGGTATGAACAAGCCGGCACCCCGCGCGTGGCCGTTGATCTGCGCCAGGCCGGCGGCCGGGTGGAGGTGACCTTGCGTCAGTCGCTGGCCCCCACGCCCGGCCAGCCGCACAAATGGACCATGCACATGCCGTTCCGCCTGGCGCTGATCGGGCGGGACACCGGCAAACGCCTTGGCGAGGAGCTGGTGGTGCAGCTGAAGGAGGCTGTCACCCACATCACCTTCGACGATGTCGCCGAACCAGTGCTGCCCAGCCTCAACCGCGGCTTTTCGGCGCCGGTGGTGGTGGAGGCCGAGACCGCGCGTGCTGATCTCGCCTTCCTGGCCGCCCATGATGATGATCCGTTTGCGCGCTGGGAGGCGTTCCAGCGCCTGGCGCTTTCGGTGCTCTCCACCGACGACGATCCGGCCGAGTTGGTGACGGCGGTGCGCGGCACCTTGCTGGATCCCGGCCTTGATGCCGCCTTCAAAGGGGAGGCGGTGCTGCTGCCAACGGAAGCCTTCATCGGCGATGCGGCAGAAACTGTGGAGGTGGAGGCCATTCACCGCCGCCGCGATGCCGCGCGCATGGCCATTGCCCTGGGCCTGGAAGAGCTGTGGTGGCAAACCTACGCGCAGGCCACGGCGGCGCTCAATGCCGATCCGGCGGCGCTTACCCCCGAAGCCAAGGGCGCGCGCCGGCTGGCCAATGTCGCGCTGGGCTATCTGGTCACCGCCGGTTCTGAACAAGCCTTTGCGGCCGCCCGCCGCCAGTACGACACGGCCGCGACCATGACCGATCGCATGGGTGCGATGACGGCTCTGGTGAACAGTCCCTCGATTGAGCGCGAAGCTGTGCTGGCGGATTTCCACCAGCGTTTTGCCAGCAATCCCGACGTGATCGACAAATGGTTCAGCGTGCAGGCGCTGGCCAACCGGCCCGACGTGCTCGAAAATGTGAAGGCGCTGATCGGCCACCGCGATTTCACCATCGTCAATCCCAACCGCCTGCGCAGCCTGATCGGGGCCTTTGCGGCCAATCAACGCTGGTTCCACAATGCCGATGGCGCCGGCTATCGCCTGCTCGCCGATCAGCTGATCGCGGTCGATCGGGTCAACCCGCAGAGCGCCGCCCGGCTGGCGGTGCCGCTGGGCCGCTGGCGCCGGTTCGATGCCGCCCGCAGCGCCCTGATGCGCGGCGAACTGGAACGCATTGCCGGCACTGCCGGCATGTCGAAGGACGTGCTGGAAATGGCGTCTCGGGCACTGGCATGACGCACGGAGCGCCGCCGCTCCCGCTGTTCTACCACCCCGATTATGCCCCGCCGCTGCCGCCGGGGCACCGCTTTCCGATGAGCAAATATGCCCTGCTGCTGCCGGCGCTCGCGGCGCGCGGCCAAGGGGTGGCAACGCTCGTTCCTGAACTGATGCCGGTGGAATGGCTGCACGCCGTCCACGATCCGGCCTATGTCGATGCCGTGCTCTCCGCTAGCGTGCCGCCTGAAATGGAGCGCCGCATCGGACTGCCCGTCACCCCCGCCGTTGCCCGACGCACGCGGCTGGTGGCCGGCGGCACGCACGCCGCAGCGCTCCACGCCCTCACCCACGGCTGGGCTGCAAACGGCGCCGGCGGCAGCCATCATGCCGGTCCCGACGGCGGTGCCGGCTATTGCGTCACCAATGATCTCGCCATCGCCGCCAACCGGCTGGTGGCCGAAGGCGCCGCGCGCAGCATCCTGATTGTCGATTGCGACGTGCACCAGGGCGATGGCACGGCTCGCATCATGGCCGGCCGCGACGACATCATCACCCTGTCAATCCACGCCGAAAAGAATTTCCCGGTCAGGAAGGCGCGCTCCACCCACGATATCGGCCTGCCCGATGGCACCGGCGATGCCGATTATCTCGCCGCACTGGAACCGGCGCTCAGCGCACTGCTGGCCCGGCATCGGCCGCAGCTGGTGTTGCATCAGGCCGGCGTCGATCCCCACCGCGATGATCGGCTTGGCCGGCTGGCGCTGACAGATGACGGCCTCGCCGCGCGCGAGGCGCTGGTGGCGCGGCTGGTGGCGCGGGCCGGGGCGGCGCTGGCCGTCACGCTGGGCGGCGGCTATGCTATTGATCCGGCCGATGTTGCCCGCCGCCATGTGCTGGCGCTGAGTGCCAGTTGGCAGGCATGGCAAGAATCGGGGATCGCCGCTGCGAGGGATGCGGCCGCCTGAGCGCGTAAGGCCGATGTGAAGATGGAAGCACCCGCGCCCGGATCAGCTCCTCCCGCCACCACTCTGGCGACGGTGCTGATGCTGCGCGTGGCGCAGGGTGACAGTGCCGCCTTCACCCACTTGGTGCGCCTGCTCGAACGCCCGGCGCTGGCGCTGGCGTTTCGCACGCTGAACGATCGCGCCGGGGCCGAAGATGTCTGCCAGCAGGCCTTCACCCGATTGTGGACACACGGTCCCCGCTTTGATCCGGCGCGCGGTTCGGCTGAGGCCTGGTTCCGCCGCATCCTCGTCAATCTCTGCCTCGATCGCCGCCGCGCCATCCGCCCGGTGCAGCCGCTCGATGCCGCTGCCGAACTGGCCGATCACCGCCCTGATCCCGAAGCCGCAGCCATCCGCGCCGATGGTCACGCCCGGCTGGAAGTGGCCATGGCCCGCCTTAATCCGCGCCAGCGCCTCGCGCTCAGCCTGTTTCACGGCGACGGGCTCAGCATGGCCGAAATCGCCGACCAGATGGACACCACCGCCAAGGCCGTCGAGGGATTGCTCGGCCGCGCCCGTAATGAATTGCGAACCCTGATGAACGAAAGCCCACGCACGTGACCGCCGCCCAACCCTCCGAAACCGATCTGGATGCGCTGCTCGCCCAGTGGGCGGCAGTCCCGATCGAGGGCGCGTCCGTTGATGTTGCCGCTATCCTGGTGCAGCCGCAGTTGCGTGATTCACCGCGCCGCGCGGGCGCAGTGTGGCGTCCGGCCTTGATGGCTGCCAGCCTGGCGCTGGTGGTTGCCGTTGGCGGCTGGATTGGCCTGTCTGATCGTTTTGCGTCCCCCCCAACGCAGATTGCTGTTGTCTCGCCGTCGGCCGAGGCAGCAGCGGGCGAGGCCGAAGCCTTTGCCCTGGTATTCACGCCGACGGCTGCCGAGGAAGACCTGATATGACCCTCAAGACGCTGCTGCTGGCGGCGCTGATTGCCGCCGCCCCCGCTTTTGCCCAATCGGCGCCCCCCGCGCCGCCGGCACCGCCCCAGATGGGCCACCACGCCGGCCAGAAAGGCCCGCATGGCATGGAACGCGGCATGGGCATGAACGCCCGCATGTTCCCCTCGATGAGCGAGGCGGGCCGCAAGACCATGCACGAAGCCATGATGGCCGGCGGCAACCGCCGTGACGACCGTCAGAAGGTGGAAGCCGCGCGTGACAAGATGCTGGCGGCGCTGGAGGCCGAACGGTTCGATGCCGGTGCCGTGAAGCGGGCCATGGACGAGGAACGCGCACTTTCCGATGCCAGCCGCCAGCAGCGCCAGGTGGCAATGCTCGCCGCCTTCCAGAAGCTGAGCGCCGAAGACCGCAAGGCCTTCGTGACTGACAGCCGTGCCATGAAAGCCCGCATGCAGGGCCGCATGGAAGGCTGGCGTGACCGGATGCGCAGCCGCATGCAGATGCGCCATATGGGCCAGCCGCCGGCCCCGCCGGCGCCGCCGACCGAAGGCTGATCCAGCTTTCGAACTGCGAAACTCAGGCCCGCCAGCCCGTCTGGCGGGCCACTTCGTTCCAGACAAGTTCGGCCAAGCGGCGCACCACCGGCCCGGTCTTGCCCCCAGCCTTCTCAGCTCCCACGATCTGCCCATCAATACGCACCACCGGCAGGATCGGCGCGGTGGTGGACGTGAGGAAGGCCTCGTCTGCGGCCATCGCTTCTGCCAGCGTGAACGGCCGTTCTTCCACTTGCCATTGCGCGTCCCGCGCCAGCCGGATCAGGCTGTCCCGCGCGATGCCTGGCAGGATGGCGGTGCCGGTGGGATGGGTGATGATGCGACCATCCTTCACGATCCAGGCATTGGTGCTGCTGCCTTCGCGCACGGTATCGTCGCTCACCATCCAGGCCTCGAAAGCGCCGGCCTCACGCGCCGCCTGCTTGGCCAGCACGTTGGGCAGCAGGCCCGTCGTCTTGATGTCCACGCGGCCCCAACGGTTGTCGGGCTGGGTGATGACGCCGATGCCGGTTTCGAGCTGGCGCAGACGCTGAGCGAAATCGAAGCGCCGCACGGTCATGACGAGATTGGCCGGCGCTGCTTCCGGAAACGCATGATCACGCTTCGCCGTGCCACGGCTGACCTGCATGTAGATGATGCATTCGCTATGACCGTTGGCCGCAATCAACCGGCGCGCCTGCAGCGTGAGCGGGCCATCGGCGATATCGAGCACGATGCCCAATTCGGCCAGGTTGCGGCGCAGGCGGACAAGATGGGGCTGCCAATCAAGGATGCGCCCGTTCATCACCGCGCACACTTCATACACGGCATCGCCGAACTGGGTGCCGCGATCCTCGATATGCAGGCTGGCATCGGCCAGCGGCAGGATGCGCCCGTTGACATAGGCCAGTTGCGGCATGGTGTTGCGTCCTCGTGACTCTGTGCGAAGGAGCGTCTAGCGGCTGACGCTCCTGATTGTCGAGAGAGACACAATGACCATCCAGCTCGTCTGGTTCCGCAACGATCTGCGCCTCGCTGATCATGCCGCCCTGATCGCCGCTGCCGCAGGTGGCCCGGTGGCGGCGGTATTTGTGCTGGATGATGATACGCCCAATGACTCCGGGCGCGGGTGGCGCATGGGCGCGGCGCAGCGCTGGTGGCTGCATCACAGCCTGGTCAGCCTGTCGCGGAGCATCACCGAGCGTGGCGGTCGCTTGATCCTGCGCCGCGGCCGCGCCGGCCCGATCGTGCAGGCGTTGGCCGCAGGGCTGGACGCCGAGGTGCACACGCTGGTGCATCACGAGCCGTGGGCAGCGGTGCAAGTGGCAGAAGCGGGCGCGGTAACCGAGCATCTCGGTGTCACGCTGGCACCGCCGGAGAGCGTCTTGAGCGGCACCGGCGGGCGTTATCGCATCTTCACGCCGTGGTGGAAAAAGCTGCTCGAACAGATGCCGCCGCCGCGTCCACGCCCGGTGCCGGATATACGCTGGGCCGATGCGAGCGCCATAGCCAGCGATGATCTCCCCCAATGGGGCCTGTTGCCGACCAAGCCGGACTGGTCGGGCGGGTTCAGCGACTGGCAGCCCGGTGAGGCGGGCGCCGCCGCGCGGCTGAATGATTTCGCCAAGCGCGCTGCCCGTTATGACGCCGCGCGCAATCTGCCGTCTGTGGAGGGCACCTCGCGCCTGTCGCCCCACCTGGCGCTGGGCGAAGTTTCCCCCAACGCCGCCTGGCATGTGATCGCCGACGCCGTGGGCGAAGTGGTGGCCGAGCCTTATCTGCGGGAACTGGGCTGGCGGGATTTTTCGGCCAACATCATCGGCCAGTTCCCCGATCACGGCGATGCGCCCAACCGCGACGCGTTCAACCGGTTCCCGTTCGTCGATGATCCGGCCGGGCTCAAGGCGTGGTGCCACGGCCAGACCGGCTATCCCGTTGTTGATGCCGGCATGCGGCAATTGTGGGCCACCGGCTGGATGCACAACCGCGTCCGCATGATCACGGCCAGCTTTCTGGTGAAGCACCAACTGATCGATTGGCGCCACGGCGAGCGTTGGTTCTGGGATTGCCTGGTCGATGCCGATTACGGCAGCAACGCGCAGGGCTGGCAGTGGGTGATGGGGTCAGGCGTCGATTCATCGCCCTTCAACCGCATTTTCGCGCCCGTCGGCCAGAGCGCCAAGTTCGACGCTGCCGATTATATCCGCCGCTGGGTACCGGAACTGGCCAAACTGCCCGACGATCTGATCCACGCACCGTGGGACGCCGGAGTTGCGCTGATCCGCGCCGGCGTGAAACTGGGCCGGGATTATCCGGCACCCATCGTGAGCCACGAGGCGGCGCGGGCGCGGGCGTTGGCGGCGTGGGGGAGCGTGAAGGCGGGCTGAATTCCCCCATCCTGCTTGCACAAGAACAAATCGCTCATGCCGAGCTTGTCGAGGCACCGAACAAGCGTGGTGCGTGCCTCGACAAGCTCGGCATGAGCGGGTTCGATTTCGGGACGAACGATGGGCGAGCCAACCAGCCCGCCCATGCTCAGCTCAAGCCAGATCAAACACCAGCGCTTCGGCACCTTCGTCCGACGACAGCGCCAGCGTGGTGGCATCCTTCACCGCCAGACCATCGCCCTGCTTCAGCGTATGGCCGTCCACCACCAGGCTGCCACGCGCCACCTGCACCCAGGCATGGCCGCGGGTGACAGGGGCGCTCAGCGCGCCGCCCGGCGCCAGCACGGCACGGGTGATACTGGCGTCGCTGTGGATGGTGACGGCGCTTTCCGGCGCATCCGGTGCCGCCACGATATCCAGTCGGGTTTCCCCATCCGCGATGGTGGGCAGCGTCTTCTGCTCATAGCCCGGCGCGATGCCTTGGCTGTTGGGCAGCAGCCAGATCTGCAACAGATGCACTTGGTCGGTCGCACTGGCGTTGAACTCGCTGTGGCGGATGCCGGTGCCGGCGCTCATGCGCTGGGCCTCGCCGGGGCGGATCACCGCGCCGCTGCCGATGCTGTCACGATGTTCCAGCGCGCCATCCAGGATATAGGTGACGATCTCCATATTGTCGTGCGGGTGGGTCGGGAAGCCGCCGCCGCCGGCAATGCGATCCTCGTTGATGACGCGCAAGCTCCGGAAGCCCATGATCTTGGGGTCATAATAGTTGCCGAACGAGAAACTGTGCGTCGCCTTCAGCCAGCCATGATCGGCGCGGCCACGGTCTTCGGATTTGCGGTGCAGATAGGTGGGCATGTCAGTGTCTCCGGTTGGAGTGGTTGCAGCCGATATGGGGGTGGGCGCCAGGCCTGCCAGATGCGGCGCTGTCGCAGCAGCCATATCAGAAGGGAATGACTTCGCCCTGCCAGTCGAGCAGCAGGCCGGATTGTGCCGGCGTGGCCTGATCAATCACCCGCAGCAGGTGGCGTGCTGATTCTTCTGGCGTGAAAAGCGTCTTCACGCCCTTCTGGAACGGCTTGGACAGCCCGGAATCCACCGTGCCGGGATGCAGGGCCAGCAGGATCTGATCGGGGTTCCGCCGCGCCTGTTCGATCGCCATGGTGTGGATCAGCTGGTTCAGCGCCGCCTTGGATGCGCGATAGCTGTGCCAACCGCCCAGGCGATTGTCGCTGATCGAACCGACGCGGGCCGACAGCGCCGCCAGCACCGTCTTGCGACCCTTCGGCATCAGCGGCAGCAGCGCGCGTGCGACGAGGGCCGGGCCGATGGTGTTGACCGCGAAAGCCGTTGCAAGGGCTTCGGCGGAAAGCTGGCTGTTGGCCTTTTCCGGGCTGAGTCCCGCCCCGTGCAATACGCCGGTGGCGATTAACACCAGATCGGGCGCGATGGTGAGGGCAGCGGCGGCGCGCTCGATGCTGGCGGGATCGGTGAGATCAAAACCGCTGCTGCGGCTCCAACGGGTGATGTGGGCGCCATCTGCTTCAAGCAGATCGGCAAAGGCGGCGCCAATGCCGCCGGTGGCGCCGACGATCAGCGCGTGGAGGCCGGGTGGGAAACTGGGGAGGAGGTTCATCCGCACCGCTTAGCGCGGGAGAAGGGCAGGGGCAGGGGCCGCGTCGTCGCAGCCATATTCCTTCAACCCGATTATTCCTTCTCCATCGTGCACTGCAGCGGATGCTGGTGCTGACGGGCGAAATCGATGACCTGGTTCACCTTGGTCTCGGCCACTTCATAGGTGAAGATGCCGCACACACCCACGCCGCGCTGGTGCACATGCAGCATCACCCGCGTCGCATCCTCGATGCTCATCTTGAAGAAGCGCTGCAGGCACAGCACGACGAATTCCATCGGCGTGTAATCGTCATTCATCATCAGCACCTTGTACAGTGCTGGCTTGGCGGTCTTGCTCTTCGGCTTGGTGGCCAGGCCCACGCCGGTGCGGCCGCCGCCGCCACTGCCAGCGTCGCGCTCTTCATCGGTCATGCGCGGCTCAAGTCCAGACAGCATCAAGGGGAACTCGGAAAGAAAGAGTAGCAATCCAAACTTATATAGCAAAAAAACTTCGCGAAAAAAGGGGCGCTGCCGTCACAGTGGACTCAAGCGAAAGGGAGCGAGCAACCATGCTGGCCGCTCGCCCCCTTCGGTTGCATCCCGCCCGTCGGGCGGGCGGCTCGCTTGCTTGCCAAGGCTTACTTGGCAGTCCAGGCCGACTTCAGCTTGTCGGTGGCCAGCGCCATCTGGTTCTGCACCGGCTCCATCACTTCGCCAGCCAGCTTGACCATCATTTCGGTCATCTTGCTGTACTGGGCGACAGCTTCGTCGAACTGGGTCTTGGCGAACTCGCTCTGCAGCTGCATCAGATCGTTCGGGGTCTTGGCCGAAGCCAGGGTCTTCACCATGGCCGAGGTTTCTTCGAACGACTTCTTCGATGCTTCGGTCAGGTGCGCCATCAGCTGCTCGACGCCGGTGGTGGCGGCCTTGGCCGAAACCATCAGCGCATCGACGTTGGCGCGGGTCATTTCGGTCATCTCGTCCATGCTCTTCAGGCTGGCTTCGACGGCTTCCTTCGACTTGGCGGTCACCTGCTCCATGGCAGCCTTGCCGTTGCTGAGCACAGTTTCGGCCTGGGTGTTGAGCTGGGTAACGGCAGAGCGGACAGTGTCCTGGGTGGTTTCAAAGGCAGTGGCCATGATCGGTTCCTTTCGTGCGGAATCGTGAGAGGGGGAAGTGGAGGTAATCGGAGCGACAGCCGCGACGGGTGCCACATCGGCAGGTTCCGGCGTGAACGGCACCCGGGCGGCAGCAGGGGCCACCACAGGTTCCGGCGTCACGGCAGTTTCGACCACCACTTCAGCCACAGCAGGTGCCGGCGCAGAATCGATGGTCAGGGCTTCAGCCTTTGGTGCAGTCGCCGCCGCGGCCGGCGCTTTTGCCTTCACCGGCGCACGCTTGGCGGCAGGTTTGGACTTGGGCGCTGAGGTCTTGGTGGTCATCTGCGTCTCCGGCTTTGCTGCAATGCAACATATGCAGATAGGGAACCGGATTCAAGAGGTCATATGTTGCAGTGCAGCATAAATCTGAATGGCGCCGATCAACTCCAGCGCAAACCCTTGTCATCACAAGAAAGAGTCTTTTCGGCACGTGCGGCCGTGGCCACCAGCATCGCCGCCACGGCGCTGCGGTTGTCGCTGGCCGGGCTGCCGGCAAACACGGCGGCCACCGAATCGGGCCAATTGCAGCCCTGCGGCACCTCCACGCCATCATGCGTGACCACCAGCGCCCGCATCCGGTTCAGATCCGCCACCAGCATGGCACAGCCGGCCACCAGCGGCGCCATCCCATCAATGGCATCGCCGGAAAATTGCCAATCAACGCTGGTGCCATCCAGCCCGGCCATCACCAGCTTGCCCAGCGGGGCGCCGGCCATGGCGGTTTCGCCGGCACCCAGCGCCAGGCGCACCAGCCGCAGCCGGCCGGTCAGCCGCTGCGCACCCGACATCACCAGTTCGTTGATCTCGGCATCAGGCTTAACATCGTCCAGCAATTCACTCGCGGTCATCACGCTGGCAATCGGCGTTGCCAGATCATGGCACAGCCAGCGCACCACCCAATGGCTCAATTCACTCATCACACCACCCCCGGTTCGGCGGCGGCATCCTGCCCCCCGCCATCGTCTCGCATCATCAGGCCCAGCGCGATCAGGCGGCCATCGCCATCCTGCGCCAGTTCGAAATCTAGCCGCTGCCCCGGCAGCAACCGCTCCAGCCCGGCGGCATTCACCGCCGAAACATGCACGAACACATCACGCGGACCCAAATCGGGCGTGATGAAGCCATAACCCTTCTTGCCATCAAACCACTTCACTTCGCCACTGGCCATCATGCCACCTCGATGGCGATGGGCTGGAATGTGGCTGGGCCGGGGCCAGTGGCATGCGGCACCCACGCCGTTAGGTCGCCGGCGGCGATGATCAGCCAGATCTGGCCATTCTCCGTGGCGCGGGCAGCATCACGTGCCGAAGGTTCGCGTCGGCCATTGGGGTGGCTGTGCCAATGGCCGATCACCCGCTGGCCAACTCCCCGCGCCGCGCGGTGTGTGGCCAGCAGCGTGGCCGGATCAATCTCGAAACTTCTGGTGGAATCGCGGGCGACATTGCGGGCCGGAACCAGGCTTTCAACCCGTCCGTCCACGCCAATCAGCAGTCCGCATACTTCCTCGTTCGGGGCGGCGGCGGCTGTTTCCAGCAAAATCTGCCGATCCCCGCTTGATATCTGCAACTTCATGCAAACATGGCTAGGCTATGGGGGCTGAAAAGTCGATATTGATCACCTTGCCGGCCACGGCCGCCGGCCAACGCCTGGACAAGGCGCTGGCGGAAGCCGTGCCGCTGTACAGCCGTGAACGGTTGAAGAACCTGGTGCAGGGCGGGCGCCTGACGGGCCCAGCCGGCGTGATCTGGGATCCGGCCACCAAGATGAAGGGCGGTGAGGCGCTCACGTTGGACGTGCCCGAGGCCCGCCCGTCAGACACGGTCGCCCAGGATATCCCGCTCACCATCGTGCACGAAGATGATCATCTGCTGGTGGTGAACAAACCGGCTGGCCTGGTCGTGCACCCGGCCGCCGGCAATTATGATGGCACCATGGTCAACGCGCTGCTGCACCATTGCGCCGGGCGGCTTTCGGGCATTGGCGGGGTGGCGCGGCCGGGCATCGTCCACCGTATCGACAAGGACACATCGGGGCTGCTGGTCGTCGCCAAGACCGACAAGGCCCACGAAGGCCTCGCCGCGCAATTCGCCCGCCACGATGTCGATCGCCGCTACACCGCTGTAGTTGGCGGCGTGCCGGTGCCGCCTGCCGGCCGCATCGAAGGCGCGCTGGCGCGCAGCACCACCAACCGGCAGAAAATCGCCATCGTGAAGGATGGCCGCGGCAAACATGCCGTCACCCATTTCCGCACCGTCGCGGCCTTCACGGGTGCGGCGCAGGTGGAATGCCGGCTGGAAACCGGCCGCACCCACCAGATCCGCGTTCACATGGCGTCCATTGGCCATGCCCTATTGGGCGATGCTGTTTATGGACGCGCCCCCGGAAAACTGGCTGCCTTGCTCAAGGAACTGGCCTTTGAACGCCAGGCCCTGCACGCGGCCACACTGGGGTTTGTGCATCCCGTGACCCAAGAAAAGCTTTGTTTCGAAAGCCCCCTGCCAGCCGATATGGTGGCGTTGATCGGTCGCCTTGATGGGACCGGACTGGAGTGACACGATGAGCAGCAATCTTCCCGCCGTGAAACAGACGAGCATCCCGGCCCTGGGTTCGGAAGCCGGGCTGAACCGCTATCTGGCCGAAATCCGCAAGTTCCCGCTCTTGAGCCCGGAACAGGAATATATGTTGGCCAAGCGCTGGGCCGAACATCAGGACCCGGCGGCCGCCACCAAGCTGGTGACCAGCCACCTGCGGCTCGTGGCGCGCATCGCCATGGGCTATCGCGGCTATGGCCTGCCGGTGAACGAGCTGATTGCCGAGGGCAATATCGGCCTGATGCAGGGCGTGCGCAAATTCGATGCCGAAAAGGGCTTCCGCCTCGCCACCTATGCCATGTGGTGGATCAAGGCG
>Ga0075157_10001275_pt1 | contig 16040 bp, 13 predicted proteins | sample JI81BgreenDNA_FD_70967 | JGI IMG/M metagenome (GOLD analysis project Ga0075157, IMG submission 70967) | Wastewater effluent complex algal communities from Wisconsin, to seasonally profile nutrient transformation and Carbon sequestration -... | ecosystem: Engineered > WWTP > Effluent > Algae...
TTCATTCACGGTGGCGGATGGATGAATGGCAGCAAGGAAACCATCAATCGTGTTCTCAACGTTCAAGAGCTGCTCGATGCGGGCATTGCTGTGGCCGCTATCAACTATCGCCTGATCCCCCAAGCCACCGCCGAAGGGATGACCCCGCCCGTCAGCGGACCGCTGCGTGATGCGGCGCGTGCCGTGCAATTCCTGCGCAGCAAGGCGGGTGAATGGAACATCGACCCCCAGCGACTGGGGCTCTCCGGAAGTTCTGCCGGGGCCTGCTCCAGCCTGTGGCTTGCCTTTCACGATGACTTGGCAGATCCGGAAAGTGGCGATCCCATCGCACGGTTGTCCACCCGCCCGCTCTGCGCCGCTGTTCTGGGCGCGCAAACCACACTTGATCCCAAACAAGCGAAAGAATGGTTGCCGAACAGCACCTACGGCGGTCATGCGTTTGGCAAAAAAAACTTTGCAGAAGCGCTGGCAGATCGAGAAAATTTGATGCCTTGGATCAGGCAATATTCCCCCTACGCACTCGTGAGCAAAGACGATTCGCCAGTCGCGCTGTTCTACGTCAATACTCCTGAGATGGGCAAAGCGCAAAAAGATCCGACCCACTCGGCGAACCATGGCATTGGCCTGCAACAGCGCTGCAAGAGTCTGAAAGTTACTTGCGATGTCATTCATCCCGGCATCAAAAATCCGCCCTTTAAAAGCATCACGGAATACCTCATCGCCAAACTCAAGACCCGACCATGATCCGTCGGCGAACATGTTGGGGCTTGCTCGCGCTGTGTTTCATGACCACCGCATGGGCACAACAGGCAGAGACACAGCGCAAGCCCAACGTGCTGCTGATTTACACCGACGATCACGGCTGGGCGGACCTGGGACTGCAAGGTGTGGACCCGGATGTGCGCACTCCTCACATCGATCAACTCGCTCGCGATGGTGTGCGTTTCACCCGGGGCTACGTTTCCGCACCGCAGTGCGTGCCATCACGTGCCGGTCTGCTCACGGGGCGCTATCAACAAAAGTTCGGTCTCGAGGATAACAACAAAGGCCCGCTGCCGCTGGCGGAGGTCACCCTGGCCGAACGCCTCAAGCCCGCTGGCTATGTCAGTGGCTTTGTCGGCAAAAGCCACCTCGATTTGCTCATCGATCCCGCAGCGCCTCAAAAAGCGAAACTCCTGCCCACGCACCTGCCGCCGGGTCTGGGGTTCGACGAATACTTTTGCGGCCAAATGCATCGCTACCACGCCTCGCATGACCTGCAGTGCAAGCCCTTGGCCAAGGCACCGCGCATCGTCACGGATTCCCGCTTCCGGGTGCAGGTGCAAACCGAGGCCGCACTGTCCTTTCTCGATCGCAGAGCCAAAGATCCGGCATCGCCCTGGTTTCTCTATCTCTCCTGGTTTGCCCCGCACGTTCCCCTCGAATCACCGGAACCCTGGTTCTCCCGCACGCCCGCGCATCTGCCCGTGGAACGACGTCAGGCCCTGGCGATGATCGCCGCCATGGATGAGGGCGTGGGCGCCATTCGTGAGAAACTGCGCACCATGCATCAGGATACCCAGACGATGATTTTTTTCATCAGCGACAACGGTGCTCCGCTCAAGGCGGGAGCTTGGGACGGATCACTCAACCAGCCCTTGATCGGAGAAAAAGGCATGCTCACCGATGGCGGCATCCGCGTCCCCTTCCTATTCACCTGGCCCGGCAGGATACCTGCGGGAAAAACCTACGACCACCCTGTCATCAATCTCGACGTCGCTGCCACCGCCCACTCCGCGGCAGGACTGAGGCACGATGCTCGACTGGATGGCGTGGACCTGTTGCCTTATCTGAATGGGAAAAACACCGCTCCGCCGGACCGGCAACTCTTCTGGCGCTGGCGCTCGCAGGCCGCCGTGTTGGATTACCCGTGGAAGCTCATTCTGGTGGGGGATCAAGGGCGCTATCTCTTCAACGTGACTCGCCCCGAGGGCGAACTCGCGCAACAGAATCTCATCGACCAACACCCGGAGATGGCCGAGTCCCTGCAAAAGAAACTTTTCGCGTGGTGCGATCAACTGACCCCTCCCGGGAAACCCCTGCCCCGAGTGCCGGAGGACGAGAAATTTTACGAAGCCCATCGCGAAGCGCGCCCGAACCAAAAGAATCCTCGCTGAGAAAGTTTCCCGATATTTTTCGATCGCTCACCCGGCGCGAGAACTGCCAGGCATTTTTCTGACTTGCTCCTGAGACTCATCTGTGATTTTTTCCCCTCTCTCGCATGAGTCACTCACCCGTCATTGGAATCATCATGGGCAGCACATCGGACTGGCCCACCCTGGAGCATGCCGCCCGTACGCTGGAGGAATTCGGCGTGGCGTGGGAAGCTCAAGTGGTCAGCGCCCATCGCACACCGCAGAAGCTCTACGACTACGCACACAGCGCTGCGGGACGAGGCCTGAAGGCGATCATCGCCGGTGCCGGAGGAGCCGCGCATTTGCCCGGCATGTGCGCCGCCATGACGCCCCTGCCCGTGCTCGGTGTGCCAGTGGAGTCCAAGGCCTTGAAGGGCATCGACTCGCTGCTCTCCATCGTGCAAATGCCCGGTGGCATCCCGACGGCCACCTTTGCCATCGGCAAGCCCGGGGCCATCAATGCCGCTCTTTTCGCCGTGGCGCAGCTCGCCACCACGGACCCGGCATTGGCCGAAAAACTCCTCGCATTCCGTGCGAAGCAGACAGAAACCGTGCTCACTGCCGAGCTCCCTCCCCTTGCCTGATATGAGTGACACCGTTTTTCCACCCGGCTCCACCATCGGCATCCTCGGCGGTGGGCAACTCGCGCGCATGTTGTGCATGGAAGCCAAGCGCATGGGCTACCGCACCCTGGTCTGGACCGGCGGTCTGGAAGCGCCCGCCATGGCGCTGTGCGATGAGGTGATCGAGCTGCCCTTCGACCACCCCGAGGCCCTCACCCAATTCACCAGCGCGGCCGATGTGGCGACAGCAGAGTTTGAAAACATCCCGCGCGCCACGCTGGATGCCGTGGCCGCTGGCGTGATCTTACGTCCCTCAGCCCGGGCCATCGCCACCTGCGCGAATCGCGAGCAGGAAAAAACCTTTCTCCGCGAGCAGCAAATCCCCTGCGCGCCGTTCTGGATCGTCACCACGGCGGAGGAATTGGCCCAGGCCATGAACGAATTGGGTGGTCCCGGCGTGCTGAAAACATCGGCCTTTGGGTACGATGGAAAGGGTCAGCGCAAACTCCGTGGCGATGAGGATCCGGCTCAGGTGTGGCAGGAATTTTCCGCACCCCGCGCCATTCTGGAAGGCTTCATTTCCTTTGCCGCCGAACTTTCCGTGATGATCGCGCGCAATCCCCGGGGAGAAGTGCGTTGTTTCGATCCCGTGGAAAACCAGCACCGCCATCACATCCTAGATCTCACCATCGCCCCGGCCACGCTGTCAGCGGACTTGTGTGCGCAGGCGGTGGCCATCGCCACGCGCATTGTCGAGGCCTTTGACTACGTCGGCATCATGGGAGTGGAATTTTTCCTGCAAGCGGATGGTGTGATCCTGGTGAATGAAATGGCCCCGCGCCCGCACAATTCCGGACACCACACCATCGATGCCTGTGAAACCTCGCAATTCGAGCAGCAACTCCGCGCCGTGTGCGGGCTCCCGCTGGGGTCCACCCGCCTGCTGACTCCGGCGGTCATGCTCAACTTGCTCGGCGACATGTGGCCTGCTGTGGAGCAAGCTCCGGACTGGTCGGGGATTCTCAACGATGCCTCCGCAGCCCTGCATTTGTATGGGAAAAAACGTGCCATCCAACGGCGGAAAATGGGCCACGCCACCTTTCTCGGCGCGGACGCTCTGCCGCGTGCGCAACAAGCCAAGCAGGTGCTGCTGGAGGGTGGTCGCGATGACTCCTCGCTCTAACGTTCCCGGTCTGTTCATGTCACGAAATCGACAGATTTTCTGATCCGAGACTTGCCAATCATCGGAATTTTTTTCACCCTTCCCACGTGCTGGAAATTGTATTCAACGAACTGAGTGCCGCTGAAATGTCGCAAATGGGCACCATGGAGCAACTGGAATTGTTGGATCAATTCCACGTGCAAAAAAGCGACCTGGAAAACCTCGATGGCGAGAAATACGGGCTCATCGAACGCGACCAGAAAAAGCTCTATCGTTTCCGCACGCGCGACTGGCGTATTTATTTCGAGGTCAAGGACGGCACCGTGGTCGTGCACCGCGTGCTGCACAAGGGCACGCTCTCGGACTTTTTATTCCGCTCGAAAATGCCAGTGGCCGAAGACGAAGCACTGGCCCAGTCGAAACATTTCTGGAAACTGATCGATGAGGGGCGCAATTCCAAACGTGTCTGATCCCTCCGTCATTTCCTCATCAAAACACTGATCCCACAACTTTTATGAAAATCGCTCTTCACTTGATTGCCATCGCCGGACTTGCCTGGGGATGGATGAACCATCTTGGTAACAAACAAACAGTCACGGAAACCAAGGCGCTCGCCGCCACCCTCAGTGAAAAAAGACTGCGCAGTGACGAACTGCCGGCATTTCTGGAAGAGAGCAAGGATTCCTCGGAGCAAGCCGCGATCAAAAAACTCATCGCCAGCCTGCAGGGCAAGGAGACCGATGCGGATGAGACCATTCAAACCGCTCTCAACATGGCCGAGGATGTGGACAACAGCTCCACCTTTTCCGGCATCCTGCTGACCTTCCTCTCCGCCGGTTACGCGGGACTCGTGTTTGTCGCCCACGTTCTCCCCCGCCTGGCCCACCGTGCCACCCACACCATTTTCGACAGTGGCGAAATGGTCGAAAAAGACGTCATGTCCGAGGCCCGCTCGAAGCTCGCCCAAGGCGACTACGAGGGTGCCATGTCAGCCTTCCGCGAAGCCGCCGCCAAGGATCCGGGCAATCGCCTGCCTTGGGTGGAAATCGTCAAGATCCAGCGCGAGGTCCAGCATGATCCGACTGCGGCCATCATGACGATACGCGAGGTGCTGGAAACCCACACGTGGCCTGAAAATGACGCCGCTTATTTCCTCTTCCGCCTGGCAGAACTCTACGATGGTGACATGGGCGACCGCGATTCCGCCGTGGCAATCATGCAACAGGTGATGGAACAATTCCCCGAAACCCGTCACTCTGCCAATGCCCGACACAAGCTCCACGAATGGGGCGTGGTCTAACACGTGTAGCACCGCCCAGCGCTTGTTCCGCAGACATCGGCTCGCATGGATGGCCGTGTCTTGCGGTGCGGCTGTGGCGGCGGTGGATGGCACGTCCTTTTCCTTTGCGTTGTTGTGGGTCGCGGTGATCCTCGGTCTCGTGGCGACCAGTTGGCGCTACGCCATGGTCGCCGTGCTGCTGTCAGCCGGATGTGCGCAGTGGCATCATGATCGCATCCAGCGATTGGACCGGGAAAAAGCCGCCATCCAGCAAGGGGTATGGGTGACGTTTCAAGCACGCATCACGGAGACGCCGCGTAGCGGAGATCGATCCTGGCGTTGCATGGCACAGGTGCTGCAAAGTGACCGCGATACCGCGGGAGTGAACGATATTTTTCTCTACGGCTCGGGTCCCGCGCCGGAGCTGGGACGCACGATTGCCTGTCGTGGTCGATGGACTCCCGTGCCTCCCGCGAGAAATGCGGGGGAATTTGATCGTGCCGCACACCTGCGGCGCATGGGCGCGGTGGCGGAATGTTTCATCCGAGACTGGCAACCGGTGAACGAGGTGCCGCTGTTTTGGCAATTCACCTCGCGGGCACGCAGTGCCTTCGCGGAATCCATCACCCGCGGCTTGCCTGCCGGAGAGGACGCCGCCAAGGTCATTCTGGCCATGGTCATGGGCCTGCAGCCCTCCTACGAGGATGATGTCATCGAGCCATTTCGCCAGACCGGGACCCTCCATTTGTTCTCCGTGAGCGGTCAACACGTGAACCTGGTCGCCGTCATCCTGTGGGCCATGTTGCGACTTTGCCGCATGCCCAGGCGCGGTGCGATCCTGCTGCTCATTCCCGCCGTGTTCGCCTACGCCTGGCTGACCGGAGCCTCACCACCCGCGGTGCGCGCCGCCTGGATGGCGGCGATTTTTCTATCGGCATTTCTCGTCCAGCGCCGTGGCGACCTGATGCAGTCGCTGGCCGTGGTGTTCATCGCCGCGCTGCTCTGGGACAGCAATCTGTTGTTTCTCGCCGGAGTGCAGTTGTCGTATGGCATCGTCGCCGTGATTTGCATCGGCCTCTCCCTGAGTCGCAAACCCCTGGAATCCTGGGCCTGGAATGACTCCTATCTACCACGGGAACTGCAAACCCCATGGCAAACTCGCTGCGGAGCCTACTGGCAGAACGTGCTCCAGTCACTGGTCATCTCCACCGCCGCCTGCCTCGGCTCCACGCCACTCACCATCCGTTACTTCAGTCTGGTCACGCCCATTTCCATCGTCACCAATCTGGCACTCACTCCGCTGGTGGCCTGCTTGTTAGGCTTGGCGATCTTTTCCGCAGGTGTGGGCGTCATTTCGCCCGATCTCTCAAAAACCTGCAACCGCCTCAATGCCTGGTTCGCCGAATCGTGCATCTCCTGCTCACGGTTTTTTGCCGGAATCCCGGGCGGGCATGCGGTGGTGTCCGCGCACCAACCCGCTACCGACACCATCCGTATCTATGATCTCCCCCGTGGTGGCGCGGCGGTCCTGGTGCAGTGCCGCGATGCTGATGTGCTGCTGGATGTCGGCAACGAGCGGGCATTCCGCAGTATCATTCTGCCCTCTCTCCGCTATGGGGGCAGCGAACCTGACACCATTCTCCTGAGCCACCCTGACGCCTCGCACATCGGCGGCACCTTGCCGGCCATGAATCAGTTGAATCTCCGACAAATCATCGCCCCCGTGGCAGCCGCCAAATCTCCCTCATTCCGCGCACTGAAACAACAGGCCTGGGATCGGAACATTCCGGTGTATTGCGCTCGGCAGGGAGTCACATGGACGCAAAGTGAAAACGTGACATGGGAAATGCTGCACGTGCCGGCAGCGCATGACATCCATCGCCTCGCCGATGACCGCTCCGCGATCTACGGCCTGCAATTTCACGGATTCCACCTGCTGTTCCTGAATGATGCCAGTGCCATCGAGGTGCAAACGTGGGCCCGACGCAAAGGGAATTTCCGCTGCGATGTCATCATTCTGGGACGCCATGGCATCCACTCACCGGCACTGGGCGACCTGATTCAGGAATTTTCGCCCCGTGCTGTCATCGCCACCCATGCGGATTTCCCTGAAGCGGAAAAAATCCCCGCCGCATGGCACCAACAAGCCGAGCAGGCTGGCATTCCGTTTTTCCCCCAAGGAGATACCGGAATGGTGACACTCCAGATCCGGGACGACCGCTCTCTCCAAATCACGAGCTTTCTCGGCTCCCGCCATTGCACCCTGGCACCCGCCCCGTGACATCAAAGGCATGATGAGAGAACTCACCCAACGCAGGCTTGCAAATCCTCCTCAAACTTCTACATTCCGCGCGTCTCAACTCCTGAATCATCATGCCTACCTACGACTACGAATGCGAAACATGTGGCAAGCGTTTTGAAGTGTTCCAAAGCATGAAAGACGCCAAACTGGAAATCTGCCCGGCATCCCTCTGCGAGGGCCAGGGAAAAGTCCGCCGTTTGCTCGGCACGGGCGGCGGCATCATTTTCAAAGGCGGTGGATTTTATCAAACGGATTACCGCTCCGCTTCCTACCAAAGTGGCGCGAAACAGGAATCCGCTCAAAAGCCCGCATCGCCCGCCAGTGATGCCAAGCCAAGCCCTCCGCCCAGCACAGCATCCTGAGCGAATCTGTCACCATCTTGAAGACAATTTAATCGTATCTACTTCTTGCAATATCGGACAAATTCCCTAGAACACGTCCTTACCCATCCATCATGAAACGCAAAACACTCCTCCACTTCGCATTTCTTGCGCTGTTCAGCACCTCACATGCGGCTATCAGTCTTGATACCAAGGAACCAACGCCCGCCGTTCCCGCCAAGGTCGAGGGTCCCATGAAAGAAGCTCTCGATGCCTTCAATGAGGGGCGCCACATCAAGGCCATCGATATCGCCCGCCCGCTTGCGGACAAAGGCAACGGCGACGCTCTTTTCCTCATGGGTTTTGCCTATGAAAGCGGCCGTGGAGTCGATGCCTCACGGGAAAAAGCCATTGAATTTTACAAAAAGGCCAGCGCCGCCAATCAAAAGGATGCCACCTACCGACTGGCTCTCATTCTTCTCAGCTCCAAGGAAAAAGCCGAACGCGAGCAAGGCAAAAAAAATCTCGAAGAAGCCGCCCTCAAGGACCCCGGTAACGCCGGTCGCATTCTGGGCGAAGCCTACATCAAGGGCATGATCGATGAGAAAGCCAATTTCGACGAAGCCGTCAAATGGTGGACCCAGGCCAGCGAAGCCGGTGATGTGCCCTCCATCTTGGGTTTGGCCCGTCTTTACGAAGCGAAACAGGAGTTCCCCGACAAGGCTGATCCGAAAAAAGCCCTCGAACTCTATCAAAAAGCCATCGTGCTCGGCGACAAGTCCGCCATGGTCGCCGCCGGATCCCGTTTGCTCAATGGCGATGAATCCATCCGCAACGAGGCCCAGGGTCGCGAATTGCTCGCCAAGGCCATCGAGGAAAAACAATACGACGCCCACCTTGCCCTCGGCGACTTCGAGGAAAGTGTGAAAAAAGATTTCAAAGCCGCCCTCACCCAATACGAACTCGGTGGTGCCCAACAACAAGTGGACTGCGCGATGCGTGCCGCAGATTTCTATTTCGAAGGCAAAGGCGAGACCGAGAAGAACGCCATCAAAGGCACCGACTGGCTGCGCAAGGCCGCCGAGACCAAAAACCCCGTCGCAGGCTATCGTTACGCGGCCAAGCTGCTCGAGGCCGCGGATCCGGATGAGCGCAAGCCCGAGGAAAAAATCGATGCCGCCCGTCGCGCCTACGATTATCTGCTGAACGCTGCCAACGGCGGCATCCCCCAAGCCCAGAACGAGATGGCCCTGTTTTACCTATCCGGTGCGATGGGTGTGGCAGATCCCTCCGCCGCCGCGGGATGGTTCCAACGTGCCGCCCAAGCCGGCAACCCGATCGCCATGAACAACCTGGCCACCCTTTACGAAAAAGGCTACGGAGTGGCGCAGAATTTCGCCCAAGCAGGACAACTGTATGAGGCATCCGCCCGCCGTGGCAATGCCCAAGGAGCTGTCTCCGTGGCACGTCTGCTGGCCTCCGGCGCCGGTGCCAAGCAGAACATCGCCCAAGCATGGGCCTGGGCGAACATCGCCATCCAAAATGGCGACAAGGACGCCAAATCCATCCTCGGAGAAATTTCCACCCTGGCCTCAGCGAAGGACATCGAGGACGGCAAAAAAGCCCTCGAAACCTTGCGCGAGGAATTGGCGAAATCCGCAGCCGATGCCGCCAGTGGCAAAGCTCCGGAACCCGATCCCAAGACTTCTTCCAGCACCACTCCCAAGGCACCCACCACCCCGGCCAAAGCACCGGTATCCGCCACATCGCCTCCGGTGAAAGCCACCACGCCTCCGGTGAAAGCAACGCCGAATAAAAAACCTTGATGCGGCCCTACCGCCGATCCAAGGAGTGAAAATTCTTATCACAGCCGGCCCCACCCGCGAGCCCATCGACCCCGTCCGATTCCTCAGCAATCGCTCGTCAGGTCGCATGGGCTATGCCATGGCCAAGGCCTTTGCCCGTCTCGACCACCGCGTGCTCTTGATTTCCGGTCCCACCTCGCTCGAAGTGCCGGATCACGTGGACTTCATCCCTGTCGAGACAGCCGCTGACATGCTTCATGCCGTCAGCCGCTATCTAACCGGCGTGGACGTGGCGATCTTTTGCGCCGCCGTGGCCGATTACAGCCCGGTCGAGGTCGCCGCACAGAAAATCAAAAAAAACGAGGACACGCTCACGATCACGCTCAAAAAAAATCCCGATATCCTCGGCTCCGCCCGCACGACCTTGGGCTTCAACGGCTACCTTGTCGGCTTTGCCGCTGAGACGGAACATCTGGAACAACACGCCCGCGCGAAGCTCGAACGCAAAGGCTGCGACATGATCATCGCCAACGATGTCTCCCAATCCGGCATCGGCTTCGATGCCGCCGAAAACGAAGTCCTCATCGTCGAACCCGAGGAAAACACCGCCCTCCCTCGCGATAGCAAGGAACACCTCGCCCACCACCTCGCCGCCCTCATCACTGAGCGCGCCGAGCGCAAGCGCAAGCTGGATTCCTGACGTCCGGTCGCACATTTCTCTCTTGTCATCGCGGGCATCCTTCTCTATCCCTGCCCCGCCATGGCTCTCATCAACGAAAATTTCCTCAAACTCAAAGCTGGATATCTCTTCCCTGAAATCGGCCGCCGCGTCACCGCTTTCCAACAGGCCAACCCGGAAAAAGCCGCCCGTCTCATCCGTTGCGGCATCGGCGATGTGACGGAGGCTCTGCCTGCCGCCGTGATCAAGGCCATGCACGAGGGCGTCGATGAGCTCGCCCACCGCAGCACTTTCAAGGGCTACGGCCCCGAACAAGGTTATGCCTTCCTGCGCGAAGCCATCGCCGAGCACCAATACGCCGGCCTCAATATCAGCGCGGATGAAATTTTCATCTCGGATGGCTCGAAGTGCGATACCGGCAACATCCTCGACATTTTCGGCAAAGGCAACCGCATCGCCATCACCGATCCGGTCTATCCGGTCTATGTGGACACCAACGTCATGGCCGGCAACACCGGTGATGCTGATGAATCCGGTGCCTACGAGGGCCTCGTCTATCTGCGTTGCGATGCCAGCAATGGCTTCGTCGCCGCGCCGCCCGCGGAGAAAGTGGACCTTGTCTATCTGTGCTTCCCGAACAACCCCACCGGTGCCGTCGCCACCCGCGAACAACTCACAGCTTGGGTCAACTATGCCCTCGCCAACGACACCATCATTTTGTTCGACTCGGCCTACGAGGCCTTCGTGCAGGACAGCAATGTGCCGCGCTCCATTTACGAAATCCCCGGTGCCCACCAATGCGCCATGGAGTTCCGCTCGTTCTCGAAACACGGTGGCTTCACCGGCGTGCGCTGCGCCTACACCGTCATCCCCAAGACCCTCATGGGTGCCACCACCGATGGGAAAAAAATCCCGCTGCACCAGCTCTGGTCACGTCGTCACAGCACCAAGTTCAACGGTGCCAGCTACCCCGTGCAAAAGGCCGCCGCCGCCCTTTTCACTGCCGAAGGCAAGGCCCAAGTGGCAGAACTGATCCAGCATTACATGGGCAATGCCAAACTCCTGCGCGAAGCCTGCCAAGCCGCCGGTCTGCCGGTGTTCGGCGGGGAAAACGCGCCCTACGTCTGGGTCGGCTGCCCGAATGGCAAAACCTCCTGGGAGATGTTCGATACCATGCTGCACGATGCCCAGGTCGTCATCACCCCGGGCTCGGGATTCGGTGCCGCGGGCGAAGGCTGGTTCCGCATTTCCGCCTTCAATTCGCGCGAGAACGTCGAGGAAGTCTGCCGCCGCATCAGCACACTTCTGTCGTAATATTCAAACGTCACGCATTCCTGCTTCTCACGGGCCAGACTCTCTGATAGGCTCGGCCCGTGTTGCCACTACAACGGCTATCCCCCCTGCTGTTTTCTCTGCTGTTTTCTCTGCTGTTCTGCTGCTGTGGAGATGACAACAGCCGTGCCCTGCGCTCACTTACGCAGAAGGGCATCCCCTTGCGCGCGGAGCAAGTGAACGCCGTTGTCGCGAGAGGTGACGAGGAAACGCTACGCGAGCTGTTAGCCTGTGGCGTCTTCGCACGGCAAACCGACGAAAACGGCATGACGCCGCTGGAGATCGCTTGCCAACGCAGTGATTTCCGGATCGTTCACATGCTCCTGCAGCACGGCGTCATCGATCGTAACACCGCTCCATCGCGCGGCGGTCCTTTGGTGACGGCTGCACAGCTTGCGGATATCGCCATTGCCAAAACCCTGCTCAAGCATGGTGCTCAACCGAATGCCACCATGCCCGATGGCCAGCCGCTCCTGCTATGGTGCCTCCAGCATGGCCGCTACGTCATCGCGGATTCCCTGCTGGACCACGGTGCCGACATTCACGTCATCGATCGCCACGGCAACAACGCCCTCGCCTACGCCTTGCAACGCGAACAGCGCGCCCTCGTCGAGCATTTGTTAGAACTAGGTGCCGATCCCGGACGCGCCACTCGCGATGATCAACGCCTCACACCGCCCGTTCTCCGTTGCTGGGAACTCGGCTGGCATGACCTGCTGCCACTCCTGGTCAAACGCGGTGCCGATCTCCACGCCCGGGATGCCCAAGGCCGCAGCGTGATTGATCTCGCCATCGCCCAGTCCCGCGAGAAAGACCTGCTTCCCCTCATCGAAATGGGACTGGACCCGAACATCCGCCTCGCCGATGGCCGCCAGCTCCTGCTCTGGAGTCTCACCCAGGACGAATCGTTTTCTCTCAAGCTGTTAGAAAAAGGCGCGGATCCCAATACCACGGATGAGAACCGCATCAGTGTTCTGCTCCACGCCATCCATCAATCCAAACGCGCCCTGTGCGAGTCCTTGATCCAGCGCAAAGTGGATGCCAAGGAATTTCCCGTCAGCCCCCATCCGCTGCCGCCCGTGATCCAGGGAGCCATGCTACAGGGATGGCATGACTTGCTAGAACCGCTTGTGAAATGCGGTGCCGGAGTCGATACGGTCAGTCAAGCCGGCCACACCGCCGCTGACATCGCGCTCGATCAAGGGAACGTCCCCGTGTTTCAGCAACTCCTGCGCCTAGGCTCGCAACCGCTGGAAGGAACCTGGAGTGATGCCTTGCTGAACGCCGTCACTCATTCACAGGGGCAAAGACTCCAGACTTTGCTGGATGCCGGCATCCGTCCGCTTACCAACACCGATCACAGCAACCGGCTCGTGCGCGAAGCGCTGCGCCACGGTGATACCAAGGTTCTCGAAGTTCTCCTGCAACACGACATCCATCCGCCTTCGCTTTTTCACGAAGCATGCGAGGCAGGCCGACTTGATCTCCTCCAGCTTCTGGAAAAAAACGGCATCGCCCCCGATCCCTCGTGCGATGCCTCCATCGACCCACCCATTCACGCCGCCATTCGCAGCGGCAAGGCAGAAGTATTGCATTACCTGTTAGAGCGGACGCACGACGTCCACGTCCTCGGTCGTGAGAACCAGACGCCCCTGGCCTGTGCCATTGCCCGCCGTCAGCTTGACATGGTCAAACTGCTCCTCGACCACAAAGCCGATCCGAATCGGCCGCTGCAACCCAAAGCCAATGCCGCATTTCTCGCCCAGATTCCCAGCAACAGCATGCGCTGGTATCTCGTCTTCGACCGCAACGTCACCCCGCTGATGCTGGCGGCGAACTCCGGTCACGTGGAAATGGCCCGCACGCTCATGCAGCGCGGCGCCAAGCTCAATGCCTGGACAGCGGTGAACAAAACCTGGCCACTCAACTTTGCCTGCCGCCAGGCCGATGTGCCCATGATGCGCCTCATGCTGCGCAAAAATCCCTACGTCGAGAGCCAATTCGTGCATGTCGATCTCGCCAAACAAGAAGCCAAGCTCTTTGATGTTTGTGGCAACGTGGTGTTCGCCACCAAGATCTCCTCGGGCAAAAAAGGATTCGCCACTCCCAAGGGAACCTTTGTCATCACCAACAAACATCGCACCTGGAACTCTACCATTTATGATAACGCTTCCATGCCCTGCTTCCAGCGCCTGAGCTGTGGCGACTTCGGCTTTCACCAGGGCATCGTCCCCGGTTACCCCGCTTCCCACGGTTGCCTGCGCGTGCCCTACGGCAATGCGCAGAAATTGTTCGAACTCACCCAAGTTGGCGATCGTGTGGTGATCGAGTGATTCCCGTTCGACAGACCTCCATCCCATGCTATCATCTGCGGCCATGGATCTGTCCGACTTCCGCAAAGAATACTCCGCCAAAGGCCTGCGTCGCGATGACCTCGATGCCAACCCGATCCAACAATTCACCCACTGGTTCCAACAGGCCATCGAACTCCAGGTCCACGAGCCCAACGCGATGACACTCGCCACCGTGGATGAGCGCGGCATGCCCTTGCAGCGCACCGTCTTGCTGAAATACTTTGACCACCACGGCTTCGTCTTTTTCACCAATTACGAAAGCCGCAAGGCCCGCCAGATCGAAAAAAATCCGAACGTCTGCCTGCTGTTCCCGTGGATTACGTTAGAGCGACAAGTCATCATCCAAGGCCGTGCCGAGAAAATCTCTGCCGCGGAATCACTCAGGTATTTCACCTCCCGCCCGCGCGAATCCCAGCTCGGCGCCTGGGTTTCCCAGCAAAGCTCCGTCATCAGCTCGCGCCAATTGTTAATGCAAAAGCTCCACGAAATCGGCGAGAAATTCAAACACGGCGAAATTCCCCTTCCCTCCTTTTGGGGCGGCTTCCGCATCGTGCCGGAAACCATCGAGTTCTGGCAAGGCGGCCCCGCCCGCATCCACGACCGCTTTCTTTACACGAAAGCAGAAGATCACTGGGCCATCGAACGACTGAGTCCCTAGCACTGATCACTGCAGACTCGTCACTTTACCTCACTCCCCCTCTTTCCACGGGATGGGCTTCGCCTTGGCCCACATCGACTCAAGGTCGTAAAATTCGCGCATTTCCGTGTGCAGAATGTGGACCATCACATCGATGTAATCCAACACCACCCAGCGGCTGTCGGCATTGCCCTCGGATAAAATCGGCTTCACGCCGTGCCATTCGATGACGTGCCCCGCCACATCGCGCATGATCGCGCGCAAGTGCGGCATCGAGGAACCGGAGCACAAAACCACGAAGTCCGTGATCGTCGATTGACCCCGCACATCCCAAACCTGGATGTTTTCCGCCTGCATCTCATCGGCAGCCTTCGCGCAGGCCTTTGCCAGTTCCATTCCCTTCACTTGATCACTCATAACAACTTACAGTCCCCGGTTCGTCACAGTTCGTGAGTGCTCGGGACGGGCATAGTAGCAGATCATCTCACCGAATGAAGCACCAAATCAAAAAAATGAACCAATTTCTGCGCTTGCGCTCGGTGTTTGCCTGCCCTATGAATTCCTTAACATTTCCTAACTATGGCCTCCTACACCGAAGACGACATCAAGAGCCTCGACTGGCGCGAGCACATCCGCATGCGCCCCGGCATGTACATCGGCAAGCTCGCCGACGGATCCTCGCCCGATGACGGCATCTACATTCTGCTCAAGGAAGCCATCGATAACTCCATCGACGAGCACATCATGGGCTTCGGCAAGGAAATCCGCGTCGATATCGATGACGAGGGCCGCGTGGAAGTGCGCGACTTCGGCCGCGGCATTCCCTTGGGCAAACTCTACGACTGCGCCGCGCAGATCAACACCGGTGCGAAGTATGACAGCGAGGCCTTCAAAAAATCCGTGGGTCTCAACGGCGTCGGCATCAAGGCGGTGAACGCCCTTTCCACGTTCTTCGAGATCCAGGCCTGGCGTGAGGGTCAGACCAAGGCCATCGAGTTCTCACAGGGAAAGGTGACGCAGGACATGAAAAACCCGCGTCCCGATGAATCACCCAACGGAACGCGTCTGTGTTTCGATGTCGATCGCACCATTTTCCCGGCCAAAACCAAATTCCGCGAGCCCATCGTGGAAAAGATGTGCCGCTACTACTCCTACCTCAACCCGAACCTGACGATTGTCTTCAACGGCAAAAAGTTCCGCTCGAAGGATGGTCTGTTGGACCTGCTGCGCGAGGAAATGGAAAAGGCCCCGCTTTATCCGCCCATCCATCTCGTGGGCAAGGACATCGAGATCGCCTTCACTCACAGCGAGGAAACCGCCGAGGAATACTACTCGTTTGTCAACGGCCAGAACACTTCGCAGGGCGGCACGCACCTCCAGGCTTTCCGTGAGGCCTTCGTCAATGCGATCCGCGGCTTCTTCAAAAAACAATG
>Ga0075157_10001276_pt1 | contig 16040 bp, 10 predicted proteins | sample JI81BgreenDNA_FD_70967 | JGI IMG/M metagenome (GOLD analysis project Ga0075157, IMG submission 70967) | Wastewater effluent complex algal communities from Wisconsin, to seasonally profile nutrient transformation and Carbon sequestration -... | ecosystem: Engineered > WWTP > Effluent > Algae...
CGTCTTTCCAAAATTGACACCGAATTCCTTGTATGGAAATCAATTGAGGGCCACGTAGGCAGCCTGCAGCACCTGCGGCACCTGTCCAATGCGGTGCACAAAAGCCACCACTTTGGTATTGCTCAAATTCCACTCAGGCTTTAAGTCAACTACGTAGTTGTAAATAAAGACGCGGTTGGCTTCCAGCGAAGGGGCCGCCAGGTTTTCGCCATTGTAAGGCGTGATGCATTGGCGCAACACGTGCTTATGCAGGTAGGCAGAATCAACCCCGGCAGGAGTCAATTGCCAGTCTTCAATGTCGTTTTCAACCACGTACATGGTCAGGTGAAGCGCCTCGCTTTGTGCCAAGTTGAGCTTCACCTTCACTTCGAGGCCTACCTGGTTGTTGGTCAGGTCGAGCTCCTTGGCAATGCTCACGTTTGCTTCGGGATTTCCCTGCAGTTCATTGCCAATGTAATTGCTCCATTTTTGGTCGGAGATGATGATGTGGTTTTCGCTCGGAAACTTGGTGCGGTTGATTGAGCCCGAAGGATAACCCTGTGCGCCACCCAAGAGGTTCTCGAGGTTGTTACCTTCGGGAATGCGGAAATCGTTGCGACCACTGTATGGCGTGGCAAACTGTCCCGTATGGATTCCCACCGGCACAATTTGTCCGGGATACGTGGCTTGCAAGTTGATGATGGTGGTATGGGCCCTGGGGCAATTCACACAACGCACACCGGTAAACTCTTCGAGCAGGGCCTTGCGTTGCTGTGGGGCGTCGGCAAAACCCTCCACATAGGTTGTATCGCTTTTGTTAGCGGCATTCAGGCCCAGGTTTACGGGTGGACCTACTTCCTGGCAAGCCGCCAGTGCCAGGGGGAACCAAAACAACCAATTCCTCAATCGCATCTCTTTCATGAATTAGAAGGTTGAAGTTAAGGAAAAACGCATTCCGTTGAACGCCGGCTCCACGCGACAAACACCACCTGTACAAATGACGCCTTCAACCTGGCGTACATAACCACCAGTGAGGCGCATCTTCGACAAATTCATGGCGCCAAAAACGGTGTAATAGTGCAAGCGCTTTTTGGGGTCTTTGTTGCCATAGTTCCACATGTCCATCACACTGATGCTGTAACGCGGGGCGATGTTGTACTCAAGCAAGCCCCACCACCAGCTACCCAAATCCTGCTTGGTTTGCATGTGCGATAGCTCTGCACGCAACGAACGTTTGCGGTCGATTTTGTAGGTCACTTCTGCAAATGGCGTTACCGTGCGCACCAAAGGAGCACCGGGCTTAAATTCATACACCTCCTGGTTGTAAACCACGCGCTGAATGCCTGCCATGCCACTCCACTTTTTGTTGATTTTAAACTTGGCCTCGGTGTAAAACTCCTGGTAAAGGCGGTTGCCGCTCAAATCTTCCACATCTGAAGCATTTACCTGCAGGGTACCTTTACCAAAGAGGTCAATCACCGCATCGGCCTGAATGCCCTGCTCGCCAATTAGCTGGGTGGCGGGTGCGTAACGGGCGGTGAGGCGGTAGGTGTTCAGGCGGGCCGAGGGAGGAATGAAGTTGATCAATCCGTCGTTCAAAATCTCCAAAGGCGATACGCGGAATTCATAAAAAGCAGTGCGCTTGTAGGTCACGTTCATGCCAAAGCCGGGAACGGCATAGCCCACACCGGTAAGGATTACTGAGCCTGGTTCATTGATAAAATTGCCTTCGCGGTTCAGCACGGCCTCACGGGTTTTGCCGGCCAATTCAAAATTCCAGTTGAAATTGCCCCAATCGAGCGTATTGTACACCGAATAGGCGAAGGTGTTGTACTTGGGAATGAAGCGCCGACCTACCGGCTCGTTTTCGATGCCGGCCACCACCAATTGCATGGTGTTGTTGTCGAGGGTGCGGTTTACCACCGAGGCACCCGGACGTATGTAAATGTTCTCGGCGAGCTGCAAATTGCCTTCAAGGTTCAAGCCTTTGATAACCGGGCGGTAAGTTTCGAAGAGGAATTTTTGTCGACCCACAAAGCCTTTCACCTGCCAGTTTTCGTTGAGTTGGTACTTGGCATGCATGCCGAACATGGCGTAATCGAGGTTTTGTCCACGGCCTTCATACGCCCTGAAGGTGATGCCATTGCCAAATTGGTCGTAGAAGTTACCAACGGTTAACTCCAGCTTGTCGAGTTTTTTGCGGGCAAACCAAAAGCCGATGCCCTGGTTGTTCTGCACGATGTAAGGGTTCCGCAAACCTGAGTTCAAAAACAGGTCGAAGCGCACCCCGATGGTGAGGTCGTCTTTGCGGTAGTTCAGGTTCAACCAGGCATCGGTCGACGACAGCTGCTGGTAATATTGCGGCGGAATGGGGTTCGACAGCACTGCCGAATCGAGAAAAAAGAAATTTTGGAATACTTCCAAATCGCCCGTTACCACGCCCTGGGCGTAGATTTTGGGCATTTGCATCCCCCCCAACAGGCATAGGAGGAGCAACAAACGTTTGAACATGCTGGCTTGACTTAAACGAAGGCGTTAAATTAAGCGTTCTTATCGGGTTCGCCAGCCTTTAAACATTTATTTATCTTTCATAACTTCACCGCATGAGAAAATTACTGACTGTGGTCGCGCTGCTGCTCGGCCTATCGGCCCAAGCCCAGGAGCAAGCCGGCTTGCCCAACGTACAACTGAAGGACATCCAAGGCAATGTGGTGAAACTGCAAGACCTGACCACAGCAGGAGAACCACTCATCATCTCCTTTTGGGCTACCTGGTGTACTCCCTGCAAAAAAGAGCTGTCGAATTATGCCGAGTTGTATGAAGACTGGCAAAAAGATTTCAAAGTGAAAGTAGTGGCTATCAGCATCGACGATGCGCGCAATACCGCCAAAGTGAAAGCCTATGTAAATGGCGTAAAATGGCCTTTCCAGGTATTGCTCGACCCCAATGAAGACATGAAGCGCTCGCTGAATTTCCAAACGGTGCCTTTCACCATGCTGCTCGATGGCAACGGCAAAATCATCTACCGCCACAACAGCTATGTGGAGGGTGATGAATTTGTGATGGAAGAAAAACTGAAGAAACTTACTTCAGGCGCTCACTGAAATAGCGATACAGCTCGTGTACGGGCTTTTTGAGCACCTTGCCCTTTTTCAGCTTCAATTCGGCCATGACCTCATCGAGTAGTGGTCCGAAGTGGTGCGCAATTGACCCAACAAAGTGTACCGGAATGTCGTGTACGTTGGGGTAGCGCATCACGTGCACATTGAAAAAGCGTCGGAAGCCTTCTTTCACCACCTCCTGCACATAGGCTTCGTGCATGTGGTTAGATAGCACCCGCGCAAACGAAGCGAAGTACACATTCACATGCGGCTCGTGGTAAGCGTTGTGGAAGATGATTTCCTTCGACAACACATACTTTTCATTCAGTTCGGCCTCCAAGCCTGCAGGCAAAAGGTGGTAGAGGAAATCGGCCAGCAGGCGTTTGCCCAGGTAAGAGCCACTGGCTTCGTCGCCCAGCAAATAGCCCAGTGCCGGCACCACCTGACTCCAGTTTTTGCCATCGTAATGGCAAGAGTTGGAACCCGTTCCAATGATGCAGGTAATGCCTTCGCTGTCGAAATTGGTGGCAATGGCTGCACCTAAAATATCGTGTTCAACCAAAATTTTGGCGTTTTTGAAAAACTGTTGCAGGGCGCGGTGCACGATGGCATTACGCTCGGGACTTGAGCAGCCCGCTCCGTAGAAAAACAGGTGGGTTACCTCAGTGGCAATATCGCGCAGGGGCGAAGCCGAGAGTTCAGCAATGATGAATTCATGGTCGTGGTAAAACGGGTTGAATCCACGGGTACTAATATATTGTTCACCATCGGGTTGGTATTTCCAATCGGCTTTGGTGCTTCCGCTGTCGCAAACTAATAACATGCTGCTAAGTTAGATGGAAAGAATTTTAGAAATGCGGTATAAATCGTCGTCCATGCTGGAGTGCAGTTTTGCCGCTTGTGTAAGTGATGTATATACCACTTTGTTATTGATGATGCCGGCCATTACCTTCGATTGCCCTTCCTTAAGCCCTTCAATAGCCGCCACCCCGAGCCTGCTGGCCAATACGCGGTCGAAACAGCTCGGACTTCCGCCTCTTTGAATGTGCCCCAGGATCGTCACTTTCATTTCATAACCGTCAAATTGTTCCTTCACCTTGCGGGCCACCTCATAAGCACCACCTTCTTCGTCACCCTCAGCAACGATGACCATGCCTGAAGTTTTGCGGTTGGCACGGCCCTTTTTCAGGCTGGCAACCAAATCATCGATGCTGGTTTTGGTTTCGGGAATGAGGATGTCTTCGCAACCGGCGGCAATACCGGCGTGCAGGGCAATGTAGCCTGCGTCGCGGCCCATCACTTCAATGAAGAAGAGGCGGTTGTGGGCATCGGCGGTATCCCGGATTTTATCGATGGCATCTACCACGGTATTGGTGGCAGTGTCGTAGCCGATGGTGTAGTCGGTACCGTACAAATCGTTATCAATGGTGCCCGGCAGTCCCATCACGGCAATGTCGTACTTATTGGAGAAATGGTAGGCACCTTTAAACGAACCATCGCCACCAACCACTACCAGGGCATTGATACCGCGTTCCTTGAGTTGTTCGTAGGCTTTTTCCATGCCTGCTTCGGTGCGAAACTCTTCGCTTCGTGCCGATTTGAGGATGGTCCCTCCCCTGTTGATGATGTTGCTCACCGAACGGAGATCCATCTTTTTGAAGTCGCCTTTGATCAAACCATCATATCCCCGGGTCACGCCCCACATTTCGAATCCGTAGTAAATGCCTGTGCGCACAAGCGCGCGTACACAGGCGTTCATGCCGGGTGCATCTCCCCCCGAAGTTAATATGGCAATTTTTTGTATGGATGTGCTCATGTAAATGAATCAATTGGTCGGCAATTTAGTGCATATGCGTAGCGCAGACAAACTTTTTTTGCCGTCAGCTTATGTTGAACTTTTTTCAAAAAAAACGCAAAAATTTTTTGCGAATAAAATCTGTTTGTTAATTTTAGACTTGAATGTCATTAAATCTTAAAACCGTATGAAAAAAATCTTTACCCTTTTGGCAGCTTCTGCCTTGTTCACCGCGGCTAACGCCCAAGTTCAGATTACGATCAACTTTGATCCTACAGCCGGTGCCGCTAACCTCGCTGCAGCTTCTGCAGTGCACATCCACTCAGGTGGTGCTACTGACACGAACTCAGCCTGGACTTATGTAATCGGCGAGTGGGGCAATCCAGCCGCTCCGGGTGGCATGACCCAGAACGCAGCCGGTTGGAGCATCACCATGAACCCCAACACCTACTACGGTGCTGCCAGCAACGGTCCAATCCCAACTGGTCAGAACATCCAGCGTATTGGCATGGTATTCCGTGAAAGCGGTCCTTGCGGCGGTTTTGGTGGTAACAGCACTGCTTGTGCTGAGCAGAAAGACGCTACCAACAGCGACATTTTCGTTAACCTGGCTACCAACCCTCCCAGCAGCAGCTGGAGCGGTGTAACCGTAGCCATCGCATCTTCTACCCAGGAGTTGGCCGGCGAAAAACTCACGGTATCGTCTTATCCTAACCCTTTCAACGAAAAGTTGAACATCCAGTACCTCGTAACTGAGCATGCGAAAGATGTGAAAGTAAACATCTACAACATGCTTGGCCAAAACGTACGTCAGGTTGTAAACGGTGTTGAAGAAGCCGGTTTGCACACCATCGAGTGGAATGCTACCGACGCTAACGGCAACCGTGTACCTGTAGGCACTTACTTCGTTCGTTACGAAATCGACGGCAAAGTAGCTACCCAAAAAGTAGTATTGAACCGCTAATCGGTTAATCATCCAGAGCCGGGCACCTTGCCCGGCTTTTTTTTTGTCCGTTTTTGGTTGTAACTTACGGGTAAAATCACCACAAACATTAAAAAAATCACCATGTTTCAGCTTCCATCACGGCTGATGCTGTTGTTTGTGCTGTGCGCTTCATGGGCGCAGGCGCAAGTTGTAACCAGCATACCCCGCTTTCCGAGCGATACCTCCAACATCACCATCATTTACGACGCCAGTCAAGGCAACGGCGCCCTGGCAGGCACACAACCCCCCATTTATGCCCATACCGGTGTACTGACCAATTTGAGTACCGGTCCCACCAACTGGCGGCACGTGCAAGGCGTGTGGGGTACAGCCCATGCCCCTACCCAAATGACACCGCTTGGGAACAACAAATACAGCATTACCCTGGCACCGCGTACTTTTTACAATGTGCCTGCAGCTGAAACCATCCAATCGCTGGCCTTCGTTTTCCGCAATACCAGCGGCAGCATTGTAGGTCGTGCAGCCGACGGTAGTGATATATACCTGCCCATTTACGCGGCCGGACAACTCCACAGCCGGATTTTCCAGCCATCGGGCAGTCCCTTGGTGGCTCCCAACAGCAACCTCTCTTTCTTTGGCGCCGCCTCTCAGGTGTGCAGTCTCAGTCTGTTTGTGAATGGCAGCCTGGTACAATCGGCCTTTTCCGACAGCCTGGCAACCCAGGTAAGCATTGGTGCTTCGGGCAACTACCAATTGGTATTCAGGGCGGTGAGTGGTGGCAACCAGCGAAGCGACACCCTCAACCTCGTGGCTTTGCCTACCGCAACATTCCAGCCATTGCCGGCCGGTGTACGCGATGGCATCAACTACGTCAATGACAGCACGGTAACCTTTGCTATTTATGCCCCGCTCAAGCAGCACATGTTTGTGTTGGGCGATTTCAACGATTGGAATCTCGACGCGGCTTACTTCATGAACCGCACGCCCGACAGCAATTGGTTTTGGAAAACCATCACCGGCCTCGCGCCCGGACAAGAATATGCCTTTCAATATTTGGTAGATGGCAATTTGCGCATTGCTGAACCGCTGGCAGAAAAAGTTCTGGATCCTTGGAACGATCCATTCATCAGCAGCAGCACCTACCCCAACCTCAAGCCCTACCCCACCGGCAAAGCAACCGGCATTGTGAGTGTGCTGCAAACCGCCAAACCGGCGTATAACTGGACCAACAACAACTTCCAGCGCCCAGCCAACAAAGACCTGGTGATTTACGAATTGCATGTGCGCGACTTCATTGCCGACCAACGCTACCGCAGCATCATCGACAGCCTCGATTATTTGCAGCGTTTGGGCATCAATGTGCTCCAGCTTATGCCAGTGAGCGAGTTCGAAGGAAACAACAGCTGGGGCTACAACCCAAGCTTTTACCTGGCACCCGACAAAGCCTATGGCACCGACCGCGATTTGAAGGCATTGATTGATAGCTGCCATGGTCGCGGCATTGCTGTAGTGCTCGATATGGTGTTGAACCACGCCTTTGGTCAATGTCCGCTCGTGCAACTGTGGTGGGATGCTGCCAACAACCGTCCTGCGGCCAACAGCCCTTACTTCAACCCCGTTCCTAAGCACGACTTTAATGTTGGTTACGACTTCAACCACGACAGTCAAGCCACCAAACGTTTGGTAAACCGCGTGGTGCGCCATTGGATGGAAGAGTACCGCTTCGATGGCTACCGATTCGACCTGAGCAAAGGCTTCACCCAAAAAAATACGTTGGGCAATGTGGCAGGCTGGGGCAATTACGATACCGCTCGGGTAGCTCTTTGGAAAGCCATCCACGATACCATGCAAATCATTGAACCAGGTTCGTATGTCATTCTGGAGCACTTTGCCGACAATGTAGAAGAACGTGAACTGGCCAATTACGGCATGATGTTCTGGGGCAATGTAAACCACAACTACAACGAGGCCACCATGGGCAATGTGCCGCAGTCGAACTTCCAGTGGGCCAGCCACAAAACCAGGGGTTGGAGCAAGCCGCACCTCATCGCCTTTGCCGAAAGCCACGACGAAGAGCGCCTCATGTACCGCAACCTCAATTTCGGCTTGTCATCGGGCAACTACAGCACGCGTAACATCGAAACGGCCGTAAAGCGCATGGAGATGGTACCACTCTTCCTGTTGGGCATTCCCGGCCCCAAAATGATCTGGCAATTTGGCGAGTTGGGCTATGATTTCAGCATCAACCGTTGTCCGAACGGCACCATCAACAACAGCTGTCGTACCGACCCGAAGCCCATTCGTTGGGATTATTTCGTGAACCCGGGCCGTCGATACCTCTACAATGTGTACGCTGCCATGAACAAGCTGCGCCAAACCGAACCCGCTTTTGGAACCGATACTTTCTTCGTGAGCTTTGGCGCGGCCATCAAACAAATGCGCCTGGTGCACAACACCATGGATGTGGCCATCATCGGCAACTTTGGCCTGGTAACTGCCGAAACCCCCATCATCTTTACCCGCTCGGGCTGGTGGTATGAATATTTCACAGGCGACAGCGTAGAAGTTACCAACAACCAGCGGACCATGAGCCTGGCTGCCGGCGAATACCGTTTGTACACCACCAAACGTTTGGCCGCGCCCGATTTGGCCCTGAGCCAACGCGAATTGGCCTTCAAGCAGTTGGGCGTTTATCCCAATCCTGCCGCCAATGAAGTGTACATCGATTTGGGCTTGTTGCCTTTTGCCGGCAAGCTGCGCATCACCGATATGCAGGGCCGATTGGTGGCTGAAATTGCCACCACCGGTTTTGAAAACGAACCCATTCGTTGGGATTTGCTATCGGCCACAGGTGCTTCGGTGCCTAATGGTTTGTACCTCATCACCGGCAGCAATGGTGCATACGGCAAGGTGCTGGTGCAGCGATAAATTGCCAAAACAAGCATGATTCAAGCCCCGCAAATGATTGTTTGCGGGGCTTTTTATTGTTCACAAACTAATAGTAGTGCACAGAACAACGGGGTTGAATGAATTCGTAATTCGGGTCATGGTCGATGTGCATTTTCGATGGGTTCGATATGATCCTCTTTGGTCGCAGATAGCGCCCCCACAGGGCGCAGGGTTTATTGGTTATCGTTTATGCTACCCATTTATCGCCCTGATTGGGCGCGTAAATTTTTCGATTGATGCGCGATGGCCCTATTATTCTCATCGCTGATATCACCCTAAGGGGACATGAATGGATTCGATGTGATACTCTTTGGTCGCAGATAGCGCCCCCACAGGGCGCAGGGTTTGTTGGTTATCGTTTATGCTACCCATATAGCGCCCTGACTGGGCGCGTAAACAATTCTATTGATGCGCGATGGCCCCCTTATCAACGCTGATAGCGCCCTAAGGGATCATGATTTACCTGTTACCTTTTAGGTTACCCAGATGACATCCTGACTGGGCGTGTGCTATTTCAAGTGCATTTTTTAGACCCAACAAATACCGATCAGAAAAAGAAAAGCCCCGCTTTTCAGCGGGGCTCAACAACAGGTTCAATGTTTGGTCAACCCAAAATCAGTAGCCGGTGTTCTGCTGCAGGTTGGGGTTAGCAACCAAATCGGCAGCAGGTAAAGGATAAATCTTCAGATAATCAGGAACCGAAACCCCCGATGAATCGCCACCTTTCCAGGGCCATACATAGCTGCCACCGGTGAATTTGCCGTGGCGAATGAGGTCGGTGCGGCGGTGACCTTCCCAATACAATTCACGGGCACGTTCGTCAAGGATTTTGTCGAGGGTAAGCGGACCAGCCTCAGGGGCAATGTCGGCGCGGTTGCGGAGTGCGTTCACGTAGTTGAGTGCCTGGGTAGCATCGCCACCGGCGCCACCACGTACGGTTGCTTCGGCATAGGTGAGGTAAATGTCGGCCAAGCGGAACATGGGGAAATCAATATCAACGAAGTTGCGGGTGGGGTCGTTGCCGGGACCGCCATCGCGACGCACATTGCGCCATTTGGTGATTCCGTAACCTTCGAACGGACGACCGGCAACGCGGCTGATGTCGAGGGTGTGACCACGTGTCCAGAAGGTATTGCGTTCGTCGCTGGTATCGGCCGAAAACTTATCGTACAAGGCACGGGTAGTGCGCAATCCATTCCAACCACCGTTGGTGCCGAACTGGCTGTACGGACGCATCGAGTCGCTGATGGCAGCATGCACCAGGAAGGTGGTACCACCATAAGTACGCGTATTCATGCCGTCATACGTAATGGGGAAGATGATTTCAGGCGATGTGTGGTTATCGGCCAGGAACAAGTGCTTGTAATCGGGCTCGAGACTGTAACCCGCGGCAATTACCAAATTGCTGTAGGTAATACAGTCAGTGTAACGCGGGGTGCCGGTATACACTTCTGCATTGAGGTACAACTTGGCCAGCAAAGCTTGAACGGCTGCCTTGTCGGCGCGGCCGTACTCAAAGCGAGCAGGTTGCATATTGGGCTCGATGGCCTTAAGTTCCGATTCGATGTAGTTAAACAAGGCGGCACGGCTGATTTGCTCAGGCAGATCGGCCCCTGGCAAATTTTCTTCCGTTACAAATGGTACGTTGCCAAATAAATCCATGGCGTGGTAATAGCTCAGGGCGCGGATGAAACGAGCTTCGTTGGCATAGGCACGGATGCGTGCCTTGTCGGCATCCGAGAACCCTTTGCTGCTCATCCATTCTTCGGTTGTATAGCGCAAGAACTCGTTGCACAACGGAATTTGGTAAAATATGCGGTTGTACATGGCCACCACAAACGGACTTACCGAACTCCAGGTCATGAAGTTCAACTCCGGAATGCCCGGGTCGTCCCAGCCACAAACAGCTTCGTCGGTAGGCAATTCCTGGAGATTCCAGAGCACACGCACATAGGCCGAAAAGCCTTCGTCGATGCCACTGATGTCGGGGTCACCAGCGGGACCCTGATTGCCTGTGATGGCGTATCCAGCATAAAGCTTAGCCAAAACGTTGATGTAGTTGTTCGGATCGGAGTAAACCGTGGCCGCATTGAGACCGTACTTGGGAGAACGATCCAAATCTTTGAGACAAGCCGTCAATAAAAAGCTTGTACCCAGCAAAACGATGATGGCTTTGAATGATATCTTTTTCATGACGTTCAAATTAGAAGGTGAAGTTCATGTTTACGGTGTAAACACGTGGACGTGGGTAAAAGTTGTTATCGATACCGCCTGAAATCTCAGGATCAATGCCCGAATACTTGGTGATTACCAAAACGTTCTGAATCATGGCAGTCACGCGCATGTTCACAAACTTCGACAATTGCCCTACATTGTAACCGATAAATACGTTATCAAGTCGGAGGTAATTGGCATTTTCCAGATAATAATCTGACAACACCTGCAGGTTAGCGAACTGGCTGTTCAGGTAATCCCTGTGTACGTTGTTGATGTAACCCAAGCCGCTGATGTTGCGGAACTGACCAAGGGTAGAACGTACGTTGTTGTAAATGTAGTGACCGCGTTCGGCACGAATTGAGAAGCCAGAGTTCCAACGCTTGTAGCGGCCATTGCCATAAAATCCAAACAAGGTGGTAGGATCGGGACCTGCCTTCCAACGAACCAGGTCTTTTTCGTTGATGACGCCATCGCCATTGTAGTCGGTGTATTTGCCTTCAATGGGTTTGCCGTTTTCATCGTATTCCTGGGTGCGGGTATAGAAAATGTTTCGGGTAAATCCAACCGAATGAATTTGAATGGTGTTTCCAATGCCACCTGCAATACCTCCCGTGAGGATACCCGGGCTGCTGGGGTCATCTATCACCGAAAGTTTATCTATTCGGTTGATATTGTAGGTCATATTGGCTCCAAATTCCAGGTTCGTGGTTTTGTTATCAATCGCTACCCAGGCAAGGTTTAATTCAACTCCGCGATTACTCATAGCACCCACGTTTGTTAACACCTGGTTACTGAAGTTGGTACCTGCAGCAACAGGGATTATCGCAAGCAAATCGCTTGTTTTTTTGTAATAAACATCCACATTACCATACAAACGGTTGTTGAAGAAACCGAAGTCGATACCGCCGTTATAGCTCATGGTAGTTTCCCACTTCAAATTAGCATCATAAGGTGCAGGGCGGAGTACAGGGACAAATCCATTGCCGAATTGATATTGGGCAGTAGGCGTTCCTCGGAAATAGTTAGGTATGTAGGCGTAATTGGCAATGCCATCTTGCTGTCCGGTTACACCCCAGCTAACACGGAGCTTCAAGTTGGATAGTTTTTTGAACTGGCGGAAATAATCCTCGTCCATCATGCGCCATGCAATGGCAACCGAAGGGAAGTAGCCCCAACGTCCATTCGGATTGAAGCGAGATGATCCGTCAGCACGCAAAGAGGCTGTGAGCAGGTATTTGTCGAGCAGCTTGTAAATGGCACGTGCATAAAAGGATATGAGTGCATTGTCTTCATCAAATGGGAAAGGTGCAGCAGCCGATATGGTATCACCGCGCAAGTTGATATCAGGGAAGGCCGGACTTTGGGTACGCCAGTACTGGTAGCTGTAACCACCTGTGAAGTCTATGCTATGCAATGCCCAATCGCGTTTGTAGTTCAAATAAGCATCGAGCAAGCGGCTATCTTTTCTTTGCTCATACTGATTATCAACGCCCCTGCGATTAAAAACACCTGCATTCAGTGAATCCATCACCACGGTTCCATTTGCACGCGAGAAATCACCGCCTAAATTCAGGATTGCGCGAAGCCCAGGCAATTCACGGATGTCATAATCAAGCTCCACATTACCGATAAAACGATTTACACTGCTGATGTCTTCGCGTTGATTCAAAGTGGCTACAGGGTTTTTTGGAGCCAAAAGTACCGGGTTACCATTGGGCAAGGTCCATTCGAACCAGCCTTCGTAACGTCCTGTATCGGTCCGCACCGGACGTGTGGGGTCAAATGTAACGGCGGAACCAATGGCACCTTGATCGGCAAAGCGGTTCTGCAAGTTGTTGTATCTCATACTCGCATTTACCTTCAAGCGATTGTTTAACAAAACCGGATTCAAGTTCAGTGCGGCACCGGTTCTTTCCATTTTACCGGTTCTGAGCATGCCTTGGTCATCAAATCGCTCCAGACTTAGACGGTACGGCAGGTTTTTCACCCCGCCTGAGAACACCACGTTCAAGTTATTGGTAATACCTGGCTGATAAATTTCATTTTGCCAATCGGTATTGGCTGTTCCTTGCGCAATGAGGGTTTTCATCCCTGGCGTACCTTTTTCGTTGATAAGTGCCCGTAATTCATCTGCACTCATCATGTCTACAGTCTTGACAATTTGTTTCACGGAAAGTCCATTTGAAACCTCCACGCGCAAACGATCACCGCCTTTACCCTTTTTGGTAGTGATGATGATTACACCATTAGCACCGCGTGAACCATAAATGGCTGCAGCCGAAGCATCCTTCAAAACCGTAAAGGTTTCAATGTCTTCAGGATTAATCATGGCAAGGCCATTGGGTGAACCTGCTATGCTCGTTCCTTCGAGCGGAATACCATCCAAAACAATCAATGGGTCATTGGAAGCATTCAAGGAGGTACCACCACGAATACGTATGGTACTTCCTGCCCCAGGTGCACCGCCATTGGTGGTAATACGCACACCAGGTGTCTTTCCTATGAGCATCTGCTCAGGTGTTGCAAAGTTTCCTTGTTGGAAAGTTTTCGACTGGATGGCAGTTACCGAACCCGTTAAGTCGCGGGTTTGTGTGGTACCATAGCCAATTACCACCGCCTCTTCGAGCATTTGCACATCCTCTTCCAAAGAAATCGAAGCTGTTGAAGTCCTTCCAGCTTCCACCGTTACGTTTGCGGTTGAGCTGCGGTAGCCTAAATAGGAGGCTTGTACCACCACATTGCCGGGCTTTACGCCTTCGATGCGGAATTTGCCATTTACATCGGATGCACCCCCAAGGGTAGTGCCTTTAACCACAACAGCAGCTCCGATGATGGGCTGCTGCTTGGTGTCCATCACCGTACCGGTGATGGTGCCTGTTTGTGCCAATGCGGGTAACCACACCAGTACAGCCAGGAATGCCAGAAGCATTTTTGCCAGGTAGTTTTGTTTCATACAAAAGTTTTGTTTGTGTAGAATGCCAGATGAAAACAACGTTAATAACAGACATTTTTATCTCGCATTCCAAATCAAGCAATTTCAATTCAATTAAAAAAATTTATTTGCGAATTAATCGCACATTTTTTTCGTGTTAAGATGTGACCTTTGCAACAGCCAATTGTACAACCCCATGAGTTTCACCGAAAATTTCTCACCCGAATTCACCAGTTGGGTTTTGATTCCCCTGCTCATCTTTTTTTCAAGGGTTGCCGATGTGACCATAGGCACCATCCGCATCGTGTTTGTGGCCCGGGGAAAAAAGCAAATTGCGCCCTTTCTGGGCTTTGTAGAGGTGCTAATCTGGATCATCGCCATGTCGCAAATCCTCAAATACGCCAACAACTGGCCCAGCTACCTGGCTTGGGCGGGCGGTTTTGCTGTGGGCAACTACATAGGCCTGTGGATAGAAGAAAAGCTGGCCATCGGCAATTTGGTAATCCGGGTCATCACCGCTCGCCCCGCCAATGAACTGGTACAGGCCCTGCGTGCGGCCGGTTTTGGCGTTACCTCGCTCGATGCCCAAGGCAGCAGCGGTGAGGTGAGCGTGATTTTTACCCTGGTGAAGCGCAAATTTGTGCAAGACGTGATTTCCATTGTGAAAAACCACAATCCCAACGCCTTTTATACCATCGAAGACGTGCGTTTTACCTCCGATACAGTCTTCTCACCCCCTGCCGCAAGCGGAAAAAAGAGTTTGTTTGGCAATTTGTCGACGCGAATCGCCAAATGAATTCAAAATTCAAGATTCAAGATTCAAAAGGGTGATGTTGGAAAATCCCTGATTTTTCGGCTGAGCGCTGAGCGCGGCTGGCAGGGAGCAGGGCGCAGGATGCATCTCGTTCAGCTCAAATATCTTCGTTCTCCTGGAGGCGAAATGAGGCGGGCCGATGCGGCCCTTCGAGAACCTCAGGGACCGCCTTCGAGAACATCATGGACCGAGGCGGTTTTGGAAAGGTGTACGGAGCAGGGGGCAAGGGGCAGGGCGTGTGGTGGACGGCGTTCGGTTGAAGGCTGACCGCCAATTGCATGCTGCGAAAGTCTGCGAAGTCTGCGAGAAACCCTAGCGCGGGGCGCGGAGCAGGGCGCAGGGCTTTGGTGTCCGGAAAACGCCTCTTAACTTTTAGTTTTTAACTTAAACAGGCTGCTCGGTTCGGTCGCTCCCCTCCGGGGCGCATGAATTGAGTGGATATCCCTAGATGCAACACAGATTAGGTCCCTCCGGGACGGCTGGCAGGAACAGGGTGCGCGGGGCAGTGTCTGGGTTTCCGGGAAACACCTTAATTTTTAACTTTTAATTTTTAGATCTACCGGGCTGCTCGTTCTGGTCCTACCCAGATTGCGTCGCTCTGGGACTGGCTTAGGAGGAACCAACGTTCTCGATCAACCGCAGCCACATCGTTTACCCAACCCGTTCTTAGCTACACAGATTTCGTCCCTCTGGGACGGCTAGCAGGGTGCAAAGCGCAGGGCCTGGGTTCTAGTAAAGCGCCTCTTAACTTTTAGTTTTTAACTTAAACAGGCTGCTCGGTTCGGTCGCTCCCCTCCGGGGCGCATGAATGAGGTGGTTATTTTTTGATTCTGCAACACAGATTTTGTCCCGCTGGGACTGGCTTAGGCGGAACCAACGATCTTGTTTAACCGCAGCCACATCGTATACCCAACCCGTCCTTAACTTTTAATTTTTAGTTTTTAACTTAACGGGGCTGCTCGTCGTGCCCACCCTCTCCGTTCAACCTAACTGCCCGAAAGAGTAAGCTCAAGCAGTTTCCCTTCGCGCAGCGCCCAGCTGGTGGTGGTGATGCCTTTGACCTGCGGCAAGATTCCAAGGAGGGCTTCCATCAACAACAAGGCGGCTACCTGCATATCTACTCGTAAGGATGGCATGCCGCGAAGGGCAGCACGCTCGGCACGCGGCATGGCAAGCAATCGATTCAACCAGTGGCTAACCGCTTCACGCGGCACAAACGCCAGTTGCGCGGGCTCAGGTTGACCTGTGTGCAGGGTGTAAAGCGTATCGAAAGCTCCTGCGGAACCCACCAATTGGGTGATTTGCTG
>Ga0075157_10001278_pt1 | contig 16016 bp, 16 predicted proteins | sample JI81BgreenDNA_FD_70967 | JGI IMG/M metagenome (GOLD analysis project Ga0075157, IMG submission 70967) | Wastewater effluent complex algal communities from Wisconsin, to seasonally profile nutrient transformation and Carbon sequestration -... | ecosystem: Engineered > WWTP > Effluent > Algae...
ATGTTTATAAAATTGATAACAATCAAAATTTAAGAAAATTATAGAAAAAATTAGATTTTATTTCACCTCTTCTTTTTGGAAAATATTGATAATTAGCTTAAAAATGTATTTTTTTAAATTAATCATAAAAAAAAGTTTGTATCTGAATTTTCAGAATAAAATACTGAGCTTTGGGTAATATAAGTATAGAGTTTGGTTTTATGCTAAAATAAGATTTTTTATTTCGTTTAATGTGTTATTTTGGTATTTTATTTTGTTTTTTAGATTTTTTTATTTGAAAAACAATATTTAATTTTGTAAAAAATAAAACGAGCTAAAACTTTAAATTCTATGAAACACTTAAATTCAACCCAAGCTAAAAATCTTATTTTCCTGAAAAGATTTGTGCTAACAATAGTTACGCTTTCTGTAGTAAAATATATAGATTCGTCTATTGCAGCAGAGGAGTTGATCAGTAAGGTGAAAGCAGTTGTTCAAATAAACTTGGTTTAACAACAGCTAAACCTTTCTTCTTTTCGATTAGCAAAAATTTATGATAAAATTTAAAAGCTAAAAGCCTCTTATACAGAGGCTTTTAGCTTTTATTATAAGGTCTACTTTATCACTTGTCCATCTCCTTCAATTTTTCCTGACATACTAATCACGCTGGCTCCACCAAAAAAGCCAACAGCTTTTCGCCCTTTTGGGTTGGTATTGAGAATGTTAGTACGAACATTAGAAGGCGGATTGGCAAATAATCCACCATTCTGAGTTTGTAAAATGAGTTCGTTGTAGAAATTAAAGGCATCACGAGTGATGGATAATACTTCTACTTTTAGTTTATCACCAACTCTGAAAGGGTCTCCGTTATTTAACTCTAAGTCTTTGAGGTAATTACCATCTACAAACTGGTCTTCTGCAATAATGATATTATCAGGGCGATTCAGAAGAGAATCATTTCTATAAACTTTCACCCTGAAATTATCACCCACACCTTCATTTTCGGGTCCATAGTAGAATAGAAAATAGCCTTCACCTTTGCTTGCAGGGATATTGGGGCGTTTCTCTAATTTTACAGTAACCGAATCAATTTGAGGAGCATTGGGGCGTATTTCTGTACTGGCTTCGTATGTTTCGCCTTGCCATCTGATTTGTAGCTTGTAGCTATTGCCTGCAATACCTTTTATTTGGTTAATGGGATATATACCATCTTGTGTATGAGTAAGTTGCTCAGAGTTTCCTTTGTCATCAGAAAGTGTAACAATCGCATCTGAAACAACTGGAGGCTTCCCATTCTGAAAATAAGGAGCTGTCGTACTCAGACGAATAAATTGTGGCTTATTTTCATCTGTAATCCAGCCATCTACAGCAAGTAACGTTTCACCTTGGTCAAGTTTTACATCTACCACTTTTTCACAAGAAAACAAATAGAATGCAACCAATACAAATATAAAATTGAAAAATATGCGTTTCATAGGAGGTTAAAATTTAAAGTTCCAAGTAACTGAAGGAATGATTGAAGCAAAAATAGAAAGTTGTACTGCCTGAGTATTCTGAGGAGCTTGTATTTGTCCCTCTTTGGCAGGCTCTTGTCTGAAATATACTGTAAACGGATTTTTACGACCATATACATTATACAACGAGAAAACCCACTCTTGTTCAAATCTACCTTTCTTTTTTGTATGATAAGTAGCTCCTAAGTCAAATCTGTGGTAAGCAGGTACACGATAGTTGTTTCTGACATTGCCTGTATTGTGAGGTACAATAATTCCATCAATTTCGTAACGGGCATTCGGAAAGGTAGTGGCTACCCCTGTTGCATAATTGAAATTACTTGAAAATGACCATTTTTCATTCAAATCATAAATGAGTACCAACGATAAATTATGTGTTCTATCGTATTTGGCTCTGTACCACTCTCCATTATTGATACCATCAATTTTTCTTTCAGATTTGGAAAGCGTGTAGCTCAACCAGCCATTCAGTTTTCCCGAATTCTTCTTTACATAAAACTCAGCTCCATAGCTTCTGCCCAAACCATACAACAAATCGCCTTCCATATCTTTGTTTAAAAGCAATAAAGCCCCATCTACATAGTCTATTTGGTTAGTCATGGTTTTATAATACACTTCGGCAGATGCTTCAAAAGTATTGTTTTTAAAGTTTCTGAAATACCCAGCAGCTACTTGGTCAGCAAGTTCAGGCTTAATATTATTGGTCGTTGCAGACCACACATCCGTAGGAGAGGCAGCCGTAGTACTTGAAATCAAATGTATATATTGAGCCATTCTATTATAGCTTGCTTTAAAGGAACTTTGTTCGTCAAACTGATAACGCATAGAAAAACGAGGCTCTAAATTTCCATAATCAACAATAGATTGCCCACTTGTAAATGTTCTTGGGTTGGTGGGCGTTTTACGTTTGCCAGTTTCTCCTACATAATCATATACAGTTCCTTTTCCCAAATAATTATACCAAGAATAACGTAAACCATATTGTAGTTGCAATCTTGTGGAAACTTTATGTTCGTGGTCTAGATAAATAGCTGTTTCTAAGGCATTTTGTCTGTCTAAAGCAAATGGATTAAAAATAGAAGCAGGACCTACCTTGATGGCACCAGGGTAAAAGTTATACTTGAGAGCAGTTGCTCCAAAATTAAAAATACTTTTAGGAGATGAAAAATAACTGAAATCTGCTTTGCCTTGGAAGGTTTCAATTCTTGACGTCCAGTCAAAAGCCTGTGTACCACTCGGAACTCCCAAATTATAATCGTAATTGCTATAAATTCCCGAAAAATTAGCAAATAATTTAGGGTTAAAAGTCTTATTCCAACGAACTGTAGCAGTAGCATTGCCCCAATTAATTTTAAAATCATCACTAAACTGAAAAACATCTCTACCAAAATAACCCGATACAAAAATCTTGTTTTTATCATTGATTTTATAATTGGCTTTGGTTGTTAAATCATAAAAGTATAGCTGGTTTTGTCTTTGGTTCTCATTACCAAAAGCTCTTAAAAATACGTCAGCATAAGAACGCCTGCCTGCCACAATAAAAGAACTTTTATCTTTGATAATAGGAGCTTCTACTGCAAAACGACTGGAAACAGTTCCAACACCACCCGAAGCCGTAAATTTCTGATTATTTCCTTCTTTCATCCGAACATCCAAAACAGAAGCAAGCCTGCCACCATACTGAGAAGGAATCCCTCCTTTAATCAGTTTTACATCTTTTACGGCATCAGGGTTGAACACAGAAAAGAAACCAAATAAATGTGAACTGTTATAAACAGCAGCTTCATCCAAAAGGACTAAATTTTGATCTATACCACCCCCACGAACATTAAAGCCTCCAGCTCCTTCACCCACAGTACTCACCCCAGGGGTTAGTTGTAAAGACCTTAAAACATCCACTTCGCCTAATAAAGCAGGCATTTTTTTGAGTATTTTCATTTCGAGTTGTACTGTTCCCATACTTGTACTTTCTACATTCTGGCGAGGAGAATCTTCTTTACCAACAATTTCTACAGCTTCAATTTCGCTACCCTCTGGTTTTAATAAAATATCAAGTGTTTGATTGCTTTGTAAATCAACCTTTTTAATAATATCTATAAAACCTACATAACTGATTGTAAGTTCGTAAGAGCCTTTATCGACAGTAATAGAGTAGAAACCATACTCATTGGTAACAGCCCCTGCTTTCAAGGATTTAATAATAACAGTAGCTCCAATAAGTTCCTCACCACTGGAGGCATCTTTTACTTTACCACTCAAGGTATATTTTTCTTGGGCAAATGCTTGTAGGACAATTGCTATCCAAAGCAAACAGACATAAACAATTTTTCTCATAGATGGATTTTAAGTAAATACAGCACTAAGACAACCCAAATTTGTGTCACCCCTATGCTGCTTTATAAAAAAATAAAATAAATTTTTAAGTGTTTGATTCTTAACGCTTATAAATACGGGAAAATCATAAACATATTGTATGCTTCAAGGGTTATATCTACTAAAAAAGCTAAAAAAATTTAGAGATTTCCTAAAAAATTGCTAATTAGCTACCTAATTTAGCTATTGTTAAAAATAGAGATATACTCATGGCAAATTTAGTACCCATTGAAAAAGACCCTCAACTCTTAGAATTAATAGGCTCTAAGAAACCTAAAATAGAAGATGCAGTGTACATGAACGACCTAACTACACTTAACTTAGGTCCGACACACCCTGCTACACACGGTATCTTCCAAAATATACTCTTGATGGATGGTGAGAAAATCATATCAGGAGAATCTACAATAGGATATATTCATAGAGCCTTTGAGAAAATAGCAGAACAACGCCCTTTCTATCAGATAACCACGCTTACAGACCGTATGAACTATTGCTCTTCACCTATCAACAACTTAGGTTGGTGGATGACAGTAGAAAAACTTTTGGGTGTACAAGTTCCTCAAAAAGCTCAGTATATGCGTGTAATCCTGATGGAACTAGCTCGTATCGCTGACCATATTATCTGTAATGGTATCTTGGGTGTGGATAGTGGAGCATTTACAGGCTTTTTGTATGTGTATCAGTGGAGAGAGCATATTTATGATATTTATGAAGAAGTTTGTGGAGCAAGACTTACCACAAACATGGGGCGTATTGGTGGTATGGAAAGAGATTTTACAGACAAAGCCATTGCTGATATCAATAAATTATTAAAAGAATTCCCTGTTGTTCTTAAAGAATTTGAACGTTTATTCAACAGAAATAGAATTTTCATGGATAGAGCCATCGGGGTAGGGGCTATTTCTGCTGAAAGAGCTTTAAATTATGGCTTTACAGGTCCTAATTTACGTGCTTGTGGCATTGACTACGATGTTCGTGTCAATGAGCCTTATTCAAGCTATCAGGACTTTGAATTTGATATTCCTATCGGGCAACATGGAGATACTTACGACCGTTTTATGGTGCGTAATGAAGAAATGTGGCAAAGTTTGCGTATTATCCAACAAGCCATGGATAAATTACCAAAAGCAGAAGGTAAACACTACGCTGATGATCCTCGCTATTATTTGCCTCCAAAAAATGAAGTGTATAACAACATGGAAGCCCTGATTTACCATTTCAAAATTGTAATGGGGGAAATAGATGCTCCTGTAGGTGAAATTTACCATTCTGTAGAAGGTGGTAATGGTGAATTAGGTTTCTATCTGATTTCTGATGGTGGTAGAACACCTTACCGTCTGCACTTCAGAAGACCAAGCTTCATTTATTATCAAGCCTACACCGAAATGTGTCAAGGACAACAAATTTCAGATGCTATTATGACCATGAGTAGCCTCAATGTGATTGCAGGAGAATTAGATGCTTAAAATTTATCGTTTTTGATATAAAAATCTCCAAAATTTTCGAAATTTTGGAGGTTTTGTTTTTTAATTTTAATCAGTTTTTTACTTTTTAGCAAGAAAATACTCAATGGCTAAATCGTAGCCTTTAAGCCCCAGCCCCGAAATAATACCCACCGAAACAGCCGAAATATAACTCTGATGTCTGAATGCCTCTCTTGCAAAAATGTTAGAGATATGTACCTCTACCACAGGGCTTTTTACTGCTTTGATGGCATCGGCAAGGGCAATAGATGTATGCGTATAAGCCCCTGCATTGAGGATAATTCCATCTGCCGAAAAACCGACCTCATGGATTTTGTTAATGAGTTCGCCTTCAATATTTGACTGAAAGTAACTGAGGCTAATATTTTGATATTGGGTTTTGAGCTTTTCAAAATATTCTTCAAATGTCAGAGAACCATAAATTTCAGGTTCTCGCTTGCCCAATAAATTCAAATTTGCTCCATTGATGATTTGTATATGCATGATTTTGTGATGTTTAATTACCAGTATTCGTAGCCATAAGTGATAATGAATTTTCGCAAATCTTCTACTATCGATATTCTATTTGTATTGCTTATTCCCATATACTCATAAAAAGTAGTGTGTTCAATAAGCATATTTCTATCATTGTATTTATAAGTATCGGAGTCTAAAAGTGATACTTTAGCTTTAGAATCTTTTTGTAATGCATTAAAGTCTTGCTTAGATAACCTATAAACCTTTGTTAAATTCTGGTTAGAATCGTATATGTATAAATTTACATATTGCTGATTGCTTTCTAAACTGGGGTATACATCTGTAATATCTTGTTTTTCAATATTCTTGTACTTATTGTAATAAACTATTCCTTCAGAATAATTCTTTTTATTATTATTAAAATATTCTTTTACATAAGCTTTTGAGCTATCTAAATAAATAATTTTAGAAACGACAGAAGTATCATTTCTTGTTTGACTATTATGCCTTAAAAAAGCTTGGATTTCAAAACTTTCTTCATGTTTATATATGATTTGTGTTTTCTTGGTTATCCGTTTAGAAGCATCTAATGTATATTGTCCGTAAAAAATAAGTTTGCCTTTTCTATATTCTTTTTGCTCAAAAGTCGAATCGTTTTTTGTAATAAATATACTTGAATCTTTTTGTTCTGTTTTATCTTCAATTGTGATAGATTCTCTGATACTTCTTTTCTCATCAAAAGTATAAGAGTATGATGTTTCTATTGTTTTTTTTTGTCTTTCAAGAAATTGAACTCTTTTAATCAAATTGCCAGATTTATCAAAATAGTCTTGGTAGCTGTAAGTGCTATTACCCGATTTTATCTTGTCAAAATAAAATTTTATTAAAACGCTTTTAATTTTGTTTTTCCTCACCTCTGAACTTGAAGAAAAGCCATAATTTTGTCCCTTAGCAACAAAAGCAAAACAAAAGAAAACTAAAAAAAGGATTGAATTTTTCATGGTTGTGTTCAATTAAAAACGGCAAAAACATCAGTTCTGCCGTTTAAATATAAAAAAAACTTCTATTTCCTCAAAAACATCTAAATACTCTATACCAAATACTTTCTACTACTTCGGAATAATCTGAATAATTCTGCCAGGGCTTTCCACAGAAACATAAATACTACCGTCGGGGGCTTGTTTTACATTCCTGATTCTGCCTTCATTTTCAAGAAGCTTGTACTCTTGTACAATCTGATTGTCTTTGATTTCACAACGACTCAAATACCTTGATGCCAAACTACCTGTCAAAAGGTTTCCTTTCCATTTCTTAAATTTATTATCCGTAATAAAAGCCAGCCCACAAGTACCAATAGAAGGCGTCCATGTATGAATGGGGCTTTCCATACCATCCATAAAAGGACTTGCTGAAATTTGAGTGTTATCGTAGTTTGTACCATGTGAAACCAAATGCCAACCATAATTTTTCCCTTTTCTGACAATATTAATTTCATCTCCACCTTTTGGACCATGTTCACTTTCCCAAATTTCTCCTGTAAACGGATTTAAAACCATTCCTTGTGGATTTCTGTGCCCATACGAAAAAAGAGTAGTAGCTGTTGCATTGCCTTGTAAAACAGGGTTATCAGCAGGTACACTGCCATCATCTTTCATTCTGTGTACTTTTCCCCATTCACTTTTTACATCCTGAGCATTTTTGTTAGTGGCATTGGGTCCACCATAACTACCAGTACCTCCTTCGCCTACAGAAAGATACAAAAATCCATTTTTATCAAACTCTATACGACTTCCATAATGCCCGTACCAAGTATTGCCTGCACTTGTCTGAAAAATAATTTGTGAATCTGTAATTGTATTTCCACTTAATTTAAAACGCATCAGATTCAGTTGAGCCTGATTGGAGCCTGCTGGCAGGCTTGCATAACAAATATATATCCAACCATTGCTGGCATATTGCGGATGGACTCTGATGTCGAGTAAACCACCTTGCCCACCTGCATGAATAGCAGGAAGTCCAGTAATTTCTGTAATACTCCCATCAGTGGCATATCTGAAGAGTTTGCCACGTTTTTCTGTAAATAAAAGCTCACCGTTGGGTAAAAAGTCCATACCCCAAATAATTTCCCGATTGGTAAAAAGTGTTTTTATTTCGATGGTGGGTTCTTCATTAGAAATGGGCTCAGCATCATTAGATTTTTTACAATTTGTAAAAAGAATAATAAAAGCAATGAGTTTGAGAGCAAATACATTAAAATAGTTTTTCATATCTTTTATGTTTTTTCAGGTTTATACGCAAAAGAAAAAGATATGTTTTAAAGGCATCAAAAAAGGCAAAACAGAAGTTTTGCCTTTTTTGTATTATGTGGTTTGCTTCATTTGGTTTGCAAAGACGTAGATGTTTGTCATGGCGAGTGGAGCGAAGCCATCTAAAAGAATGTTATCGTTAAATCTTAATTGTATTCAACGCATTTTCGAGGCGAGTTAACACTTCTGCTTTACCCAAAATCTGCATAATGGCAGCAAGGTCTGGTCCAGCACCTACACCTGTGAGGGCAACACGCAAAACGGGCATTACTTGTCCTAATTTCAAGCCTTTGGCTTCTGCTTCATGGTGTAAAGCCTCTTTAGCTTTTGTACCATCAAAATCAGTTTCGTTCGCAAATTGCTCTTTCAATGTTTTGATTACTTCTTCTGTTTGAGCATTCCATTTCTGGCTTACTACACCCTCATCGTATTTGCTGGGGCGTTCGAAGAAATAACGAGCTTCTTTCCAAAGGTCATCAGGGAAGGTAGCTCTTTCCTTCATCACCTCACAAATTTGCTCTAATTGAGCTTCTGAAAACATATTATAACTAACACTTGCAGAATCTAAGCCTTTTTTAAGGTATTCAGCAAGCTCTTTGTTGGTTTTAGCTCTTAAATATTGTTGATTGAACCAGCGAGCTTTATCAATTTCAAATTTAGAACCTGATTTTCCAATACGTTCCACCGAAAAAGTTGAAATGAGTTCTTCTATTGAGAATATTTCTTGGTTAGTTCCTGGATTCCAGCCCAAAAGAGCTAAGAAATTGATAATGGCTTCAGGCAAGTAGCCAGCCTCTCTATAACCCACCGAACCCTGCCAAGTAAGCGGAAAAATAGGGAAACCCATACTCTCAGCATCTCTTTTGGAGAGCTTGCCATGATTCTCCTGAATTACTTTGCCCTTAGGATCTTTTAAATCAGGCTTTAAAATAAGAGGTAAATGAGCAAATTCAGGGTGTTCCCAACCAAATAACTGATACAAAAGTACATGGAATGGGGCAGAAGGAAGCCACTCTTCACCACGAATAACGTGGGTAATTTCCATCAAATGGTCATCAATGATGTTTGCCAAATGATAAGTAGGCATTCCGTCAGACTTTAGAAGAACTTTGTCATCTAAAGTAGAACTTTCTACAGAAACCCAGCCTCTAATCAAATCTTTGAAACGGATATTTTGTTTAGCAGGAACTTTCAAACGTATTACATATGGCTTTCCAGCTTCCAGCAGGCGTTGAACTTCGTCAGAAGGTAGCGTCAGAGAGTTTTTCATCTGCATACGAGAAATCATGTTGTAAGAGGTGTTTTTTGCTTTGGCAGCTTCCAATTTCTTACGCATTTCTTCGAGTTCTGTAGAAGTATCAAATGCATAATAAGCATTTCCACTATCTAGCAGTTGTTTTACATATTCTTTATAAATTCCTTGTTGTTTTCTTTCAGACTGGCGATAAGGGGCATGTTTGCCACCTTTTGCAGGGCTTTCATCAGCCTCAATCCCAACCCAACGCAACGCTTCCATGATATAATCTTCAGCTCCTTCTACATAGCGTTCTTGGTCTGTATCTTCTATACGGATTAAAAACTGTCCACCTGTTTGTTTGGCTAATAAATAGTTGTATAAGGCAGTACGAACACCACCAATGTGTAGCCCTCCTGTGGGGCTGGGTGCAAAACGAACTCTAACGGGTTTCATCGAAGTTATTAAAATTTTAGAAATGCAAAATTAACAAATTTGTATCAACTCTATCAAAAAATGTTTAATTTACCTCTAAAAAATAACGAAATGGGAATCGTAATATGTGCTAAACATGGTAGGTCTAGTCTAGTATAGCCATTTGTATTGAGAAAACTATTTGTAATAAAATTTATGAAAATATACCTATTAAAGATAACGAACTATCCATTATTCAAGTAGAAGTTTTTGAGGTTAATTCAGATGGAGAGACTTTAATAGTTAATCTTGACCATTTGATAACGAAGGAACTAAAAGAAAAAAATAACTTACAAGATTCTTATAAAATGTTGGATGAAAAGGGTTTTGATGAGATAGAGAAAAAAATGAACGTAGGTGTTGTTTGTGGAAAGTGTTTTCAAGAATTTGCCTTGGCAAATGAGTGGGATGAGAAATTCATCAATTATGCAGAAAATAATCTTTAAATAGCTACTTACACCAAAGCTTGAGTTGTTTGATAAACTCAGTTTGCTGGTCTATAAAAACATTATGAGAGCAGTTTTCGTAATATTTGAGTTTATCTGTGCCTACAATCACTTGTAGTTTTTGAATTTGTTCAGGAGCATATAAACCATCTTCTTTTCCATACACACCATAAATTTTAATTTTCTGAGCAACCAATTTCTTGATTGCATCTGTCAAATCGAGGCTTGTGTATTTTTCATTTTTCCAAAAACCTTGTGGAGCCTGATAGCCCATCAGCCTGCCATATTTCTTAATAAGCGTATCCGTTTGGAAAGTCCCATACAGCTTTTTAGCCTCTTCTGTAGGTGTTTTGGTTGAATAAAATCCATTTTGCATGGCATGAGCAAAACAGTAAGAGCTATACTCAAGACTTGTTTTATCCATTTTTTCAAGCATACCTACATAACGCAAATTAAGGCTGTCCTTTTTGTTTTCATAAATCTTTTTGGAAGAGTTAATAATCGTCTCGAAACTCTCTTGTAAATTGATAGGAGCTCCAGCCAAAATGATGGAATTTACTTTTTCAGGGTGTTTTTCAGCAAAAAAAGTAGCAACCACTCCACCAAAACTATGTCCAATAAAATGAGCTTTTTTGATGCCATATTGTGTGAGTAAGGCATTCAAATCAGCAATTGTTTCTGTATAATTGTATTGAGCATTTTTATCTGCACTTCTGCCTTCACCACGTCTGTCATAGACAATGACATAAAAACCTTCATTGGCAAGGCGTTGAGCCATAGTGGCTTCAAAAACACTTGCATTATAGCCTGGTCCTCCATGCAAAAATACAATGACAGGATTGGATTTATTGCCAAAAGCCTTTGAATAAATACCCTGAGAAAATAAAGAAATTGAATGAAACAGAATCAGTGTAAATAAAAGAATGAATCTCATAAAATAGTTTTACTTTTTTGATAGTTTTATATAATATATTCGCCTTCAACTTCTTGAGGCGTTATGTGCATGTGTTTTTCTGTTTTTCTTTTAATGAAGATAGCTTTTTCATAATCATCACAACTCATGATTTTGTTACTTTTTCCTTGTGGAGAAAGAGAATTTAAAGAGTAATTGACAGATGTCCCATTTTTTCCACGACTAATTTCTTGCTTGATGTATACTTGCCCAATATCAGAACGTTTGAGATGTTTATTTCTGTCTGTAAAAAAAGGAATAGGGGAGTGTCGGATGGCAAAATCTTGAGAAGTAATCACAATCTCTGTTTTATTTAAAAACATACATGCAATATACCAAATAAGTCCAACACCTACAGCCAAATGAATCAGAGCAAATAATTTAAAAAATATGGGAGTTGGTAGACTAAACCACACTACTAAAAATCCGTTCCAAATAAGTGCAAAAAATACCAAAAACCAAACGAGAGGCTTATACCAACGATAACTAATGGCAATGCCTTGAGCTGTTTCTTTGATTTCAAAGCCTTCGGGATTGGGAATGAGTTTTTCCATAATGTAAGATATTTTTGTTCAGAGTTAAAAATATAATTGTATTTGGTAAAAAGTAACATCAATGTATACTAAGCTTCTTTGATATACTCTCCTTCAACAGGTTGAGAATCGATATTCATATACTGTTCTATTTTTTTCTTGAGAAATGTTGCCTTTTCGTATTCTTCTAAGCCATAACTCAAAATTCTGCTACTAACACCTTTGGGAGAAAGCACATTTAAAGCATAACCATTTAATATTTTACTATTGTGTTTGTTACGAGTGTACTCCCCTGCAATATAAACTTGTTCTATATCAGAACGTTTGAGGTGAATATTTTTGTAAGTAGGAAAAGGAATAGGAGCATGTTTTGAGATAAAATCTTGAGATGTAATGGCTATATCTGTTTTGTTGAAAAATAAACATACAATATACCAGACCAACACCAGACCAGCTATGAAAAATATAGAAAGAAAAGCTTGAAAAATAGTGCTATCAACACTTCTAAATATGTAAGTTATCAAAGCAAACCATAAAATACCAAAAATGATAAGGGGAAACACTATTTGAGGTTTGTACCAACGATAATGGATGACTATTCCTTGAGTGGTTTCTTTAATTTCGAAATCTTCGGGGCTTGATGCAAATTTTTCCATTGAATAGAGTGTTTTTTGTCATAAAAAAGGAGTTTGTACATACAAACTCCTTCAATATAAAGTTTTATTTTTTAGCGGGCAAAACTTTTCCAACACATTCTCCAAAACCAATACGAATACCATCTTTCTCTCCATACCCTCGTATAATCACCGTATCGCCATCTTCTATAAATTTACGTTCTGAACCATCTTTAAGTTTTAAGGGTTTTGTTCCTCTCCAAGTAAGTTCCAAAAGAGATCCATAAGAATCTGCTGATGAACCACTAATCGTACCCGAAGCACACATATCACCTACACGCATATTACAACCACCTACTGTATGGTGTGCTAACTGCTGGCTCATGTTCCAATACATATATTTGAAGTTACTTTTACAAACAAGGCTTTCTTTGCCTTTATCAGGAGCAATTGAAACTTCTAAATTGATGTCAAAATTCTTTTTACCCTTAAATTTCAAATAATCCAATACCTCAGGTTTTTGTTTGGGCGTAGCCGTTCTGAAAGGCTCAAGAGCATCGAGAGTTACAATCCAAGGAGAAATGGTTGAAGCAAAGTTTTTAGCTAAAAATGGTCCGAGAGGCACATATTCCCAAGCCTGAATGTCTCTTGCAGACCAGTCATTGAAAAGAACCAATCCAAAAATATAGTCTTCTGCATTTTCTGTAGTTACACTTTCACCCATCTGAGTATTTCCACCTACTACAAAAGCTACTTCCAATTCAAAATCGAGTTGGCGAGTTGGAGTAAAAAATGGTAATTCTACATCGGCAGGCTTAATTTGTCCTTTTGGACGATGAACGTCTGTTCCTGAAATAACAATCGAAGAAGCTCTACCATGATAACCCACAGGCAGGTGCTTCCAGTTGGGTAAAAGAGCATTTTTAGGGTCTCTGAACATGCTTCCTACATTGGTGGCATGCTCAATACTCGAATAAAAATCTGTATAATCCCCAATTTGTACGGGTAAGTGCATTTTTACCTTGTCAGCTGGATAAAAAGCTTGTTTTTGAGCATCTTTATCATCTTTTAGCAACGTATTATCCTCTTGAAATAACCAAGAAAGGTGTTCACGAGTTTTACGCCAAATGGGTTTTCCCAAAGCAATAAAATCATTTAGTATCTCGGCATGAAATACAGAAGCATCTTCCAAACGAAGTTTATCAAAAAAGCCTAATTCTACCAAAACGCTTAAATCAATCACAGTATCACCAATACGAGTACAGGCTCTGGGGCTTGAATTTTGATATGAAAAAATACCAAAAGGAATATTTTGGATAGGGAAATCGCTATTTTTGGGGACTTTTATCCAAGTTTTGAGGGCGGGGTTGTTTGCCTTAATCGTTGCCATGTTTGTATAAAAATGTTGTTTTGAATAACCCAATACAATGTATTTAAAACACAAACATTGCCAATTTTTTTGAATTTGGCAATGTTTTCCGAATTAATCTCCTAGAGAAAAGGATATCTTATTTTATTTATTTTTCACAACATCTTCCGAATCAATCTCCCCGATGGTTACTTTACTATTACCTTTTTTGAGATGAGTAAACAGATTAAATTTTCTATTTTAATAGTTGATTGTGATATAATTATCAAGGGTAATCCATCAAGAATTACTATTTTGCTTTATATTTGATTTCATGTGGATTTGGTTCACTGCCATGCGTTGTCAAAAATACTGTACACTCAAAATTAGCAGGTAATTTTTTGAGTTTGGTAGGGATGAGTTCTATTTCGACAAGACCATAGGCGGAAAGACCACGCTCTGCAATTACTTTCCCATTAGAAGAAACTATTTTGAATAAAGGATATGGATATAAACCCAAATCCTTTTTCTTATCTTCAATGGTAAGCTTTAGGAATTTTTCATTATCTTGGATGATGAGCTCAATATTGGTAATTTCAAACCGAGTACTTTTTTGTGCTTTTAAGTCCATAGGAGTTAAATAAAAAAGAAGTAAAATAAGAAATACAAAACGCATAAATTTAATAATTAGAAGTTGAAACGCTATGTCTTAAATATAGTGAAAGTTTTGGTAAAAAAATCTCCATTTTCTGTTTTTTTATCAAAACTTGTTTATGCTTTATAGCGTACTTCAAAGTGCTCTTGGATATTAAAGGTTTTATTTTGAATACATTCTATGAGTTCTTTAGCCTTCATGTTCATTTTTACTATAAAAGGTCTGGCATCATGAATACAAGAATATGCATTTCCATCTCTATCTACAGCAAAATAATTACCATCTTCTAAATCATAAAAAGTGAAAATAATCATATTTTCAAATGATATGGGGATAATGTCATGATAATCAATAAAACCTTTACAAGAATCATCTAATTGAGCATAGAAATTTTCAATGTCTGATGATTCTAAATGAACGCTTTCAGGTTCTGAGTGTTTAGTTCGAGAATGAAAGAAATTGATTATTTTGTTCCAAAAGTTCATAACTAATTATATTCAAATATAAAATTAAGAAAGTTTTGTACATTAGCTTCAATAACAAAATATAAAAATGCTTACAAGAGAAATTAGAGCAGTTTATGATGAAGAGACCATTACTGTTTATCAGGCTTATCAAAAATCTATAGCTTTGGCTGCTGTTAAACATCAAAAATTTGTTTCGCCATTTAAAATGGAACGAATGACGTGGATAAAACCATCTTTTTTATGGATGATGTATCGGTGTGGCTGGGCAAGCAAAGAAAATCAGGAGTATGTGTTGGCTATAAGAATGAAGCGAGAGGGCTTTGAATGGGCTTTAAAAAATGCTTGTTTATCTCATTTTGTAGCAAATTTGTACCAAACTGAAGAAAACTGGAAAAATAGTTTATCTGCTTCGCCCGTTCGGATTCAATGGGATCCTGAAAAAAATATTTATTTGCATGACTTGGAATATCGTTCTATCCAAATCGGATTGACGGGCATAGCCGTTCAAAAATATGTAAATGACTGGACTGTGAGTATTGAAGACATCACAGAGTATTCTAAAGAAATTGGAAATTTGGTAAAGCAGAAAAGAATAGAAGAAGCTGAGAAATTACTTCCTATGGAACAGATTTACCCAATTTCAGAAAAAATAAAAAGTATTATTGGACATTCTTAGAAAAATAATTTATGGAAAAATAAGAGTATTTACATCTGTATTAAAAAAACGCTTAATACTATGAATTTGAAAATCTTATTCCCAGCATTTCTCTCAATATTAGTCTCTACAGGTAACAATAAAACGACTAAAGCGTCATTTATTAATACGAATCATGCTGAAAAAAAGAATAAAAACAAAAAAGGTATATTAGACTACCATTCTAAGCTGGAAAGACAAGAGCATATTGTTGTAAATCAGGGAGATAAAATAGTAGCTCAGGCTCAACTACATTATCACTCAAAATCAGCAGGGATAATGGATGGAGATGGAGGAATAAACTTATATCTTGAAATACCTTCAGAAATACTTTTAGAAACAGGGAAAACGTATGATATTCATAATGAAAACCTAATTTGTCTGATTACAAATTGGGCAAGCCCGTACCATTCTGAAGTGTTCAGTCAAAATCAGGTAAAAGGTAGATTTACTATTGTAGCTTATCGGAAATATGAATACCTAC
>Ga0075157_10001279_pt1 | contig 16014 bp, 16 predicted proteins | sample JI81BgreenDNA_FD_70967 | JGI IMG/M metagenome (GOLD analysis project Ga0075157, IMG submission 70967) | Wastewater effluent complex algal communities from Wisconsin, to seasonally profile nutrient transformation and Carbon sequestration -... | ecosystem: Engineered > WWTP > Effluent > Algae...
ATCAGCATGATCTTGCGTTGATACAAAATGATATTGTGCTAATTGCGTTAAACTATGTCTAAATTTATTATCTATAGCTCCAAGCGTGGTTTCTCCACCATGTATGTGAGCTATTGGAATATTGAATGGAATCGCTGCAAGAACAGCTGCCAACATTTCATATCTATCTCCCAAACAAAATATTAGGTCTGTACTTTTTTGTTTTTTTGCCCAAATACTACTAAATTTTGTAACAGTAAGCCCCAAGGCAGTAGAAATTGCTTCAGCACTATCTCCAAGTATCAAGCTTTCTATACATTCATCTACTATAAAGCCATCTTTTTCTATTTCAGTAAGTGTATAGCCATGTATAGGAGAAAGGTGCGTTCCAAATGCAATGATAGAGAGTTCAAAATTATTATCATTTTGAAGCTTTTGGAGTAATGGTCTATATATTCCGTAGTCTGCCCTAGAACTTGTTAGTACACAAACTTTCATACAATATCTGTCCATTGAAGTTGATAATCTTCTTCCTGAGATTTTATAAGTGTTCTGCCTATGAGTTGCTCTAACAACATGGGAGATATACCATTGGCAGGGCGTTTCATGATAAAATCTTCTTCTTTTAAGATATGTCCTGCTGGTAAATTTCTGGATAAGTGAACACTTTTACGAGCTATTTCTATATTTTTACTCTCAGATTCAGATGGCTTCTTAATTCCATTTCCAAGTGCTTTTTCTATGTTTCTGATAGCCAAAATCATTTGTTTAAGTTCATTAGGTTCTAAAGAAGCTTTATGGTCTGGTCCATCAGCATTTTTATCTAATGTAAAATGTTTTTCAATAACTGTTGCTCCCAATGCTACGGCTGCAATAGCTACCTCAATACCCATTGTGTGGTCAGAATAGCCGACTTTTACACCAAAAGCCTGCTGAATAGATTGCATAGCCTTTAAATTTACATCCTGCATGGGTGTTGGATATTCAGTGTTGCAATGTAATACTGTTATATTTGAAAGATTTATGCCATATTTTGTAAGCACAGCTAAAGCTTGTTCTATTTCTCCTAGATTTGCCATTCCAGTGGATAAAATAACTTCTTTTCCAAAAGAAGCAATCTTTTTGAGATAAGGCAGATTTGTAATTTCGCCTGAAGGTATTTTAAAAAAAGGTATATTAATTTCATACAAGAAGTCCAGGCTTTCTAAATCAAAACCTGTAGAAAGAAATTGAATATTTTGTTTTCGACAATATTCTATCAATGTATAATGATCATTTTTACTCAATTCCAGTTTTTTGAGCATTTGCAATTGGGTATCTTCTTGAGAATCTGATGTGCTTTCAATCTGATAATCAGCTTTTTTTGCTTTTTTACTCACTAATTTATCAGCCTGAAAAGTCTGAAACTTCACAATATCAGCCCCTGCCTGAGTAGCAACTTCTATTAATTTTTGAGCTGTTTGTATGTCTCCATTATGATTGACACCAGCTTCAGCAATAATTTGTACTGCCATAGTTTTAAGATAGTTTATCTTTTATAACACAGATTGCCATAAAATTAAAATAAACCTTCAAGAAATCTTTTCATCTTGAAGGTTTATAATGCTTATATGCTTCAATAATTATACTAGCATTCTCATAGGCTCTTCAATATTAGCTTTGAGTGTTTTTAAGAACTCTGCTCCAGTTGCTCCATCTACAACTCTGTGGTCGCAGGTAAGAGTAACTTTCATAATATTAGCTACTTTCATTTCTCCCTTTTCTACAATAACAGTTTCTTTGATCCCCCCAACAGCCAAAATACAGGCATCTGGAGGATTGATAATAGCTGTAAATTCATCGATGCCATACATACCTAAATTACTGATTGTGAAGGTACTTCCTTCCCAATCTTTGGGTTGTAATTTTTTATCTTTAGCTTTTTGACTAAAATCTTTTACTTCACCTGCTATCTGAGAAAGTGATTTCATATCTGTATTACGAACCACAGGCACAAGAAGTCCCTCATCTACAGCCATTGCAACACCAACATTAACATGATGATTTACTCTTATTTTATCTCCTAACCAAGAAGAGTTAATTTTAGGATGTTGTTTTAGAGCCATCGCTGCAGCCTTAATCACAATATCATTAAATGAAATTTTCACAGGAGAAAGCTCATTCATGCGGGTACGAGCTTGCATAGCCTTATCCATCTGTATTTCGATGGTTAAGTAAAACTCTGGTGCTGTAAATTTGCTTTCAGAAAGCCTGCGAGCAATTGTTTTACGCATCTGAGAAAGAGGTATTTCTTCATAACTCTCAAATCCGTTATTTGTAGAAGTTGAAGATTTGGTTTCAGTTTTTGTTTCTGATTTAACCTCAGATTTTATTTGTTGTGTTTGTGTAGATGGTTTAAAATTCTCTACATCAGTTTTAGTTATTCTACCACCATCTCCTGTACCCTGAATTTGGCTTAAATCGTAGCCTAATTCTTGAGCAATTTTTTTAGCCAAAGGAGAAGCTTTCACTCGTCCATTAGAATCTGTATTTACAGTTGTGACTATTGTTTGAGTATTTGCTGGAGTTTGTGAAACTGTTTGAGTAGAACTTGCTGGATTAGCTTTTGTATTTGCTCCTCCATTTAATAAAGCTTGCCAGTCAGCACCTGCTTCACCAATAATATAAAGAATATCATCTACTGCAACTTTTCCACCAGCCTCTACTCCTAAATATAAAATTGTTCCTTTTTCATAAGCTTCTAACTCCATTACTGCTTTATCTGTCTCTATTTCAGCAAGAAGTTCACCAGCTTTAATGGTATCTCCTACTTTTTTATGCCAAGCAACAATAACACCTTCGGTCATGGTATCACTCATTTTTGGCATTCTTTCTACTTTTGCCTTGATATTTGAAGTATCCACTGTTTGTGCAGAAACTGCTGCAATAGGCTCAGAAATAACAGGTTGATTTACAGGCTCAGACTTTATTTCTACTTTCGTACTACCACCTCTTAAAAGGCTTTGATAATCTTCACCAGCTTTTCCTACAATATATAAAATACCATCCACAGGGACAGATTTTCCAGCATCCACCCCTACATATAGAATTGTTCCTCCCTCATAGGCTTCTAAGTCCATAGTAGCTTTGTCAGTTTCTACTTCTGCCACTATATCACCTGATTTAATTGTATCTCCTACTTTTTTGTGCCAAACAGCTATGACACCTTCGGTCATAGTATCACTCATTTTTGGCATTAAAACAACTTGAGCCATATTTGTATTTATTTTTTAGAGTCATTAGTTCATGAAGCGAAGGCAAGATAAAACATATTTTTTCAGATTGCAATGAGTTTTATACAATTTTAGCTTTTAAATATTATATTTTGTTTATCATAAAGCCTTTAATTACTTCTATTTTGAATACTCAAAACAAAAAACGTTTCAGATATAGGCAATCCTAGAAGATTTTTTAATTTTGCTTTCCAATTTTCAATTTTTCTATGAAAAAAGAGCAATTTTTATTTTGGCGAAACAGCCCCTATTCTATACTTTTATCGTTTTTTTTACTGTTGGCTCTTGGGGCTATTATTTGGATGCTTGTTGCCAGACATTTAGGAGCGTCTTGGGTTTATCTATGGGAATCGCAGCCTAGTAGTAATTTTCAAAATGTATTACTCGAATCTTTTGAAAATGGCATTTTACCTTTTTCGATTCAAACACCTGTTTATTTTATACAGTATGAGTATCTTGCCAAAGACTTAAACATTCCCGTTTGGGTTTCAAAAGTTTGGGTAATTGGGGCTTTTATAGCTTTTAGTATGCTTATTTCAGGTATTACTTATTTTAAAAGAATTTACTTTTTATTGAGTTGTACCATTGCTACTATTTTCATTATTTCTCTACGAATAGATTTAGTAGGTTTATGGGGAGTGTATTCAAAATGGCTATTTGGAGGTACTTTTGTACTTCTTTACATAGGTTTAGCTTATTATTTTCACACATTTGGAAAAGATGTTGCCTTTTGGAAAAGACTCATTACCAATATAAGTGTATCTCTTATTCTCATTATTTGTATCTTTTTTTTTAGTAAAGAAAAGTATCCTACTATTTATTTAGCTGGTTATGGGATGCTCATACCTTTTCTAATCACCCTTACAACTATTTTTTTGGTAGCTTCTGAAATTCCTTTCTTTTTAGCTTCACTTACAACTTCACAGAAGCTTACAGGAAAACCCAACTTTCTAAATTTCCACGTAGTTATGCTATTTTATATAGGAAATTTAGTTTTATTATACTTAAAGAACACTAAAATCTTAACCCTTGATATTTTTTATATAGACGATTTTTATCTGCTTGCTACTTCGCTCATTTTAGGTGTTTGGGGAACTCGCCATAATCCATTATTTCAAAGTGTTATCCCTGATTCTGTACGTTCATGGGTATTTGTGGGTATGATGATCATCACAGCATCCAGCATTGCTTATTTCAATTCTGTGATGAATGATGCTGGTATTGCAGCATTAGAAGATTTTATTGTTTATTCACATATTGGTTTTGGAGCAGTTTTTTGGGCTTACACAGTATTTAATCTCCAAAGAGAAGGCTCTACTGAAAATGAGAAAAAAACATTTGCAGATACATTCTATGGAACGCAAGACAATAAAACTATTCCGTTATACATTGCTCGTGGGCTAGGTTTTTTAATGATGGGAGTATTTATTTTTAAAGAGAATTCTTTTCCCATTAAACAAAGTTTTGCAGCCTACTATAACAATTTGGGAGATATTTATTTCATGCATTACAACGAAATGAATTATCAGATTGCAGATGCTTATTATAGTGAAGCTCTTACAAACGATGAAATCAATCATCGTTTATGGTATTCAAGAGCCAGCCTTATCAGGCTAAAACCTAACCCCAAATCTGAAGAAATAGCTGACAGAATCAATAAACTTCAAAAAGCTACCCTGCGTGATGGTATTCCACAAGACTATGCCCTCATTGCTCAAGAGTTTGCAAAATCAGGACAAGGTTTACTTGCTAATATGGAGTTTAAAGAGGGTTTTGAAAAATTTCCCAAAAGTGCTCCTTTAGCTAATAACATAGCACTTTTGTATGCTCAAAACAAAGTTTTAGACTCTGCCTTATATTATTTAAAAAAATCAGAAAAATATACAGACAATCCTAAAGAAATAGAAACCAATTTATTAAGTATTCTGATACAGAAGCCTTTCATTCCATCCGATTCGCTAAATAGCTTTTTGCGTACAGATGGAGATGTTGGTTATGAGACAAATAGATTGGCATTGATGAATATTTATGGAAAAACAATCAAAGAACCTTTTAAACTTAATTTTGTAAGGACTTCTATTTCAGATACTTCTAAATTAGATATTTTTCAAGCCTCTTATCTTTATAATTACCTCATTGTATCTCAAAATACAGATACAACTGCCTTATATATTACCAAGAAATTATCGAATACTTCTACAAATGGTATTTTTATTGATTTTTTTAAAACAGCACAAAAATCCTACTTTTTTAAACAACACAATCAACAAGCAAGTATCGAAAACAGCAGGTATCTTTCATATTTATCACCAGCCCGTTATCAAATGCAATTTGGGCAAAATCTACTTTATTTAGGAGAGTTTGCTCAAGCAATTGAGCAATTTACAAATTTGAGTAATATCCTGAGTTACAATACTATTCCTGATATTTTTTACCATAGAGCTGCTGCTCTCACCGAAGCTGGCAATTTGATGGATGCCGAAAAAATTTGGGAACAAGTTGCCACCGATTCGAGTAATCTAAAACAACAATATTATGCTAAAAAAATGCTAAAAATTCTGAAGTCAGAAGTAAAAAACTGGAAAGAATATGATGACACCACTCGTTTTGGAATCTTGTATTACAAACGTCCTGAAATTGCTATTCAAAAAGAAATAGCTTCTGTTATTCAAAATTCAGATTTAAAAGTAAAAGCTTATGCTTGTGTTATAGAGGCTTTATTGAATGAAAACAAGGTACAAGAAGCTGATGATTTTTTTCAAAAACTAGACAAGAATATTCAAATAACTTTTGTTGCTCAATCGGAGTTAAATAAAGCCTATTTATTATTATGTTATAAAAAACAAGATTTCAATACATTGGCTAATATTATTGAAAAAATTCCTTTAATTGCAAGATATGAGCCTTATAGAAGTTTTTATAAAGCTCTTTTGATAGAATCTAAAGATGGTGGACAAGCAGAAAACTTATATACAAAGGCTATACAAGGTAATCCATTTGATCTGTTATTTTATCCTGAATTGATTCGTTTCTACAATGAGAAAAAGAAAAATAAAGAAGCAGGTTATAATTTAGCTGTTCAGGCAATCAGGTTTCAGGAAAACAGTCCACAAGCTTGGAAGATGTACATTCTACAATCTTTAGAATTGAACTATATAGGTTTTGCAGAAGAGGGTTTAGAAAAACTCCGAGAGCTTTCTTTTGAAGATTATGAGAAATACAAAACAATTTATCAGAAACAAAAAGCGTTGTTGTATGGAGATACTTCTGAATAACTTTATTTAAGTATTTAGATTTCATCCAAATCACAGAAATCTTATAGGTTTTCATGCAAATAAATTTTTCTTGTTAATTATCATTGATTATTAAGATTTTATATGGAAAAGAAAGTCATCATAGAAACACAACATTTGGCAAGACGTTATGAAATGGGTAGTGAGGTCATCCATGCCCTCAAAGATATAAGCATTACTATCCATAAAGGTGAGTATGTGGCTTTTATGGGTCCTTCTGGTTCAGGAAAATCTACTTTGATGAACATTGTAGGCTGTTTGGATACTCCCACAGAAGGTACTTATGTTTTGAATGGCAATCAGGTAAGCGATATGACTGATAACGAACTTGCTGAAATTAGAAATAAAGAAATTGGTTTTGTTTTTCAGACTTTCAATTTGCTTCCTCGTTCTACATCTTTGGACAACGTGGCTTTGCCCCTTGTATATGCTGGTTATCCAAAATCTGCCCGTGTAGAAAAGGCAATGGAGGCATTAAAAAATGTAGGTTTAGATAACAGAGCCAAACATAAACCCAATGAGCTTTCAGGTGGACAAAGACAGCGTGTTGCTATTGCAAGAGCATTGGTGAATGATCCAAGTATTATTTTAGCTGATGAACCCACAGGTAATTTAGATACCAAGACGTCTTATGAGATTATGGCATTGTTTGATGCCTTGCATAAAAAAGGAAATACCATTATTATGGTAACTCACGAAGAAGATATTGCAAGGTATGCTCATCGAATTGTAAGGCTACGAGATGGTCTAATAGAGTCCGATGAAATCAATCATAATGTTTACCAAGCCCCTATTCAAAACCATTCTTAAATATTTTTAAGTTTTTTTGGAAATTTGCGTAATTTATTTTTTATTTTCGATGGAATTTAGATTATTTTTGCCTCTACTTAAAATCTCTGAAAGATTATGCAACAAGGTATCAAACATTATTACGAAATTATAGAAAATTGTATCAAAGATATGGGAGAAGACCCTATCGCTTGCCGTGGCGAATTAGATGGTCAGTGGAACTTGAAAAGAGGCTCTGCAAGTGTTTGGGTTGATGTTTGGGAAATGGAAAGTAATAAACAAATTTACTTTCAGCTACTCTCACCTGTTGTGGGTGTTCCTCCTGCAAATCGTGAAGGTTTTTTTCAAGAACTGCTTCAAATAAACCATACTCTTTATGGTGTAGCTTTCACTGTTAAAGATAATTATGCATATATCAAGATGATTCGTGAAGCACAAGGTTTAGACAAAACTGAAGCTGCTGCAATGCTTGATAGAATTGGTTATTATGCAGATTTATATGATGACAAATTAAGAGACAAGTATTTTGGAAAATAAAACAAAAAGAGAAGTTTACACTTCTCTTTTTGTTTTTATATGCTTTCAGCTACTACTTCTTTTACTTCTGGTATCATTTTTTTAAGTAAGTTTTCAATACCCGCTTTCAATGTAACCGTTGACGAAGGGCAACCACTACAAGACCCTTGCAGTGTAACCACTACTCTGCCCGTTTCCTCTTGAAAATCGTGAAAGTTAATTGCTCCTCCATCACTTTCTACAGCAGGACGAATATACTCCTCCAAAATTCCTTTGATTTTCTTCACAATTTCACTATCATTTTCATGAATTGCCAAATGATTATTTTCTTGTAAAAACTCTTTGCTAAAAATTGGCTTATCATGTTCTAAGTATTCCTGAATAAATAATTTTATATCTCTTGCGATATTTTCCCATTCGTAACCATCTTTTTTGGTAACTGTCAAGAAGTTATTCATAATAAAAACTCTTTCTACAAACTCAAATGCTTCAAATAAAGCTGTTGCAATAGGTGATTTTTCTGCTGTTTTTTTATCTGGAAAATCAAAGTTACCACCCTCTGGAGCAAGCATATAATTGATAACAAACTTCAAAGAGCTTGGATTAGGATTGGCTTCTGTATAAACATTGATATACTTTTTGGATTTTAGGGTTTCTTCCATCATAATATTTTATTTATTTTCAATATTTCAACAATATTTGAAGTTGATTTGTTCGTATTTTAATTTTTTAATATTTTTCATAATCTTATTTATCTAAAAAACATTATACAATCCTATTCATAATCAACGTTATAAATAAACAACACGATGTATCATATTAAATTGTATTCAATGAAATTGTTTTTACTGCTTTTTCTCTTTTTCCTTTCATTTTTTCAGTTATTCTCTCAGAATAAAAAAGAAATTGATAGCCTTGATAAACTTTATGAGACAGCCAATCATGATACAGTTAGAATATTGGCTATGAGTGAAAAAGCATTTCTGTATAGATTAGTGAACCCAGATACCTCTATGTTTCTTGCTCAAAAAGCTTTTAATGAAAGTGAAAAAATAAATTTTGAGAAAGGAAAAGCCATAGCACTTAATAGTATGGCGGCAGCAGACCATAAATTAGGCAAACATTTGGAAGCTCTTGATATTGCTCATAAAGCCATTATCATTTTTGAAAAAATCAAAGACAACCAGAATATTGCTCGTTCATATAACATTATCGGAGATGTTTATAGAACACAAAAAAACTACTTCAAAGCATTAGAATACTTTAAGAAAAGCTTACAAATTGGCGAAGAAAAACAGGACAAACGTAGTATTGCAAGAGCATGGAATAACATTGGATTCATGTACATCGAATTAGGAGATTACTCATTAGCTCTTGAAGCTCTTGAAAAAAGTTTGGCTGTTAATACTCAACTCAATAACAAACTGCTCATCTCTTACAATCTCAATAACATTGGAGATGTTTATTTAAAAAAAGAAAAATACAAAGAAGCACTATATTATTATGAGAAGAGTTTAGCCATGAAGCAATCTTTGGGTGATAAATGGGCTATGACTTATACCTACAACGGGATGGCTAGGGTGTACGAGAAAGAACAAGATTTTAATAGAAGTATTGAATGTGGGCTGAAAGGTTTAGAAATAGCCCAAGAAATCAAAGCATTGCCCGAAATAAAAATGCTACATGAGTCTTTATATCATATTTATAAAAACAAAGGCGATTATGCAAATGCTCTCAAACATCATGAACATTATAAACAAAGCAATGACAGTCTTTTTAGTGTAGAAAAAGCAAAATCAACAGCTTATTTGGAGAACAAAGTTGTCTTGGAGAAAAAAGAAAAAGAAGTAGCTTTAATTACCAAAGATAATGAGTTAAATAAACTAAATGCAGCCAAAAGAATGCGAGAATTGATTTTAGTTGTTATTATTTTCACACTAATTATTATCTTTTTTGTTGTCAGACCTGCTATACTGACTATTTTGGCTCAAAATAAAACACTCAAAGATATTGCATTTACCCAATCACATCACGTAAGAAGGCATCTGGTCAATCTTATGGGGGCTGTCAATCTCTTGAAAGAAGAAAACCTTTCCCTTAATGAGCAACAAAAACAAGTTTTTAACTACCTAGAGGACTCCTCTGAAAACCTAGATAACACCATTCACAAAATAGTTGTAGAAGTCAATGAACTAGAAAAAACAAACGCTAGAAGTTTCATTGAAAGACTGTCAAACCTTTTCAAAAGAAAATAAATTTTGATGTTCAATCATCATTAATAGACCTCCTGACAACTTTCATCATTTTTTCAATAGTAAGAGGTTTTGATACATAATTAATTACTAGAGGGTGTTTTTCAGCTCTGTATTTATCATTTTCATTGGTAGAAGATGACAATATTACAATCTTGGTTTTCAACTCTACGCTTTCATATTTTTCTAAAAACTCCCATCCATCCATTTCAGGCATATTAATATCCAGTAAAATAATCTCTGGTTTAGAATGGTTTATATCTTTTAAATACTCCAAAGCTTCTATTGGGTTGACAAAACACATCGTTGTCGAATCAGGAACAGAACTTTTAATAACTAATTGACAAACCATGTTATTGATGGTATCATCATCAATAATCATATACAATTTTTCAGGATGGGTATGCATAGGCTTTTAAATTTTTAGTGGTCAATATTTTTTAGGAAATATTTGAGATGAAGCCTATATGTACGTTATTCAACAAAAAAATGTCCGTTAGCGTACACTAAATTATATAAAGAATCAAGAAATATTGTTTTAGTGCGTTTAAAATAGGTTTAAGAGTTTTGGCACAAGATATGCAAATTATATTAACAGAATATCTAAAACTTTTACAGCTATGAAACGTCTCAATTCAATCCAAAATCAAAACTTAAGTTTTTTTAAGTTCTTTATGATTAGTTTAGTCGTTGTTGTATTAATTAAAATTGGTGCAAATATCTTCGGCGAAAAAAACATTGAAATATCTAGAAGTACACCAGCCCCTTCTCAGAGTGCTCAAACTATCTTGAAGGGGTAGATTTTTTATTTAAGTAAAATTTGTGTTGCTGTAAATCCTAAATGTTTTTCTAATATTTTTCTATATTCTGGTTTTGTTGTAAAACCCGTCGATTCGTTCAAGAACTCATTCCATACCACTATCCAATCACTCCCTTTTGGCATAATAAACCCATAAGGGTTTGTGTTATTTTCTCCTGCTGGGTGTCTTTTAATAGGTTGCCCTGTTTGCAAAGCATCTGCATAGTACAAGAAGTCATTTTTTGTGAAAGATTTAGGATCTTTGAGTGTTTTAGAAAGTAAATCATCTGCATTATTTACATAAACAATTTCTAGGTTTGGATAATACTGATTTTTAATTTCTAGTATTTCAGCTTCTTGTGTAGAATTACGCAAAGCGTAAGCTTTCATGCCAGCAAAAGTATTACTAATATTTCCAAGTGTTCCTAAATCTGGGGCTGTACTATTAGTAATGAGGATAGAACGATTTTTAATATAAGGAGGTGTAAATGTCATCTCTTTTTTACGTTCATCAGTAATTGTAAAAGGACCTAAAGCAAAAACTCCTCCTTTAGATGCCTTGATATTTTTTAAGAACAAACCAAAATCGTTGGCTGGCTTCTGAATATTTACTTTAACCTTAATACCTTTTGTTTTCTGAATATAATTGGCAAATTCTCGAAGAATATCAATACAAATGCCCTCCAGTTTTCCTTCTGCATTTTTATATACAAATCGGGGCGTCTCAAAATAAGTAATTATAATGGTTGCTTCTTTATTTTTTTGAGCATTTGCCCAACTATCCCCTTGTAATTGAGCTGATAGTGGTAGCGTGAATCCTGAAACGAATAATATGGCTAATAATATTTTCCTCATAGGTTTTTTAGATACAATTTACAAAAAAAAACAAAAATATCAACTAAAACAAAACAAATTACGTTTTGATTTATTATACCATTAGCTATTTTTTTTATGGCTTTATTTGTTTAATTTTGCAAAAAAAATAAACCCTTTTATAGATTATGAAAAAAATCATGATTGCGGCAAGTCTAGTAATATCTTTGTTTGCTTGCCAAAAAAATGCAGAAGGAGATCAAAAACAAGAAACTGCTAACAATAACGGAACAGAAAATACAGGTGCTACAGTTTCAGCTACCAACAATTCACAAGCTCCTAAAGCTGCCATTAAATTTGATAATACAGTTTTTGATTTTGGAGAAGTGCCTGAAGGCGAGAAAGTAAAACACATCTATAAATTTACCAATGAGGGTAAAAACCCTCTCATTATTGAAAATGCAAAGCCTTCTTGTGGTTGTACAGTACCTACCTTCCCCAAAGAGCCTATTGCCCCTGGTGCAACAGGTGAAATTGTAGCTGAATTTGATAGCAACGGTCGCCCTGGTGAAGCAAACAAAACTATTACTATTACAGCTAACACTGAACCTACTACAACCGAGCTTGTTTTAAAGGGGAAAGTAAAAGCTAAAAATCCTCAAATGCAGGATATTAGCAAATTTAAAGGACCAATTAAACAATAATTATTTATTTTATGTTTCAAACTGTTTTATTACAAACACAAACCACAGGAGCACAAGGCAATAGCTCAATGATGAGTCTTATTTTTATGGTAGGGATCTTTGTGGTTTTCTATTTCTTCATGATTCGTCCTCAACAACGCCGTCAGAAAGAGCAAGTAAAATATAGAGAAGCTGTGAAAAAAGGTGATCGAGTGGTTACAATTGGTGGATTACATGGTAAAATTGTAGAACTCAACAATGATACTATGACTCTTGAAGTAGATAAAGGAGTAAAATTAACTTTTGAGAAATCTGCTATCTCAGTAGAGGGAACAAAACGTTATAGTGAAGATAACCAAAAAACAACTACAAAAATTGCTGAGACAATCAGTGAAAACTAATCCGTCTTAAAATATAAAGCCTCATTCAAGATTGAATGAGGCTTTTGTTATTTAAGTGCATTTTGAAAATATTCTAGTGTTTTTTTAAGTCCTTCGGAACGAGTAAAACGAGGCTCCCAGTTTAATATTTCTTTAGCTCTTGTAATATCTGGTTTTCTTTGTTTGGGATCGTCTTTAGGCAATGGTTCAAACACTATTTTAGAATTTGTATTCGTCAGTTTTTGTATTTCTTCAGCAAACTCCAAAAGTGTAATTTCTTCAGGATTACCCACATTGACAGGGAAAGCATAATCGCTTAATAACAAACGATAAATCCCTTCTACCAAGTCATCTACGTAACAGAATGAACGAGTCTGTGAACCATCACCAAATACAGTAATGTTCTCTCCTTTCAGAGCCTGACTCATAAAGGCTGGCAAAGCTCTGCCATCATCCAAACGCATACGAGGTCCGAATGTGTTGAATATACGAACAATACGCGTTTCTAAACCGTGATATGTATGGTAAGCCATTGTAATAGCTTCTTGGAAACGCTTGGCTTCATCATATACCCCTCTTGGACCAATGGGGTTTACATTTCCCCAATAATCTTCATTTTGAGGATGTACAAGTGGATCTCCATAAACTTCAGAAGTAGAAGCTACCAATATTCTTGCTTTTTTAGCTTTTGCCAAGCCTAATAAGTTATGTGTTCCTAAAGAACCTACTTTTAATGTTTGAATAGGAATCTTTAAATAATCTATGGGACTTGCTGGGGACGCAAAATGCAGAATGTAATCTATATTCCCTGGTACATGTACAAATTTAGAAACGTCATGGTGATAAAATTCAAACTCTTTGAGTTTAAATAAGTGTTCTATATTAGCCATATTACCCGTAATAAGGTTGTCCATACCTACTACCTGATAACCCTCAGCAATAAATCTATCACACAAATGTGAACCTAAAAAGCCTGCCGCTCCTGTAATGAGAACTCTTTTCATGATATTTTTTTTCGCAAATTTTCTAAAAATAATAATAGTAAGCAAAAAAGAACTTGAATAAAATAGTTTTATTCAAAAAAAAACATATATTTGTCATATCTACCAATATTAAAACAAAGAATATTTATGAATCTTTTCGAAAATCTTACTGGTCTTTTACAGGGTGATACTGTAAAAAATATGGCAAAACAATTTGGTGTAGATGAAGATGCTGTACAAAAGGTTATGGCTATGGGTTTACCCATGATTTTGGGTGGTCTCAATAAAAATGCTTCTAATGAACAAGGTGCTCAATCTTTAGACAATGCTTTACAAAAACATGATGGAAGTTTATTAGGAAATATTACTTCAATGCTCACATCCAATTCAAGTAATTTATTACAAGATGGTATGGGTATTTTAAAACATGTATTAGGAAATACTCAACAACCTGCTCAAAATCAGATTAGTAAATCTGTAGGTTTAGATGCAGGTGTAGTAGGCAATATTTTAGCTTTAGCTGCTCCTCTAGTAATGGGTTTTTTAGGGCAACAGAAAAAAGATCAGGGTTTGGATGTAAAAGGTGTTGTAAATATTGTCAATACTACTACACAACAAGCACCTCAACAAGAAATGGGCTTAATTCAGAAGTTTTTGGATAGAGATGGCGATGGTAGCATTCTGGATGATGTGATGGATATTGGTTCTAAGTTTTTGGGAAGTTTCTTTTCAAACAAAAACCCTCAAAAATAATTTTTAAATATCCTAAATGATTATATTGCTGGCAGTTTTACTGCCAGTTTTTATTTTGTATGGTTCGCATCTTATTATATTTCGTTTTTATCCTCTCTTTGGCTTCATGCAGAGTTTATAACCAAAATATCATGTTCAAAGCCAATGGTGACATGATCTATGATAAAGTTTTATTCGCTAAAATGAATGCTGAAAGTAATTATATCATAAAACCTTATGATAGATTACAATTCAGGATTTACAGTAATAAAGGAGAAATGATTAAAACTATTGGAGCAATTGATAACATCAATCCTGCTGAGCCAGGGACTAATCAAGGAGCAAATACAGCGATTAATCAACAACAAACATTAGGAACAAATACAAACAATTCGAGTGTAAACTTTTCTGCTTATACTATACAAACAGATGGACATGTATATCTGCCTATGATTGGAGATGTGAAATTAGAAGGACTAACAGCTCACCAAGCAGATAGTGTTCTCTCTATCAAATATACTGAATTTTATAAAGGTTCTTTTGTACGAACACAATTTATGAATAAAAGGGTAATTGTTTTTAAGGGATCAACTGGTCAGGTTGTACCACTTATCAACGAAAATACAACGCTTATTGAAATATTGGCTCAAACAGGAGGTATGCCTAACGATACAAGAGCCAAAAATATACGTTTAATTCGAGGTGATTTACAGAACCCGAATGTATTGGTGATTGATTTATCTACTGTTGAAGGGATGAAAAGAGTTAATTTACAAATGCAACCCGATGATATTGTCTATGTAGAACCCGTAAGAAAAACATTTGTAGAAAGTGTATCTGATGTCTCTCCTATCATTAGTATCCTCACAAGTACAACCACATTTATTTTAACTATCTTTTTGTTGGCTCGATAATTTTATAACGAGATACTACTCAGATAGTCTTGTAAAATTATGACAGCACTTACTTTATCAATATTTCCAGATTTATTATTTCTATCTTTCTTTTTAGAGCCACTCATAATCATGGCTTCTAAAGCTATTTTTGAAGTGAATCGTTCATCCATAAGCTGAACAGGAATATCAGGAAACTTCTTTTTTAGAGATTTGACGAATATTTCTACAAGTTGTGTATTGTTCGTATCTTCTCCGTCCAGATTTTTAGGCATTCCTACTACAAAAGTTTCCACTTCTTCCTTTTGTATATATTTCTCCAAAAAATCCAAAACATCTTTAGAATGTACTGTTTCTAAGGCTGTTGCAATAATTTTCAGATTATCAGTAACTGCTAATCCTACTCTTTTAGATCCATAATCTATTGCTATTATTCTTGGCATACATTTCTATTTTTGTAAATATCCATAAAAAAAGAGGTATTTTTTAGAAATACCTCTTTTAATTTATACTATCTGAACAGATTAGTTAATTACCAAACGTTTGATAGCAATTCCTTTATCTGTCTGTATTTTTAGGATATAGATTCCTTTTGACATTCCTTCCACATTATACTCTACTTGTCCGTTT
>Ga0075157_10001281_pt1 | contig 16010 bp, 13 predicted proteins | sample JI81BgreenDNA_FD_70967 | JGI IMG/M metagenome (GOLD analysis project Ga0075157, IMG submission 70967) | Wastewater effluent complex algal communities from Wisconsin, to seasonally profile nutrient transformation and Carbon sequestration -... | ecosystem: Engineered > WWTP > Effluent > Algae...
ATCAGCCCGCGGGCTTCATAGTGACGAAGCGCACGGCTCGTCAGGCCAGTGCGGCGGGTTATGGTGGCAATGTCCCAAAGTTCGGCCATATCCCCCGGATAGCACTTGACGCAGCGTCAAGTTCAAGCGGAATCTACCTACGAGCGACTAACACGCTCCAAAAGCCACAAACGCTCGAAGCCACGCATACCAGGCTAGTTGTCAGGCGGCGGACAACTGCGGTTGTCGTATGTCCGGCAAGAGTGAGCCTGCTGACCGCAGATTGGCAGCCTTGTCTGCCTTCGGTTGATCGCTGGAGGAACGGCCATGACCGTAATGAGGGGGCAAAACGGATTGGCAGTTTTTGTATCGGTGGCTGACCGGCACCCCTGATTTTACCCGGTCATGGAGGACGATCGAGGGGGAACGTAACAATGCTTATCGACGGTTTCGAGACACTTGGCTGAGCCCCGAAGCTCAGGCCAGTGACCGGCACGAAACCGTTACAAGTTCGCAAGCCTCAACCGAGCGCGCCCGCATCCAGCGTATCACCATCGAACTTCGGCGCTTGCAACGCCGCAAGATCGCCGCCTAACATCAGGCCCAGATGAGGCCGATACGCCACCAATCCGCGCCGCCAGTGGTCGCAATTGATCTGACGAGGAACACGTCAGGGAGGAAACGGATATGAAGGCGGGTCTGTTCGCAAATATGCTGGGCGTCGTCCTGATCTCCGTCAGTGCCCCCCAGGCCATGGCGAAGGCCCCGTCCGTCGGAGCCGATCTGATTCTGACCGACGCCCGGGTCTACACGCTGCACTGGGGCGAACCCGCGCTGGATGGCAAGCCGGCGCCCGATGCGCCCATCACCAACGGCAAATGGCACCCTGATGCCGCGGCGGTGGCGATCCGCGACGGAAAGATCGTCTATGTCGGCAGCGACAAGGGCGCGCTGGCCCTGCGCGGCAAGCGGACCCGGGTGATCGATCTCAACGGCGCGACCGTGATCCCCGGGCTGGTCGATTCCCACACCCATTTCGTCGAACTCGGCGCCAAGCTGGAATCGGTCGACCTCACCAATGTCACCACCGAAGCGCAAGCGGTTGCGTTGGTGGCCGAGCGGGCGAAGTCCGTCCCCAAGGGCGAATGGATCTTCGGGGCCGGGTGGGACGAAGGCGCCTGGGCCAACCGCTATCCGGACAAGCAGCAACTGAGCGCAGCGGTGCCCGATCATCCGGTGGTGCTGCGCAGCCTGCACGGTTTTGCCATCTGGACCAACCAGGCCGCGCTCGATGCCGGCAGGATCACCAGGGCCAGCCCGGTTCCGGTCGGGGGCGAGATGCGGCTGGGTGCGGATGGCCAGCCCGATGGCCTGTTCCTGAACCGCGCGGCGACGATGATCGAAGCGGCGGTGCCGCCCGAGCCGCCGGCGGTTGTCGCGCGCCATGCGCTCAAGGGCCTCACGCAGATGGCCACCGACGGCTATGTGACGGTGCACGAGGCCGGTGTGCCTGCCCAAGCGATGGCCGCACTCCAGAGCCTCGAGGACGAGAACCGCCTGCCGATCCGGGTCTATGCCCTGCTCTCGCTGCGCGACCCGCCCTTGATGCGGCAGTGGATCGCCCGGGGGCCGGACCGCGACAATGACAGCATGCTCGTCACGCGCGCGGTCAAGGCCTATTACGACGGCGCGCTGGGATCGCGCGGGGCGCGCCTGCTGGCCGACTATGCCGACAAGCCTGGCCATCGCGGGATCAGCGGCGGCGGTTATGGCTTTGATCAGGATTTGGCCAAGGCGGCGATGAAGGCCGGCTTCCAGCTCGGGATTCATGCCATCGGCGATGCGGGCAACCGCGAAGCGCTCGATTTCCTTGAGGCACAGTTCAAGGTCGATCCCAACACCGCACGCAATCGCCACCGGATCGAACACGCCCAGGTCGTCTCTCCGCAAGACCAGCCGCGCTTTGCCCGGCTGGGCGTGATTGCCTCAATGGAACCGCCCCACGCGGTGGAGGACAAGACGTGGGCCGAAGAGCGCCTTGGCCCGCAGCGCATCCGTGGCGCCTATGCCTGGCGCACGCTGCGCACACGCGGCGCGCGACTGACCTTCAATGCCGACAATCCGGGCTCCGACCACAGCATCTTCTACGGACTCCATTCCGCGATCACCCGCCAGGACAAGCAGGGTCAGCCCCCCGGGGGATGGTATCCGGCAGAGCGGCTGACGATCGAGGAAGCGATCCGCGCCTATACCAACTGGTCGGCCTATGCCGCCTTCCGCGAAGACCAGACAGGGCTCATCGCCAAGGGCCGATGGGCCGATCTGACGGTCATGGATATTGATCCCTTCGCCCTTGCCGCGACCACGCCAGAAAAAATCCTGTCCGGCAGGATTGTGGCGACCATCGTCAACGGCAAGCTGGTCTATCAGCAATAGGCTGTTGGCCGGTGTTGTCAGGCAAACTTCTGCAGTCCGAGCGGCTGGCTAGCAGCCAGCATGGCGGTCCAGAAACGAGAGGCAGCTCAAAAAGGGCTGTCGGCTCTACTCATAACGGGAGGAGCTTCGGGGCTCAGACTACAGCCTATTGGCTGACAATGCAGAGGGCGCTTTGCGCATGTGACGCGCTGCGGTCTGATCTCGCCTCGCTGAACATGATCGATCAGATACGCGCCGATTGAGAAGGGATAATAGGATCAGTCCCTTCATTCAGGATCGCGATATAGCCCCGGTAGCCGAAAACACGGCCCCGCCGACGGCCCGTGATCTCCTCGACGATTCCGAGACGCACTAGGTCAGCGAGGGCTGCATTTACCGTAGGTGTGGTCAGGCCAGTGCGTTCAACCAGAAGGTTTGCCGTGAGGAACGGGCTTTGCTGCAGGAAGTCGTGAATGCGCAATGCCGAGCTGGCCCGGTCACTGTCAGCTGTAATCCGCTCGCGATCCTCTTTGAACAGCTGGACGATACGTGTTGCGGCGTCGAATGCCTGATTGGCTGTTTCGGCAACGCCATCTAGGAAAAACTCGAGCCAGGTTTCCCAGGCGCCCCGTTCGCGCACCTCCTGAAGGAGACGATAATAATCGGCCCGGTGTGTCTTAAGGTACAAGCTCAGATAGAGGAGGGGCGAGCGCATCACGCCCTGGACACACAGGAACAGCGTCACGAGTAGCCGACCGATTCGGCCATTGCCATCAAGAAAGGGGTGGATGGTTTCGAACTGCACGTGAAGCAGCCCAGCCTTGATGAGAGGTGGAAGGCCCGAGCGTTCCTCGTGGATGAACGCCTCGAAGCCGCCAAGGCAATCGTCGAGCTCGGTGATCGGAGGCGGGACAAAGAGAGCATTGCCGGGCCTGGTGCCGCCGATCCAGTTCTGCGAACGCCGGAACTCACCTGGGTTCTTTGTGCCGCCGCGGCCGCTGTCCAGCAAACGCGCATGCATTTCTCTGATCAACCGCAGCGACAGGGGCAGGGTCTGAAGACGCTCAAGCCCATACATCATCGCATCAACGTAGTTTGAGACCTCCCGGATGTCGTCAATGGGCTGGCCCGCCTGAGCCTCAGTCTCGAACCGCAAGAGATCTGTCAGCGTCGATTGCGTGCCTTCAATCTGCGAGGAGAGCACGGCTTCCTTGCGGACATACATGTAAAGGAATAGCTCCTGTCGCGGCAGGAGCATGGTGATACCGTCCAGGCGACCAAGCGCTCTGTCCGCTCGGCTGAGTTTCTCAAGCAAGGGGATTATGTCGATCGCCGGATCTGGCGGTAGCGGCGGAGGGACAAAGGCGCGAACGGTCGCCCCCGCCGCCACGGTCTCCACGAATCGGCCAAGACGCAGATTTGGTTCAGGGGTTGAGGCCATGCTGGCATTATGCCGGGCCACTCTTAATAAAGCAATTCAGCGTCGGCTTAATTAGCCGGCGGCCTTGTGTAAGCCGACTTACTCAGCGGCGATGTAGCCATTGCCGATGGCTTTGGTTCGGCTGCCCGTCCCCTTGCGGGCGCACCCGGCTGCTTCAGCTCCGAGGGGATGGACCCGTGGCTCGCTAAGCGATGGGACCGATGCTGAAGCCGAACGTGATGTCGAGCAAATGCGCCTCCCGGGAGTTCATGAGCCTGCTGGCCAGCAATGGTCACTGCTGATCATCAATGCCCTCGATGATGGCCAACTGCAAAATGCCGATCTGATGCGTGCTGTCGACGGTGTTTCTCAGAAGATGCTGACGCAGACCCTGCAGCAGCTTGAGCGCAGCCGGATTTTGGCGAGGCAGGACCTTCAGACAATTCCGCCGCACGTCACCTATGAGCTCACCCCCTAGGACGTTCTCTGCATCGGGAGGTGCGATCGTTCATCAATTGGGTGAAAAACAATATGGGAGCGCTGGGCAGATAGAGTCTCCCCCTGCCCTCCACGAGCCGCAAATGGGCGCCTACGAGCCTCTTCTCGATCGGCGGAGGTGAAGCCCACATCTTGATCAGCGGCCCGCTCATGTCGACCCGGGCGTTGGGATAGACCGCAGAGACAAGATCCCAGTTCTGCCGAATGGTCTGGCGGAATTTGCGCGGGGACTCGGCCGCACTGCCGAGGTGCGTGGCCAGCTGGTCCCAAGACAGCACGTGGGGCTTGTCACCGGAAATCCGCAGCAGACGGTAAGCCAGGTAGGTATACAGATCGAGGGCGGTCGGGTTGTTACGCAGCTCCCTAATAGCCGCTTCGTTCAGCGGCACGGCATGTTCGCGCAGATGTGAAAAGAACCCTTCGGCCAGCCTGATCTCCCGAATGAAGCTGCCGTCCTTCCCTTTGAGGCCGGCATATTCGTTGGAGAGCTTGACCTCCTTGACCGCAAAGGCCGCATCATCTGCGTCGTTGTCATCCCAGCGGATCATCCATTCGCAGGCAAGCAGGCGATCCAGCTGATGCTTCAAGAGGCTGGAGGTGCCCCGGCTGCCATGGGTGGCATTGTCGTAGCCCAGGCGCCGCAGCCAATCGGCAAAGGAAGCGCCGAGATACACATCGCGGCAGCTGGTCCGCACCGCTTCCGACATGATGTAGATCAGGATGATGCGCGGATAGGAACCAAAGGGTACACCCAGGCTTTGCATAGCCACTTCGCCGCCGCGCCTGATCAGTGTTGGCTTGGGCGTGATGGCCAGCGTGTATCGACCATCCTGACGAATGATGGGCGCCATCTCATCCTTGGGCCGCCTGGCTGGCAGTTACATGGCGCAAAGGGCCGAATGGAGGAACGCCGGGACAGTTTCCGCTTCACTGACGTTCAGCGCGGCGTTGAAGATGTTCAGCGCACCCTGATCAGCCGCCTCGACAGCCAATTGCTCACGCTCGACGATCGCCAGCCTGCGGGCATATTGGATCGTCGGCTTTGCGCCCTTAAAACGGACGTTCGGGCGACCGGACCATAAGCCCCCAAAGCAGACATGGGCTCGGTCTGGACAGGCCCGACATCAATAGGTCCTGACCCGAGGTTAGGTGTACATGAGTGACCATTTTTGCCCATAGTATGGGCAGTTTTCTCCGCTACATCTCGATTGTACTCTTTGCGCCCTAATATAAGAACCGCTGCGTCTGAAGCTCTTGGATAAAAAGTAGAATTCATGGATTTTGCGAATACCGAACTGCCGTATCAAGGACCTGTTCCTGCCACCGGCCTCCCCGCATTGCTGCCGCGCCAGCTGGTTTCGGAGCTCAGGCCGTTTTCCCAGCCTCACACCGTCCGCAGCATCTGGGAACTGGCGATCACGGTTGTCCCGTTTTTCGGTGTCGTGTCAGCCATGCTGGCCGCCATCAACGCAGGCCATCTGATCGCCCTTGCGCTTGCGCCGCTGGCGGGGTTGCTGTTGCTGCGCATCTTCATCATCCAGCATGATTGCGGGCATGATGCGTTTCTTTCCAAACGCTCCGGCAATGACTGGATTGGCCGCGCGCTGGGCGTGTTGACCTTTACGCCATATGATTGCTGGCGACGCTCGCACACGTTGCATCATGCAAGCACCGGCAATCTCGATGCCCGTGGCTTTGGCGATATCGACACGCTGACGGTGAGGGAGTTTCAATCCCGCACCAGGCTTGGGCGACTGGGCTATCGGCTGTATCGCCACCCGGCGGTGCTGCTGGGCATTGGTCCTGCTTATCTATTTTTGCTGCGGCATCGCTTGCCGATCGGGTTAATGCGGGCCGGGGTGCAATATTGGGTCAGCGCCATCGCCACCAATCTGGCGATAGCCGCCATGATGAGCGGGCTGATACTCCTGGTTGGATGGGGCACGACCCTGTTGGTCGTGATCCCCACCGTACTGATCGCGGCATCGACCGGGGTCTACCTCTTCTACATCCAGCATCAGTTCGAAACGGCGCATTGGGACAAGGCTCAGGCCTGGTCGTTCCACGATGCAGCCTTGTACGGCAGCACCCATCTCGACTTACCGCAACCACTGCGCTGGTTCACCGGCAATATTGGCGTACATCACGTCCACCATCTTGCCAGCCGTATCCCGTTCTATCGCCTGCAAGAGGTGCTCAACGCCCATCCCAACCTGCGACATCTCAACCGCTTCACCTTCGCGCAGATGATCCGGCCGCTGGCACTCACCTTGTGGGACGAAGATCGCCGCCGGCTGATCTCCTTTCGCGAGGCGGCGGCCGTCGCATAGCGCTCGCGTCAGGTCAGCTTCACCTTGTATCGCGCCCCGGATCGGGCAGTCGGTTCCCGGCCCAAACGCGACCCGTTACCCAATTTGCAAAAACACGGAGGATTGCACCGGAAAAGATCAGGGCTACCCGGAGTGGTGATGACTGCGGGACACGTGAATAGAGTTCATAATTGCCCGCCACCGTGTCACATGGCTTGCCTGCCGCAACATGTGGCACGAGATTGGCATGCAGGATACTGCCCCGATCGCCAAGATGGTCGCCTCCAGTCGCGTTTCTCTTCCTCCCAGCCCGCGTGACTTGTGGCTCGGCGGCGGGCTGGCCCTTTGGGCGCTGTACAGCTTCGTGTTCATCAACACCGTACCGTCATCGCCGCTGCGCGCCGGCCGTGATGCGCTGGCCAATGTGCTGCCGCTGCTGCTGCTCGCGATGATGACGCACAGCCTGCTGCGTGATCAGGTGATGAAGCTTTCCGTCCCCCGCCAGATGGCTGCCCATGTCGGTCTTGCCACCGCGTTCGCCACATTCTGGTATGCGGGCGTGGTCATCATGCTGGCCTTCTTCAGCGGGCTTGGCAGCGGCACCTTCACCATCCGTGGCTTTTCCGGGCCAGCGTTCACCTGGCAGGTGTTCCAGGGGCTGGTGATCTACGTGGCAGTGGCGGCCACCTGCTATGCCATTCGTGGCGGCCGGGCCGCAGCCAACCTGACGATCGTGGACGACAGCACACCGCGCCTGGAACGCTATCTTACCAAGACCGGGGACGAGATGATGCCGGTGCTGGTGCGGGACATCGTGCTGATCGAAGGCGCCCAGGACTATGCCGAAGTGGCAACCATGGCCGGCCGGCACCTGGTGCGGCTCAGCCTTGGCGAATTTGAAGCACGGCTTGATCCGGCGCGGTTCCTGCGGGTGCACCGGTCCACCATCATCAATTTTGATCACCTGCAGCGGGCCGAACCTGCCGGCAACGGCCGGCTGACCCTGCACATGCGCAGCGGCGATTCGGTGACCAGCAGCCGCGCCGGCGCCCAGTTGTTGCGGTCATTCATGGTCTGACGCTGGCGGTTCACCGGCCGGCGTGTCGGTTCACGGCTTTTTTCAGTGGGGACCCCCGCAATTCCATCACGGCGGCGGCGCAAGCCCATCCCCCGGAGCAACCATGCGCCTGCCCCTCTTGTCATTGCTTTTGGCCGCCGCGCCATTGCCCGCCGCCACGCTCACCGGGCCGGGCAGCCTGTCCGATGCCAATCCGGCCCCCATCCGAATCGCCGGCCTGGCGGCGCGCAGTAGCGTCACGCTTGTGGCCGAACGGCACCTCAGTTGGGCAGGCGGTGGGCAGCGCAGCGAAACGCGCTTCGTCGCAGCATCAGACGGCACGGTCGACACGTCGCGTGATGCGCCGATCGCGGGCAGCTATGCCGATGTGTCCATCAGCGGGCCATTCTGGAGCATGCAAAAAACTAGCGCCACGGCGGTGTCTGCCGATGGTGACGCCACGCTGCTGGCCATCACTGATAGCGGCGAGCGCCTGGCACTTTCGGTGCCGGCATGGCCCACGGCCGTCGCCCAGCGCCGCGTGCCGGATTTCCCTGGCGCCGTGCTGGCACGGCCCGCCGGCAACAATAGCCGCTTGCCGGTGGTGATTGTACTCGGAGGCTCGGAAGGAGGCGCTGTCACCGCCAAAACCTATGCGCCGATGCTGGCGGCACAGGGCTTTGCCGTGCTGGGGCTGCCCTATTATTCGCCGGGATACGATCCGGCAGACATTGTGCCGGGTCTGCCCACCAGCTTTGCCGAAATCCCGGCAGACCGGTTGATTGCGGTAAAGGCCTGGATCGATGGCCAACGCGATCTGGATGGCCGCCGCGTTGCCATCTGGGGCGTGTCAAAGGGTGGCGAATTTGCCGTGCTGGCCGCCAGCCGCCTGCCCTGGATCACGGCCATTGTGGGCGTGGTCCCCAGCGATGTCGTGTGGGAAGGCTGGGGTCGCGCCGGGCCGGCGACCGCCTCCTTCAGCTGGGATGGCAAGCCTTTGCCCTTCGTTCCTTATCTGGGATTTGATCTCGAACTGGCCCGCCTGCAGCGCGGTGAACGGATGGAGGCGCGCCGGCCGCACATCGCTGGGCGCGCCGCCTATCCGGAACGGATTGCAGCGGCCACCATCAAGGCGGAGGACTATGCCGGCCAGATGCTGCTGATCGGCGGCGATGATGACCGTGTGTGGCCATCAGGGCCCATGGCCCGCGCCATTGCGGATCGCCGGGCTGCCGCTGGCCGTGCCACGGCCGTGCTGACCTGGCCCGATGCCGGCCACGCATTGGCTGGCCCCGGTACCGAACCCATCACCCCGATGCTGGCCAATGGCGGCACCGCCAATGGCCTGGCCGGCGCCCGCAGCACCGCCTGGGCCGCCACTATCGCCTTCCTGAAGCGCACCCTTTTGCCGGAGACGACACGATGAACATGCTGATCCTGATGGCCCTTGCTGTTGGCGCTGCCCCTGACCGCATGGGCGAGGTGGACCGCCAGCAACAGCTGATCTGGGCCAGCAGCGCCAAGCCGACGGCTGAGGCGGCACGAGCACCGGCGTTGGCCGCCCTGCGCCGGATCGGCACAACCGATGATGCCGCCGGGATGCGCGCCCAGGCACTGCTGCTGAAATGGGGTAGCGCCCGGGATGCCCAGGCGGCGTGGCAATGGTTGGTGACCCGCCACCGTGACGACAAGCGCCTGGCGCCGGTCGTGGAAGGCTGGTGGGATGGCAGCGCGCTGCCCGATGCCACCGGTCAGTTGCAGAGGCTGGCGGCCCAGACCCGTGCGCCAGAGGTGCGCGCCAGTGCGCGGCTGATGCTGGCGCGGCGCGATCTGGCCGAAGGCCGGCGGGCACAGGGCCTGGCCGCGCTGCGGACATTGTCGCGCACCGCCGGCGCCACCACGAGCAGCCTGATGGGGGCCGGCGATCCCCCACGCCTCGCCAATGTGGCAAGGGCCATGTTGTTCCAGGAAGAAGCGCTGAGCCCCGGCGCGCCATTGCCGGCTATCACGGCGCCCACCATCGATGGCCGCAAGCCCAATCCGGCTGATTGGCGGGGCCGGCCGGTGGTTGTGGACTTCTGGGCGACATGGTGCCCGCCGTGCATCGCCGGGCTGCCCCGCTTGAAGGCACTAGCCACGGCCAACCCGCAGCTACGTCTGGTTTCGGTCAGCGGTGATGACAGCCCGAAAACCGTCCAGAACTGGCTGCAGCGAAAGCCACATCCTGGTGTGCAGCTGTGGATCGGACCATCGGGCAGGGTGTCGCCGGAATGGGTGAACAGTGCCTATCCCTTCTATGTTGTGGTGAACCGCGATGGCCGCATCGTCGGCACGGCAACGGGCGTCGCCGAGGTCGAGAAACTGGTCGCCAAGGCTGTGGGCTGAGCGAGGGAGATGCGTGGAGGCGCTCTGGCAGCCATGGCGCTGGCGCGACGTAACAACTGAAACTCCGCAGTTGGCCATTTGCTGCTCGGCTGCTTCGCGCCCTCATATCGGTCATTTGGCCAATCGTCGGCGTGTCCCGAAAGCGGCCATAGAGCCCGCGGTGCGGCAAGGTCCGCGCTCATCGACACTAGTTGATGGTTCCCCAAGCTATCTTCTAGGTCATTTTTTGCCACAGGGATGGCGATGTTTCCTTTTTCCCCTTGAGCTTACCAAGCCGAGCTGCGTGGCTTGGAGTGACGGAAAGAAAGCGCCGGCACAAAGCGACGCTCTCCTCAGAAGCAGATTTGGGTGATACGCTTCAAATTGGAGCAGGAGCAGCGATGTCGCGATTGTGTGCTGTTCGGGCTTGGCATAGGCAAGCATGTCGCACGGCCGTGACCTGCTTTCCGTTTGCCCTTAGGAACAGCATCGCATGAAACACCTGCGTTGCCTTGCTCGCGCGTACTACCGCCACTTGCTCACCTTCGTGCTGGCGGCGCTGGCCGTTCAGGCGTTTGTGCCAACCGGGCTGATGATCGCGCCCGCAGCAGGCGGCGGGGCCCAGATCATCCTGTGCCCGCAAACGCACCCACTTGCTCGCGCGGCCGCGGCCAAGGCAACAGCCGAAATGGTCGCCATGCATGCAGCCATGGGGCACGGCACCGTCGATCATGCAGCAATGGGTCATGGGCCCGCATCGCCGGACGATTCTGCGCCTGCGTCATCCGCACCATCGGGCGGGCAGACCTGCGCCTTTGCCGGAGCCGGCGCTCTTGCCCTTCTTCTGCCCGACCTGACAGCCGATTTTTTCACGCTCACTGCGCCGATCGCACAGGCAGCCGTGCCACTGAAGATAGTCCGGCTAGCCTGGTTGCGATATCTGCGCCCGCCGCTGCGTGCACCGCCTGCCCTGATCTGACCTTCGACAACAATTTGGCCCCCCGGCAGGCAGGAGCGTTCGCGCCCCTCGCACGCTGCGTCGTGGCTATACCCTCGATTCAGGACAGATACCTCATGAACGTCACCCCGATGATCCGGGCAAGCCTGCTTGCCGGATGCACCCTTGCGGCCGCACCCCACGCGCAGGCCCAACCAGCCTCAACATCCCAGAGCCCTCTGACTGACACAATCGTTGTTACAGCCCAGCGCCTCGACACGATCGCCGTCGACGCCGTGGCCGCCCCGCGCCAGATCGCTCTGCCGGCTGATGCCGCCGCGATTGCTGCACGCGTGGCCGGCGGCGATATGTTCGGTAACGGCGCGCTTTCTGGCCAGCTCAGCTATCGCGGGCTGGCGGGCGAGCGCGTGCTTGGCCGCGTCAACGGCCAGCGCTTTGCCAGCGGCGGTCCCAACGCAATGGACCCGCCGTTGCATTATGCTCCTTCGATTCTAGTGGAACGGATCGATATTGCGCGCGGGGTCGCGCCGGTGGCCGAGGGGCCATCGCTGGGCGGCGCGGTCGATGCCCAGCTGGTGCAGGCGAAATTCACAGATGGCGACCGCCTCACGCCGCAGGCGCGCATGACAACCCAGTTTCGCAGCATTGATGATAGCTATGCCGTGGGCGGCCTCGCCGGGTTGGCCAGTGACCAATGGCGCGTGGGCCTGATCGCCAGCCGGGAACAGGGCGACGATTACCGCTTCCCTGGCGGACGCGCGGTCGGCACTTTGTTCGAGCGCAACCTCTACGGGGTTCATGCCGGATACCGCATCGGCCCGGGGGAGTTGTTTGTCGAATATCGCCGCAGCGAGACCGATCCGTCGGGCAATCCGCCCTTTGCGCTCGACACGGTCTATTTCAACACTGATTTCGTTCAGGGCGGCTTTCGCGGGGAGATTGCCGAGGATGTCGGCCTGACGCTGCGGCTTGGCCATGTCGCGGTGCGGCACCTGATGGACAACCAGACGCTGCGTCAACCTCGCGCTGCACCCGCACAGGCGCGCGAAACCTTCGCCGATGCTGACACCATGACAGCAGAAGCGGCGCTGCGTTTCGGCACATCGCAGGCCTATTTCGAAGTGGGCGGTGATACCGAGATCGCCGATCGCGATGTCACAATCACCAACCCCACCAACACGGCTTTCTCCATCGGTTCCCAGCCCAATGTCAGGGCCGAACGGTTGGGCGCCTATCTGCAGTGGCGCGGCGGCCTCGGCGCGCTGCAGTTCGAACTCGGCGGGCGGATTGACCGCACGGCGCAATCGGCAGGCGAGGCAGGGCTGGGCAGCGCCGTACCAATGGGTCCACGGGGACTTGCAACTGCCTTCAACGCATCCGGCCGCAGCGCGCAGGACACCACATTTGATGGCGTTGCCCGGCTGTGGATCAATGGCGGCGCGCTGACCCCGCGGCTGACGCTGGCCCGCAAAACCCGCGTACCAAGCGTGCTCGAACGCTTCGCGTGGCTGCCCACCGAGGCCAGCTTCGGGCTGGCAGACGGCAACATCTATGTCGGGAATCCAGCGCTAGTACCTGAAGTCGCGTGGATCGCCGAGGCCGGTTTCGATCTGAAGAACGACTGGCTCACCCTGCGCCCGACCGTCTATTACCGCCGGGTCGATAACTTCATTCAGGGCACGCCCTTCGACGCCACCCCCGGCGTGATCGACAGCCCAGTGGAGATGGTCGCGAGCATGAGCGGTGATCCGACCCCGCTGCGGTTTCGCAATACCGATGCAGAGCTGTTTGGAGCGGATCTGGATTTCGTGATCCGGCCCCTCGCCAGTCTCGAACTTTCAGGCACGGCAAATCTTGTGCGTGGGCAACGGCGCGATATCGCCGATGATCTTTACCGCATTCCACCGGCCAGCCTCAGGCTGTCGGCAACATGGTCAACGGACCGACTGGCGCTGGGCGCAGAACTGTTTGCGGCCGCCGACCAGAATCGGGTATCACAGACTAATAGTGAGCCGGATGGCAGTGGCTATGCCACGGTGGGATTGTTTGCGCGCTATGGCTTGTCCGAAGCTTTGGCAATCGAAGCGGGCGTGGAAAACTTGTTCGATGAACAATATGCGCCACACCTGGCCGGGCGCAGCCGCGTGGGCGCGTCCGACGTGCCGCTCGGCGAACGTCTGCCGGGGCCTGGCCGGGGTGTCTGGGCGAGGTTGACGGCCCAATTCTGATCCTGCGCCTCGGCGAGGCCGCAACCCACTGCTTTCCTGTATGGATGACCATGCAGGGAAGCAGTGCAAGCGTGACGATCCGCCAACGACCACCTTGAGGGTGTTTGCGAAACGACAGGTATTCCTAAATTGAATACGAAAGCCGTCAGTCCGCAACCGGCCCACAAGCAGCCCTTCAGCAAATCATTTTGTCATTCTGGTGAACCGCTCTCCAACCGCTCAGGCAAGTTGCTAGCCAAGGCCCTCTGTGGTTTATCTGAGCGTGCATGCTCGCCTTAGCCCAAATCGAACAATTCATCGCCAATTGGCGCGACAGCCAGAACAGGGCCCCAACGAGATCGTGGTCTGGGCAGATGACAAGCGCAAGGTCCTCAACCAGCGGCTCTACATCGGCATGGACAGCATCAGGCACTGCGCGTCGATCAGCTATGATTTCAAGGTCGGAACTGTGACCCTCAATTGTCCAGATAAGACTGCCGGACACAGATCCTAGGCGACTTCCGAATAAGCGTGACCAAAACAATTCAAGCGCACTGCCGCTGCAAGGGAAACCCGCCTTGACGGGGTGACATCCGTCATGTGGCTGGGCTGACGGTATGCACTGCTGCCGCGCGCGGCGGCGGGATAGATCGGGCCCCACAGTCAGGAGAACGATCATGCCGCCAACTGCTTCACCGATCATCGCCGCGCTGGAAGGCGTGACCAAGGCCTATGGCGCGCACCGCGTGCTCGAGGATTTCGACTTCACGCTGGAGGCCGGAACGGTCACCGCGCTGCTCGGCCCCAATGGCGCAGGCAAGTCCACCGTCGCGGGCCTGCTGACCGGCCGCTTGCGGGCCGATGCAGGCAAGGTCAGCTTGTTCGGCAACGATCCATCCGATCAGTTGGCCCGGGCGCGCATGGGGATCATGTTGCAGGCAGGCGGCCTGCCCGAAACCCTCACCGTGGCCGAGGTGGTCGATCTGCATGGCAGCTACTTCGCTCGCCGCCTGCCGACAGCCGCCGTGCTCCAACAGGCGGGGCTCACCGCGCTGGCGGGCCGCCGCTGTGACCGGCTGTCGGGCGGCGAGGCGCGCAAGGTGCAGTTCGCCATCGCCATCGCCGGAGCCCCCGATCTTCTGGTGCTGGATGAACCGACCACTGGCTTTGATCCCGACTCACGCCGCGCCATGTGGGACGTGGTCAGGACGAAAGCAGACGCCGGGGCTGCCGTTCTTCTTGCTACCCACCACATGGACGAGGCCGAGGCGCTGGCTGACCGGATCGTGGTGATCGCGGGCGGACGCATTGTCGCCGATGGTGCTCCCGCCGCGATCAAGGCGAAGGTCGCCGCGACTGCGATCCGCTTGCGCACCCGCCTTCCCGCAGATCGCTTCTACGCCGTGCCCGGCGTGGTGAAGGTGGAGACGGTCGGCGCTGATCTTTCGATCCTGACCACCGCCCCGCGCGCCAGCCTTGAGGCCGCGTTCGCGATCGACCCTTCGCTTCAACACTTCGAAGTCACCGGGGCGAGCCTGGAAGAGGCGCTCGCCAATCTTGTCCATGCCAACCGCACCGCTGTTTTGAAGGAGGCCGCATGATGTCCGACGTTCTCATCGCACCTGCCCCCGCCGTTTACGCCCGTGAAAGCTGGGTAGAGATCATCAAGTCTGCGCGCATGCCGCAGTTCATCATCCCCACCATCGCGCTGCCGCCCGCCTTCTACGCACTCTTTGCGCTCGCCATGGGTCAGGGCAGCGCGGAAGGTGCGACCCGCGCGCTTGCGACCTTTGGCGTGTTCGCAGTCATGGGTCCGGCACTGTTCGGCTTTGGCGCGAATATCGCCGCCGAGCGGGAGAGCGGCCAGTTGGAGCTGAAGCGCCTCTCGCCCATGCCCGCAGGCGCCCAGATCGCCGCAAAGGTCGCCGCGACCACGGCGTTCAGCATGGTCGCCTTCGTGCTACTCTACGCACTGGGGATTGCTGGGGGCGTCTCGCTCACCGCTGCGCAATGGGCGATGCTGGTCGGCGTCCATACGCTCGCGATCATTCCTTTCTCTCTGATCGGGCTTGGCATCGGCTACCGGCTTGGCCAGAAAGGCGCGATCGCGGTTGCCAATATCGTGTTCCTCGCGATGGCAGTGCTCGGGGGGCTGTGGATGCCGATTGCCGTCTTGCCGCAGGCCATGCAGTCCATCGCCTGGGCGCTTCCGTCCTATCACCTCGGAGAAATGGCACTGATGGCGGCAGGTCAGCGCGATGTGGCGCACCTGTGGCTCCACGCAGTGCCGCTGGCGCTGATCACGCTTGCCGCCACGCTGTTCGCCTGGACCGGTGAGAAGGCGCAGGCCAGATAAGATGGCCAAAGCCGCGCAAACTACGAAGGCCGGGGGCCGGATGTTCAGGTGGGAAGCCATCGATCATCCGGCCATCTGGCTTGCCTATCTGCCGCTGTTCTTCCTCCCGTGGTTCATCAAGCTGCCGAGTCCGGTGCAAATGATCGCTGCCGGGGTGGGCCTTGCGGTGTTTCTCGGCCTCTATTTCCTGTCGCTGAAGGCGGCCGGAGCGCGGCTGATCGCGCTGGCGGTGGCATCGCTGCTGCTGTCCTTCGCGCTCGCCTTCACGAACAGCAACTGGACGGTGATCGCAATTTATGCCGCCGCGATGATCGCCGAACTGCGCCCGGCCTGGCGCGCCAGCATTGCCGTGGGCGCCTTTGCCGCCGCCAGCGCCGGGCTGGCTTTGGCGACCGGGCAACCGCCGATCTACTGGGTGCTGGGCGTGTTCCTGATGATCATGGTCGG
>Ga0075157_10001282_pt1 | contig 15993 bp, 13 predicted proteins | sample JI81BgreenDNA_FD_70967 | JGI IMG/M metagenome (GOLD analysis project Ga0075157, IMG submission 70967) | Wastewater effluent complex algal communities from Wisconsin, to seasonally profile nutrient transformation and Carbon sequestration -... | ecosystem: Engineered > WWTP > Effluent > Algae...
CAATTGGAAACTGCTTTTATTAAAGAAGGAGGCTTAAGAGAAAGAATGACAAAAGCCAGAATTGACGAGAGAAATAAAAGAAAAGAATAAAACCACTTCGTGGGACTCTTACGACTTCGTGTGACGCTGTCGTCCGAGTCGCCCAAGTCGCACGAAGCAAAAAAAGAGAACTAATGAATGAAGCACAAACAAGAGCAGAACTCATAGACCCAAAGCTAAAGGCTTGCGGTTGGGGCGTTGTTGATGGTTCACAAATTCTCAGAGAAGAAAAAGCTAGAATCACAGTAGGTAAAATTCAAATAGGCCGAGGCAGGGGAAAAAGTGAAATAGCCGACTATATACTTGTTTACAAAGGCATCAAATTGGCTGTGGTAGAAGCCAAAAGCGATGAATTGGAAGTGGGCGAAGGTGTGATGCAAGCAAAGAAATATGCGGAGAAACTGCAATTAGAAACCACATACAGCACCAACGGAAAAGCCATTTACCAAATCTGCATGAAAACAGGCGAAGAAGGTTTGGTAGACAATTTTCTAAGCCCTGACCAACTTTGGAACAAAACCTTTGCCAAGCAAAACGATTGGAGAGAAAAATTTGCCAATGTTCCTTTTGAAGACAAAAGCGGAAGTTGGCAGTTACGATACTATCAGGAAATAGCCGTTCAACGAACCGTTGAAGCCATTGCGCAAAGCAAAGACAGAATTTTACTCACCCTTGCCACAGGAACAGGAAAAACGGCAATCGCATTTCAAATTGCTTGGAAATTGTTCCAAACCCGTTGGAACTTAAAAAGAGACGGCAACCGCAGACCAAGAATTTTATTTTTAGCCGACAGAAACATATTAGCCGACCAAGCCTACAATTCATTTTCGGCATTTCCCGAAGATGCTTTGGTGCGGATAAAACCCAACGAGATAAAGAAAAGCGGAAAAGTGCCGACCAACGGCAGCATTTTCTTTACAATTTTTCAAACCTTTATGAGTGGCACGAATTCAGAAGGAAAACCTGCACCCTACTTTGGCGAATATCCAGCCGACTATTTTGATTTTATCATTATTGACGAGTGCCACCGTGGCGGAGCAAATGACGAAAGCAATTGGAGAAGTATTTTAGAATATTTCAGTCCGTCAGTACAATTGGGTTTAACCGCTACACCCAAGCGAAAAGACAATGTGGACACTTACAAATACTTTGGTGAACCTGTTTACATTTATTCGCTTAAAGAAGGAATCAATGACGGTTTCTTAACGCCTTTCAAAGTAAAACGCATCAAAACTACCTTAGACGATTACCGCTACACTTCGGACGACACGATTGTAGAAGGAGAAATTGAAGAAGGTAAATTGTATGAAGAAAAAGACTTTAACCGGACTATTGAAATTGTAGAGCGAGAAGCCAAGCGAGTAAACATCTTTCTGCAAGAGGCGAACTCAAACGAAAAGACAATAATCTTTTGTGCTAATCAAGCACACGCAGCATTGATAAGAGATTTAGTAAACCAAAACGCAAAAAGCAAAGACCCTTTTTATTGTGTTCGTGTAACTGCCAATGACGGGGAAGAAGGAGAAACAATGTTAAGAGAGTTTCAAGACAATGAAAAATCAATCCCAACCATTTTAACCACTTCACAAAAACTATCAACAGGAGTTGACGCAAGAAACATTCGTAATATCGTATTGCTTCGTCCAGTCAATTCAATGATTGAGTTTAAGCAAATCGTTGGGCGTGGCACACGATTGTTTGACGGCAAGGAGTTTTTTACCATTTATGACTTTGTAGATGCTTACAAACATTTCAGCGACCCAGAATGGGATGGAGAACCCCTTGGTGAAGAACCTAAAGAACCAAAACCATATCCAACGCCCGAACCAACTGACCCACCAATTATTTCAGACCCAGGCGAGCCAACTCTAAAGAAGCCGAAAATAAAAATCAAATTGCGAAACGGAAAGGAAAGAGAAATTCAACACATGATTTCCACTTCGTTTTGGAGTGCTGAAGGCAAACCAATTTCAGAAACGGAATTTATAGATAATCTTTTTGGCGAATTGCCTAAATTTTTCAAAGATGAAGAAGAGTTGCGGAGAATTTGGAGTTTACCTAAAACCAGAAAAGAACTTTTAGAGAAAATAGAAGAAGCAGGTTTTCCAAAAGACGACTTATTGACTTTGCAAAAGTTAGTGGATATGGAAAAAAGCGACTTGTATGATGTATTGAGATATATTTTCAATGGTGACTACATGGCGGTTACAAGAGAAAATCGAGCAAAAGCAGCCGAAGCAACAATTTTTGCTTTACTCAACGATCAGCAAAAAGAGTTTATCACGTTCGTTTTGAGCAAATACATTGAAACAGGCGTTGACGAACTCGACCAAGAAAAATTACCAATCTTACTTCAAAACAAGTATCAATCATTGGAAGACGCTAAAGAAATTTTGGGTAATGTTGGAAACATAAGCAAACTATTTATAGAATTTCAAGAACATCTTTACAAACAGAAAGTAGCCTGATAATGTAAAAACTAGGAAATCGGGTGAATAAAAATCAATCAAATGCGATTTTAAAAATCTAAATCCCCTACTCTGCCTAGTGAAAAGCCAATTTTTAATTTTTTGAGAAACATTCTAAAAAAAATAAATTAAAAAAATGTCCAAAATGAATAGCTTTAAATGTCTTTAGTCGAAATTTAAAACAATTTACAATGAAACAATTTTTATTATTACTTCATGAAGACATTCAAAGCATGCGCGAATTGTCGCCAAAAGAAATGCAAGAAATTGCGCATGCGCACATGAATTGGGCCAGCAAATTAGCCGAAGCAGGACATTTGATAGCAGGCGATGGGCTGCATGAAAAAAGAATTCTCATCACAGGCAAAGAGGCGGTTATTAAAGATGGACCCTTTTTAGAATCGAAAGAAATTATTGGTGGTTATTATTTGCTGCAAGCCAAAGATTTAGCCAGCGTAATTGAATTGGCAAAAGATTGTCCAACCCATCATTTTGGCGGAACCACTGAAATTCGTCCAATAATGGAAATGCAGGATTATGAGCAATAATTTGTTTCAAAAAGACGAAATAAATTATAGAGCATTATATGGAAAGCTATTTTCTGGATTGTTAAATCAATTTGGCGCCAATTATGTTTCTGAAATTGAAGATGCTATTCAAAATTCATTTTTGAAATCGTTAAAAATTTGGAACGAAAAAAGCACACCCAGCCAAAAAGAAAATTGGCTTTTCATAGTTGCTCGAAATGATGTGTTGAACCAAATAAAAACCAAAAACAAACAAATTGATTTAGAAACATGCGAAGTTTTGGAAGAGCAGGAAGATGCAAAAAATGAAAAAGATTTGCGCCTGCAAACCATTATTTTTATTGCTTCTCTAAAAATTATAAAAACACAAGCCAAGATAATTTTCACGCTCAAAACTATTTTTGGTTTAAGTATCGATGAAATTCACGATTGCACTTTGTTGAGCAAAGAAAGTATTTACAAAAGTATCAATAGAACTAAAAAATGTCTTCAGCAGGAATATGCTCAAAAATCAATTGATGTTCAAACGATTACTGGAAAGCAAAGCAACATTAATTTGGTAGAAGAAATATTGTATGCAGTTTTTAACATAGGCTTTGACTCTTTTAGCGAAAAAACTGCAGAGGTGGTTAATCAAGATTTATGTTTAGAAGCATTTTCATTAACAAAAATATTATTCAGTGAATATACTTTTTCTAGCACCAGTAATTTATTGGCTTTATTTTGTTTACATGTGGCAAGAATTCCAGCCAAAATTGAACAGGGAAAATTGGTGTCATTTTTTAATCAAAATCGAAAAAAATGGAATCAACCATTGTTTCAATTAGGCCTTCAATACCTCAAAAAACCTAACGAAAGCCATCAATTTTACATTGAAGCGCTCATTGTGGCGAAGTATATGACCGTTCAAAATTTTTCAGAAAATGATTGGAAAGATATTGTAAAACTCTACGAAATGTTGATAGAAATTTCTTCCTCTCCTATTGTAAAACTGAACTATTGCTATTGTTTAACCAAAATTGGTAAAATAGAAATGGCTTTGAAAATAGTAGCTGAAATTGAAAACGAATTGCCTGAACATCATACTTATTTCAACCTTGTAAAAGCCAAAATTGTGAAAGAAATAAATCCAATAGAATCAAATAAATTATTTACAGAAACGATAAACAAATTGAATCAAAAAATTAGAAAAGATTATTTACTGGAAAACGAGTTAAAACATTTTTAAAATATGGTTAACTGCTCCTGACCCGAAAACCGAAAAAATTCACATTAAATGGTAAATTCGAAAACAAAAAAATAACCTGCAAGATAATTTTCGTGATGAAAAACTACTTTTTAGCAACGCTGCATTTTACTTTTCTAAGTATATTATTTTTTGGCGCAGCCTGCCATGAAACTGCTAAAAAAGAGTTGGCAAAAGAAAAAGAAAATCCAAAACTTATAAAAACAATTGGTGACCCTAGATATGGTAATGTGCAATGCATCATGCAGGACAAATATGCTAACCTTTGGTTTGGAACTACAGAAAATGGATTGTATAAATATGATGGAAAATCGTTCCAACGTTTTTTAATGGCTGATGGCTTAAATAGTAATGAGGTTTACACACTTTTGGAAGATAAAGATGGTAAAATTTGGATAGGAACTGGCAATGGACTTTGCCTTTACGATGGACAAAAAATAACCGAAATAAAGATTCCTTTACCCAAAAATTTGCCTCCAAACAAAAATCCGTACTATGGCAAATCTCACAGGGTTTACAGCATTTTACAAGCCAAAAACGGAAATCTATGGTTGGCAACAATTGATGGTGTTTATGTTTACGATGGTAAAACATTCAATCTGTTCGAAATAGAGGAAGCTAAAAATGGCTATTTAACTAGTAATGATAAAGCAGAACGTCTTTTTGAAGATAAGGAAGGCAATATTTGGCTAGGTGGACGAACCAACGATGGTGTTTATCGTTATGATGGAAAATCTGTCACCAAATTCAATCTGCCAACATTATTTCAAAATGGGCCGAAACCAAAACCTCACAATTGGGCTTGGCCGCAATGGCAAGACAAAAATGGACATATATGGTTCAGCAATTGGGGCGGAGCTTATCGCTATGATGGGAAATCTTTTACCAGTTTTTCAAAACAAGATGGAATACCAGGCATAGTAAGCCAAATTATAGAAGATAAAAAAGGAAATATGTGGCTGGGTGGCGATGGACTAAGCATTTATGATGGTCAATCATTCTCGAACTTATCAATAAAAAAAGGAACTCATAACCCAGGAATTTGGTCAATTTTAGAAGATAATAGCGGGAAAATTTGGATAGGTACAAGAGAAACAAGTCTTTACCTTTTTGATGGAAAAACATTTATTACTTATTCAGAATATAAACATTAGCCTATTAAATAGATGGTTTGGCAAACTTAGCCTTTAACCATGCCATCAAAAAAGCATTTTTTAAACCTATAAAGAATGGTTTTTAAATTTCAAATGAAAAAGGTTTAATTTGCTTTCATCTAACAAAACTCAGCTAAATTTAATGATTCAAATTAGCTTTAAATAAAATTTTTAACAGAATGATGAATACATTTTTTTGGCTTTAAATTTCGACAATCATGAAAAATATAACACTGATAATAAGCCTCTTGTTATTATTAAATCATTCATTTGGACAAATGATATTATCAGGCGAATACAATTCAGGATTAAAATTGGCTTTTGACCAAAAATCAAATAAACTCACCGGATATTTTGAAAACTATACAGGTTTTGATGAAAAAACATTTAACCCAAAATTTTCATGCATATTCTACATAGAAGGAACTATTGAGAGCAAACAATTTAAAATAAATACTTATTTTCCAAACGATACAAGCTTTTTTGTGGAGGGAAACATAGAAATAGTGGATGAAAAAACAGTGAAGATAAAATTGGCAGAAGAACATGGAGGTTGCTGGAATGTTCAACATTTTGCAAATGAAGAAGTGAATTTTAGTTTAGAAAAAAAAGCAGCTTGGGCACAAATTAGATTCGTAACTGCTGAAAAAGCCTATTTTTATTCTAGCAAATCAATAGATAAAATTCAAAAATCATACTTAATTAAAAACGATTTTGTTTGCATTGAAAAAATAGAAAATGATTGGGCATTTTGCACCTATTATGGCAATTCAATTACAACAGGCTGGATAAAAACATCAGACTTAAATAAAATGTAAAAGAAAGTTGCCATCAACCAATAATTATTTATGTAAAATGGAAAATCAACCTGACTTTGAAATACATGCTAATGGCCCAATTTCAAAAGAGTTTTTGAAAAGAAATATTCTAACCTTTAAGCATGCCTGCTTATTTATAAAAAAGCTTGCTTATGGAAGAAATAGAGATAAAACTAATTTGGTTTCCCTTTTTAATGACAATTGCGGAACCTGCAGCACAAAGCACGCCTTACTTAAAAAACTAGCTGAAGAAAATAATTTTGATCAATTAAAACTTTTTGTTGGATTGTTTAAAATGAACAAAACTAACTACCCTGAAGTTGCTAAAACCCTTTCAGAAAATAATTTAGAATTTGTTCCAGAAGCACATTGTTATTTGAAATGGGAAGATCAAATTCTGGATTTAACCAAAATAAATTCAGACCCAAAAGACTTTTTAAATGATTTATTGGAAGAAATAGAGATTTTACCAAATCAAATTACTGAATATAAGGTAAACTTCCATAAAAACTATCTTAATATTTGGCTTAAAAACAATCCTCAAATAAATTTATCATTAAACAGCATCTGGAAAATAAGAGAACAATGTATTCAGGATTTAACCTGCAACTAATAAGCGTTGCCAATAACCCTATTTCTAAAAAGAGTTGAATGGCTTTCATTTAAATTTGGAATAAAATTTAGGAAATCCTAAAAATCAATTAATTTAAAAAATAATGAAATGTAAATGAAAGTATTAATACAAATGTTTTGGATATTTATTCGTTAATTTTCGAATCCAAAATTTCAATTCAACCCATATTTTAGAAGGTTTTTCTTCGTAAAAATAGTATTCGTTTTTGTAGGTTATTGGATAATTAAGCATCAAATTTAACTGCTGCATATTTTCGTCTTTGTTTATTTTATTTTGCAAATAAACTGCAATTCGCTTCCTTTTTAATGGTTTAATTTCTCCCATTTTTATGCCCCTTGAAGGAATATCAAATAAATTATCACCCGTAATTTTATGATTGTCTTTATAGCTTTTTAAAACTTTTTCATCGTAATTTAAATTTAATTCTTCGCAAATCATTTTCAATTGTACCGAAGGATTCAAGCAAAAATCTTCATATTTAAAAATTGGTACATTTAATTGTAAAATACTTGAAACATATTGGCAATAATAGTTGGAAAATTGAGGAGGACAATCTCTTGAAATCCAAACATCAAAGGCATCTCTCACAAAACAAATGGTTTGAATAGGAAAATGAGAATGCAATAATTTATAATTTTCTAAACTACCCTTGGGAGAAAAAAGATTGACTGGATTAGGTAAAAAGTCAAAGGCAGAATAATCTCTTACTATCAATATTTTGTTGTTATTGTTACACCAATTGTAAATAAATTCAATTTTTTCAAGATAAGTATTGCCTGCTACATCCAAATTATACCATTGTTTCATTTGATAGGCTACGTCTAAATAAGGCACTGAATTTTGGTTAGGATTAACCTCTGAAAGCAATACAACATTGGGCAACGATGATAAAACCCTTGAAATTAATGTTCCTCCTGAGCGCGAGTAGTTAATGAGTAATTTGATAGAATTAGTATTCATCGGACACAAACTTATAATATTTCGAAGCAATTTAATATAGAACATCTATATTTGAATTTATATAATGTTTTACAAAAAAATTATTGATTTTCTATCCAAATCCATCCCAATTATAAAATTTTTATGACCCAATCTAATCAAGCTAAACAAATGCTAAACAAAAATCAATTGACGCTTTTATTAGGCTTTTTACTTATTTTTTCTGCACAAGAATTAAAATCTCAAGGTTTAAGAAAAGTACTTTTTTTAGGAAATAGTTACACTGGTGCTAACAATTTACCGCAGCTTGTTAAAGACGTGACCTCATCAGCGGGTGATACATTGGTTTTTGATAGCAATACGCCAGGAGGATACCAATTAGTAAGCCATGCAGCAGATGCTAACAGTCAAAACAAAATAATGGCTGGAAATTGGGATTATGTTGTTATTCAAGGTCAAAGTCAAGAGCCAATTATTGCATCATATCAATTTAGTAACGGTGGACAAACTTTATACAATCAAATAAAACAATATAATCCCTGCGCAGTGGTAATGCCTTACATGACTTGGGGAAGAAAAAATGGTGATGCCAATTATTGTCCATCTTATCCTGAAGTGTGCACTTACCGCGGTATGGATAGCACGCTGAAAAAACGATATTTGGATCTCACCAATCTGCTCAATAGTGAAGTTTCACCAGTTTCTGTAGTTTGGAATCATTTAAGACAAAACAATCCAAACATTGAATTGTACCAAGCCGATGGCAGTCATCCATCAGCAGCTGGTTCTTTTGCGGCTGCTTGTTGTTTTTACACCAGTATTTTCAAAAAAGATCCTAATTTAATTAGCTACCATTTTGGTTTAAATGCAAACGATGCTGCGGCAATTAAAAACGCAGTAAAAATTCATGTATATGACAGTTTGCAATCATGGAATTTCAAAAAACTGCCTGATGCTAACTTTAGTTATCAAGCAAGTTCTGTTCCCAATCAATTTTTATTTAACCCAATTAATCAAGGGATTCAGCAAAATTATCTTTGGGATTTTGGCGATGGCAATACCTCAAATTTGAAAAATCCAATCCATACTTATGTAAACAATGGCAATTACACTGTTTCATTAACTACAACCAAATGCGATTTACAAGGCTCTTACAGCAGTTTTAGTGACACTACTATTCAATTTTGCACTCACGCTCCAAGTATTTACATTTCAAAACCTTGGTTATGCAATTATGATACGCTTTGGACCCAATCAGCCGATGCTTATCAATGGTTTTCAAATGGGGTAGCTTTGCCAGAAACCCTTCAATATTTGGCTAATTATGCTCGTTACAATATTTCAGGATTTTCAGTTCTTTCCACAGTAAACGGATGTTCAGAATTATCTACCGTTTTTAATGAAACTGCTGAATGGAATGGTTATTTTTTTGATGCCTTGGGCGATCCTTGTATGGGCGATACAGTCGCTTTTGCTGTATTGCATCAAAATGGCATGTTATCAGGCTCGGAACATATTTTATGGTTTAAAAACGATCAGCCTCTGTCATTTAATACTAATCAAGATACATTGCACATCAGTCAGTCAGGAAAATATACCTGTAAAGTGGTTAACCCAAACACCATTTGTCCCTTTGATACCAGTTCCTACACCATTGAATATGATTGTGGCCAAATAATCAACACAGCTGAAATCAGCACCCAACCATTGTGGAGTTTACAACCTAATCCGGCCCAAGAATTACTTAACATTCGTTTCTCAAAAGCTCCCAACAATTCGCAATTATATTTGTACAATGCACTTGGCAAACTTGTAAAAGTGGTAAATAACATAGATGTTACTGAAACCACTACCTTAAACATTTCCGATTTACCAAGCGGAATTTATTTTCTGCACTTAAATAACTCCAATCAAAGTCCTTTAAAATTTATTAAACAATAATAGAATGAAGCATTTAATTCGAATATTTAAAATGCTTCTATCCGTAATGAATTAAAATAAATAAAGCAGATGTAATTGAATGCCGGAGCATTCAAGGATAAAAAAAGCACATTAGATAATATAGTGGATTTTTGATTTTTTTAATTGTTCAAAAGTATTTTATTTCAATTTTTTAAGTTTTAAAATAAGCTTCAATAAGGCTTTCTTTAAGGATAAGCGATGTTGTTAATAACTTATTAATATCTATAAAAATCAAAATTCAACCTTAATTAATTCATTTTCAATATCAAATTGAATAACTAAAGAAATATATTTGTAGGAAGCATTTTGAAAAAACTTATTACCTACACATAAAAGTCAACAAAATATTATTTTTTGACTTAATAATGTCAGGAAAAAACTATTGGGATGCCAAATAAATTATTAATCTAAAATATAAAACAATGAGAAAAATTTATCGCTACAAAAATCTTTCGTTTGCAGTATCTGATGATACAGATGTAAACTTTGAAGTTGAATTTAATTCTAAAGGAAATGTGAGTCAAACTGTAATTAACATTCCTGGGCCTAACGACACAGAAATAAGTAATTCTGACACTAAAACAATTGGAAAAGGAAAAGATTTAAGAGATGAGTTAATAGTATGTTTTTCAGATGTAGAAAATCCACTTCCAGAAGAAGATGAAATAAAAATAAACTACAAAATAAACGGAAAACTAATGGTTGAACATACTAATCTAAAATCTGAGGAAGAAAGACCGATAATTATTTTATCCATCAAATTTCCAAAGCTATGAAATCCATAATAATATTCTCTTTGATGGTATTATATCCAATATTATCAAAATCACAAGAAAAGCTAAATAAACTCCAAGCTCCAACTTCACCTGCTTCAAGTATAATAGGCATGCAACCATCATCCATATTATCACCCAAAACCTACCAAGCTCTTGAAACAGCAATTTACTCTAACTTCCTTAATGAAAATGGTAATGTTATTATACCCAACAACTTTGCTTTAGAATTTACTCCTTATTGGAACTTTACAAAAAAAGATACTTTAAGTTTAGATGAGTACCTTTATCCCAAAAAATTGACGGATCAATTTGTTCGAAATTTCTCCTTCTCCATTGCCTCAACACAAAATTTTCAATTGGGAGATAGCTCTTCAACTAATGCTCTTGCATTTGGGTTTAGAACTACATTATATTTTTCAAATAAACAAGATAGAGACACTATTGAAAAATATAAACATAGTTTAAACACTAATAAACTCATTGCTGGACATGTTAGTTCAGAAGCTGAATCTTTATTGATTAATAATAAAGTGAAGGATAAAGCTGAGTTTATTTTTAAAATAAAAATTAAAGTAGTCGAAACAATAAATGAAATTTTCCCAAATGCGAGTGATGTAGTAAAAAATCAAATGATCGAAGAAATTGTTTATGAGACCAACAAAATAAATCTTGATTTAAACAATTATACTGTTTTTTTAAACACGTTTTATAATGTCATTGACCAAGTTTTAAAAGGAAAAGAAACATTTGAAAAGTTCAAAAAACACATTAAAAACAGACCAGGGTTATCAGTTGACTTGGCCTATGCCAATTTTTTAAATTTCCCATCAAACAATTTTGATTTTTCATTCATTCCACGTCAATCTTTCTGGTTAACACCAACTTATAATTTTAGGTACGATTTTAATTTTTTAAAAATAATGGGGGTAATTAGGTATGAATGGTATGATATTAAATACTTTAAAAATTACTTTTTAAATTCTAAAATCTATGAAAACAATTTAGATTATGGTTTTGGTATTTCAACTCAATTCGACAAATTTTCGATTAAAATAGAAGTAGTTGGTCGAGAAAGTGAAACTGAAATTCCTGCTGGTTTTGACACGGAGGGTAACGAATTATTTAGGCGTGATAAAAGTTCTGATATTCAATATTTAGGTTCATTTAATTATAATTTAACTGATCAAATTGTTTTATCCTATTCGGTTGGAAATCGGTTTGAACCGATTTTAAATCCAACAAATACTCTTGTTTCATTATTATCGTTAAACTTTGGATTTGGAACACCTACTGAGAATAATATAAAATTCAAAAATTAATTACCAAAATTGTAATAGTAAACTTAAAAAAATTTTATGCGCCTATTAAAGATAAATCAACTTTAATAGGCTTTTTTATTGAAACAAAAAGCTAAATCAAAACAATAGAAATGAAGGTGCATATTTATTGAAAAATAAAAAAAGAAAGGTTTAAAAATTATATTTACAAGCTATAATTACTAATAGAATTTTAGACACAAAAAATGCCCACACTTCATTGGATAGGAAAAGATAAAGTTATCAATCATCACATGGATGTTCCGTTTAAAATATTGGAACACTCATATGGCTTTGATAATGGCACACAAACAGAGCAAGAAACCAATAGCGGAAACAAAATAATACATGGCGACAACCTTGAAGCCCTGAAAGCCCTTTTGCCCGAATACGAAGGACGCATAAAATGTATCTACATAGACCCGCCTTACAACACAGGAAACGAAGGTTGGGTGTATAACGACAATGTAAACGACCCGAAAATCAAAAAATGGCTGGGGCAGGTAGTGGGCAAAGAAGCGGAAGACTTAACAAGGCACGACAAATGGCTTTGTATGATGTATCCTCGTTTGAAATTATTACACAAATTACTTTCTGATGATGGTGCAATATTTATTTCATGTGATGATAATGAACAAGCAAATTTAAAATTGATTTGTGATGAAATATTTGGTGGTGCAAACTTTGTAGCAGATGTTATATGGCAACATAGCATCCAACCTAAAGGATATTTAGGCAAATTTTCAATTCATCATAATCATACAATTGTATTTTCTAAACACCAATCATTTTTGTTAGGTAATTTAACAAGAACTGAAGAACATAATAAAGCATATTCCAATCCAGATAATGACCCAAAAGGTTTGTGGAGAACTGGCGATGTGAGAAATGCTTTATATAGACCAAATTTAATATATGATATAACAACTCCAAGCGGTAAAATAATTTCACCACCCAAAAATGGTTGGCGATGGAGCAAAGAAACCTTAAATGATAAAATTTCTACAGGAGAGATTTATTTTAATAAGGCAGAAACGAATATAGTAAGGAAGATTTACCTTTCAAATGTTGAAGGCAGAGCACCTGAAACAATATGGTTTGGTCAAGATGTTGGAACAACAAGGGATGCAAATAAAACTCTTAAGCAGATATTTGAAAACGATTTACCTTTTGATACTCCAAAACCAGTAGCGTTAATTGAACGAATTTTGCAAATATCAACCGACAAAAATTCTATCGTGCTTGACAGCTATGCAGGAAGCGGGACAACTGCACATGCAGTTTTGAACATGAATAAACGTGACAACGGCAACCGAAAATTTATCATAGTTGAAATGGAAGATTATGCAGAAACTATTACAGCCGAGAGAGTAAAACGAGTTATTAAGGGTTACAGCACAACCGAAGGAACAGGTGGTAGTTTTGATTTTTATGCGTTGGGGCAACCCATGTTTTTGGAAGATGGTAATTTGAATGAAATTGTAGGCGTGGAGAAAATTCGCCAATATGTTTATTACACTGAAACCAAAACGCCTCTAACCCAAACCATACACAAAGACAACAAACATTTCTTGGGTAAACACAATGACACAGCCTATTTCTTCAACTATGAGCAAGACGGAGTCACAACGCTCGACCATGCTTTTTTAGCCACCATGAAAACCAAAGCTGAAGCTTATGTGATTTATGCCGACAACTGTTTGCTCACCAAGGATTTCATGACAAAGCACAACATCATTTTCAAAAAAATACCAAGAGATATAACAAGATTTTAAAAGAATAAATTTGCAATCGAATTAAAATATTAAAAAATGAAAATTCAAATAAAGGAATTGGGAGCCATTAAGGAAGGAACTATTGATTTATCTAAAAAACTAAACGTTTTTTGTGGACCTAATGGCACAGGTAAAACCTATATGGCTTATGTAATTTATGCTTTAACTAAACTCAATAATAAGAGTTTAGGTGTAAGACTTGATAATAAAATACTTAAATTAGCTTTATCTAATAATGAATTCAAAATCAATATAAACACTCAAGCACTTTGGGATTTCAGAAAAAAAGAAATTGAAAAAGTAAAAAACGAATTATGGAATTTGTTTTCAATTGCACAAGACAAATCTGAAAGTTTTTTTAAAGATACAACAATAGAATGCGATGATACCTTCGAATCATTTGAAAATAAAATGATTGAAATGAGTATTAATAACATTTCTTTTAAAATGTATGGCATAACGTTCAATTTAATTAAAAAAAGAGGAGAATTGAATGTTAATATTATGATTGATGAAGCCACTAAAAAAGATGATAATTTTGCCAATTTTATGGAAATAGCCTTTGTTTCAAGGTTTTATTCATTATTGTCTTTTTATCCTATTACAAACTCAATTATATTTCCTGTAGAAAGAAATTCAATTTATACATTTAGTAAAGAATTATCAATAAAACGTAATGATACTTTAGACCACCTTCAAGCCTCTTTATCCCAAAATAAGGAATTAAATGTATTAGATCTTTTATTTAAGCGAACAACTCGATACCCACTGCCAATTAGAGATGGTTTGGAGTTTGCAGAAGATTTAGAAAGGATTCAAAAAACTAACAGCACTTTTCATGATTTTGGATTGGAAATAGAAAAAAAACTATTAAAGGGAAAGGTGATAATTACCAAGGAGGGGAGTGTTGAGTTTGCTAGCGACAAAGCGCCTAAAACTAAATTGTCCTTTCATCAAAGTTCATCCATTGTTAAAACATTGGCAAGTTTAGTTATATATTTAAAATATGAAGCGGTTCATAATGACTTAATGATAATTGATGAACCAGAATTGAATTTGCACCCTAATAATCAAGTTAAACTTGCTCGAATTTTCGCAAAATTAATAAACAAAGGTTTAAGATTAATTGTAAGCACACATAGCGATTATATTGTAAGAGAATTCAATAATTTAATTATGGTTTCAAGCGATAAAGCAGAAGTAAAAGAAATTGCTAAGACAGTTGGTGGATACGAGGAAGATGAATTTATTTACGAAAATGATATTGCTGCCTATGTTTTTGATTTTAAAAGGACTAAAAAAGAAGAAGCAAAAAAGTCAGAAGTGAAAAATATTGATGTATCTGAAATGGGTTTTGAAATATCAACTGTAGATGAAACTATAGATGAGCAAAATAGAATTACAGAAGAATTATTCTACACTTTAAAATATGGCAAAGCAGATGATTAATTTAAGTTTAATAGATACAATACTTTCAAGCAATTTTAAAGTTGCTAATAAGGTTTTAGAGGAAAAACCTCAAAAAATGAAAGTCACTTTTGAAACAAGGAGTGGTGTTCAATGTCTTTGCTATAAATATGATGATAATTTAATAGGTTATAGGGGTGGGCTATTTCCTTTCTTTTCAACAAACATGGAAGGAATTCATAGTATTGTGGACTACATAATTTTTGCAGAATATCAATCAAAGATTATTGTATTAATGTTTGAGCTAAAAAAAGGGAAAGCAGAAACTTGGCCTCAATTCAAAGCAGCTGAGAAATTCGTAGATTTTATTTTTGAAACAGCAAAAAGGCTCACGAATATTAATTCAGTAAATTGCGAAAAGAGGTTTGTTTCAGTTAGAGAATTTCAATTAAAAAAGGGTAAAACATTAATGAAGAATGCAAGTTTCAATGGAAAAAGACATTTTGATTTAAAGCACAATCATTTTTGTCTTAATGATTTGATAAAATAACTAATGGAATTAAAACCCTATCAACAGAAGGTTATCAATGACCTTTCTTTGTTTCTGGAATATATTCAAGAAACCAAAGATGTAAAGGACGCATTTTATAATTTTTGGGCAAAGCACCCAAAAACTCCATTGTTTCCTTTTGCTGGAACAGCCATTGAACCATACAAAAACAACGTTTATCGCGTTCCTCACATTTGTGTAAAAGTGCCAACAGCAGGCGGTAAAACCTTTATTGCTTGCAATGCCATTAAAACCATTTTTGATGCATTTGCTTACGACAAACCTAAAGCGGTTGTTTGGTTAGTTCCATCCATTACCATTTTAGACCAAACGATTAAAAACTTAAAAGACACTAATCATCCTTATCGCCAAAAAATAAATT
>Ga0075157_10001285_pt1 | contig 15969 bp, 11 predicted proteins | sample JI81BgreenDNA_FD_70967 | JGI IMG/M metagenome (GOLD analysis project Ga0075157, IMG submission 70967) | Wastewater effluent complex algal communities from Wisconsin, to seasonally profile nutrient transformation and Carbon sequestration -... | ecosystem: Engineered > WWTP > Effluent > Algae...
GGAGCCATTGCCGCCATCGGTCAGGATTTTCTCCTTCTTGCTGCGGCGCCAATCATCGGCCAATTCGCGGTTGCCCCATTTCTGCAAAAACTGGCCATAGCCCAAGGAAGCCGTTTGCTGGTTGTAGAAATACCAATCGCTGCTACCGCCCGAACCCATATTGCCGCCAGGGGCTGGTTGGCTTCCGGGCATGCTTGGATTGGTGTTTCCGGGATTTTCTTTGTCGAAACGCTCCTGGTCTTTCCGTTTGCGCTCCTCTTTGATTTCTTTGTCGATGATTTTGTTGAGCTGCGACTCAGGTAGCTTGGCCAATTTGAGCAGACTGTCTTGCTCGTAAATGGTTTTGAGGTACTTTACCAACTCGCCCAGGTAATCTTTTTTGCCTTGTACCTCGCGGTATTTTGGGTGCTCTTTGGCCAGGATGGTGGCCGTACTGTCGTAATACAGCTGTGACTGGGTGTAATCCTGCGCCTTGAAGAAATGCTCGGCCAGGGCCAGGTACGATTTGCTTTTCTGCTGGGTGTTTTTGGTACTGCTGGCAGTAGAAGCGCGCAACATGGCCACCCCTTGCACCGGGTCGCGGTCTTTAAAGGCCAGCATGGCCAATTCGTAGTAAATTTCGTCGAAATAATCTTTGTTCTTTTCGTCCTTGAGCAGCTGCTTGAGCTGTTTGCGGGCTTGTTTGGCAGTCACATTTTTGCCGTCGTACAAACGGGCAATGTTCATGCGTGCCTGAAACTGCATCTCATAAACAGGCTTCTTTTTCAGACTCAACTTGAATTGCTCACCTGCCTGGCGGGGATTGTTGATGGCATAAATTTGCCCAAGAATAAAATGCACCCGCGCGGCTTGGCCACGACTGGCCCCAACCTCCAGCAATTGTTCGAGGGGTTGAACTGCTTGGTCGTAACGCTTTTGGGTAAGGTAAAAGGAGGCACGAATGCTGTAAAATTCGGGGCGCAATTCCTTGGGAAACGCTTTGTTGTTGATGATCACATCGATGCCCCCTTGCGCTTTGGCATATTGGCCACTCGCCATATAAGCCCTGATGAGCCACAGCAAGGCTTCATTGGCAATCGGATCGCGCTTCCAGCGGGTGTAAACGTATTGGAAACTTTCAATGGCCTCAAAGTATTCGCGCTTCATGAAGTAGGCTTTGCCAATCAACAAAAAGCTGTTATCAACCCACTTGCTGATGTCGTGGTTTTGAATAACGTTCGATGATTTTTTGATGACCTCATCAAACTGCGGATAAAAGTTGGCAGCGGCAGCTTGTGAACCGTATACTTCCAGGGGAAGTACCGCCGAAAAATCGTCCTTGTGCGCTTTGCGGATGTCTTTAACCGCTTCCTCGTACTTGGTTTTGGCGTTGTAGTAGCCGTTAAAACGGGCAGTGGTATTGTGATAAAAACGCTTGAAGGAGGTATCACGCCCACAGCCTGCCGACAAAAGTGCCGGTAGGAGTACCCAAATAATAAGCCTGTGAGAAATTGATTGCTTCAAGAAAAACATGCCCCTTTAAAACAGCACGGCTGCAAAAATATTTTATTTCGGCCGTAGTTGACCCCAAGATACCGAAATAGCATCAGAAGTCGCCCTTCCAACGATCGGGTAACCAGGGAATGCGTCGCAGGAGACGGTCCTGGATGAAGCGCTTGGGCTTTTCTAGCAGCTCCGAAAAGTGGTCGTAGTTTTCGGTATAGCTGATGCCCACCCCTTGGCGGTAGTTCGATTCACGGTTTACAATGATGCGGTCGTCGAGCTTGTTGAAGGCCTTGACTTTGAGACTGCCATCGGGGGTGATGAGGTATTCCACTATCACTTCACCGGCCAGGTTTTGGGCACTGGTATTGCCTGCTGTTCCGGCTTGCAGGGTATTGCCCACATTGCCGTCTATACGCACCCGGTCGTTAAACAAGGTGGTATTGAGCGCCACCGTGAGGTCGTTGCGGGTAACATCGGTTACCGTGCCCAGGTTGCTGCTGCGGTAATTGATACCGATGTTCACATTGTCGAATACCTGTGAAAGCACGTTGTTGAGCTGGTTGCTGAGTGCTTCGGTGAGTGAATTGGCTCCGGTGCTGCCAATGAAGTTGTTGGCTGCATTGGAGTTGTCGTTCGGAATAAACTGGCCGGCGACCAAAAGACCCAACACCTGGTTGTTCAATTCCTGCTCGTTGTTGTTGATGTTTTGAATGCGGGCTACCAACACATCGCTGGCGTCGTTCTCATTTACCGTTGGAAGCTTGATTTCGAAGTTGATGGTGGGCCGCAACAAAGAACCGGTAAGCTTAAGGTAGGTGTCTACGTTCATGTAGGTGCGTGCCCTGCCGTTGCTTCGGTTGATGAGTACCCGCTGGGCTTCGGTGAGCAAAGGGTCTACGTTGGCACGCTGCCGGTACACGGCATTTAGGTTGATGGTGGCATCGTATGGATCGCCGGTCCACTGAATGGTGCTTCCTTCCGAAATGCGGAAACGCTTGGTGGGGATGTTGGCGAGGGTAAACGAATAATCTCCGCCGCTGAAGGTATAATTGCCAAACATCTGGATTTCTCCCTGTGGATCCATACGGAATTCAATAGAACCTGCACCCCGTCCCTTGATGATATCGCCCGCCACCCGGTCGAAAAGAATTGAAAATTCCGCTTCTGGCGTGGCCGTAACGTTCATGCCAAAATTGATTCCGCTGACTTCAAAGCCCTTGTCTTCGGGCTCTTCCCGCAAGGTGTCGCTTTTGTCAACAAAGGTGATGAAATCGAGGTTGGCACGATTGGTTTCGGCATCCAACGGAATGGCAAAACGGGTTCCTCGTTCGGTTGTGGCCCTGATTTGGATATCTACCAGGTCGATGGGACCGGTAAAATTGGCCCTGCCGGTCAAGCGTCCTGTGCCGAAATAGGCGTCGGTAAAATTGGGCTCGGTATTGAGCACAAGCAGGTTTTCGGCATCCAGTTGCAAATCAAGGCGGGTACGACGGAACGATTGATGGAGGATTTTACCTCCTAGGGTTCCTTTCCCGCCACTGTCGTCGGTAATATCCGCACCGTCGAAATCAATGCTGGTGGGGGTGAAGAGCACCCGCTTGTTGATGTTGTAATACTGATTCAGAAAGTCAACCCGTGTGCGTGCTTGTTCCAGTTCGGCCTGACCGGTGAGTTCCAGGTCGCGCCAGGTACCGCGCAAAAACAGCTGGGCGGTTGCCCTACCGCTTACATCGGTGAAGGTGGGCTTGAGCAAGTGTTCGAGTGGGTGGATGGGAGAGTGGCTCAAACGCGCCTGCAAATTCACCTGCTCAGCGCTTCTCGACTGGCCCAGCGTACCTGAAATAATGGCCAAGGTATCGCCCTCGCTCACCAATTCGGCTTTCAAATCGGCCTCGCCACGGTCGATGGCATACACCGAAGAAACATTCAGGTCGCCCAAAGGCTGCCCATCTAACACCAACTCGCTGACAGCGATGGTACCAAATACGGCAGCCTCGCCCAGCAACGATTGCGCTTGCAAATCCATGTTGGCATAACCTTCCATGGAGGTTTTGTAAATTGATAAAAGTGGATTGAGTTGCTGTAAATCCACATCTTGCAATTGCAAATGCAGGGTGTCGGATGGTCGCGCGCCAAGTCGGCCTTGTATGCCAACAAATTGCCCCGATTTGTTGAATTGAACCGATGGAATGAACACCACACTGTCTTCAAAAACAATGGCACCTTCCTGACTTAGTTCCCAACTGTTGTCGTAAACCGTAAGGACCGAGGGAGCGAAAGTCAAAGCTGGTGCCCCATGTGCAAAATCAATTTGGCCGTCGAGGCGCAAATCGTTGTAAGCCGCTTCTCCCATGGCGCGTACCTGGAAGCCCAGGGTGTCGTTGCTGATCACATGTTCAAGACTTAGTTGCTGCGCCAAAAGGGCATCGGCATACCACAGCGTATCGGCATACAGGTCGAAAAACAGGCTGTCATTGTCGGAAGTGCCGAGCAACTGCAGGTTGTTCAAACGCACGCTGCCCTGCCGCAATTCGGGGGCTTCTATGGCCAGGTCAAGCTCGTTTGTAGCGGTAGCCAGCGTAGCATGACCACGCAATGGCCCAATGGTGTATTCGCCTGGTGCCAACCAATCGGCCAGTGTTTGGGCCTGACTAAAATCAAAATCGGCTTCCACAAACTGCAGGCTATCGGACAAAGGCGGTTGCTTTTCGCGCTGCACAAAGTGGTGCACATAATGCTTTACGAGGGTGGGGAAAGTGCTCCAGGCAAAATCACCACGTATTTCGGCCATGCCAAATGGACTTTCCAGCCGCAAGCGGCGCGGAAAATCACTGTCGGAATACGAAAATACATTCAATTCATTGAGCTGCAGGCTGCGTTGGTTAAAGCCCAGCTGCATGAGTCGCAAGCTGAATTCACCAAAAAGCGCATCCAAAGAAGCCCCTTCGCCGCACAGTTCTGCATAACCGCTGATGCCAATGGTGTCTTGCGTAAAGCCCAATGCCTGCAGCTGGATGGTGTCGATTTCAGCCACAAAATTGAAGAAGGGCACCTCGCCGCTCAAATCAGCCAAACCAAAAAAGCGCAAATGGGCATTGCTGTCGACGATGTTGAGCTGTCCACTGTAGGCCTGTCGGTCGAGATATCCATCTAACTGAATGCCCTGGTAGCGGTACTTGTTGTAGTCAACAAAATGTATTTGGCCATTGAGCTGGCCTTCAAAATCCTCCCAAGTGTTGCCCCGTCCTTTAATGTCAGTCGCCAAATCGATTTTGCCCAAAAGACTGTCGCCGGTGAGTTGGCCCAGGTTAAAGTCTTCCAGAGCCACAAAACCCGAATAGGTAGATGTTTGGGGGTCGAGCTTGATGTTTAAATCGCTGCGGATTTGCCCCAGGTTGGTGCCGAATTCACCCTTGGCCACAAAGTCGTTTAAATAACCGAAAGCATCGCCTTGCATTTGGAGGTAGGTGAGGCCTTGCAATTGTTCGGGCAAAGCACTTAAACGGAGTACAGCAGCCAGCTCTTGCCAATCGAAATAGGCCTCATCGAAGCGCAAATCATACAAGGCGGCCTCAAAATCGGGCAAGCCGGTGATGCTTACCGCACCGCGAATGAAGGATTGTTGGCCAATGCCGAGTTCGAGGTTGCGGCTGCGCAAACGCGACAAGCGGCCGCTCAGCTCCCCACTGGCATAAACCGATGCGCCGGGAGCCCTGCTGCCAAGCAACCAGCGCAAATCGGGCGTACCAACCGACAATTGGTCGATTTCGGCAAACAAACGCACCCGCTCATTGAAGTCCTCAAAATCGTCGTAGCTGCCGTAGCTGAGCTTCACCGAGGCAGCTAACTGACTGTGCGAGCTGCGAAGACGCAGCCGATCCAGCCGCAAACCATCAGGTAAAACGGCCAGCTTGCCCGAAATTTCCTTCACCGACAAACCACCGGCTTCTTTAAAAGCCAGCTGCTTGAGATGAACCGAACTGCTATCGGCCGAGCCGAAAATGCTGTCGACCTGAAAACGCAATTGCTGCACTTTCCAGTGAGCCGGATCAAAACCGTTGGTTAAACGTGGGCGTGTATCGTCGGCAAAACTGAGCCTGCCATCCCGCAATTTGAGCGCTCCCAAGCGGAAGCGGATGCTGCTTGGCGTCGTAACGGTATCGGTTGGAGCCGCAGCAAAAAAGTTGATGAGAAAATCGAAATTGAAATTCTGCTCATAGGCTTTTCTACTCAAACGGGCATCTAAATGGCCAATTTCAATCTTGCTCAGGTCAATTTGCTGCCGCAACAAACGCAGGCTGCCGAGTTGCAGGCGCAAGGAATCGGCCACCAAGAGTGTATCACCGTAATGATCTTCGATGTACAGCTTGCCCATCTCAAAACGGCGCATGGGGCGGTACCGAAATCCCTCAATGCGCACCTCGGTTTTCAGCGAGTTACTCAGCCACAAGGCTACCTGCTCCCCGGCAAATTCCTGTAAAGTGGCATTCAGCAGCAGCAGAAAAAAGGCAAAAAAGCCCACCGCCAATCCGGCCAGCAGGCGGAATTGGAAGCGCAGGAGCAGGGCGATATAGCGGGTGACTAATTTCAACGAACGGGCTTTCGCTGCGATTTTCCTGCAAAATAGCGACCTTTGGGGCTAATTTCGTAATTTAACTCGCCCATGTCTGCTATTCTTGCCATCGAATCGAGCTGTGATGACACTTCAGCTGCTGTAATCGTCAACGGCAGGATGGTCAGCAATCGTGTGGCTAACCAGCAAATTCACGAGCAATATGGGGGCGTTGTGCCCGAGTTGGCAAGTCGCGCACACCACGAAAACCTGCTCCCTGTGGTGCAGGCTGCCCTCACCGAGGCAGGATTGCAAGCCGCTGATTTAGATGCAGTTGCGGTAACATCTGGGCCCGGACTGATGGGTTCGCTCCTGGTAGGAACTTCCTTCGCCAAGGGTCTGGCATTGTCGCTCAACAAACCCTTGTTGGCGGTCAACCACATGCACGCCCACATCCTGGCGCACTTCATCGACGAACCCCGGCCAAGCTTTCCCTTTTTGTGTCTCACCGTTTCGGGCGGTCACACCCAGTTGGTGTTGATGCGCGATTATTTCGATTTTGAAATCCTGGGCCAGACCATCGACGATGCAGCAGGAGAAGCGTTTGACAAGGCAGCCAAGATGCTGGGGCTTCCATACCCCGGCGGTCCGCTGGTCGATAAATATGCCGCCCTGGGCAATCCACAGGCCTTCAAATTCCCCATGCCCAACATGCCCGGTTTCGACTTCAGTTTCAGCGGACTGAAAACCGGCATTCTCTATTTTCTGCAAAGGCAGCAGCAACAGCAACCCGATTTTATCGTTGAGCAGCGAAACGATTTGTGTGCTTCCATTCAATACACCATCATCCGCATCTTGCTGAATAAACTCACTCCTGCCATGGAAAGCCATGGGCTCACCCGCCTGGCCATTGCCGGAGGCGTTTCGGCCAACAGTGGTTTGCGGACTGCACTTGGCGAACTGGCGACCGAGCGTGGCTGGGAGCTCTTCGTTCCTGCCTTTCAGTACTGCACCGATAATGCCGGCATGATAGCCATGGCGGCCCACCTGCAGTTTGAGCGGGGCTTGTTCACCGGCCAGGACCTGGTGCCAGACCCCCGATTACCGCTTACCGCAGCCATTGCCCGGGAGGATGAAGCATGAAAGGCAAGCTGCTCCTTGGCCTCTTGTTGTTGTTTTTTGCCTGGCAAAGTGAGGCGCAACCCGCAAAGCCATCCAAAACTGAAGAAGAACCGGTTATTACCACCCGCATCCTGTTTGTGCTCGATGCATCGGGCAGCATGTCGGCACGCTGGCAGGAAAACAGCCGATGGGAGGTGGCCATCCGCCTGTTATCAAACATCATGGATAGCCTCGACCGCCGGCAAGGGGTAGAAGTAGCTTTGCGGGTTTATGGCCACCAAACCAGTCGCGACGGAGGCGATTGCAAAGACACCAAGTTGGAGGTGGCTTTCGGTCCCGACAGCCAGCAGCGCATCAAACAGCGGCTCAAAAGCATCAAGCCGCTTGGCAATACGCCAATCGCCTTCAGCTTATCACAGTCGGCCAATGATTTCCCTACCGATCCTTTCAGCCGCAACATCCTTATCCTCATTACCGACGGCCTGGAAAACTGCAGTGGCGATCCCTGTCAGGTGTCGTATCAATTGCAAAAGCAGCACATCTTTTTAAAGCCTTTTGTCATCGGGCTGGGGCTTGATGCCACCATGAAAGATGCTTTCAACTGCGTGGGCACTTATTACGATGCCGAGCAGGAAGTGGCCTTCAACAAGGCGCTGAGCATGGTGGTGGCGCAGGCGCTCAACAGCACCACGGTGCAAGTCGACCTGCTCGATCAGTTCTTGCTTCCATCAGAAACCAACGTGGCCATGACCTTTTACGACAGTGAATTGGGCATCGACCGCTACAACTTTTTACATACGCTCAACAGCCGAAAAGTGTCTGACACTTTGTTGCTCGACCCGGCCAACCTGTATGACCTGGTCATCCACACCAATCCCGAAATCCGCAAAAACAAAATCAGGCTCGAGGCCGGCAAGCACAACGTCATCAAGGTGAATACACCGCAAGGCGCCCTCGAATTGCTGGTAGGTGGAGTTTCGGGTTACCGCAACCTGCGTGCAACCGTTCGCAATGCACGCACCGGCGAATTGGTGGCCATCCATGAGTTCAATACCCAGCGCAGGTACCTCACCGGCACTTACGACATCGAGGTGCTCACCACGCCCATCATGCGTTTCAATGAAGTGAAGATAGAGCAAGGCAAAGTGGCGCGCATTCAGATTCCGCAACCCGGACTGGTGAACCTGGTGAGCAATACCGAAGGTTTTGGCGCTATTTTCAGCACTTCGGGCACCCGACTCGAGAAGGTACACGACCTGAGTGGCACTTCCACCACCGAAACCGTGGTGCTGCAACCCGGTAATTACAAGGTGGTTTATCGCTCAAAAAACAGCAGTCGGGCAATCTTCACCATCGAAAAAGAATTCACCGTAACCAGTGGGGGCATCGTTACGGTACGATTCTAAAAAAAACAGGAGGCCTGCTTAAACGCACGGCTTTTTATCAGGTCACAGCGCTGTTTTATGGAAGCCCGGCACGAACCCCGACACGCGATTGAAATCGACCGTGAGATCCTGACGCTTTTTGCGGAGGAAGTCACGCGCGATCGGGCGTTCCGCTTGCTCATGAAGCATTACCAAAAGCGCTTGTATTGGCATGTGCGCAAATTGGTCATCGACCACGACGAAGCCGATGATTTGGTACAGGAAAGTTTCATCAGGGCCTGGAAGGGACTCGATAAATTCAGAGACGAATCGGCGCTGTACACCTGGCTCTACCGCATTGCCACCAACCTCAGCTTAACACATCTGGCCAACAAGCGCAAGCGGTTTTTTCTTCCCATCCACGACATCACACCCGAGTTGGAAGCTCAGCTGAAGGCCTCGGCCTCGGCAGAGTCGGCAGATAAAATCGAATACAAACTCCAGCAGGCACTCGTTCGTTTGCCCGATAAGCAGCGCCTGGTATTTAACTTGCGCTATTACGAAGAAATGCCGTACGAAGAAATGTCGCAGGTGTTGGGTACGTCGGTGGGAGCACTCAAAGCATCGTACCACCATGCTTACAAGAAAGTGGAAGATTTTTTAAAACAACATTAAACCCGCAAGATGTCTATCAGTCAGAAGGCCGTTGTGAATGAGCACCAAAACTTCGGTACCAAAGAATTGCCTTACGAAGCGCCTTACGGTTACTTCGAAAACCTGCCTAACAAGGTATGGGCCAAGGCACAGCAGCAGCCTAATGTGTTTTTTTGGATGCAGCCCGCTTTGCGCTACGGTTTAGCAAGTTTGCTCGTGCTTAGCCTGGCCTGGTGGATTTGGAAACCGGTTGACAGCCTCGAAGCAACACAAACAGAACTCAATGAGGTGGCAGCAGTAGAAATAGCCGATTACCTGCTTGCCCACAGCGATCCGCAAGGCATGGTGCTCATGGCCCAGGCCGAGCCCCTCAATTGGGAAGAAATATTGCCAAGTCATGTATCACTCAATGCAGAAGATGCATGGCCTTGGATAGATGAATCAGAAATAATTGCAGCATGGGAGGAAATATGAAAAAGCTACTACTCACAATGGCCTTGATGGCACCAATGTCGGCCTTGCTGGCACAACCCGGCGGTCCTGTAGCAGCAGCCCGCCAGGAACAGGTGAAGGCAGCTAAAATCGGTTTTATCACACGTGAGTTGGATCTCACCGAAGAAGAAGCCCAAAAGTTTTGGCCCGTTTACAACAAGTTCGACAACGAGCGGGAAGCACATCGCCGCAAGATGATGGCCCTGCGCCTCGAAGCCAATCCGGGCAATGAAGTCATGACAGACAAAGAGGCCGAAGCAGCCGTTGAGCAATACCTGCAGCTGCGTCAGGAGGAAGTTGACCTGGAGAAAAAATTCTATCAGTCGGTGAAGAAAGTCCTGCCGGCCGATAAAGTGGCCCGCTTGTTTCAGGCCGAAAAGAGATTTCAGCGCGAATTGCTCAGAAACCTGCAGCAACGCCGCGACGATAAGCCACCCTTTAGAGGGAGGTGATAAAAGCTATCTTGGGTGCCATGCACCCGGGGTTTAGTTGGGTTGAGGGTTTGTTCGGGAGAACAGGCCCTTTTTTTATGCCATCTTTTTTTGATTTCGGGTTGGTTGTTCAAAACTGAAATTCTATCTTTGCAGTCCTGATTTAAAAACGAGCGCAATGAAAAGGACTTTCCAGCCTTCGGTACGTAAGAGAAGAAACAAACATGGTTTCCGCAGTCGCATGGAAACAGCAAACGGCCGTAGCGTATTGGCACGCCGTCGTGCGAAAGGCCGCAAGCGCCTCACCGTTTCTGACGAGAAGCGCCACAAGGCTTAATTACCAGGGGCCCGTGGCCAACCAGCCCCGAGGAACCATGCATACTTTTAGCAAAGAAGAGCGATTGTGCAGCCGGACCCAAATACAGGGTTTGTTTGCCGATGGCTCTTCTTTTTTTATGTATCCCTTGGCGGTACATTACCGCGAAGTAGCTGCGGGCAGTCTTCCTGCCAGGGCGCAGGTGACTTTTGCCGTTTCCAAAAAGCGGTTCAAGCGGGCGGTCGACCGCAACCTCCTCAAGCGCCGTTTGCGCGAGGCTTACAGGTTAAACAAAGTCAAATTTTACGACGAACTGGAACAGTGCAATAAGCAAGTTGTATTTTTAGTTAGTTATTCGGCCAAAGACATTCAGCCATACGAGCGCCTCGAAAAAAAGATGGTGCAAGCCCTGGAAAAGCTAATCGCCGAGCTTAACCCGCCAACAGCTTGAAATACCTGTTCATCGCCCTCATTCGTGTGTATCAATATGGTATTTCGCCCATGTTGCCCATGAGTTGCAGGTACCACCCAACCTGCTCGGTTTATGGCGTAGAAGCCATTCGCAAGCATGGTGCCCTCAAAGGTGGCTGGTTAACCCTCAAGCGCATTGGCAGGTGCCATCCGTGGGGTGGACATGGACATGACCCTGTGCCTTAAAAATTGTATATTTGAACGTATGAAATATTTCCGTCAATTGCTTCAGAAGCCTCGCAAACTCGCCATGGTACTTGCCATCAGTGCAACCTCCATCGGCTCACTGGCTTTTGTCAACAACTACTTCGAGCTTTCCAAGAACATAGAAATTTTCACTTCGCTTTACCGCGAGGTTAACACCTATTACGTCGACGAGATTGATCCCGCCAAGTTCATGCGCACCGGCATCGATGCCATGCTCAAGAGCCTCGACCCATACACCGATTACATCTCGGAGTCGGAGATTGAAGATTTTCGTTTCATGACCACCGGTCAATACGGCGGCATCGGTGCCCTCATCTCAAAAAAGGAGGAGGAAGTAATCATTGCCGATCCGTATGAGGGTTTTCCGGCCCAAAAAGCCGACTTGCGTGCCGGCGATGTGCTGCTGGAAGTAGCAGGTGAACCGATGAAAGGCAAAAATACCGAGGATGTGAGCAAGCTGCTGAAAGGCCAGCCCAAAACCGAGGTCAAAGTAAAAATCAAACGACTGGGCGTTGACAAACCCATGGAAAAGGTGCTGCTGCGCGAAGAAATCAAGGTAAACTCGGTTTCTTACCACGGCATGCTCAACGACAAGGTCGGTTACATCAACCTCAGCGGTTTCCGCACGAATGCTGCCAACGAGGTACAAAAGGCTTTCACCGATTTGAAAAAGCAGGGCATGCAGCAATTGGTCTTCGATTTGCGCGGCAACCTCGGAGGTTCGCTCGATGAGGCCATTCGCATTTGCGGCATGTTTGTGCCACGTGGCAGCGTAGTGGTTGATACCAAAGGCAAGGTAAAGGAGTGGGACAAAACCTACCGTACCACCAACGAGCCCATCGATGCCCAAATGCCCATGGTGGTGTTGATTGACGGTGCTTCGGCTTCGGCTTCCGAAATTGTATCGGGTGTGGTGCAGGATTACGACCGCGGCGTGGTCATTGGCCAAAAGTCGTTTGGTAAGGGCCTGGTGCAAACTGTGCGTCCGCTCACTTACAATACCCAGGTGAAAATCACCACCGCCAAGTACTACATTCCCAGCGGCCGTTGTATCCAGGCCATCGATTATTCGGAGAAGGACGATCAGAACCGCCCGGTGAAGCGACCCGATTCTTTGCGCACCGCCTTTAAAACGCGCAATGGTCGCGTGGTGTACGATGCCGGCGGCGTTACCCCCGACATCAATACCGAATTACGTCAGATGAACAACATCACCGCCGTGCTGGTGGGCAAGCGTTTGGTTTTTGATTACGCCACCAAATACCGCAGCGAGCATGCAGAAATTCCTCAACCCGAAAAGTTTGAGGTTACCGAAGCCATTTACAACGATTTCCTGGCCTTTATCAAAGACAAGGATTATAGCTACACCACCGAAAGCGAAAAGGTGCTCGAAGACTTCAAAACCAAAGCCACCAAAGAAGATTACTTTGCCGGTATTGAGTCGGAGTACAATGCGTTGATGGAGAAAAAGAAGCGCGACAAAAGCCAGGATGTGATCAAGCACAAAGACGAGATCAAGTCGATGCTCGAGCAGGAAATTGCTTCGCGCTATTATTATCAACAAGGTCGGTTGCGCAGTTCATTCCGCGATGATGTGGAGGTAAAAGAGGCTTTGGCTGTATTGGCCGACGAGAGCCGTTACAAGTCGATCCTCAAGGTCAAGTAAGTTGCCCGGCCTCGAACAGCTGCTGATTTTTGTGCTTTTCGGTTTGTTGAGCGGACTGATTGGCGGCTTTTTGGGAGTAGGGGGAGGTACGGTTTACGTGCCTGTATTAACCGCCTGGTTTGGCGCTTACCAGTATTTGGGTGTGCCATTTGTGACCTTCATCATTGGCAATTCGCTATTTCTTACCCTCATTTCGGGTTTAAGTGGCTCGTGGAAGCAATACAAACTCGGCAATTTTTACCTGCGCGAAGTTTTGTGGGTAGGCTTGTCGGGTGCGTTCACTGCCGGCATCACGAGCGCCTTGCTTCAGCACGCGGCCTGGTTCGACAAAAAGGCCTTCTCCATTGTCTTCACCATCATTTTGCTGCCCTTGGTGGTGCGCATGTTTCTTAAAAAAGAGGCCGTGCAGCAACAAATACCTGCCGCACGTTGGCAGCAGTTATTGGCCATTGGCTTGATGAGCGGGGTAGTTTCGGCGGTCACCGGCCTGGGTGGTGGCGTGGTCATGGTGCCTTTATTGGCCGATTATTTGGGTTTCCCTTTACGCCGGGCTTCATCGGTGAGTTTAGGAGCCATTGTGCTCATGGCCACCACCACGGTTCTGTGGTATGCCCTGCAGTTCAACGCACCGCGCCTGAGTGAATGGCAAGTAGGCATGTTGGCATTGCCTGCAGTTGTGCCCATGGGCATTGGGGTGATGTTGGCCGCCCCCTGGGGCGTCCGGCTGGGAGCCATCAGCAAGCCCATTTATACCAAAACCTTCTTCCTCCTCTTCTTTATCCTGGTAATTTTGCAAATGCATTTCAACATTTTTGGCTAAAACAACAAACATGAAAAAGACCTTACCCTTCCTCCTTGGTGCCGCTTTGTGGCTGCAGCAGCCGGTGCTGGCTCAAATTCCGGCCGAGGCATTGGTGCCCAGGTTGCAGTATCATGTTTATTACTTGGCCGACGACAGTTTGCAGGGCCGCCAAACCGGTTCAAAAGGCGAGCGTTTGGCAGCAGACTACCTGATCAAACATTTCAACGAAATGGGTTTGCAGCCTGCAGGCGACCAGGGCAGCTGGCGCCAGTCGTTTTCGTTTACCGGCAAACAAGAATTTGGAAAGAAGAATACCCTCAGCTGGGGCAAAAAAAAGCAATCGTGGCAAAGCGCTTTTTTCACCCTGGCACAAAGTGGAAATGGCAAAGTGAGTGGTGCCACGGTTGACGTGGGTTACGGCATCAGCAACGCTGCCCTCAAACACGATGACTATGCCGATAAAACCAATTTGGTGGGCAAAATCTTTTTGATCAGACTGAACAGCCCCGACGGTAACAACCCACACGGTGCCTTTGGAGCCGACGCAGTGATTGAAAAAAAGCTCAAGTTGGCCGCAGAAAAAGGCGCAATTGGCGTGATTTTTTACCCTGGAACCAAAGACGATGTACTGCCCGATGCCAAACTCGATCGGCGTAGTCAGCAACAAGCCTTGCCTGCCATTTGCCTGCGCTGGGAGAGCTGGCAGTCACTGTCGAAAAAGCAGTCGCAGCAAGTGAGCATGCAGACCGAAATTGTACGACATGCGGTAACCGGGAACAATGTGGTAGCCTACCTCGACAAAGGCGCGCCGCACACCATCGTCATAGGGGCCCACTACGATCACTTGGGGCATGCTGAGTACGGAAGCTCATTGCATGCCGGCGACCCGGCCATCCACAATGGTGCCGACGACAATGCCAGTGGAACAGCAGGCCTCATTGAGCTGGCACGTTACTTCAGCAAAACCCGCAACAGCAAGTATAATTTCTTATTCATGGGCTTTTCGGGTGAGGAGCTGGGCTTGTTGGGCTCGGCCTATTTCACCAAAAATCCAACCATTGCCCTCGACAAAGTGGCAGCCATGTTCAACATGGACATGATTGGTCGCCTCGATTCGGTTGAGCGCCAATTGGGGGTGTTGGGTACCGGTACTTCACCCGTTTGGGAAAGTGTGGTGAACCAACAGGCCGGTAGCTTGCGCATCAAAGCCAACGCTTCGGGTACAGGCGCTTCCGATCATACGTCTTTCTACCTCAAAGACATTCCGGTACTGCATTTCTTCACCGGCACCCACAGCGATTACCACAAGCCCTCTGACGATGCCGATAAGATCAATTACGCGGGCATGGCCGAGGTGGTGAATTACATGATCCGCATTACCGAGGCATTGCCGGCAGACGAAAAGTTGGCTTTCACCAAAACCAACGATGCTGATAACCGCAATGCGCCTCGTTTTAAAGTTACTTTAGGCATCATGCCCGATTATTTCTACGAAGGAAGGGGCATCAAGGTAGACGGCGTAACTGCGGGCAGGGCAGCTGCCAATGCAGGTGTAGAGAAGGGCGACTTGCTCTTGCAGCTGGGCGACTATGAGCTGGCCGATATGCAGGCTTATATGCAAGCCCTTGCCGCCTTTAACAAAGGAGATAAAGTGAATTTGCAGTTGCTGCGTGGTGCTGAAAAGCGCACCGTGGAAGTGAAGTTTTAAGATGCCTAATCTTTTATTGATTGATACCGCGACCTCGGCTTGTAATGTAGGGGTCAGTGTAGATGACTGCCTGGTGGCCGAAAGGAGTCAAACGGAGGCTTTCAAGCATGCCGAGGTGCTTACTTTAATGGTATCGGCCTGCATGCAACAGGCCGGTCTTGCCTTCTCGCAGTTGGATGCAGTCGTAATCACAGGCGGTCCGGGATCTTACACAGGCTTGCGCATTGGCGCTTCGGTAGCCAAGGGTATTTGTTTCGGCTCTTCTGCCAAATTGATTGCCTTGAATACCCTCGAAACCATGGCCAAAGGTTTTCAACTGGCGCATGCCGAAAGCCAAGCCTATGTGGTCCCCATGATTGATGCCCGCAGGATGGAAGTTTTCACTGCGGTATATGATGCTGCCGGCAAACAAATAGAAGCACCGGCCCCCTTGGTCATAGATGATCAGTCATTCAGCCAATATGCCGGGCATGCCTTGCATTTTATTGGCGATGGTGCCGAAAAATTTAAAGGGCTGTTTCCCGGGCTAGCATCTTTTGACACATCTTTTTTTTTGAGCCCTGCAGCCATGCTTCCTTTGGCTTTAGAGGCATTTTCGTTAGGAAAATTCGAATCGGTGGCGTATTATCGCCCTGATTATCACAAGGAATTCTATTCGCCAATGTCAAAATAATCAAGGACTTGGCAAACAAAGTGGTC
>Ga0075157_10001289_pt1 | contig 15942 bp, 12 predicted proteins | sample JI81BgreenDNA_FD_70967 | JGI IMG/M metagenome (GOLD analysis project Ga0075157, IMG submission 70967) | Wastewater effluent complex algal communities from Wisconsin, to seasonally profile nutrient transformation and Carbon sequestration -... | ecosystem: Engineered > WWTP > Effluent > Algae...
TTCCAGGTTTATAAAGTACACCCCAGAAACCGGGTTTCTTCTGGATTTCTCGCCAGAAACCGGTTTTATTCAAGAAACCCGGTTTCTCTGTACTTCACTTACCTGGAAAGTGCTGTAACTCTCTAGTTTTGAGTTCTATGCAATCAAATTTTGACGATCAAAAACAATCCACACTTTCGGATTTTTCGAGATCAAGTGCAATCAATTACTTTTTTTGCAACATCAGAATATTTATTTAACGAACCGCGAAGACGCGAATAACGCGAAGGAAGAATTGAAGAAAGCGGGGCGGGCTTACAGATATTCTGGATATGAATTATAAATAATTTCAAACTCTTAAAAATGCCTTTCAACAGAAAAAGCACCGACGACTGGCCGTGTTTCGTCTCGGTGCTTCTTCTGGTTCGCTCCTCACACGTCCATCAATATAGCTGACTCAGTAAATTGTGTCAATACTTTTTCCAAAAATTGTTTTTTGAGTCGGCTTCTGCCGGGGTGTCGGTGCGGTGGAGCGAGGCAAAACTTTTGCACTGCAAGGGTTTGACTCGATCGCTCAAGGGTTGCCTCGATCGGAAAAATTTTACTTCACTTCCACCAGCCAGTCCAAAATCAGAGCGTTGACTTCACTCGGCCGCTCGTCGTGGGGACAGTGGCCTGTGTTGGGAATGGAAACAAATTTCACGGGTTTATCATTGGCGGCCAATTGTTGATAAATCTGGCTGCCGGCGATCGGCGTCCAGGGGTCGTCTGCGCCCCAAAGTACCAATAACGGACGATCGACTTTGGGCAGCAATTCTGACGGTTGAGGGCCTGGAGGGGCTGTGAGAATCGATGCAAACACTTGTTGAGCTCCGGGATCGCAGGAGGGGGCGTGGAGGAGTTCTACGAGTTCGTCAGTGATGGCTTCGCGGTTCCCGTAGACTTGGCGCAGGGTGTTGCGGATGCGGTGTTTTTGGCGGATGTTGTTGAAGACAAACGGGCCGATCAGGGGCGATCGAACTAATTTAGTAAAAGTCCCCATCACTACTCGCAGCGGGAAATTCAGTTCGTCGGGCCGGTGGTTGAGTCCGCCGGCACAGTTGATTAAGACACCGCCGGCTGATATTTCTGGATGGTTGGCGACTACCATCAAACTCAGCAAAGCGCCGATCGAATTCCCGACAAATACCGCCGGTTCTAGTACCATATCCGCCCAGAAATCAGTCAGCAATTCTTCCCACAATTCCAGAGTGTAATCTAGGGCTGGTTTGGCGGAAGCACCGAATCCCAGCAAGTCCAGCGCAAATACGCGATAGCCGCCGGCTGCGAGTACGGGGATATTTTGCCGCCAATGTCCGATCGAAGCCCCAAATCCGTGAATCAAGATCAGAGGGCGGCCGGTTCCTTGGACGGTATATTGGATTTTGTGACCTTTCCAAGTCCAAATTAGCTTTTCAAAACTCGTTGCAGATACTAATTGTTGTGCAGTCACGGCTATTATGTAAAGTTTCGTTAACTACTTTCATCATAGCAGAAGTCAGTAGTCAGTAGTCAGTAGTCAGTAGTCAGGAATTATTGGTTATTGGTTATTGGTTATTGGTTATTTGTTATTTGTTGTAATGCCCAATTCCCCATGCCCAATGCCCCATGCCCAATTCCCAATTCCCCATTCCCAATGCCCCATTCCCAATGCCCCATTCCCAATTTTTACTTTTTTCCTAGCAACCAATAAGTCATCATATCCCCCTTACCTTTTACCGGAATCACGCCTCGCCTCTCAAACATATACTTATCTTTCAAAAGCTCATAAGTAACATCAGTAACTTGAATGCTGCCTGAAAAACCCGTAGCTTCCATCCTCGCCGCTACATTCACCGTATCTCCCCACAAATCATAAGTAAACTTGCTCACACCAATCACTCCCGCAACCACCGGCCCGGAATTGATGCCGACGCGAATTGCCAGTTTTTCCCCTGTCTCGGCGCACAGCTTTGCTATTTTTTCCTGCATTCCCAGGGCCATTTGGGCGATCGCCTCGGCATGATCCTGTGTCGGCGTAGGCAACCCCCCGACTACCATGTAAGCATCGCCAATAGTCTTAATTTTCTCCACACCGTACTTTTCAGCTAACTGGTCGAAGTGCGAAAAAATTACGTTCAAGCGCTTTACCAACTCGGTGGGAGACATTCTAGCAGACAACTCAGTAAAGCCAACAATATCAGCAAATAAAACACTTACTTGGGCAAAACTGTCGGCGATCGTACTTTGCTCTGCCTTCAAGCGTTCTGCGATTGGTTTGGGTAAAATATTTAACAGCAACTTCTCGCTTTGTTCTTGTTGAATTTTGAGCTCTTCTTGGGCTAACTTGCGCTCTGTAACGTCAGAAACAGTACCCTCATAGTAGATCAGCTCACCTTTTGCATCTCGAACAGCCCGAACATTTTCTGACACCCAAATCCGGCGCCCGTCTTTGCGACATACCATAGATTCAAACCCCGAAACGGCATTTTCAGCATCCATAGCAGCCACAAATTCGCGGCGGCGTTCTGGGTCAACATACAGTTGCTGAGCAATATTGTTAATCTCGGACATCAGTTCTTCTGGCGAGTCGTAACCGTACAATTTTGCCAAAGCTGGATTAGCGCTGAGATAGCCTCCTGAAGGCGTGCTTTGAAAAATGCCTTCCATCGCATTTTCTACAATGCTGTGATATTTTTCTTGGGCAATACGTAGCAATTCTTCTGCTTGTTTCCGCTGAATCAAAGAACCTAATTGAGTGCCTACCGCATTGAAAACGTCTATAAATTGTGCGTCTTTCCCTTCCGACGAAATTTTAAAGAAAACTAGCACTGCCAATACTTCATCGCCTACCAAAATCGGCACACCAAAACCCGCTTTGAATCCGAGTTCTAGTGCTATTTGACTTCGGAAAAAATGCGGGTAGCCCCTGGAAATATCTTCTACCCATTCCGGTTGCTTGGATGCCCAAACTCGTCCCGGCAGGCCTATATTCATGGCAAATGTCAGTTGTTCGCTTTGCTTGCGGAACGCATCCATCCTCGCGTTGCTGGCATACCAGCCCCTGGCAGATTGCAGCACAGTTGCTTCTGCATTGGGAATCCAAGCTTCTCCTACATCCCATCCGATTGTTTCGCCCACTTGGTGCAAAATTACTTCTAAAGCTGAGTGAAAGTCTACAGCTTCGCCGATCGCCCGCGTCGTTTCCAGCAAAAACCGGATTGATTCTTCAGCCCGCTGCCGTTCTGCGATTTCTTCCTGCAATCTCGAATTGCGATCGTGCAGTTCCCTAGCTTGCAGTTGCAGTTTGCATTGCAGCGAACGAAGAGAAAGTTGGTTTTGGACGCGGGCTAAGACTTCTTCTACTTGAAACGGTTTAGTAATATAATCCACTCCTCCTACTTGAAAAGCTTTAACTTTTTCCAGCACGTCATCTAGCGCACTAATAAAAATTACCGGAATATCTTGAGTTTTTTCGCTTAACTTTAACTGCTCACAAACTTCATACCCGTTCATTTGTGGCATATTAATATCTAGTAAAATTAGATCGGGAGGAGATATTTGTGCCCCTTGCAAAGCCAAGTGTCCGTTAATAGCCTTCCTGACATGATACCCGTAAGATGTCAGCATAGTGGATAAAAGTCGCAAATTATCCGGCATATCGTCAACGATCAGAATGTCTTTACGAGTCGCTGATAATGGATGGTCGTTCATCATAATATAATTGAGTTAAATCGATAATGATATCTATCCGAAAATTATCGACTAAATCTGTTAAAGCGTTAGCGAGATTTGCCTCAGTTTCGGGAATTTCCTTGATCAGATCGAGGATGCGGTTGTCGTCAACACAAAGTGCTGCTCGGTGCAACTCGACCACCCAGTCTGTGGGCATTACACTCAAATCCTCGGTGGTCAAACTTTTAAGCAGCGTCGGTGTAGAAAAAGAAGTAGATAAGTTCTCTTTTTCATAAATATAACGCAGGTTGAGGTGATGCGCTATCTTTTCAAAAAGTACCTCTTCCCGAAACGGTTTACATATCAAATCGTTACAACCAGCAGACAAAATTATTTGTCGCTGCTCATCAAAAGCACTGGCCGTCAAGGCAATAATTATTGTTTCTTTACCTTCGATAGTTTTCTTAATCTCTCTTGTCGCTTCATACCCATCTATCACGGGCATCAGCATATCCATTAATATCAAGTGCGGCTTCCAAGTTGAATGCAAAGCAATTGCTTCTTGACCGTTAGTTGCTTCCCGGACTTCAAATCCCAGGGGTACTAGCAGCTTAAGCAGCAGTTGGCGATTTTCCGCTACATCTTCAACTATTAATATCCGATAAGTTTCCTGTCCTGCTTCTAAAGCAATAACTTGTTTAATCGGCGGTTTTTCTTGTTCATCACTTTGTGTTACTAAGTTAACCCAGATATTAAAGCTAAAAATTGTGCCTTGACCGAGTTTACTTTCAACCGCAATATCACCTCCCATAATTCGGACAAATTGTTGGCTGATCGGCAACCCCAGACCAGTCCCCTGCATGGAATTTCGACCAGTTTCGGTTTGTACAAAGGGCTTAAATAATGTGAAAATTTCTGAGGGAGAAATGCCGGGTCCCGTGTCGGCAATTTCAAAATACAATTGGGATTTGTTTTCTTCTATGGCGTCTTTTTCAGCGTGGCTACTGACGCGCAAAGTAACGGTTCCGTGTTGAGTGAATTTAATTGCATTGCCGACCAAGTTAATTAAAACTTGCCGCAATTTAGCTTCGTCTGTTTGAATGTACTGCGGCAAATTATGGGAATTTTCAAAAATTAGATACAAGCCTTTTGAGTTGGCTTTTAGTTGCAGCATTTCTTTGAGACTGTTGAGAAAGTCGTAGAGATTAAAGCGGCTAGGATTGATAGTAATTTGACCTGCTTCTATTTTGGACATTGACAAAACATCATTGATGAGTTCTAGCAAATGTTCGCCGCTGCGGTTAATAATTTCTATGTATTCTTTTTGTTCTTCCGTGATAGAACTGTTGCGGGCCATGACTTGGGAAAAACCGAGAATGGCGTTGAGAGGCGTGCGAAGTTCGTGGCTCATGGAAGCTAGAAATTGGCTTTTGGCGCGGTTGGCAACTTCGGCGTTTTCTTTGGATTTAATCAGCTCCATGGACTGCCTTTGAGTGCGGGCAAGCAGTTCCGCTTGCTGTAATGCTACTCCTAGCTGAGTACCTACATCAACTGCAACGTTGATTTCAGCTTCACTCCACTGGCGGGGGGCAGAATTTTGATAGGATGCTAGTAATCCCCAGAGCTTTTTTCCAGAAAAAATTGGTACAATAATGTATGATTTAGCTTGAAATCTTTCTAGCAATTGGATGTAACAATTATCGAAACCTTGCTTGTAAATATCTGGGACACAAAGGTAAGTTTTACCTCGGCTGTATGCTCCGCCTTTGGTTTGTTGCAAATAGGTATCGTGGACTTCTGGTGAGATACTATCTAATTTTTGGACTAGGCAAAGTTCGCTGTCTAACGCGCCTTCAGTAAGGTTAGAATCTGTATCCTGTGCTTGGATGAAAGAAACCCACTTGCGATCAAGGGATTCGGCTACAAATTCGCCACTCCAGTCTGGATTGAAACGGTAAATAGCGACTCGATCGCACTTCATGGTTTGGCGCAATTCTCGGGTTGTGGCGTGAAAAATTTCTCGGATATCTAAAGTCTGCCGCATTCTTTCAATGATGCGGGCGATCGCTCTTTGTCGTAAAGCACTTTCTTGCAGTTCCGTTTCTGCTTGCTTGCGTTCGGTAATATCTACAGCCATTAAAGCAATGCCGATCGCTGTACCGTTATCGTCAATTAGCTGAGTATTGTACCACTCGCAGATGATAATTCTGCCGTCTTTAGTCAGATTTTCAGTAGTGCCACTGGATTTGGCGTTCAAGTCGTGATTGGAAATCTCAGATAATTGCGGTTGATAGCTTTCAGGTACGATTAAATCGGAGGCGACTCGACCAATCGCTTCTTGCTCACTGTAGCCAAAAATAGCAACGGCTGCGGGATTCCAAGTAATAATTTCAAAATTGAGGTTTAACTCGATAACCGCGATCGGCGTTTGCTGCAATAAAAATGAGATTCTTTGTTGGGATGCTAGCAGTTTTTCTTCGGCTAATTTGCGGTCTGTGATGTCATTAGCAGTGCCGAGAATTTGTTTGGGTTTACCATCGGCTGTTCTGAGAAATACTGTATCCCAACTGTGCATCCACCGCCATTCACCGTTTTTGTGTTTCATTCGGTATTGACATTCAACGACATCACCGTCTTTGGCTCGATCAACTTTTTGTACGCTATCAAAAAAATTTGGCAAATCATCGGAGTTGAGCAGAATTGGCATCATTGCTGTACCCATATCTTGTATTTCTTGGGCGGTATATCCGAGCATCGTCGAAATTTGTCGATTGGCATAAACATTCCGCTGTTCAATTACATCGTAAACGTACAACAGGTTGGGATTGGAATCGGCGATTGCTTGAATGAAGTGCTGGCTTTCTCTGAGTGCGGATTCTGTTTGTTTACGAACGCTAATATCTCGCGCCACGATAATCACTGAATCTGGAGTCAGCGGAGAAACTTTAGCATCGAGGCAAACGTCGCGCTCTCCGACTTTAAAGCTATATTCAACATTGATAGTTTGCTTCGTTTTTAGAGCTTGTTGGATCGCATTTAATACTAAATCTGCTATAGGTTTCGGCAAGACTTCGTGAGCGGTTTTGTTAATCATTTCGCTTGGAGGTTTCACCAAATTTGTTGATGCTGTCGGGGCGATTTTGATACAGCGCCCTTCTGCATTTCTCACTAAAACTGTGTCAGTCATGGCGGCAAAAATCGCCCGCAATTCTGTTTCCGATTCTTGCAGAGCTTGCTCGGCACGGACGCGGGTGCGAATTTCTGCTTGCAGCACTTTATTTTGCCGATCGAGCTGCTGAATTCGGTTTTTTTCTCGTTCGATCAGTTTAGCTTGAGCGATAGCGAGCCCTACTTGAGCAGCCACAGCTTCTAATAAGTCGATTTCCTCGGAAGTCCATTCCCGGTAACGATCGCACTGGTGCAAACAGATAGCACCGTTGGCCCGGCCTTGGTAAGAAGTGCGAATTGCCAGCATCGATTTTAACCCAACCTTCTGGCAAATCGGTTGAACAGCTTGCAAAAGAGGGTCTGAATAAACATTGTTCGAGGCGATCGCCAGATCTTGTATCATCATTTGTATGACGTGAGGATTGCCCCAAATTGGAACAGGTACGTTCCGAATAGATTCGCAATCGGGTTCGAGATACTCTGCCGCCAGAGGAATATCGACTTGGGGAGTAGTGACGTAAGTATGAATCAAACAGCGATTGACGCAGAATGCCAGACCGACTTGAGTGGCAGCTATTTGAAATATTTGTTCTGGCTGCAAGCTTGAGCGAATTTCTTGAGTTATTTTTGCAATCAGCAATTCTCGCTGAACTTGCCGTTCTAAAGCAGCTTTAGCTCCAGCCATTTCTATTTCTGCGTGCTTGCGCTCGCTGATATCAAAAAGTACGCCATACCAAACAATATCGCCATTATCGCGCATTTCTGGTCGAGAATTAGATTGGAGCCATTTGAGTTTACCCGACGGCGTAACAATCCGCCATTCACAGGCAAAAGGTTCTAAAGTTTGGGCGCTAGTAGCAATTTGTTTTACCAGATATTCGTGGTCATCTGGATGATTTTGATCGAAGCAAAAGTCGGGACATTTTAATATTTCCTCACTCTCTAATTCGTAAATCTCCCGACAAGCATAACTAATATATTCAAACTTAAAATTTCCCTCTGGTTTCTTGATAAATTGATAAAGAACTCCCGGTATATTGACCGCCAATTTTTGCAACCGCGCTTTGCTTTCCCGGAGTGATTGTTCTGTTCGCTTGCGAAATTCTACCTCTTGCTGCAGTTGGGCATTCTGCTGTTTTAATTGTTTTGATAGCTGTTGTATAGTCAATTGACTTTCGATCCTCACTAAAACTTCTTCCACTTGAAAAGGCTTAGTAATGTAGTCAACACCGCCGACTTCAAAAGCTTTGACTTTGTGAAAAGTTTCCTCAAAAACACTCAAAAAAATAACCGGAATTTCCTTAGTTTTTTCGTTGGATTTCAGTCTAGCACAGACTTCATATCCGTTCATTTTGGGCATAGCAATATCTAGCAAAATTAAGTCTGGGAGAACTGCTAAATTAGCATTGACCGCCATTTCTCCCGAAATCGCCCGCTGAACTTTATACCCTTCTTTCGTCAATATATTTGATATAAACCGCAGGTTGTGGGGCTGATCGTCAATAATTAAAATGTGAATACTTTCTTTGTCAAATATCATTTTTTGTCTGGTCATTGTGATTTTTTTATTTCTAGCAGCCGATTGATGATTTAATATATTTAGCGATTTTTTCTGCTCATCATTATTTATTAAACATTTTCACACTCAGCAAATAGAGGATTAACTTTAGATATTAGCCATCAACTAACGCACCTTATGTTTTTTCAATTTCTTGGTTGCTTCTCTTAATTATTCACTCAAAATAACCGTACTTAACTACATTTTCTTGTCAAAAGAAATCGCCTGATTTGCTGTACAAATTAACTCTACCGAAAAACAATTATCGCTTAGGCACTCCAGACCAAAGCAACCGGGTTTCTTAACTTTGTTCAATGGCTGCGACCAAGTATTTTCCTACAACCCGGTTGATTCGCCCAGGACAGTTTCTTGCTGGAGTTTAGCATTAAAATTGCCCGGAGGATAACACAACTTTCTGGACATTTTGCTCGCACGTTCAAAGGGTTTTAGCACAGATACACACATGGACATACCACGAGGTGAAGAAACCGTTTTTGACTCTTGTCGCTGCAACAAAGTATGGCTGTGAAAAACCTCGGTTTTGACCCACCGACTCCTGAGTCTTAAGATATTTATAGGTAACTAAGAGTATATAATAGCAATCCACCCCGCACCCAAAGCTTACCCTATAAAATATTTTCTCGGTCTTTTCTATGCCAGCAATTCCTTAAGTTTAGCAATATTTTCATTGCTTAAGTAAATTTTAATTTCTAGTTCTTGGTCAGATTCCCACAGCAACAGCAGATTATCTTCGCCCAAGGCGATTTCGGGATTGTTTAATTCAAGTGTTTGATATTTAACTTCGGGAATTCCTACGCGAATTACCAGTTCCGATTCCAACTGAGGATAGATGTACAATTGCTGTTGCAAGTTGTCAAGTTCTAATTTGTCAACTGTGTTGTTACGTTGGACAGGAGAATCTGGTTTGTACCAATAGAGAGTTTCCTCCCGAATTTCGGGATTGACTATCACAAATGTTTCGTCAAAACGCTGGGGGTGCCAGTGAATTTCGCTCAAACCGCCGATTTGCGGAATCAGTCGCTCTACCCAGCTAATTTCTTTCCCGTTCAGGTTTCCCCACCACTGACTGATATTATCGAGATTGTCAGCATTTTCGGGGTCGGTGCTGCCGGACTGCCAGACTGTTTTTAGTTGTTGCATATACAAGTTCTCCAGCGAATTTAAATTTGAGATTGCAGGCGTTCAATTGGAGATTCATTCGTTATACAATAATTTTAATGGACTTACCAATTATTTACCACGAAGATTACGTTGCACCTCTGCCACCGGCTCACCGCTTCCCGATGGCAAAGTTTCGGATGCTTTACCAGATGCTGCTCGCGGACGGGGTAGCAGATAAATCGCAATTTCACGCTCCCGAACTTCCCCCTCAAGAATGGATTGAATTAGTCCACGACCACTCCTATGTTCAAGCTTACTGCAACGGGACGCTGGATAACAAAGCGACTCGGCGAATTGGTCTGCCTTGGAGTCGGGCCCTGGCTAACCGCACTTGCACTGCGGTTGCAGGAACTGTACTAACTGCAAAACTCGCTTTAGACTACGGTTTGGCTTGCAATACTGCGGGCGGAACTCATCACGCCTTCCCTGCTTTTGGGTCTGGTTTTTGTATTTTTAATGATTTGGCGATCGCCTCTCGCGTCTTGCAAAAAAATGGTTTAGTTCGCAAAGTTTTAATTGTCGATTTAGATGTCCACCAAGGAGACGGAACCGCCGTAATATTTCAAGATGACAGCAGTGTTTTTACTTTCTCGATGCACTGCGAAGTCAATTTTCCCGGCACTAAACAAAAGGGCGATTTAGATGTACCTTTGCCTGTGGGTATGGAGGACGACGAATATTTACAAACCTTGGATAAATTCTTACCAGATTTGCTTTCAAATGTCAAGCCCGACTTAGTTTTATACGATGCTGGAGTAGACCCTCATCACGGTGACAAACTGGGAAAATTAGCTTTAACTGATACGGGCTTATTTCGCCGGGAAATGCAAGTTTTGATGGCGTGTTTGGCCGGCGGCTATCCCGTTGCCTGCGTGATTGGCGGGGGCTATTCCGATGACGCGAAGGGGTTAGTTTACCGACATTCGCTGCTGCACCGAGCTGCCAGTCAAGCCTACAGGCAGTATCGACTTTGATCCAGCAAGAGTCCGGACACTTTTTCTATTGCCCAATGGCTTATTCTTACTTGACTTTGAGGCTAGCGTAAATAATGAAATCAATGTCATCTCTACCCCTGACGCGGCATTTAATTCGACTTTTTTATGCTGCTTGCCCTGTAAGGCTTGTAGTATAGTTCCAAAAACTGTGCGGAGTATTGACCCAGATTGGGGAGATTTAATATGGACTTCAGTATTCTTTGGCGATATGATTGCGTGTTTAGGGTGTCAATTAATACTAAAAACAGGCTAAAGTGGCATTAAAATAGATATATCGCATTCAATCCTAGTGTATTTTATGGACTCCAACTCGTTAAATATCACAGAAGATGGGGCCAAAGAACCGACTTTGATGCCCATAGACAAGCACTACCTGCTAGTCCTCAACATCCCATCCTTCCGCGACTCCAAAGGCTGCAGGTATCTCGATTTAATGTGGGCTAAAGACCTAACTCAACACTTTAAGTATTTGAAAAACTTGACGCTAGCATCTCCGTGCGTGCGAGAAACCCTCCCCGAAAATACCATAGAGGTGGATTCGGAAACATCATTTGCTGATGCTAAATTTATTGACCTTCCCTCCCCAAATAGCTTGGCCAAAGGAATATTTCTGCTGCCGGCAACGGTTGCCCAGCTTTGGGGCGCGATCGCATCTTCAGATATCGTACATAGTGGCGTAGCAGGCTGGCCGATTCCGATGGCATGGTTAGTGACGCCCATAGTCCTGATACAGCGGAAACCATACCTGCTCATAGTCGAGTCCGCACCGTGGCGGCTGCAGCCGGGAACCCCTGCCAGCATTAAAGCCAAAATTCAAGCTTACATATACGAAACATTGAATCGCTGGTGCATCAACAGCGCCGACTTGACAATCTTTACACAGGGAGAATATCAGCAAAGTTTATTAAAAAAACCACACAAAAAAAGTCACATAATTCACGCTTCGTGGATAGATGAAGAAAATATCATTTCGGAAGCAGAGGCGACTAAAATATGGCAGGAAAAACTGTCAGCCTCGCCCAAACAACTAAAAATTCTATTTGCGGGCAGATTGCATCCACAGAAAGGTCTGTTAGTTCTCCTAGAAGCAATGAAAATCTTGGACGAGGAAAACATTGCCGTCAAGCTGGACATACTAGGTGAAGGCGAACTGTTAAGCAACTGCCAAGCAGCCAGCAAGGCAATGCAAAAATCGGTACAGATCGAAGTTTTGGGAACTATTCCTTACGGGAGAGAATTCTTCAGCCGGCTGCAACAATATCATGCTGTTGTGGTTCCCAGCACCTCAGACGAACAGCCCAGAATAGTATACGATGCTTATTCCCAGGCCGTACCTGTACTGGCAAACAACACTGCCGGACTCCGCGACTGCATCGAAAACGGCATCACAGGCTCGATCGGTAATTGCAATGACCCAGTTGATTTAGCAAACTTGCTCAAACAGTCGGGAGAAAACTTGAACCTACTTCAAAATATGGGCATGGCAGGTCTGAAACAGGCTCGCAGCCTGACTCACGAAGAAATGCACCGGCAGCGGTGGCAGCTTTTGTTAAGAATGTTGGAGCAATCAAAAAAGTAAGTAGGTAGGCGCAAATAAACCGGGCTGTGTAAAGGAATGTAAAGCTGTCAGAAGCTTTGGGATTGCTTCGTTTCACGGAGTGACCCTCGCTTTTGACTACTTGTGTATTTTCCGACTCATCTACTTAGGCGATACCTGTACTCCGGGCGATCGCTCCAGCTTGCCAGATGGGTACAACTTGAGCTAAAAAGTTGTTAAACAAACAACGGTACTTATGTCGAAGGCCAGCGAGTCCAATCACCCCTATCCACTGCTGGTTGTCATTGTTAACTACCGAACCTCTAGTTTGACAATTGACTGCTTGCGCTCTCTAGTTAGCGAAGTTCAATCGCTGCCCGGTATGCGAGTTGTAGTTGGCGACAATGCTTCAGGCGATCGCTCCGTCGAAGAAATTAGTAGTGCGATCGCAAAAGAAGGCTGGAATGAATGGGCATCCTTCGTTCCCCTAGAGCGCAACGGCGGATTTGCCTTCGGCAACAACGCCCTGATCCGTCCCGCCCTCCAATCCACCAATCCTCCCCCTTACTTCCTGCTGCTCAACCCAGACACCATAGTTCGCCCCGGTGCCTTAAAAGCCCTCGTCGATTTCATGGACACTCATCCCGAAGCCGGCATCGCCGGGAGCCGCTTGGAAGACCCCGACGGCACCCCCCAGGAGTCAGCTTTTCGGTTTCACAACATCTTGACAGAACTCGATTTTGGTTGGCGGACAGGCTTTATATCCAAGTTATTAGCCAACTGGGCCGCAGCGCCTCCGATTTCCCAAGAAACCTGTCAAACTGATTGGGTAGCTGGAGCCAGCATGATCGTCCGTCGCGAAGTATTTGAAAAGATTGGCTTGATGGATGAAGCTTATTTCATGTACTGCGAAGAAATGGACTTTTGTCTGCAAGCGAACAAAGCTGGCTGGAGTTGCTGGTACGTACCTGAAAGTCGCGTTGTGCACTTAGTCGGCCAAAGCTCAGGCGTCACTGACACCAAAAAGCCCGCCAAGCGGCTGCCTACCTATTGGTTTGATTCCCGGCGCAGGTACTTTATCAAAAACTACGGCTTGGTTTACACAGCATTAACTGATGTATCCTGGGCTTCGGGTTTTGCAGCCTGGAGGGTGCGTCGCGTACTTCAAGGCAAACCAGATGGCGATCCACCACAATTGCTGAGAGATTTTGTATTAAATAGTGTATTTTTTAAGGGGGGTAAGATTGAAAAATCCAAAAACTTTTAAAGGGAGTTGGTAAATCGGTCAAAGCCAACTAAACCAGGTTAGCCTAGGCAAGCAAAATATTTTATGATGCAGCCGAGGAATTAGTATTCTCGATCGAGAAAACCGGATTGCTCCTTCCTCACAAACCTGATAGACCCATTAATATCGTCGGCATCTAGCAATAGAGTAAACAATAAATAATGTCAATTAGAGCTTATGGTAACTGAGCAAAACTTAATCACCACTGAAAATCAAGTAGAAGACCCCGGCCTGGGACTGTGGCAGCAAATTAAAGAAGACTGGATTGCTCATGGTCGAGATTGGACAAAACCGGGATTTCGCGCCGTAGCAGTGCAGCGTTTTGGCGTCTGGAGAATGCAGGTAGAACCGAAATTACTGCGAGCTCCTTTGAGCATTATTTATCGAGCACTCTACCGAAAAGTCCGCAATAGTTACGGGATAGACTTGCCTTACACTGTGAAGCTCGGTCGTCGCGTGGTGATTGAACATCAAAACGCTATTATTATTCACGGATATTCTACGATCGGCGACGACTGCATTATCCGCCAAGGTGTAACGTTGGGAAACCGCTATTTGGACAAGCCGCTGGAATCCCCTCAATTGGGCGATCGGGTTAACGTCGGCGCTGGTGCAAAAATCCTCGGAAAAGTAAACTTGGGAGACGACGTAAATATCGGTGCTAATGCTGTAGTTTTATCAGATATTCCCGCAGGCAAAACAGCAGTAGGTATTCCTGCCAAGATTCTTCAATCTACCAAAAACCAGGAAAATGCTTAGATCAATATTGCAAAAAATTATCCGCCATCTTGCGATGCGTTACGGCAAGTTCCGTGGCCTTTACATCCAATTCTGTAACGCCTGTGCCCCAGAATACACAGAATTTCTCCCCCGCCATGGCAACTTGTAAGCGCTAGGCGAAAATTGCAGCATCTGGCTCAATACGGTCTTTGGAGATCCCGCCTAGGTCCGCATCGGCAACAATGTTCACTTCTCCTCTTATACCGTGCTCGGCCACGACGGCTCGATCGCCATGCTTAACCGGGCTTACAACGTTAAACTAGATGCCGTAGGCAAGATACCTCTCTTCTGTCACTAAGCGGCAGAAGAAAATAAGAATTCACTCTCATTTATTAAGTAAGAGAAGGGATTTGGGTAAAAATTCATTAACGATCTTAATCGAGCCTGTAGATAATTGTGGAATCGGAAAAATTTTTAGCCACTATTGTATCAAGTTAAAGCTAATTAAAGCTTGTAATATTAATCTCAAATTGTTTAGATGCCTCTTCCAACTTTTTTTTCATCAAGCGTCTTGATGTTTCTCAAAGCGGTGGAGAAGTGAGAAGTTTTTTGCGGATAAAGAGCTGGGTGATGGAGTCTGGGAGTTAACGGCTCTATTAGACCTAGTATAGAGGCCGATCATCACGTAAGCACTACAAACGATTTCCCACCATTTTTCAATCTGTGAATATTGGGTGACTCGGAAATCCGCCCACCCTAATTCACTCTTACTTTGTCGAAAACCATATTCAATCCAAGTCGTATTTCCATACAAATTCCCAACTTCTTTAGCTAAGACTTCCGGAATTTGTGTCATCATATAGCAGGTTTAGTTTTCGGAAATGGTATCTATATATGTTGTGATTTCCCAGTAACGCAATGCTCTCTTTTTTCCATAAATATTTTCTCGAATATAGCGCCATACGGTTCAGTTAAGGTCGATCCCCTCGGCGCCAAGGGCGGGAACTCTTACAGCACTTCCGGGTGTTATGAGGTACAATAAGAATAGATTAAAACCCACATTCCGCACCCCAAACTGGCACATAGTCGGATTGAGGGGGTAAAAGTGAATCACCCGAGACAAGGGTGAGTAAAAATACTCAATAATTTTGGTCACGCTCCAATCATGAGGGCTGAAAATTTCTGACAAGAGAAGTGAAGGCATGAGTTAAATCTGATACGAGTTAAAATGGCGAGCGGTAGAAAACGAAGTTTATGGCGTATTCGTAACCTGATTGATGACGAAAATGCGTTAATTGCGCTCGCAACCATAGCCAATAATCACCAAAAACAGTGTAAACTAGCAATCGCGATAAACGCTTAAATCAGGATTCAGCAGCCCATGCAGAAAGCATCCCAGATAAAAGTAGAAAACCTAGATCATCTGGGCTTGATAGCCGGTCTAGTTGATGAAATAGGAATTGTTGAAAAAATCAATGAATTAGTAGGCGAACAACCGGGTGAGATAGTCAGTCCCGGCCTGGTAGTTAAAGCCATGATCATCAATGGATTAGGGATGGTTTCCGCCCCATTATACTTATTTTCTAAATTTTTTGAAGGGAAAGCAACAGAACATTTACTTGGAGCAGGGATTCAAGCATCACATTTAAATGATGACCGCTTAGGAAGAGTATTAGATAAATTATAAATAGCCGTAATTACAGAAATATTTACAACCATTGCCCTGTCAGCAGCTCAAAAATTCGAGATAAATACCGACACATCTCACCTCGACTCAAGTTCATTTCATCTACATGGCAAATATGAACAAGAATTGCCATCAGTA